>Ga0210040_10005923_pt1 | contig 15410 bp, 12 predicted proteins | sample CryGeyCG12114_NA_FD_185462 | JGI IMG/M metagenome (GOLD analysis project Ga0210040, IMG submission 185462) | Groundwater microbial communities from aquifer - Crystal Geyser CG19_WC_8/21/14_NA (SPAdes) (version 2) | ecosystem: Environmental > Aquatic > Deep subsurface > Groundwater | place: USA... | reverse complement strand
CGGAATGGAAAAAAATAAGCAGTATGCCCGAATATGCCGACGCCAAAATTGTATCCCGGATAACCAGAACATTCTTAAACCCCACAGACTTTTCACAAATATAAACCAAAGTTAATTATTGATCTAATTACTGCGGCTGAACTAAAACTATTTCAATTTACCGTTAAAGGCGCCACTTATCTTCTTTCTCGGGGAAGATTACAAGTGGCGTTTTTGTATCTTTAGCGCGCCTAACCGCCGTATTAATCCAAATTATTTATCCTTACTCATGGAGTTTACCCAGCTTGGTTTATCAGCACCTTTACTTAAAGCTATTGTAACCCAAAGTTACCAGCAGCCATATCCAATTCAGGAACAAGCTATCCCGGCCATTCTGGCGGGTCACGATGTATTAGGTATTGCCCAAACTGGCTCCGGAAAAACGGCGAGTTTTGTTTTACCCATTTTGGAACAATTCCGGAATAAAAAACCGGCTAAAAACCGGTTTGTAAATGTACTGGTGCTGGTTCCTACCCGGGAACTGGCTTTGCAGGTAGCTACGGTTTTTCAGGAATTAGGCGCTTACTTGCCGGGCCGGGTAAAAACGTTGGCGGTATTTGGGGGCGTCAGCATTAATCCGCAAATGAAAGCTATTAGTGGTACCGAGATTTTGGTAGCTACGCCAGGCCGGCTACTCGATCTGGTGGAAAGCCGGGCAGTTTATTTATCGGAGGTGGAAGTATTAGTACTCGACGAAGCCGATAAAATGTTAAACCTGGGGTTTGCCGACGAAATAAATCGCCTCTTAGCTTTGCTTCCTAAAAAACGCCAGAACCTGCTTTTCTCGGCTACCCTGGCCGATGATATTAAAGCCATTAAAGCAAATCTGCTCCGAGAGCCAGTAGTTATTGCAGTGGAAGAAAAGACGGAAGAGAACGAGTTAGATTTAATTAAACAAGTAGCTTACCGGGTAAGCCAGGAGCGGAAAGGTCCTTTTTTACGTTATTTAATCAAACACGAAAATATTATTCAGACGCTGGTTTTTGTGTCGAGTGTGCGGAATGCCGATAACCTGGTAGTGAAGCTGCACAAGAACGGAATAGAAGCCATGGCGATGCACAGCGACAAAAGTCAGGGCGCCCGCACCGAAGCCTTGCGTCGCTTTAAAACCGGCCAGTTGCGGGTGCTCGTTGCCACCGATTTAGCTTCGCGCGGCATTGATATCAACTTGCTGCCTTTTGTTATCAACTACGATTTGCCGCGTTCGCCCAAAGATTACGTGCACCGGATTGGCCGGACCGGCCGGGCTGGTGCCACGGGAACGGCTATTTCCCTGATAACTCCCGAAGACGAACATCATTTCAGCATTATTCTGAAAAAAATGGGCAAGCCAGTAGAAATGCGGGAAAGTGCGGAAGTGAATTTACAAGGCGTTTAATTAATAATCTATATATATATTTGAGTATCCAAGTAATATAATCTTATGCAAAAGGTATAATTTTAGATAGTTAATTATTAGTAATAGCTACCTGTTTACAAAGCAACTAGCATCGGACAAATAGCTAAAATTAATAATTGCAGCAGCACCTTTTTTGATTTCTTTGTAACAAACCGCCGGAAAATACCTATACCGAAAAAACAAAGCTTATGGACGGTCAGATTATACTTGGACCTATATTGGGTTTTCGGGGTACGAAAGCGGGGCGGTGGTACACTTCTGCTTTAGTTGTTATTCAGGGATCAGCTACACCACCGCAACTTACCGCTACCGGAAATTCTGGCCCGCAAACAAAGGCAACAGTCGTTTTATTGAAGGCCAAGGCTGATTATTACGTGTGGCGACTGGATTGGGGAATTCAGCAAACAAACATCGAGCTACAGGTACACTACACGGTGAATGGCGGCCCAACTTACGGGTATGTGGTGCCGGAACAAAACAAACCTTTGCGTATTTGCTATGGTTCGTGCTTTGGCGTGCACACGCTGCAAGACGTAAATAAAGTAAACAATAAAAATGCCATGTGGAAAGTTCTCCAGCGAGTCCATGCGGAAAAACCTTACCACTTATTTTTTCTGGGCGGCGACCAGGTTTACTCCGACCAGGTATGGGAAGTAGTACCTGAGTTGCGCGAGTGGTTAAGTAAATCGCTCAAGAAAAGGGTACAAGCTCCTTTTACGCCCGAAATGGAAGAACAGGTAAGCCAGTTTTATTTTAATATCTACCTCCAAATGTGGAGCCAGCCGCAGCCTGCCGCCATTTTAAGCCAAATTCCCACCCTAATGATGTGGGACGATCACGATATATTTGATGGTTGGGGCTCGTATGCACCCGTTTTGCAGGAATGTGCGGTGTTTAAAGGTATTTACGCCCAAGCCTGGGAACACTTTCGGCTTTTTCAGTTGCAGGCGCAACACGATAAAGATTTAGGCGAAGGCACGACAGTATTGGGGAAAGAGGGTTTTACGTATGCGCACCGGTTCGGCGATCTGGCTTTAGTCTCTTTGGATTTGCGATCGGAACGTACGCTTAACCAGGTAATGAGCCCGGAGACCTGGAATAATCTGCAAGCCTGGATGGATGGTGAATTCCGGGAGAATCAGGCATTAAATACTCCAGATTTAAAGATATGTAAGCATTTACTCTTAATGTCGGGCATACCCATTGTAAATGCTGACTTAACTTTATTAGAAACGGCTCTGGAGATGCGGCCCGGTCAGCAACGAATGGAAGATGATTTGCGGGACCAATGGCTGAGCCGCTCGCACCAACAAGAAAGACTTCGGCTGATTCACCGGTTGCTGAGGTTTTCGCAAGAATCCGGCTGCAGGGTTACTATTGTGTCCGGCGATGCCCACTTGGCTTTTATGGGCTACATTCAATCGAACCGCGAGATAACTGCTTGTGCGGAAGCCAATGTTATTAACCAACTTACGTCCTCGGCGATGGTTAATTTACCACCGCCAGCCATGGTTATTTACATGATGGAAAAACTTTTAGCCGGCAAAGTAGAAGAAGTAGACCGCGGCATTACGGCTCGTTTAGTGAAATTTCCGGGTACTTCTCGTCGCTTAATAGGCGCGCGCAACTGGTTATCGTTAACTCTGGATGAGAAGCCCTGTATCTGGGCCGAGTGGTACGTAGAAGGAGAGGAGAAGCCTTTTACAAAGGTGATTCATCCGGTGGGTGAACCTTCTCATTAAATTAGTTATGTTTTGCTGCAACTTCAACATCTTAGAAATACAAAATACGTATCTATCAGATAGCTATTTATTTCAAATTAGCATAAAGGCTATTTATCTATGATTTATCAGCTTAGTTGCTGCCATCTTAAACTTAAATTAGACCATATAAATTATAAACATCCACCAAAATTAAATTTTATGAACAATAACTTTCCTCTCGAATATACATTAGAAAACGGTAGTCAGGTTTTAGTAAACAGAAGCGGCGCCAGCACTTTTGATTTTAACATTAAGCCGGAAAATGGCGCCGCCCACCAGTTTACTTACGTGCAAGATGGTAGAACGAAGTCCGAAGTGGAGGAGTCACTCAGTTTTGAAGAATTAGATGCCCTTCGCCGTTTTTGGCTTGAAACAGAAGAAATCATATAAAAGGCGGTTCGGCAGGTACTTCAGTAATATATTACTGTTTATTAGCCGATATATAAATTTATTTACAAAAATTTCTTAAGTATACCAAACTACTTTTCTCGATTTTGATTGGCAGTTGCTCACAAAAAACTATTTTTCACTCTTGATGATCAGTTTCTTGATTGGGTTTGAAGTAATTAGGTGAAGAGAAGGATTTAATATAGAAAATTTTATATTTAAAAGTTATTTTTGCTATTTGGTTTTAAAAAAAGCTTTTTTAGCAAAAGCTTACTTGTTTTCAGATTATTATTTAATCAGTTGATATTCTATAAAGCAAAAAGCCCGGCCTATTTATGGACCGGGCTTTTTGTATATAAGTTTATATTCTAGTTTAATATAATATGATTTCTGGTCATACCATTAGGCGTATACATAATCAAGTAATAATCGCCTCTCCGCAACTGTCCTACTTCCAAAGAAGTATTCAGGTTTTCGGTTGTAGCTTGTACTTTCTCGGTTAATACGGCATTGCCCACTTGATCGAACAATGAAAGGGTTGTTTCACCAATACCGGCGTTTTCTACTTTTATAGCAATATTAGAAGTAGCGGGATTCGGGTAGGTTGAAACCTGGTAAGAAGAAATTTCCTTTTTATTTCCTATATTTAAAACAAAAGTTTGCGGGGTACCGATTGCGGCTCCATCACTCACGTTAGATACGGTAAAATCGATTTGCTTTAAGCTGTTTTTCTTACTAGCAATGCTTTTATTCGTAGTAACCGTAAAAGTTGCAGTTGTTTGTCCAGCCGGAATAGTAAGGGTAAAAGTACCCGTAGCACCGTTCGGATTGGTTACGTAATCACTTTTTATGCCGTATTGCAAATCATAATCATTAATGCTAATGGTTACTGTTTGGGCAGATACCGGCGCAATGGAAGCGTTAAGTGTTATAATATACTCTCCGGAACCGGCATTAATAGTAGCGTTGGTCTGTTGAAAACTGATAGCGGGTACATCGTTATCAGAAATAGTTAATTCTGATGTTGCTTGACTACCTAATTTCAAAGCGCTGCTTACCTGGGCTATGGCAAAAACTACTTCTTCATCGATTTCATCTAACTGATCATCCATTAAATTCACACTGAAAGAAGCAGCAGTACTTCCGGCCGGAATAGTTACGGTAAAGCTATTAGCTGTTCCATCCGGAGTAGTGGTATAATCTGAACCGTAAGTTGCTCCAGCACCATTGGTAATAGAAACTGTAACGGTAGCTTCTTGCAAAGTAGGTTCAGAAAGCGTCAGATTTATAGTTTGTGTACCTGCACCTTCGTTTACCGTGGTAGTTGCCTGGGCAAAGCTGATAGTAGGGGTAGATAACCGTAAACCTACTAATACCGGATCGTGATCGGAAGAACGGTAAGGAGTGGGTTCGTAAAAGTTAGCTATCTGACTAGCCGTTTTAAATTCGGTATTATAGTCCAGGAATATAGGCTCATCGGCGTTAATATGCCATTTGCCACCGGCGGTAAACTGCTTCGCTAAACTTGGGGTAGCTAAGGCGTGGTCCAACGAACCAGATTGTCCATCAAAAACATACGAGTAACTTTCCGGTCCAAATAAATTTTTAAAGCCGGCAGCCCGCAACACATCAATCGGATCTTCTTCGTTGTACGCATTGAAATCACCTAATAATATTACATCATTATCTTGCGCAGCCGGTATAACTTTTTCGTTGACAAAGCTTACCAAGGCATTAGCTTGAGCTATTCGGGTGGCGTTAAAAGCACTTTGGCCATCGTTTTGATCAGCGTCCGCACCTGTGCCGGTGCCACCTTTTGATTTGAAATGGTTAATAACGGCGGATACTATTTCGTTGGTGGCAGTTACTCTAAATGTTTGTGCCAGAGTCGGGCGGTTATTAATTGGTTTCGTATCCGCTATAGCAGAGCCTACCGGCATTACACTACCAGATTTATAGATAAATGCAACTTTAATTTCATCGGTACCGGTGCCGCCGTTGGCGGGGTCGCGAATATAATCATAAGTGCCGGGGTTGGTAGCCTCGTTTAAACCACGTACTAAATCCGCAATAGCTGAGTTAACGCCATCGCCGTCGTTTTCCATTTCCAGTAATCCAATAACGTCAGCATTTAAGCCGTTAATAGCCGCTATAATTTTGGCGCGCTGGCGACTGAACTCGGTTGGGTTATTAGCACCGCGGGAAGTAGGAAAGCCGCCGCCGTTGCCATCACCATTAAAATAATTGAGTACGTTAAAGCTAGCTATTTTTAAATTGGCTGCACCCACTGCTGGTGGAGCCACCGGACGAGGGACATACGTAAATGACGGAACTTCCGTAGGCTGTAACCGGTAATAACTAAAGCCTTCGCTCAGAATACCCGTTAAAGTATTTAAACTGCTGCCAACACGTAGCGAATTATCCGCCCCTCCCAGGTAAGGTGCCGTAGCCGGATTTTGTACACTACTGGCATCATCTAATAAAATGGAAGCCAGGTTGTGTAAATTTTGTTGGTTCGTGATAGCCGCTTTATTATTTTCGTCGTTTTCTACACCGGTAGCCGGCGTATCCGTAGGATCAAGGTAATTTGTAGGGTTAAATAAACGACCATCTACCTCGTCAAAAGGGTAATCCAAATCGGCAGAAAGCCATACTTCGCCATAACGAGCCAACGTAAAGTTTTGGGATACCGTTAGTTTTTGCGAGAAAGTAACCAACATGCCTTCGTATTGCTCTAAGACAGCATTACTAGCAACCGGTAAAGCTATAGCTAAAGTAGAAACTGTTCCGTTGCCTTGCGGTGTAATATTAGTTACTTTGTTGATTTGAGTTAGTCCGGAAAATTCTTCTACCGTACCAGTTACCTGTACTAATTGGCCCACCAAAACATCCACCGTAGTACCGGGAGTATATACAAAAATACCATCGGAAGTTGCAGGGTTATTGTCGCCGGAAGCATCTTGAATAAAAAAGCCATTCAACTGGGTTGTGCTTTGATAATCGCCTACTACTATGCCAGCAGTAGTTAAAGTTTGTCCCTTTAACGGACTTTCCATGCCACTACCTTGTATGCTATAAATAGGTGTGATGGCTATACCATCGTCGTTGGTAATAGTACCGGTAGCAGTTACTTTGCCGGGAGCGGCCCCAGAAATGTTAGCTAAAGTTACCGCAAAAGTTTCATCTCGCTCCGCTTGGGTATCGCCGGTTACGACCACCGTGAAAGTATAGCTAGTGCTACCGGCCGCAATGGTTGCTCCAGTGGTGGAGGCAGCCGTATAGTCGCTGCTGGCAGTAGCGGTAATATCTTGCGTGGCAATATCAAACGTAACTGCCGTAGTAGCTACTTCCGAAAGGCTTACCGTGAAAGTAGCGTTAGTAGTTTCAGTATCACCTTCCGTTATTGCAACGTCATCAACGGAAATACTAAGGCCAGTAGAACAAGGCTTTGGCGCAGTATTGCTGTTACGCGGTGTTGGGGTAGCGGCCACGAAATCTTTCGCGTTATCGTTTATATCGGTACAGCCATTGTCGGCCCGGATAACGGCGGTTGTGTTACTTGGAGCAGGAGTAGGGGCAGTACCTTCAAAACAGTTAGCTGTAGTACCAAAACCTACTAAATCTATTACTCCACTCGTGGGGCAGGTACCCGTAAGAGCAGTAGTAGTAATAACCAGAGCTACTTTCCCGGCGGTACCACTCAAAGACAAAGTGCCCGATACATCAGGCGTAGGTAAAGCAGTAGTTCCGGCAGAGCCTTTTGCTTGTTGAATTAAATAATATTGTCCTGGTTGTATAACACCTGTTAAATCTGTTTTTTGCCAGCTAGTGCCAGTAGCCGAAGCATATTGCACGGACCAACCAGCTAATGAAACCGGAGAATTGCCCCGGTTAAATAACTCGATAAAATCGTGAGTGTACGTAGCGCCGGAGTTTCCGCCGCCACCATAAACCTGGCTAATTACAATAGAAGAAGATTAGGCAACAACACTGCTGGATAAGAAAAATGCTGTTAACCAGCACCATAAAAAAAGTAATTGTTTGCGTTTCATAGAAGGATAAGTGTGAATGAAAATTGTTAAAAGGTAATTATTGGTTGAGTATATAAGATAAGTGTATCAGCTTTATTTGTTGGAAATAAGGTTTATACCTAATTAGTAATGGCTGCTTAAGCAAACCAAATCCTTTTTCATGCGTGTCGTAGACAATTATTAGAAAAATTACTAGATGAAATAAAATAAGGCAGTAGGGAATTACTTAAATTACAGATCATATTCATATATAAACTTAGAAGCTTTTACGCTTGGATAATGCAAAACACATTTATACAAATATGATTTAAACCTATTAGAATTAGCAAATTAAGCGCAAAGAAGCATTTTTGGTTCAAATAGTTATATTACCAAATTATTATCTTTAATCGAAATAATATAAATGAAATAAAATATAGAGCTGTATAAATAAACTAAAACAACTAAAAATATTAATTGAACAAGATAAATATTGTTGATTTCAGATAGCTTTTAAATCTAATTCTTTCATCATTTCTTAAAAGAAGTTATGCTAACGCTTATTCTCGTGCTAGCGGTTTACCCAAAAGTTGACCGGAAAAACTAATCCAACTGGGGCTCGGTGTAAAAGAGCGTAATCAGGTTAATACCTTTCCCTGATTTATGATGTCGGCCCGAGTAGAAATAGTTCACCAACTCGGTAGTAACAGGCTTAATAAAGGGTTTGTCCAGCACGAAGTCATCCACCGAAAGAACACTTCCATGAGGCATATTTCCTGCTTAACAGCTTCAAACAGGTTCTTACCGCTAAACTAATTACTCAATAAAAAGTGGTTAAACTCATAATGGAATACTGCTAATAATACTGTTACCTTCACAGTTATTTCAATTGGGTAATTGGCTTAGCATCAGCACAAGTTTCTTTTATTCTATTTTGCTATATGCTTGGCAAATTTTAAGCATCAAGTTACGCCGGCTTTCCTAGCGATTATACTTAATAACCTCAGCAATGGTATGTTTATGTATAAATACTAAATTTTAGCAATTAATATAAAACATACAAACTCATATAGCTAAGCACCGTACATTAACCAGCTGCATACAATATGGCATAATTGGAAATTAGAATTTTAATATTAGGATGGCTTCTTTGTACGGTAGATATTCTCTTCCAGCAGCGTTAAAATTGCTATTTATTTCTGCTTTTGCCCTGCTTTTACTTTGCCAAAGTAATGAGTACATCATAAAAAAAGTAAATTTTTACTTTTCAGACTATTTATCAGATAACGGCGAAGAAGATAGTTCCGAAGATGATTTTGAATTTATTAGCCTGTTTCCGGCGAAGTTTTACTTTATCCTAAAAGCAGCAAGCCACTGTTTTATACCTGCCAACTTTGTCTATTTTTTTATTACCAGACGTTTATATCGGCTGCATTGCATTTACCGTCTCTAGAATATTCTTGGCCGTATAAGGCACTACAACTTATAAATAAGTGCCACGGTTTAACTAGGCCAGGAAGAGTACAAATATTAATTTATAAAATTCTCGGCTTTATATCAGTTCTATTTAACTAAACAGGTTCTCGTTTTATCAAATTTATTTTTTTCTCTAGCCATGCTGCTTAGGCAAAGGCGCTTTCATTTGTTTTACTTAAAATTCATAATCAAAAAATTCCAAAATGAAAATATATACCACTAATACCTTAATGTCTTTAAAATATACTTTTCGGCTAATGTCCTTTGTAATAGCTACTTTATTTGTACAATCGTGTGATCTCATCGATAAGGAAGACGATGCAGAACCGGAAGAAACAGAATGGAGCTATGAGGATACTGACTGGACGAAACTAGGTTATTCCGAGTGCGGGGGCAAAGTAGAATCGCCCATTAATATTGAGACTAACAGTACCATAAAGGCACAACTGGCACCGCTGGTTTTTAATTATGCAGCTGCTCCGGCAACTGTTGTTAATACCGGCCATACCATTCAGGCCAATGTAAAGCGGGGAAACTTTTTTACGGTAAATGGAGCCAGATTCCAGTTAATGCAATTCCATTTTCACCACTTGAGCGAGCATAAAGTGAATGGCACGGCTTACGACATGGAGCTGCACCTGGTAAATCAGGATTCTGTTTCGGGTAACCTGGCTGTAGTGGGTGTATTTCTGAAACAAGGAACAGCCAATGCTGAACTAGCACAGGTATTTGGTAACTTACCAGCTGTAAAAGGCCAGGAAATTATATTAAACAATAATATAAATTTAATTAATCTGCTGCCGGCTAACCGGCAATATTATACCTACACGGGATCGCTAACTACTCCGCCTTGTACGCAGGGAGTGGAATGGGTTATTTTGAAAACACCTTTGGAAATATCTGCCGACCAGATAAGTGCTTTTACCAAATTATATAACAATGATGCCCGGCCGGTTCAGCCTCTGAATAACCGGCAGGTGTTAGAAAGTATATAAATATTATAAGAAACAAACTTATTAACTTATTAAATTAACCCTCCAGATTTAAAACTCTGGAGGGTTAATCTTTTAAACCAGTTATAATTTTATTAGGAAGCTTAATCCTAAGTACCGAGCCCTGCAGATACTAAGGGCCATTTGTAATTTATATGAAACAAACTTTTAATGAAAATAAACATAATTAAGAAATTAAATAAAACTTAGATTGCGCAATACTAAACCTGACGCTTCCCTTTTTTAAAAATAAAAGCTGAACTTAAAAAACGTTGCCTTACTGGTTTTTGTAGGCAACGTATCTTCGCAAACTTCTACTATTATCTGCCTAAATATAAGTTAAGACCAATAGTTAAATTAGGTAGATTAAAACCAGCATCCAACCTGCTAAAAGATTGGTCGGTATCTTTTTCTTTACCCACAGTATATTGCAAGCCTTGTACCGATAAATCAACGCCAAACTTGTTTGTGGCAAAATAAACCAGACCAGGCTTCAAAGCGGCTACGAAGTTATTGTATTTAAGATGAGAATTATATCCTTGATAATTTGACCCATAAGTTTGCCGGTTAGAACTACGGCCATAACCGACATTACCTTGAGTATAAAAGGAAAATTTTTCGTTTAATGGGAAAAATTTGCGAATAAATGGTCCGACACTTATAGCTTTTGTATTATTTATTAAAGAAAACCTTTCAGCTGAATTGGAGCTTTCACTATCAATGTTTTCATAATTCAAAAACATACCCAAAACCAGATTGTCTTTCACAAAGGTACCGATGGTAGTTTGGAAATTTAATGTATTCTGTTTATTTATTCGTGAACCTAAAGCACTTGCGTTATTTACATCATTAACCTCGGATTCATTATTATTCCAGTTTATATTGCCTCCTATAAAAAGATTACCGGTTTGAGTTTGGGCGGTTGCAACAATGCTAAGACTTACTAACAACCAAATAGTTATAATTATATTTTTCATGTGGATCATAGTTATTAGCGTCCAAAATAAAAGTTAACACCCAATGCAGAATTCGCTAACCCATAGTACTTAATAAAACCAGAATTCTTTGTTTTATTAGGATAGGAACTGTTTAAATTAGATTCAGAACTATTGGTAGAATATCCTATATAGCCTAATGATATTTCCAAGCCAACTTTGGGAGAGGCGAAATAAGTTAAACCGGGAGTTAGTAAAACACTTAAACCGTCTTGTTTTTGATTAGTAGTAAGCTCCCCAACCGAATTGAGAGTTTTAACTTCGATTTGATTTAAGTTAAAAGCAGCATTGCCAAATAAAGCTGTTCTTTCACCAAGAAATTTATAGTACCGCAAAAAAGGACCAACAGAATATCCTTTTTGTTCGAATTGCTTTTTAGAATTATATTTTTGATAACCTGTATTTAAGCTTAATCCGGTACCCACCACCAAATTAGTAGCTATAAAATAACCAACCTGCGGGGAAATAGTAAAACTATTATATCGGTAATTTTGATTCGAAGCCCCATCATTTTTATTAGAATTAGTAGTAAATCCTAAACTGCCTCCTAATAATGTGGTGCCGCTGCTAATTTGTCCGTGGCTGATAAGTGGAATAAATCCGAAAGGAAGAAAGAAAAAAATAATTAATTTTTTTTTCATATAGATTTGGTTAAGGTGAAAAGAAAACAAATCAAAAAAATACAATGTCGCTTAATCTCGCTACTCCAACCAAACCTGCACAACGACTAATCTAAGCTGAATTTCTCCAGCAGTTAGTACAAATTCAGGCACAAAGATCGCGCCATATATATTATTAAAGCTATAGATTAAGAATATAATTCTTAAAAAGTTTTTGTCCTCATATGCGGCAAGTTTGTGACTTATAGCTACCCTAATCTGGTTTGAATAGGTGCCAATTCAAACCAGATTATTTTTTTATCAAAGATCAGGAAAAAGCAACCATTTCCCCTGTCTTTCCCCTAATACAATAGAACCAAACAAGATCTGTTATTTGGTATTATACTAATAAGGCGTATATTTGAAAATGGCTAGTTTAACGCTGTAAAATAAGGCTTAACGTATTAACTACCCTAGTATTTATTCCATCATGCTTCAAGAAATGCCTCAGGAAATTACCGATCAAACCATGGTTAATGCCCTTTTTCAGGGTCGGCCGGAAGCTTTGGGTTGGATTTACGATAAGTATGCCCCGGTGCTGATGGGTTTGGCCACCAAAATAATGGGGGACAAGGAAAAAGCGGAAGCCGTATTACTGGAATCCTTCGTCGCTATTTGGGGAAGAAAAGAAACCTATAATGCCACGCGGTTAAGTTTACTTTCCTGGTTGATTATAATAATCCGTGATAACGCAAAAAATGCCCTGAAATCCGGAAAATATGTTGATTTAAATAATAACGACGAATTGTTAAAGGTGGTGAGTGAGGCATGCAATGTTTGCGATTGCAGCAGTACCTATAATACGGAGAAAAGTATAAAAGAATTCTTCGGTAGTTTAGAGGTAGATGAAAAGGCGGCGCTTGATTTGGTTTACTTAAAAGGGTATATTTGCGCGGATGCTGCTGCTGAATTAGGAATTCCGTTGGAGACGTTGAAAACCCGGCTGAAAATGGCCGGCAAACATTTACGAGAAGGTAGAGCCAAATGAAACATCTAGCCGAGTTTATCCAGTCCGGCCTTCTGGAATTATATGCTTTGGAGGGCACCAGTCCGGAAGAAACGGCGGAAGTAGAACGAATGTTGGCTACTCATCCGATTATCCGACAGGAGTTAAACGCTATTTACGAGTCGATGGAAGCCTATGCACGGGCCCACGCCATTACGCCCAAGGCTACTATTAAGCCGCTGGTAATGGCTACCATTAATTATATGGAAAGATTGAAGCAGGGTGAAAAAGTGGTGGAACCCCCGGTTCTGCAGCCAAACTCCCGCGCAAGTGATTATGCCGCCTGGTTGCAGCGCCCAGATATGATATTGCCGGCCGATGCCGAAAAAATTTACGCCAAACTAATCTGTGCTATTCCTGAAGCCATTACAGCCATCGTCTGGATGACGGGTACCGCGGATAACGAAGTCCACCATACTGAATACGAGCGCTTCCTGATTTTAGAAGGCACCTGCGAAATTACAGTAGACGAAGAAATTCATTATCTGAAACCAGGAGACTATTTTGCCGTGCCGTTGCATGCCCGCCACATGGTGCAGGTTACTTCCGATATTCCCTGTAAAGTTATCTTGCAGCGTTTAGCCGCATAAGTTTTATTTACCTACCTGATTACTACTAATTACAAGAGCTTCCTACTAATTTTTTTATTTATTTCTTGAGCGGTGCGCCTACGGCAATGGAACAATCATGGCCGGGTTGACCATGTGCGGGGTTGGTGCCAGCGGCTACAGAACCCGGTACCACGGGCATGGGCAGGGTAGGAGCCGGTAGCCGAGGAGAAGTAGCTATGTTTGTATTAGATCTTATTGGAGCATCTAATGGCGTACCCACTGGTATATCGCAGCGGTGCCGGGGCATACCGTGCGCCGGGTTTAAAGCTACGGCGTTGGTTGGTAAAGCAGCCTGACTGGCTGGGGTAGTTATCTGTACTGGGTTCATACCGTTGGTAGGTAAAGTTACCGGCGCCGAGGTGTTAACTGCTCCGGTACCTGGTTTTAGTGGGGTCGTGTTGGTGGCGTTTTTATTATTAGGTCCGCAACTGACCAAGACGAATCCGGCCGCAGCCGATAAGAGCAATATTTTATTTTTCATAAAACGGGGGTTAAGGAAGGAGCTGCTTTCACTTTACTCATCCAGCTAATCACAAAATGCAGGTTATATTATTAAAAAACTTTAACATCCACAAATAACCCGGTAAATATAAATAATACCCTTATATAAATTAGGGTACTTTAATATAAAAATCAAGCGCAATGCTATTAACCTGAACTAAAAATACTTTGTTCCAACTCCTGAACTTGTGCTTTGTAAAAATTAAAATAAAAGAAATTATATTTTTAAATTAAAACGATAGGGCAATGGAACAGAATAATGATAAAGGCCAGGATAAGGGCAAGCAAAGTACGGCCGAAACGGATGTTACGTATAACTTAGATTCCGAAGAACTTAGAAAAGGAACTACTACTACAATGAGTGATGCAGTTTCCGGAGCGGTAGCTGGTGGCGGAGCCAGGACACGCGCGGAAGGAGAATCAGATACTAGTGAATCAGGTAAATAATTAATTATAGATTAATTTATATAATGCATGAACCAGTGGCTAAAGTGGCCTTTGCCAGATATGACTCTGCTTTCAGGTAGTTGAGAATAAGTATGAAACTCAAGACTAATAAATTAATTTATAACAGATTTCAAGACTAAAATGTAAAAGAGAAAAGCCAGGTTTATCCCTGGCTTTTCTCTTTATTAACATTATTTGAAATTAATCACGGTTATAAAGTTGCGTCCATCCTTTTAAAGTATTTTCTGCCTGCTGGTTTAGCTGACCCGGCATTAAACGCCAACCCCAATTACCCTTACTTTCCCCCGGGGTGTTCATCCGGCCTTGTTCATCAATCCCCAACACATCTTGTAATGGCAGAATGGTTATTTTAGCGACCGAGGCGTACGCCAAGCGGGCAAAAATCCAGTTTATATCGTGCTCTCCTAATTCGCGACCTACGTAGTGTTGAATTTGGTTGTGGTATTTATGACCTTCCTGGCGGTACCAGCCTAAGGTGGTATTATTATCGTGGGTTCCGGTGTAGGCGATAAAGTTACGGGCGTAATTATGCGGAATGTAGTCGTTCTGAGGCATCTCGTCACCAAAGGCAAACTGTAGGATTTTCATGCCGGGCAAGTTGAAATCGTCCCGTAGCTTTAATACCAAATCATTTATTTCTCCTAAATCTTCGGCTACAAACGGCAGACTGCCCAATTCTTTCTCCACAAAATTGAAGAAATCGGCTCCCGGACCTAATTTCCACTCTCCTTTACGAGCGGTGGTTTCACCGGCCGGTACTTCCCAGTAATCCGCAAATGCTCTAAAATGGTCGAGCCGCACGATGTCGTATAATTCCATGTTTTTCCGCAGTCGGCCAATCCACCAATCGTAACCGCGTTCTTTCAGTACATCCCATTTAAATACGGGCATGCCCCAGAGCTGACCGTCATCAGAAAAGGAATCGGGCGGAACTCCGGCTACGCCCGTCATGTCGCCAGCTTCATCCAGGGCAAAAATGGCCTGATCACCCCAAACATCCACCGAGTCATAAGAAATATAAAACGGCATATCACCGTACATCTGAATATTTCGGTTATTACAATATGTCCGGAGGCGTTTCCACTGCTTCGTGAAAATAAACTG
>Ga0210040_10005921_pt1 | contig 15415 bp, 13 predicted proteins | sample CryGeyCG12114_NA_FD_185462 | JGI IMG/M metagenome (GOLD analysis project Ga0210040, IMG submission 185462) | Groundwater microbial communities from aquifer - Crystal Geyser CG19_WC_8/21/14_NA (SPAdes) (version 2) | ecosystem: Environmental > Aquatic > Deep subsurface > Groundwater | place: USA... | reverse complement strand
GCTGGCAGCTAGAAAAGGGAATGAGCAGTTACTTCCGCTTTTATAATCAGGAAAGAATGCATCAGACCCTCGATTACCAAACTCCGCAAAAGGTGTATGATCAGGCTAGGGAATTGAAAACAATACCATAAGATTACTCCGAAAATAGCTATAACTAATACTTTCGTTATTGCATTTAGCTGTCCTAACACTGGGGTTCACCATATTCATCACCTTCGGTATAGGTTATATCCAAATTCAACTATTTTATTTTCTAAAATACTATTCTTTCTTTTTCTCTCCTGTCACTTCTGTTAGGGCAGAAATACGCCTTGTTTTCTGCTGGCAGTACACTTTTATGACTAAAATTATGATGCAAGTAACGCCTCTTCTCCAGTAGTTCCTTTCTTTCTGATAAGCTACGATATTTTAAGCAGGATGTGATTTACATAAAAGTACTTATTGGGCTAACGGCTCGGCTATGAGCAGTATTATTATAATGCTTGTGCTTGGTCAAAAACTTACGATGAGAATAGAAAGGAAGGGACTATAACGTTGTTTCCTAAGGGAAATAAGGACGAAATATCAATTCAGGTTAACTGTCCTTATGGTCAGAATTCAAGAATAGGTTAAAATGGATGGATAAAGTTGGACAGGCAGCGCTTTATTTGCTTGAAAAATACCTAAAAGTGAGTATTGTTTCTTGATAATGTAAAGCCCTTATTTACCATTATTAATTAACCTTAAAGCTATATGATAAAAAGATTTACTACTACTCTCTATTTTTCAATATTTTTTTATTTGGTATGTTATGGCCAACAAAATCTGATTACATCGCATAACCTAAGTTTAAAGGTTAAAGTTGACCCTCTTTCAGATTATAAGGCTAGTATCTTTGAGAAACCCTTAAAAAAATATGTAAAAGCCTTTCCTATTGATGCTGCACCAACAAAAGACGTGGTTTTTATAGATTTTGTGGGAAGTGGAGATATTCAAAAATCTATTTCTGAAGGCAATGATATAAATGCAAATACAGGTTTAGGAGTAATATTTGAACGATTTTCTGGAGTGAAAAATGGAAATACCTTTACTGTAGATAAAGTGATACAAAGTTTGGAACTCGAAGGAATAATCAATATAGCAACAACAGCTGATACAATAAAATCCGAATTGGATAATAACATTTTGCAAAACCGTAGAGATTTTGGGACTTATATTATAAATCCAATTAGTAGAAGGCAGTCCTTATTCATTAACTCAAATGTTTATTTTGGATATCCTACAAAAAAGGATGAAAAAGATAAACTGTCCGTATTCGGGACTTTTTCTAAAGTAATAAGTGGGATGAACTTTAGAGTTATTTCATCTAACAATAAATGGCAATATAATGATACTATAACGGACTTAGGTGTTTTAGCATTTAGAGCGGGGGTGTTCCATGAGTTTATACCAGATAATTATAGATTGACAGAAAAAGGTAGAAGTAGATACTCATTATTCTTAGGAGCAAACTACGCTTACAGAGGTATTTTTGGGGATATAAGTTCCTTAAAGAATGACAATTTAAGAACAAATATATTAGGCAATACTAAAAAGAATTTTGGAGGATTAGAAATGAATTTCGGGTTTCGTTTAAACAATTTAAGAGCTGAGTTTCAAATGCCAATGTTAAAAAGCAAAGGAGATGGACACATTGAAGGCTTAACGGATACTCAATTTTTATTTTCAATAAGATTCGTTGGAGGATTTTCATTAAAACTGAAAGATTCTGATGATGGTTAATACCGGACAAGTCCAATTAAAAAACAACATATCATTAAATATTAGAAAAATTCTGACTTTAAATATCAAAATAAATACAATGCGTTACTATAAAAAAAGTTTCTGGTTTTTAAGCATCTGTTTTTCTTTTATTGGAACTTCTTGCTCCAAAAATATTATGTCTGGTAATGCTGGAAGTACTTCTACAGTAGATTCTGACTGTACTCACAGTATAAATATATTTAATAAGTACACTACTGGAAATCTTATTAAGGAGATTCAAGTGGTGAATGAAAGAGGATCCAGAATTGATGAATTAAAAGTTCTTTATCCAAAAGCTCGAGATGCATGGAATAAAGGCTTGGGACAAATTGAAAATTCTTATAGTTCGGACTGGTCAGGTGTAACTGGGGTTCAAATAGAAGAAGATCCCTTTGATACTGTGCTAAATCAGGGCGAAGAAAAGCCTAAAAACTTTTTTGAACTTCTCACCAACTTAAGATATGGATCCCGCAGAGTGTCTAGGCACGATGTTCTAACAAGGGCTGCTTTAGCCGAAAAATCTGATATAAAACGGAGGCTTGATGGCATTGTTAATGCTACCCTGAAAAGTGATTGTAGGAATTTAAGTACCAGTGAACTTCGAAGCCAATTAAACCCAATGAAGCTTCCTCAAAAATTTGAAGATTGCTTGATTGTCAAAATTGATTAGATTACTATTCAGAATTAATGCCATTTTGTAATTAATACTAATAATAAGAAGTATTACCCCTACTGCCCCTTCGCTTAAATATAACGAAAGCCAGAATTTAGCTCTTATTTAACATCCTATGTTTGTACGCAATGCTAAAAGGTTCTTTTTTCCCTTTTGTATAATTGCTAAAGCAACTATCTAAAACAGTAATAATAGTAGGGTATATATTAGAAGACAAGAAAACTGGGTAAGGAATAAGATTCCTATTTAACAGGGGTTCATTAAACCCGCGCCTTATGACAATCCCCTTACCCAGCTTCTTTACCTTGAACAGTTCATTAGGCTAAGAGCCTGCATCAGGATGTTAAGTTAAGAGAAGCTAGCTTTCTGTCGAAGTAAAACTATTAAAGTATATTATTATGGAGCAGATTTACACCGGTATCGATATGGCCAAAGACAGCTTTGTGGTCGCTACCAGGCTGGAAGGTAAGGAAATTACCACTTTGTACAACAACGACAAGAAAGGTATTGCTGGGTTCCTTAAAAGTCTACCTAGTAATTCTTGGTGCATCATGGAGGCAACCGGGGTTTATAACCTACAATTGGCTATCGCCCTGTTTGAAAAAGGAATCAAAGTATCGGTGGTTAATCCTTTGCAGATAAAACGTTTTGCCCAGACCAAGCTCAAGCGAACAAAAACAGACAAGGTGGATGCCGCTTTAATTGCTGAGTACGGAGAGCGCATGCAACCAAAGTTATATGAACCACCAGCTCCTTTTATGCGCCAGTTGCAGCAACAACGCATGTCTTTGAAGTTGCTGTTTAAAACCAAGCGTTCATTCTTAAACCAGTTACATGCCTTGACTCAGCTAGAAGCAGCAGATAAAGTGGCGCTTAAGGCTTGTAAAACCGTTTTGAAAAGTATCGAAAAGCAAATCAAAGAGCTGCAGAACCAGATGCAGCAGCAGGCAGAAGAACACTGCCGGGACTTGTTTACCTTACTGCAAACCATACCAGGCATCAGTAAGAAATCAGCCTTGGAGCTTATCATTGTCTCGGGCGGGTTCAAGAACTTTACTTCAGCTAAACAGTTCAGCTCCTTCATCGGGATATGTCCCTGCATTAATGAATCCGGCACATCCATTCGGGGATATCGGGGATTAGCCGAATAGGAGACAAAAATATAAGAGCCACGCTCTACATGTGTTCTATGGCGGCAAAGGTGTACAATAAAGCCTGCCGGGAGTTATATGAGCGGATGCTGGCCGCCAGAAAAGCAAAGAAAGTAGCTTTGGTGGCGGTGATAAATAAACTCCTCAAGCAGGTGTTTGGCATCGTAAATTCAGGGGAGGTTTACTGCGTAAATAGTTGACTGCAGCCGCTAAAAAATACACGAAAACACTTGCTTTTTGACACAGTTCATAATAGTAGTTATAAGAGAAAGTGCTTTCAAACGATTCTGAACGAAGCTTTTTGGGGGGCTTTTTCTGGTACTTTTACCGTAATATTCCGAAATAAAATTTTCTCCTCTGCCTTTTTATATTAGTTTAAATATATAGTATATTCGTTAATCCGGCCATAGTTATTGGTTGATTTCAAGAAGATAAGAGGAATTCAATCCTGTTATCCAGTAGTATTATCCATATTGGCCGACCAATGTTTCTTGCATAATAACCCAAGTGTTTATATAGAGATTACCTGCTATTTCGCTTTCAATTATTAACATGAAAATATGTTTTTAAATATTAATTTTAAAAATTACGCTGCAAAGAGAGTAGAATTCTATAATAAACTTTCTCAATTCGTTATTGATGAGAATAAAATCAGCAATCCGATAGAACTAGATCAAATTTTTTTTAGGATAATAGATACACACTTTCAACAATTTCTTATTCGAAGAAAAGAAAAAACAAGATTTACAAAAGCTGAAAACATTGCATATAAACAGCTTATAAGAAATCAATATCCAGAAATTTTACCAATATTCCGACATCTTGGACCTGCTATTTATTGGTTTAAAATTAATTATTCAGGAGATTTAACAAATAAGGAAATATTAAAATGCTACTCATCTGCAAAAGAAGAGGGTTCAGGATGGTGGACACAGGTTAATCTCGCAAGAAATAATCCTACAGAAATTCTTTATTTAGGCAAAGTTGAAACTACTTTGCAAAATAGATTTATTCAACATATTGGTTTAGGTCATAATTTTACAACCTCACTAAAATTGCAGCGTTGGATGCCTTCTCTAGTGAATATGACAGTAACTTTTCAATTCTTAGCAATCGATTCTAGCATGAAACCATATTTAGAAGATATAGAAAATGTTTTATGGCAACAATTGAAGCCGTTATTAGGAGCAGCACCTAGAATTAAAAATTAACAACGGCAAGTTACATGATGCATAATACCTAACCTTCCTCCGGGATATTAATGCTCCATACACAATCTCAAATAACTATGTACATCAGAACAAACATAAACTTGATATTTAATGCACTTACAATATTAAATCAAGAAGAAATGTCGTTAGAAAATGCACTTGATATAGCTTCAAGCGAAATGAATTTGCAAATCCTAGATGACTTTCAAATTATTAGGGATTTTCTTCTAGAAAAGAATCTAATAAAATCCAATTCAAAATTAACTTTTCCTAATTATAGGGAAACTCTTGCTAACAACCTCACATTAGTATATAATAAAATCCATGAGGATTTTATAAATGACCATTTAACAAATGAATGCATATCCCTAATAGAAAATAAATTATTATTAGACAAATTACTAGAGGAATAATGGTCTAGAACCATCCATATTTAAATGATGAGCCAACATATACTTTACAAAGATGTAGAATAGCTTGTACTTTTCTTCCCTATTGCTTGATTCCACGGCCCCTTCTCTGTTGCGGCAGCTCCTAAACCCGGTACTGCTAAACCTTCTCTAATTATTTCTGTCGCTGCTGCAACTCCTACTCTACCCTGATCCTGGTCTACTGGTACCCCGCCCTTTTTGATGGCATGACAATAAGCAAATTTTTCCTGCTGATCCCGTTTATAGCCCGCTTGCGAGTCGAATGCCTGATTACCCCCATTTTCGAAGTGATCTACTTCTATCATAAGCTATGTTATGTTAAACAGACCCGTTTAGACCTAAAGAATTGAATGCCTAACGTATTAATTCGAATCATATCGTATCATTTTTCTGCTAAAAGTATTTTATTTATACCATGGCAGGTAAAGTATTCACCTTAACATTAAACCTCATTTGGCGACTAGACACAAATTGTATTACTGCTTAATACATTGATTATTTAATTAAAAAATTGATCTTTTATTAAAAATAATTTCAGCCTACTTCTCTAAAGATGCCAAAATTGTTTTAAAATTCGCCAAACCAGCTTCCAGGTTTTCAATTATATCTTCTGCTAATACATCCGGGTCTAGCAGGTTGTCCAGGTCAGCGAGAGATTTATCTTTTAGCCAGGTAATGTCGAGGCTGGTTTTGTCGCGGGCTATTATTTCTTCGTAACTGAATTTGCGCCAGCGGCCTTCCGGGTTGGTGCCGGTGTGGAAGGTTTCAGTGCGTTTGTGGCGGTTGAGTGGGTTGTAGCAAGTGATAAAATCCTGCAGGTCTTCCAGCTTCAGCGGGTTCTTTTTGAGGGTGTAGTGAATGTTGGTGCGGTAATCGTATACCCAGATTTCTTTTGTCCAAGGGTCTTTGCTGCTGGGTTTGTTGTCGAAGAAGACTACGTTGGCTTTTACGCCGTGGGCGTAGAAGATGCCGGTGGGCAAACGCAGAATGGTATGCACATCGGTTGTTTCCAGTAGCTTTTTGCGGACCGTTTCGCCGGCACCGCCTTCGAACAGTACGTTATCCGGCAATACCACGGCGGCTTGGCCGGTAGTTTTAAGGATGCTGCGGATGTGCTGCACAAAGTTAAGCTGCTTGTTGCTGGTGGTAGCACAGAAATCCTGGCGGTTGTAAGTCAGGTCTTCTTTTTCCTGTTCGCCCTCCGCGTTGGTAAAGGTTTGGCTGCTTTTTTTACCGAAAGGCGGATTGGCCAAGACGTAATCATAACGAACGCCGGTATCGGCAATCAGGGCATCGGCAGGAGAAATAAAGTTGTCGCTGTCGATGTCGCCAATGTTGTGCAGGAACAGGTTCATGAGCGCCAGGCGGCGGGTGCTGGCTACAATTTCGTTGCCGAAGAAGGTTTTGTATTTAAGGAACTGCCGTTGCTCTTTGTCCAGCTCGTGGTGTTCTAAGAGGTAATCGTAAGCGGCCAGGAAGAAACCGCCGGTACCACAAGCTGGATCGGCAATGGTGCGCAGAGGTTCCGGGTTTATGCAGGCTACCATGGCTTTAATTAAAGCGCGAGGCGTAAAATATTGGCCGGCGCCGCTTTTGGTATCCTCGGCGTTTTTCTCCAGCAGGCCTTCGTAAATATCGCCTTTGTCTTTTACGCCCATCATTAGCCATTGCTCGTTGTTTATCATGGCAATGATTTTGGAAAGCTTGGCCGGGTCCTGGATTTTATTCTGGCTCTTGGTAAATATTTGCCCCAGAATGCCTTTTTCTTTGCCCAACTCCCGGAGCATAATGGTGTAATGCGCTTCCAGTTCGGCTCCTTTTAAATCTACCAGGCTTTCCCAATTGTATTCTTTAGGTATAGGTAACTGGCGGTTGTGCGGTGGCTTGGTGTATTCATCGGCCATTTTTAAGAACAGCAGGTAAGTAAGCTGCTCTAAATAATCGCCGTAACCCACGCCATCGTCGCGGAGGGTGTTGCAGAAAGACCAGACTTTACTAACAATGGCGGAGTTGTTGTTACTCATTTATATAAGACTTGTAAATACTTTATTAAAAAATTAATTAATCATTAGCTCAGACATAACTCAGACATAGCTCAGACACAACTCAGACATAACTCAGACATGACTCAGACATGACTCAGACATGACTCAGACATGACTCAGACATAGCTCAGACATAGCTCAGACATAGCTCAAACATAACTTATAGAAATTAAAAAGTTCTCCACTTTTCTGCCAACTCGTAAAAGCCAAAACTATCAGATGGCTGGAGTATACCAGCATCTAACAGAATAATGAAGTCTCTATAAATTGTTCGGGAGCTTACTCCAAATGAGGGTGACATCTCAGTTGTTGAATGGAGATAACCATTTGCAAATAGAGCTATCTCATGCCTAAGTCTTTTTTTGATAGATTCTTGTATATTAAGTTTATCAATTTCCTTTTCAAGCTCTTTAACCAATATCGTACTTGTTTCGGGCTCTATTTTTAACTTATTTATACTATGAACAGGTATAATTGTCCTGAATACATCTTCATCAATAAATTGAGCCGATTGGCCAGGGCTATAGTGTGGGAGATAATTCGTAACGTTCCGGACACCGGATCCTAACTCATCTACCCGGCCCATTTGTAAGAAGAATTTAGCAATATCCGGATTTTTGGGATAAGGAGAAAACCCATTCGGATTAATGGGCCCATACCAACGGGGTTTATTGGCATTATCCGTTTCAACCCGGTCGGCGTAAATAATTAACCGGGCCGGTGCACCATTGGTATATTCTCTATGAACAATCAGGTTGGCCACTACCTCCCGAAAGATTATATCCCGCAAGCTCATTCGTACATTACCCTGCAGGTAAAAACGATCCGGAAGATGCTTGGCAATAAATTGCATCAGCAAATCATAAGCATCTATCAGGTTTGTCCGGATATCCAGCCGGTCATCGTACCGGTCAGGATTTTCAATCCGGACCAAAGCATCTATCCGGTAATGGGGCAGAATATTCTGTATCACCTCATCGGTGCCGAAGAGTAGGGCTGCCGATAAGGTATAACCTTCCTGACCAGTTTTATAGTCTTTGCGGTAAAGCCCGGAACTGCGTATCAGTTCTGCGTCTGGCAACGCTAACCAGGGGTGGGAAGGATCCCGACTTCGAATAAACTGTCTGGCCCGATCCAAGATTCCCGGCTTAAAATCGGTTATAGCTAAGTAAGGGTAAATGGTATTCTCGGTGTAGAAAGCGCTTTTACGGGTATATAATTCGGCAACTGCCGTATGGTTGGTAATTTTATAATCACCGTCTTCACTGCGGTCGTACACCACCCGCCGGCACTTATGCACCTGCGAACTTTCCGGCACCTGGATAAGAATCAGCTTTTTCCCATCAACCTCCACCACCTGAGGGAACAACATAAAGGTAGGATCTAACAATTGCGAATTGTTAGAAACATTCACAATTTCTTTTAATAACAGTGCAGCTCGAACTTCGTTTACACCAAGCACCTTGCCATCATCCGCCACACCTAACAGAATGTCGCCGCCAGCCCGGTTCAGGAAAGCACATACGGTTTCGAAAAGGTTGACGGGGAGTTCTGAAACTGCTTCCTTAAACTCTAACCGTAAACCTTCCGGTTGTTGTAATAACTGCCTTACCCGCGCTTCGCTCATGAATCTATTAATTTTTTATTCCAACCTTTTTTAATTAAAGCCTGCAAACATTCTTCTGTCTCCTGCACGTTAAACTTTTCAGCCTTGGATTTGAAATGTGTGGTAGGTAAATCAATTTTCCATTTTTCCATAGAGGCTCTTACAACTTGTAAGTCGGTTGACTGGATATCTTCTATTACTTTGCAAACTGTTGCAAATAATTCAGTTTTGTGGGTGAGATTTTTACCTGGTAGTTTTTCTATTATTTGGCTTAGTTCATCAATGGCTTTTTCAACTTGCTCTTTAACTGGGTTAGCATAATTTAAAATAGTATCCGGATTTACTATAGCAAGGCCGTTATCTTTCCATAAGAAAAATTTTTTATTGTTAACAACCTTCTTCATTTCTGGTGCATAGGGCCCTAAATGCCAGCGGTTGAAATTGTAGTGGGTGTTAATGCCGTAGATTTTATGGAGCAGGTAAGCATATTTGGCAGCGGTCATTTCGCCGTGGTGAATGCCTTTTAATTTGGAATAGTGAATTAAATAAGCCAATAGCTGTACCTGGTAGAAGTATATATTTCTAGGTTGGGTTACTTCTACTTTTTCTATTACTAATTTCCCCTCAAATGCCTTCTTTAAAATACTCTGCCGGAGGGTCTCGGATTGTTGTAGGCTTTGGGTTATAGTTTCTTCTACTTTATCGCAAACACTTAAGCGGCTTTCTATTTCCTGAACTATTTGATTTTGTTCCTCAAGTGGAGGGAGCGGAACGACTGTTGCTTTTAATTGAGAAGTATTTATTCTAGGTCTTGTTGCCCCATGAACTTCATTAACTAGTTGATTATAAACATGCTCTGTTGAAAGATAGTATGCTATATAGTTTTCATTTGCCTTGGTATTATTTACCCTGACACAAAAGCAATCAGCTTTATTTATAGCTGTTTGAATAAACTTAGGAAGAACAACAACTCGTATTTCGTCCATTATAAATGAAGAAAATATAATGTTTCCAGCTCCAACAGTGTGTTTTTTGATAGATTCATATTTCTCTTCGGAAACGAATGTTTTGTATTCATCCCTAAATTCTAATGGCCCAATATTCTCTAACCTAATAACTCTTACACCTTCCTCAATATAATCTGCACTTTTTAGATTTGAACCAAAGGGACCATCAAAAATTTTATCTGAAACCTCTTTTAAATTCACCCATTCCCAACCCTCCGGCAATTCACCTTCTTTAACTTCTGGATTGGTAAGTTTTCCTTCAAAAGCCCACTTTAAAACTGCTTGGCGGTAAACTTTTAATTGCTGCCAGGCAGTTTCTAATTGTTCCTTGCCTTTGTCTAATTCGCTAAGCAGTTCCTCTATTTTGGCAACTATTTCTTGTTGTTCAGAAAGAGGCGGAAGAACAATTTCCATTTGCTCAATCTTTGAAGAAGAAATATTAGGCTGGGCTCCACCATAGGCGTCTTTTTCTATTTGCCTTTTAAGCGCATGTAATTGATAATAAAGAAATTGTTGCTCTAATACATTATTATCCAGAATTTTAAATTTACCAACGCGTTGATTTTGGTACGCCTTTTCTTCGCTCTTGAATATTCCAAATTTTCCAGTTGTGGCACCTGACATTGCTACAAGCAAGTCGTTATTTTCAACCAAATAATTTTCATATTCAGTATTTGCGTTAACTCTTACAGCTTTCCTACTTGAAACTATGCCACTATTTATATCTGAAATTCTAATTACAGGAACTCCACCATTAGAATAATCACTGCTCTTAAATGCAAATCCATTTTTTAATTTACAGACATCTCCAAGTTTTTTCACTTCCCAATATTCAGGAATTGTATTCTTATCAATCATTTACGCCGCTAATTCCTCGTTTAATTCATTTATAATTTCATCGGTCTTATCGCCGAACAATTGCCACATTTTACCTAATCCGCCGTGGGCATTAAATGGGCTTAAATCAAAATCGTCGCGCTCCAGCCGGAAGCTGTTGGCTACGTAATCTTTTATCATCCGGAGCCATTGCATTTGGGTTTCGGTAAACTTAAGCGTACCGGCCTGCTTTTTAAATACCCAATCCTGGAAGTTGCGGTCCACGGTTTTGTCGTAGGCGGTCAGGGTTTCGTCGAGGCCGCTTACTTTCCGAATGAGCGCCACCAAGGCCATGAGTTCGTTTTTGGGCTGGCCGTTTACTTTTTCCAGTTGCTCGTAAGCCCGCCAGATGTTTAACGGCGCCAGGGTAGGTCGGGCGGTTTTAATCGTTTCCACCAAATCCTTCATCATCTTATAAGTGAGTTCCCGCCGCGCGTAGGGTTGCCCGTAAAATAACTGCAAAGCCGTAATTTCGGTCTGGTGGGTTTCTATCCAGCTCCGGAAATCCTGCACCAGGTTTTCCGCCTCGGCTTGGTTGTCTTTTACCCAACCAATATTTACCAGCTCATCGGGGTTTATGTGGTCAATTACCTGGTCGTACTTTTTGCGGATATCAATTACATAATTCCGTAGGTCGTAATCGTTAAATATGGCCGTAGCCTGCTCAATAATTTGCTCGTGTTGTTCCTTTACCTGCGCTTCTATTACATCGGGGGCAGCACCGGGGTTTTGAGACTGTACCTGTAGCTTTGTGTTTTCCAGCGTGTCCGGGTCGTAGGCGTGCAGCAGTTGCTTTACTACCTGGTTAATGGTAAGGCCGCCGGCTTTTTCGGCAAAGGCTATTTTCTCTTTTTCGTTTATCTGCTTATCCAACCGGATGAGGCGGTTAGCCAGCGTGGTAAGCATAGCTTCGTCTTTGTTGCCCATGGCAATGCCTTCCAGTACTTCTTTCAGCGAGAGACCCGGCTTTTTCTCCAGCGGACGGCTGTCGGTTTTTCGGCTTTTCTCTACGCCAATGGCATCAATAATCACAAAATGGTCTTTGGTATATTTGGCAGCCGGAGTGCCGGTGGCTTTTAGTTCTTCTAAACTACAGGTGCGGGTGCCGCGGCCTTTCATTTGCTCGTAATAGCTGCGGCTTTTTACGTCGCGCATAAACAGCAATACTTCCAGCGGCCGGATGTCGGTGCCGGTGGCAATCATATCCACGGTAACGGCCACGCGCGGGTAGTAGCTGTTGCGGAACTGCTGCAATACGGCTTTGGGATCTTCAGTGCGGTAGGTTATCTTTTTGCAGAACTTGCTTTCTTCGGCAAATTCTTCCCGCACAATATTAATAATATCGTCGGCGTGGCTGTCGCTTTTGGCAAAAATAAGCATTTTTGGTACCTCAAACTTGCCGTCTGGTCCGAGCCGGTCGGGGAACATCACCGGTAAATTATCTTTCACGGCTTTGGCAATTAGCCGGATCTGGTTCGTGTTTACTACTTTTTCGTCGAGTTGCTGGGCTCGGTATTCTACTTCTTCATCCAGGGTGTTCCAGAACTGTTTGCGGGTGAGCTTTTCGCGGGTACCCACGTATTCGCCTAATTCAATTTTCGCGCCTTGCTGGGTAATTTTAGTTACAATCTCAAACACATTGTAAGGCACCAGCACGCCGTCTTCCACCGCTTTCTGATAACCGTAATCGCAAACTAAGTTCTGGTTAAAATAGCCGAATGTGCGGTTATCGGGCGTCGCGGTTAAGCCAATCTGGAAGGCATCAAAATAATCGAGCACCTGTTTCCAGAGGTTGTAAATGCTGCGGTGGCATTCGTCAATCACCACAAAGTCGAAAAACTCCATGGGTATATTTTGGTTATACACTACCGGCAACGGTTCTTTGGGTTGCCACTTGCCTTCGTTCTGGTTTTCTTCTTCGTCGCGTTCGTCTAACGGCGTGCCTTTTAATATAGAATACAAACGCTGGATGGTGCTAATGTATACTTCGCTGTCGATGGGCACAAAAGCGCTGCTCAGGCGGGTAACGCCATAGAGTTCCGGGAAGAGCCGGTTATCGTCCTGCGGTTCGTAGCGTTTAAATTCTTGCTCAGCCTGTTCACCTAAGTTCTTGGTATCCACCAAGAATAAAATGCGCTTGGCTTTGGCAAATTTGAGCAGGCGGTAAATAAAGGTAATAGCCGTAAAGGTTTTGCCCGAACCCGTGGCCATTTGAATAAGCGCCTTAGGCCGGTTCTCCCGGAAAGATTTATCCAGGTTGGTGATGGCTTGTACCTGGCAATCGCGTAAGCCAGCGGTTGGCAATTCCGGAATATTATAGAACCGGCCCCGTAAGGTCTGCGCTTCCTTTACCCATTTCTGAAAAGTTTCGGGCCTATGGAAGGTAAACACCGGGCGGGAACGGGGCTTGGGGTCGCGGTAATCAGTAAAGCGGGTAACTTCGCCGGTACTTTCGAACACAAAGCGCAAAGGCTCATTATTTAGGTACTTTAACTTGGCATTGGCGTACTCTGTGGATTGGTCTTCTACAGCCGTCAACCGTACGCCTTCTTCTTCGCGTTTAGCTTCGATTAAACCCACCGGCTTTTTATCTACAAAAAGTACGTAGTTGGCCGGGCCCACATCCGTTTGGTATTCCCGGATGGCTACGCCCATAGCTGCCGCTAAATTTACTTTATTTTTATCCTGGATTACCCAACCGGAAGCCATCAACAACACATCAATATGATCGCGAGCAATTTGTTCTGGATTTTGGTTCATTTAGATATAGGAAGATATTACATTTCGCTTTATTAGTAAATTTAAATATAATGACTTTCTGCAATCTAAAGAACTGACTAAAGGTTAAAACCTGGTTTTTTTGTAAAAACAGCTAATTTATGGCAGGTCTAGTTAAATTAATGATACAATGCTATTTATATCTCTTTTTCTTAAAAAGTAAGTGTTAACTTCTAAAATAAAGTTTTATAATTTTCTTTTCTTTTTAGTAAATACAGCTGGCTTTATTTAAGGAGAAATACGATTCATTTCGAATAATTGCCTGTCTTGTTCAATCAGTTGCTTTAATTCTTCTTCCTTAGGTAAATAAAACAAATACTTAGATGCAAATAACTTTTGATTTTCGGCTAGCACTGAATATTTTACTACTGCTTCATCTTTTTCTGCACAAAGAATAATGCCAATAGTAGGATTGTCATCCGGTGCTTTTTTCAGATCTTCGTACATGCGCACGTACATATCCATCTGCCCTATATCCTGATGCGTCAGTTTGCCAGCTTTCAGATCAATTAGCACAAAGCATTTGAGATGATAATTATAGAATACCAGATCGATGTAAAAATCTGATGTGTCCGTAACAATATGCTGCTGACGAGCTACAAAAGCGAATCCTTTGCCGAGTTCCAGTAAGAACTGTTGTAGGTGATTAATTAGTGCGGTCTCTATATCTTTTTCGGTTAATCTCTCTTCTGGAGCTACGCCTAAAAACTCAAAAATATATGGGTCTTTTATGAGAGATTTTTCTGTTTGCACTTGCTCCTTTTGAGCTGGCTTTTCTGTGAGGCTTCGCTCAAAGTACAAAGTATGGATATTGCGCTCCAGTTCCCGGCTGTTCCAGCCGTTTTCAGCAGATTGTTTTATATAGTACAGGCGTTTTTCTTCTGTTTCTAACCGGGAAATAAGGCGATAATGTGTCCAGCTCAATTCGGTACGCAGTGCGTTCCAAATTGGAAACGCTAGGTAAAAAGCCCGCATATTGTTCAGATTTCGCACATCAAATCCTTTTCCGAACTCTTGGGTAAGAGCTTTTGCCAGGTTCTTTAAAACCCCTTCCCCATAAGCGGCACGGGAGGAGCCGTTCTGCTCATCTTCTATAATGATCCTGCCTATCTGCCAGTAAGTTTCCAGTAAAAAACTGTTGATGACACGATACGACTTAGCTCTTGCGGATTCAATCATATGTTTAATGGCGATAAAAATATCGCTTTCAGGTTTTTGTACTTCTTTAGTCATGTACTGATTTTGGACTAGATATATCCTATGTTGTGTAATAGGAAATCAACTGGAGATCCTTGTGATTCGGCAGGCTATATATTATGCGGTAATATGCTAAACTTTTTACTTTTACTTCTTTGTGGTACCCAATTATCAGCAAATTTCTTTTCCCTTCTGTAATTTAATTCCTAATATCTATAAAGTCTAATATTCTTAAGCAATTTTAGTTAAACATAGTTTCTGAAATTGCTTGTAAGGGAAAAGTAAATTTCAATAAAACGACCGTTTATTTTTCATTTCTTCCCACCTTCAAAATTCTTCTAAAAACCGGCTTTTTGCGTTTCATTAAATTGTTTTACTTAATCTAATTTCATTATATTTGATTATAAACCTTAAAATGAAAAATGAAGATAGGCTATGCCCGGGTAAGCACCCGGGACCAAAACCGAAACTCCAAACAGATGCGTTGGAGCAAAATGGGTTTGAGCAGGCGGATCTACCAGGAAAAGAATACTAGTGTTAAGTTAATTGTGAATTGACGGATAGAGCCTTTTTAGTTTAATGCGCGCATCAGCATTGGTAAACTGCCAGTTGATTTTACTGTTTTTATTATTGCGGTTGTATTGCCAGGCATCTACTT
>Ga0210040_10005920_pt1 | contig 15416 bp, 15 predicted proteins | sample CryGeyCG12114_NA_FD_185462 | JGI IMG/M metagenome (GOLD analysis project Ga0210040, IMG submission 185462) | Groundwater microbial communities from aquifer - Crystal Geyser CG19_WC_8/21/14_NA (SPAdes) (version 2) | ecosystem: Environmental > Aquatic > Deep subsurface > Groundwater | place: USA... | reverse complement strand
CGCCAATGCGCAGGGCGGCATGGAGCGGCTGAAGAACACGCCGCTGCCATATCAATATCGCTGGCTGCCGACCTTGTTCACGCACCTGTTCTGCGTGCTGCTGCCGATCGGTCTGGTGGAATCGCTGCAATATGCAACGCCGCTCGGCTCCACGATCGCCGGCCTGATGTTCCTCGCGGTGCTGAGCATCGGTGACGATCTGGTCGATCCCTTCGCCGGCAAGGTCCACGATCTGCCGCTGACGCAGATGTGCCGCACCATCGAGATCGACCTGCTGCAGGCCATCGGCGAGGATGCGCCTGCACCGATCCAGCCGGACCGCGATGGGGTGCTGTGGTAAGGCCGCGGGGGAACTGCCCGCTCTGGGCATGATTGATGGAGTGCAAGGAGAGGCGCGATGCAGCCCTGGATGCGTTCGGCCCTGATCGTCGGCTTCGCCATGGGCGGCTTCTTCGACGGTATCCTGCTGCACCAGATCCTGCAGTGGCACCATCTGCTCAGCCTGGTGCCGGGCGTGGACACCTTGCGCGCCCAGGTGCTGTGGGACGGGTTGTTCCATGCCGCAATGTACGGTGTCGCTGTCGTTGGGATGTGGGGCCTGTGGCGCGCACGCAATCGGTTGAGCGGCGTCGGCGTGCGGGCGCTGGCGGGCGCGTTGCTGGTCGGGTCCGGCCTGTGGCATGGCGTGGATGCCGTGCTGTCGCACTGGCTGTTGGGTATCCACCGCATCCGGGTGGACAGCCCCGATCCGCTCTTGTGGGATCTGCTCTGGCTGGTCGTCTTCGGCCTGTTGCCGATCGCTGCCGGCTGGCGGCTGATGCGCGGACCCGGCACCGGGACCGGCACCCGGACCGGCACTGGCGTCGGGCGAGCCGGATTGCCCCTGGTGCTGGCCGGATTGCTGACCGCGGGGCTGGCCGGCTGGTCGCTGCGTGCACCCACCGGGCAGGACTTTACCACCATTGTGTTCGCGCCCGGGATCGACGCTGCGCAGGCGGTGGCGGCCGTCCGCTCCGCCGATGGGCGGATCGTCTGGTCCGATCCGCGCATGACGGTGATCGTGGTGGACATTCCTGCCGGGGAGCGGATGGAACTCTATCGCCGCGGCGCGTTGCTGGTCAGCGGATCGGGCGTGCCGAGCGGCTGCTTCAACTGGAGCGATGGCGTGGCTTGAGTGCCATCAATGGTGGCCGGTATGGCCGCCTGTCGCCGGAGCAGCGGGGCGGCCCGCCAGCCAGGCCTCCATCTGGGCGATCTCCTCACCCTGGGCCGCGATGATCGCTTCGGCCAGGGCGCGCGCCTCCAGGTCCGTGCCATGGGTGAGTTCGACGTGGGCCATCTCCACGGCGCCACGATGATGCGCCAGCATGCCGCGCATGAAGGCCTCGTCCGCATCGGCCGGGATCGCCGCCATCCCCTGGTGCATCCGCGCATTGACGTCGGCATAGGCCTGCTGGGCCTCGCTCAACGGCGCAACCGCCTTGCTTGCTTTGGGCTGGGGTGCGGCCGGCTGCTGGTGGCAGGCGGCGGCAAGCGCGGCGAGGCCGGTGATCGCCCAGTTCCGCATCAGCGCTGCCCGGCCAGATCGGGCGGCAGGGCGCCCTGCCGCAGCAATTCTACCGCTTCGGCCAAGGGCAGCACCTGCTGCTGCTGCTCGCCCAGCGTGCGCAGCGCGACGGTGCCTTCCTCCGCCTCGCGCTTGCCGACCACCAGCATGTGCGGGACCTTCTTCACCGAATGCTCGCGCACCTTGTAGTTGATCTTCTCGTTGCGCAGGTCGGTCTCCACCCGGATACCCGCGGCCTTCAGCGCGTCGGCCACTTCGGCGGCGTAGCCGTCCGCGTCGGACACGATGGTTGCCACCACCGCCTGCACCGGGGCCAGCCACAGCGGCAGGCGACCGGCGAAATGCTCGATCAGGATGCCGATGAACCGCTCATACGAGCCGAAGATCGCACGGTGCAGCATCACCGGGCGGTGCCGCTCGCCATCCTCGCCCACATAGGAGGCGTCGAGGCGCTCGGGCAGCACGCGGTCGGACTGGATGGTGCCGACCTGCCAGGTGCGGCCGATCGCGTCGGTCAGGTGCCATTCCAGCTTGGGGGCGTAGAACGCGCCTTCGCCCGGCAGTTCCTCCCAGCCCTTCGCCGGATCGGCGAGGCCGGCATCGACCACCGCCTGGCGCAGTTCGGCCTCGGCCTTGTCCCAGTCGGCGTCGGAGCCGAAGCGCTGGTCCGGCCGCAGCGCCAGCTTGATGGCATAGCTGAAGCCGAAGTCGCGATAGATCGAATCGGCCAGCTCGCAGAAGGCGCGCACCTCGTCCACGATCTGCGGTTCGGTGCAGAAGATGTGCGCATCGTCCTGCGTGAACTGGCGCACGCGCATCAGGCCGTGCAGCGCGCCATGCGGCTCGTTACGATGGCAGCAGCCATTCTCGTACAGGCGGATCGGCAGCTCGCGATAGCTGGTGATGCCCTGCTTGAAGACCAGCACATGCGCCGGGCAGTTCATCGGCTTCAGCGCCATCCACTGCGCATCGCCGGTGACCACCGGGCCTTCATCGGCGATGTTGGGTACTTCGTCCGGCACCACGAACATGTTCTCGCGGTACTTGCCCCAATGGCCGGACTTCTCCCACTGGCGGGCGTCCATTACCTGGGGCGTCTTGATCTCCTGATAGCCGGAGGCGTCGATCTTGCGCCGCATATAGGCTTCCAGCGCACGCCAGATGACGAAGCCGTGCGGGTGCCAGAAGACGGAGCCGTGCGCCTCCTCCTGCAGGTGGAACAGGTCCATCTCCCGGCCCAGCTTGCGGTGGTCGCGCTTGGCCGCTTCCTCCAGCCGCTGCAGATGCTCGGCCAGCTGCTTCTTGTTGAGCCAGCCGGTGCCGTAGATCCGGCTGAGCATCGCATTGGCCTGATCGCCGCGCCAATAGGCGCCCGACACGCGGGTCAGCTTGAAGGCCGCCGGGTCCAGCTTGCCGGTGGAGGGCAGATGGGGGCCACGGCACAGGTCCAGCCAGCCATCGGGCGAATCGAGCGCCCCCGTGCGATAGACCGTCAGCTCCTCGCCCTCGGGTAGTTCGGCCGCCCATTGCGCCTTGAAGCTCTCGCCGTGGGCGCTGAACCAATCCACCAGCCGGTCGCGCTGCCACACCTCGCGGGTGAGCGGCTTGTCGGCGCGGATGATCTCGCGCATCTTCTCCTCGATCGCGGGCAGGTCGTCTTCCGTGAACGGGCCACGCGCGCCGGGGGCGAAATCATAATAGAAGCCATCGTCGGTCGCCGGGCCGAAGGTGATCTGCGTGTCCGGCCACAGCGCCTGCACCGCTTCCGCCAGCACATGGGCGTAATCGTGACGGGCGAGCTCCAGGGCGAGCACCTCGTCCCGCGCGGTGACCAGGGCCAGGGCCGAATCATGCTCGATCGGGCGAGCGAGGTCGCGCAGTTCGCCATTCACCGTCGCGGCCAGCGCCGCCTTGGCGAGGCCGGGCCCGATCGCGGCAGCGACATCGGCAGCAGTGGTACCGCGCGGCATCTCGCGAATCGACCCATCGGGCAGGCTGATCTTAACCAGTTCGCTCATCGTCTGTGTTCTTGTGGTTTCGCGTTGCATGTTGGATAGCCTGTGCCGCACGCGGAACAGGGCTGCGCCATGGCACAGGGCACCGGGCGGGGGAACCCCGATCGTTGCCGCGACGCAACAGCCGCGTTGAGGGTTGGGTCTGCTAGACAACCAACGGGAACGGTGCCGCAGAGAGACAGTACTGCTATCGTGCCGCTAGGACGATGCTGCAGTGCAGAATCGGACTTGTGTTAAGTGGCGGTTAGGAATAATTATTCATCAATCGCCGGGTCCCCATAGGGGCCCCAGATGGAGAATGGACATGAAGACATTGAAGACTCTTGTGGCCTCGCTGTCGCTGGCCACTCTCGTCGTGGGCCACAGTGCGGTTGCCGCGACTCGCTCCTATTCCTCGCTGCCCTCCAGCGGTGTTTCCGCTCCGGCTTCGGTGGAGCGCGTTGGTGCCTCGCTTGGCGCAGACGAGAACTTGGGCGGCCGCAGTGGCGCTGGCCTGATCATCGCAATCTTCGGCTCGATCGCTGCGTTCCTGGCTTTCCTGGAAGCCGTGGGCGCGATCGACATCATCGGTGGCGACGACGACGGCGACGACAGCCCAGGCTGATCGGTTCACCGAAGTCTTAGACAATTGATAAGGGCCTGCCGGCAAGGCAGGCCCTTATTTTTTGCCTGCGCCGGGCGGGCTGGTTTGGGGAGGGTGGATGCCGCTGCACGGTTTTTCGCGTCACGCATGGATCGCGGCCCTGTTCATCATATGCGCCGTTGTTCTTGGCGGAGGCGGTTCGCCCACGCCGCAGGCCGAAACGCTGCTGCAACTCGTCGGCTGCCTGGCACTCCTCGCGTGGATCTGGGTGCCTGCCAAGGACGGCACGCCTTATCCTGCCGGGCGGTTGGTCTGGCTGCTGGCCGCGCTCGCGGTTGCCCTGCCGCTGCTGCAATCCATTCCTCTGCCGCCGACCCTCTGGCACGCACTGCCGGGTCAGGAAGACCGCGTGGCGGCGCTGGCGTTGGTGGGGCAGGCGGACAGCTGGCAACCGCTCACCCAGTCGCCCCCGCGCACCTTGGCAGGGCTGCTGGCGATCGTGCCGGCGCTGTTCGCTTTCCTCGCCACCGCTGCGCTGCGTCCAGCCGACCGGCAGGGCGTCATACTCGCCATCGCTGCAGCTGTGCTGCTTTCGGCTTTGTTCGGTGCCGCGCAGATCGCGCTGGGCCATGATGCGCTGCGGCTCTATTCCGAAACCCACACCGGCTATGTGACGGGGTTTCAGGCCAACCGCAACGCCGAGGCGGATGTGCTGCTGATCGGCATGGCGGCGATCGCAGCGGCGCTGGTGCCTGGTCTGGTTGCGCCAGTCCCTGGACCGCGCGCCCGCGCTCCCCGACACCTGGACCGCCTGCCGTCGCCTGCACGGCAGCGAGGCCGTTGGTTGCTGCTGGGCGGTCTACTAATCCTGCTGCTGCTGGCTGTGGTGCTTACAGGATCGCGCATGGGCATGGCCCTGATCGCTGTTGCGCTGATCGGCTGTTGGGTGATCCTGCGCCGGCCCCTGGCCATGCTGGCCGGCGAGTCGAACGCGCTGGTCCGGTGGCTGGCGCTTCCTGCAATGGTCGCCGTTGCGCTCATCGCGGCTTACCTGTTGCTGGAGGGTAACACGGTGATCGGACGCAGTGCGATGCGCTTCGATGCGACCAGCGATCCTCGCAGCGAACTGTGGCGCGATACATGGTTCGCCATCCAATCCGCGTGGCCCTCCGGCGTCGGCATGGGCGGCTTCCAACCGGCCATGCTTGCGGCTGAAAGGCTGGAGGTGCTGGATACGTCCCGGCCGAACCGCGCCCATAACGACTACCTCGAATTGCTGCTGGAAGGGGGGCTCCCGGCGGTGCTCATCCTTGTGGCCGCGACGGCGCTGATCGGCCTGTTGGCGGTACGCGGATGGCGGGCGCGGCCGTCCGATCAGCCGCAGATCGCGCTTGGCCTGACCCTCATGACCATTGTGGCCCTGCATTCGCTCGTTGATTATCCACTTCGTTCCATGGCATTGGCGTGCCTGTTCGGGGTGGGAACGGGATTGCTGGCATCGGCGCCGCGTACTGTTTTGATGTCCGCTCGGGACAACAATGCTTCGGCTGCAGCGGGGATCGGTTTTGCTTCGTAGACCTCATCAAGTGCTGGCGGTTGCCGCCGTGCTGGGCGCGTTGGGCGCGTGCCAGCCGACCCTGCAGAGCAATCTGCCGGTGTCGACCGCTGCCTATGACGCGATCGGCGGCGTGGCCCCGGCGCCGGCAACAAGCTACTATCTGCGTCCCGGCGACCGGATTTCGGTAAACCTGTTCCAGGAACCGGACCTCAGCCAGCCAGACATCATCGTCGATACCGCGGGTGCAATCACCTTGCCACTGATCGGCCAGGTGCAGGTCGGCGGCCGCTCTGCCGACGAGGTCGCCCGCATGATCGAGCAGGCCTATGGCGGTCGCTACCTGCGCAACCCGCAGGCCAGCGTGTCGTTGCGGCAGGCGCAGCCGCAGACCGTGACGGTGGATGGCCAGGTCGTCCAGCCGGGCGTGTACGAGGTGCAGCCGGGCTACACGTTGCTGAGCGCGATCGCTCTTGCGCGGGGCACCGATCTGTCGGCCCGCTTCGACGAGGTGCTGCTGTTCCGCATGGTGGATGGTCAGCGCTACGGGGGGCGTTTCGATATCAACGAGATCCGCGCCGGGCGGATGCCCGATCCGCAGGTTCTGCCCGGCGACCAAGTGATCGTCGGCTACGACTCGCTCCGCGGCTTCTACCGCGACATCCTGCAAGCATCGCCGCTGCTCGGCGTGCTGAATCAGTTCTGATGTGAGAACAGCCTTGGACGCGACACATCCCGTTACCTATCCGTCGACCGCCAATCCGGCGCCTGAGCCGGATCGCGGCCTGGGCCAGCTCATGCGCTATGTGCTGGCGCTGGTCCGGCGGAACATCTGGTTGATCGCCATTATCGTGGGGCTTGCGGTGATCGCCTCCGTCGTGATCACCATGCTCCAGACGCCGCGCTACACCGCGATGGCAACCCTGGAGATCGCGGAAGAGACCGCCCAGGTGCTGGGCGAGGACCTGCAGGCCGACGCTTCCAATGCCAATTGGGATATTGAGATGAACCTCAATACTCAGTTGGAGATCCTGCGCAGCCGGGCACTGGCGGCCCGCGTGGCGGAGCGGATGGATCTCGTCACGAACGAGCGCTTCTTCAACGCAATGGAGGCGCCGGACATGATGGAGGTGCCGGAACGCCAGCGGCACGATGCCGTCATCAGCATGCTGCGGGGTAACTTCAACGTCGACCTGCCAACCGGAACGCGCATTGCGGAGCTCAGCTTCACCAGCGCCGACGCCGGCATGTCCGCCAGCGTGGCGGATGCGTTCTCGCAGGAATTCATCCAGGCGAGCCTGCAGCGCAAGTTCGACAGTTCCGCCTATGCCCGCAGCTTCGTCGCCGAACAGCTGGAGGAGTCCCGCGCCAGGCTGGAAAGTTCGGAGCGCGAGCTCAACGCCTATGCCCGGGAGGCCGGCCTGATCCGTACGCGCGACCCGTCGGCGGAAGAGGGCTCGGGCGCGGGCAGCATGACTGCCGCGAGCCTGATGCAGCTGAACGAGGCGGCCAACACGGCCCAGGCCGCGCGGATCGAGGCAGAGGCGCGCTGGAATGCGGAGCGGGCACAGCCGCTGTTCTCCTCGCAATCAGTGCTTGCCAGCCCGACCGTGCAGACATTAATGCAGCAGCGGGCGCAGACCCAGGCGCAGCTGCAGGTAGCGCAGGAGCGTTACCTGCCCGATCACCCCAGCGTGACCCGGATGCAGGCCGAACTGCGTACCGTCGAAAGCAGCTTGAACCGGGCAGCCAACGAAGTGCGCAACTCGATCCGTGCCAATTACCAGGCGGCCAGTTCCGCGGAGCGCGACCTGCGCAGCCAGGTGAGCTCGCTGGAAGGCGACACCCTGGCGGAGCAGGACCGGTCGGTGCGTTACAACACGCTGGCGCGCGAGGCGGATACCAACCGGCAGATCTATGACGGCCTGCTGCAACGCTACCGCACGCTGAACGCGGCGGCCGGCATCACCGCCAGCAACATCGCCGTGGTCGATCAGGCCGAGATCCCGGGTTCGCCCTCCTCCCCCAACCTGCCGCGCAACGTGGCGATGGCCTTGATCCTGGGTCTGGCGATTGCCGGCGGCGTGGTGTTCCTGCGCGACCAGATGGACGACCGGCTGCGCATCCCCGAGGATGTGGAAAGCAAGATCGGCCTGCCGCTGCTGGGGGTCATCCCCACGGCGGAGAACGGCGATCCTGTGTCCGCGCTGGACGATCCCAAATCGCCTGTTGCCGAAAGCTACAGCGCGCTGCGTACCGCGCTGCTGCATTCCACCCGCAACGGCCTGCCGCACCTGCTGCTGGTCACCAGCGCGCAGGCATCGGAAGGCAAGACGACCACCAGCTACGCCATCGCCCGCAGCTTTGCGCGGGTGGGCCGTAACGTGCTGCTGATCGATGCGGATCTGCGGCGCCCCAACGTGCACAAGATCGCCAACGTCCCCAACAAGGTCGGCCTGTCCACCCTGCTGGTGGGCGAGGCGCCCTTGGCGCAGAGCATCGTGAGCACGGCCTATCCGGGCCTGACGGTACTGCCGGCAGGACCGATCCCGCCCTCCCCTGCGGAACTGCTGTCTTCCCCGCGCATGGCCGCTTTGCTGGAGCAGGTGGAGGGAGAGTACGATCTCGTCGTGATCGACAGCGCGCCGATCCTGGGCCTTGCCGATTCGACCGAACTGTCGGCTCTGGCCGATGGTGTGGCGCTGGTGGTGGAGGCCAATCGCGGACGGGGCGGCCAGCTCAAGGGTGCGCTGCGCCGGCTGCGTGCCATGAACCCGGTTATGGTCGGGGCCATTCTGACCAAGTACGATCCGGTGCGCGGCGGCAGCTACTCTTATTACGGGTATAATTACTCCCGTTATGAAAGCGACGAGAACCCCGCCGCGTGACCGCGCGCACGCGCCAGTTGACCCGGCGCGTACTCGGCACGATCGGCGTGCTGGCGCTTGCCGTTGCTTCGGTCGGCAGCGGGCTCGACCGGGCAAGCGGGGGCTCGCCGGCGCTGTCGGCTCTGGTGCCGGGCCCACTCCGTGCGCAGGCTGACCGCACCACCGCGCAGCTGGCGCTGGCAATGATGGAACCCCGGACCGCCGTTGCGGCAGCGCAATCCGCGGTTGCTGCGGACCCGGTCGATCCCGGATCCACCGCCTTGCTGGGCGCGGCGCGCCTGCTCGGGAATGATTTCGCCGGTTCGGAGCAGGCCTTCCGCGTCGCTGCTCGCTTCGGCTGGCGCGAGTTGCTGACGCAGCGCTACTGGTACACTGCAGCCGTGCAGGCAGGGGATTACGAACGCGCGGCGGAGCGGCTCGATGCTTTGCTGCGCACCCGGCCCGAGCTGCCGGGCGCCGAGGACCTGTTGATGCCGCTGGAGACTGATCCTGCCGCGCAGGGGGCGCTGGTCCGGCGTCTGGCCGAACGCCCGCTTTGGCTGCGCACCTATCTGAACCCCTTTGGCGCACGGACCGATATCATCGCGCGCCGCAGCACCATGCTCGAACTGCTGGCGCGCCAAGGAACCCAGCTCGGCTGCGACGCGGTGCGCGGCTTTGTCGGCAAGGCGCTTGCCAGTGGTTCGCGCGCCACGGCCCAGCGCGTCTGGCTTGGTCATTGTCCGGGTGCCACGCTGTCGGGCCTGCTGATCGACGGCGGCCTGGCCCAGCTTGCAAGCGGCGACCCGTCTCCCTTCGGCTGGACGGTCGAGCGATCGGGCGACGTCACGGTCCGGACCGAGCAGACCGGGGAGGATAAGTTCCGCCTTGTTCTGCGCAACCGCGCGGGGGTGAGCCGCCTGGTGCTGCGCCAGGCGATCGACTTACCGCCCGGCCGATACCGCCTGCGCGCCACGGGCGCAGCGAACACCTTCGCTGCCTCCCTGGGCTGCGAGCGGGGACCTGGCGTGCCGCGGCTGGTCGTGGGCGATCTGGCTGCGGGAGGACAGGAATTGCGCGTTCTGGAGCCGTGCAGTCGACTGGAGCTCGGCATCTGGCTTCGCCCGACCCCGCAGGACGTGGCCCTGGCCGGATTGGCGCTGGAGCGGATCGACTGATCCAGCCGCCCCGGACCGTGCAGGCCGGCGGCCCGCTATTATGGGCGGGCGAGCAGGTTGCCGCAGGATGGCGGTCCCGGTGCCGGCTCAGCGCTCCTCGAACTTGCGCATTTTCAGCAATGAAGCCGGATTGCCGCGCCAGATACCCATCGGGGGCGCATCCTGGAACAAGGCCGCGCGCGCGCCCAATACGGCCCCGTCCCCCATCGCGACGCCGGGCCCGACAAAGGCTTCCGTCGCGATCCAGCAGCCGGTGCCGATAATGATGGGGCGCAGCACCAGCTCGAAATCAGGGTCGGACACGCTGTGCGTGCTGGCGCACAGCACCGCGCGCTGGCTCACCACACTGTTGGCGCCGATCGTCACATGGCCCTGATTGTACAGCTCCACGCCCGGCCCCAACAGCGCCCCGGGACCCACCGCCAGATTGCGCGGCAGCCAGATGCGCACGGAGCCGTAGATCTTGGCGCCGGCGCCGATCCGCGCGCCGAACGATTGCAGCAGCAGGCGACGCCAGCGGTGCAACGGCGGCGGAGTCCAGCGGGCGAGCAGCAGCCAGGCGATGGCAAAGCCCACCCGCTCCAGCTTGTTGGCCAGCGAGTAGACCGGCCCACGGCCCAGCGGCCGGAAGGCGTCCGCAGGGCCGCTCATCGCCCGGCCACCAGCTGGCGATAGGCAGACACCCATTGGCGGGTGACCTCGTCCGGAGAGAAGCGGCCTGCGGCCAGGCCAAGCGCAGCCTGCCCCATGTGCTGCCATGCGGCATCGTCCATCCGCAGCGCTGCCTGCAGCGCATGGGCGATGGATGCGGCATCGGTGCCGCAGCGCAAGGCGGCCCCGGCCTCGATGCCTTCGGGCAGGTGGCAGGCCTCCGTCATGATCGTCGGCGCACCCGCCGCCCACGATTCCAGGATCGCCATCGGCAATCCTTCCGAATGCGACGGCAGGATGGTGAAGCGCGCGGATCGCAGCAACCGGCTCTTGGCCTCGCCATGCACCGCGCCGTGGAAAGTGACGGAAGCGGGCGCCGTGGCGAGCTGCGCCTTGAACGCCGTCACATCCGTCGCTTCGCCCCAACCGGCGATGTGCAACTCGGCACCGGCAGGCAGGTCGGCTGCGGCCCAGGCGGCCAGCAGGGCGCCCAGATTCTTCTTCTCATGGATCCGGCCCAGATACAGCACCAGCGGCCCACGCATGGCGCTTGCATCCGCCATCGGCGGGGGACCTGCGTTGGGAATGACGATCACCGGCCGCTCGCCGGCTTCCCGGCATATGTCGCCCGCTTCGTCCCGCGTCAGCGCGTGCAGCGCCGCCGCGCGGGCCCAGCTCGCTTGTTCATAACCGATGCGGGCGACGGTCTTCTTCAGCCGGCCGCGTGCAGTGATCCACGGGTCCAGCATGCCGTGAGGGGAAATCAGGTACGGTCGCCCGGTCCGCTGCGCCCATCGGGCACCGGCGTGGGATGGATACATCCAGATGCCGTTGAGGTGTACCAGGTCGGGCGCAGCCTGCTCCAGTTGGTCGGCCAAGCCAGGGGCGTAACCGATCTGCCGCGGGCCCCACACCGGGGCGGTGATCAGCGGAATGCCCGCCTCCGCCAGATCGCCGCCGGTCTGCCCCTTGTCGGCCAGCGCGGCAACAGTGACCCGTCCGCCCGCCGCGCGGATCATGCGCGCCTGGTTCCACACCGCCGTCGCGACGCCGCCACCCAGATGCGAGGCCCATGAGGTCAGCAGGCAGATGTGCAACCCGTCCAGCCGCGCCCGATCGTCGCCCGCGCCGCCATCCGCCGCCATGCCCTGCCTGCCCCTCATGATGTCAGTTCAGGCTATGCTGCAACTGCGAAGCCAGTCTAGCCGCCGCACGCCGATGCACAAGGTGGCTCAATTGGTCTCGGGTACCGCGAACGATCCGCTGACACGGCCGCTGGACGTGGTGGTGCCCGGCGTGGCTCCCGCCGCCCCACCGCGGCCATCCACGCTGGAAATGCCGCTGTTCAGGTCGATCGTCAGCCGACCGCCATTCAGCGTATCCCCCCCACGGCGCAGAGCGACGCCTCCGGACAGCACGATCACCCGGCGGTTGAAATCATACACACCGGCCGATCCCTGCGCGCGCTCGCTGCCGCGCGTCACCGTGACGCCGCCCGTCGCGTCGATGCGCTGGATCTGCAGCGTTCCATTGTCCGTGTAGGCCACGGTGGTGCGCCCGGCCGCCAATCGCAGGTCGCCCTGATCGATTACCACATTGCCCGACAGCACCACGCGGTTCTGCCGGTCCTGCAGCTCGATCCGGTCGGCAGCGTAATTGACCGGCTGGTTGGAATCGAACCCCGCAATCGCCTGCGCCCCCGCCAGGGAGGAATAGCCGAGCGCCACCAGCGCAGACGCACCGAAGGCGGCAACGAAGGACCGCAGGGCGAGGCGGTGGAGCGGGCGGCGTGGATGGGCAGGCATGGTGCCCTTCCTTAAAGGAGCGGCACCCGGCCGCAAGAGCCTGTTCATGGCATCTGCAACCGGCCGGGGACCATGGTCATGCGGGCATTGCCGTCCAGCGTCACCGTGCGCGTGTCGAGATCGGCAAAGAGACGGTCGGCGCTGAACCGGCCTGCGGGAACGGTGCCCTCGATCCGTCCGGCGCCCTGCAGCGATCGGTCGGGCAGGTTGATGGCGACGCCGCGGGTCACCATGCTGTAGCCGTCGGCGGCTATGAACCGTACCGCCCCGTCGATCCCCACCAGCTGGTCATCCATCTGGTAGTTGCCGCCCGGCGCGGTCAGCTGGGCCGGGCCGTCGTTCAGCAGCAGCCGCGCGGTCAGGTCCTGCAACTGCACCACCGGGACCTGAGCCGAGCGTTGCAGTGCTTCTCCGGCAGATAGCGAGAACGGCCGCCCGGTCTTGTCCTCGCCCCGATAACGCGCATCGTCCACTCGCAGGCGGTCCTCTGCAATCGCGACCTTGTTGCGGTCGAGCAGGAAGCTCACCTCGCCGCGGGGGCTCAGCGGGGCGATCAGCATGGCGGCCAGGATCGCGCCGACCAGCGCGGGCAGGGCGATCGCCAGCACCCGCACAGTCTTGTCGAAGGCTCCGCCCGGCGCGGCGAAGGCCTGCCGCCGGCTGCGCATCTGGTCTGCCTGCCTGGTCATTGCCGCCGGGGCCGATCTGTCCTGCCTGGGCCCGTTGCCGGGCGATTGCGGCCACGCGATCCCTGTTGGCTAGGGATGCGGCGGCCTTATTCGTGCGAGAAGATGTCCTTGTCGGCCCAGCCGGCAATGTCGAGCCGGGCGCGTGTCGGAAGAAACTCGAAACAGGCCTGGGCGATCCCGCTGCGCCCCTCGCGCTCCAGCCGCCCTTCCAGGATCGTCATCAGCCGGTGCAGGAAGCGCACGTCGGACGCGGCGTAATCGCGCTGCGCGTCGGACAACACCGGCGCGCCCCAGTCGCTCGACTGCTGCTGCTTGGAGATGTCCTCGTTCAGCAGTTCGTTGATCAGGTTCTTCAGGCCGTGGCGGTCCGTATAGGTCCGGGTCAGCTTGCTGGCGATCTTGGTGCAGAACACCGGACCGGCGGTGACGCCCAGGTAATGCTCGATCGCGGCCAGGTCGAAGCGGGCAAAGTGGTAGATCTTCACCCGCGCCGGATCGGCCAGCACGGCCTTCAGGTTCGGCGCGTCATAGGCGCTGCCCACGGCGAAGCGCACCAGATGCTCGTCGCCCCGGCCGTCACTGATCTGCACCAGGCACAGGCGGTCGCGGGGCGTGACGAGGCCCATGGTCTCGGTATCGACGGCCACCGGGCCGGGCGCGAGCACGCCGGCGGGCAGGTCTTCTTCGTGGAAATGAACGGCCATATCGGCGGTGCCTTACGGCCAATGGGGAAAGAGGGGAAGGGGTGCTGGCGGGCAGGCGGCCGGGGCGGTAGCACGGGGCGATGAACGACACCGTCCCACCGGCCTGGCGCGCCATCCTCGACCCGGTGCTGCAGGCCCGCGACGCACGGCATCTGGGTGGCTGGCTGCAGCAGCAGGAGCAGGCCGGGAAGGTGATCTACCCGCCACGGGGGCAGCGCCTGCGCGCGCTGGAGCTGACCGCGCCGGGAGATGTGCGGGTGGTGATTCTGGGGCAGGACCCCTATCACGGGCCGGGGCAGGCGCATGGGCTGGCCTTCTCCGTTCCTGCCGGCATCCGCGTGCCGCCCTCGCTCGCCAATATCTATCGCGAGCTGGCGAGCGATTGCGGCGTGCCGGCGCGCGCCGACGGCGATCTGGAGCGCTGGGCCCGGCAGGGCGTGCTGCTGCTCAACACCACCCTGAGCGTGGAGCAGGGGCGGGCCGGCAGCCATGCGGGCCAGGGCTGGGACGCGGTGACCGATGCCATCGTGACAGCCGTTGCGGACCAGGCGCCGCCCAGCGTGTTCGTCCTGTGGGGCAATCATGCGCGGGCAAAGGCGCAGCGGATCGCCGGCCTGGGGCCGGGCAGCCGCCACCTGCTGCTGTCCTCCCCCCATCCAAGTCCCTTGTCGGCGCATCGCGGCTTCTTCGGCTCGCGCCCGTTCAGCCGCGCCAATGCCTTTCTGGAGGCGAACGGCCGAGGCTCCATCGACTGGTAGTTGCAAATGCTTCGCAATCCTGTAAATTGGCGAGCATGGACCAGATGGTTGCAATCCGACGCGGGGAAACGAGCTGGGGTATCCTGGCGCACTCGATCGGGCCGCGCGTTCGTGTGCTGCGCAACGCGCTGACGGCCCGGGCGGTTGCGCTTTCCACGCCGTTCGACCTGCCGAGCGGATCATTGACCGTGCTGGCGCTGGTGGCGGCCAACCCCGGTACCTCGCAGACGCTGCTGGCGCGGCGGGCCGGGATCAACAAGTCGGCGCTGGTCGGCATAGTCGATCAGCTGGAAGGGCGCGGCCTCGCCACCCGCGACCGGTCAGTGACGGACAGGCGCCGCAACAGCCTGTCGATCACGCCCGAGGGAGAGGCGCTGCTGGAGCGGCTCCACGCCACGAACGAACCGATCGAGCAGCCGATCCAGGATGCGCTCGACCCGGCCGAGATCGGGACGCTGATCGCTCTGCTCGACCGGGCAGTCACCGCGCTGGAGGCGAGCGGACCGCATCCAGGCGAGGGTTGACGCCCGCCTGTCAACTTCGCGCCGGGCGAACCCGGCCCGTCGCGTCAACCGTATCAACTTCGCTCAGCGCGGCAATTCGGTCGTGCCCATCAGCATCCGGTCGACAGCATGCGCGGTCTGGCGGCCTTCGCGGATCGCCCATACCACCAGTGACTGCCCACGGCGCATGTCGCCGCAGGCGAACACCGTCGCCTCGCTGGTCTGGTAGCTGTCGGTATCCGCCGCCACGTTGCCGCGGTCCGTCAGCGCCACGCCCGACTGCTCGATCATGCCCGTTCGCTTCGGGCCGACGAACCCCATGGCGAGCAGGATCAGGTCCGCGGGCAGCACGAACTCGCTGCCCGGCACTTCCTGCATCCGGTTGCCTTCCCATTCCAGCCGGGCGCATTTCAGGCCGGTGACGACGCCATTCTGGCCCACCACTTCCTTGGTCAGCACGGCCCAGTCGCGATCGACCCCTTCCTCGTGGCTGCTGGAGGTGCGCAGCTTCATCGGCCAATGGGGCCAGGTCAGCGCCTTG
>Ga0210040_10005919_pt1 | contig 15417 bp, 11 predicted proteins | sample CryGeyCG12114_NA_FD_185462 | JGI IMG/M metagenome (GOLD analysis project Ga0210040, IMG submission 185462) | Groundwater microbial communities from aquifer - Crystal Geyser CG19_WC_8/21/14_NA (SPAdes) (version 2) | ecosystem: Environmental > Aquatic > Deep subsurface > Groundwater | place: USA... | reverse complement strand
GAATATCATTAAGATAGCGTGTGCTGTAATAACACTGTTGTATAGTTGATTGTCCGCTATATATTGAACACCTGGCCCACTTAATTCTAATCTTATAAGAACAGAAAACGCTGTTCCTAATAATCCAAAAAATAATGTAAAGATTAAGTATAGTGTACCAATATCCTTAGCATTTGAAGATAAAAATCAACGTTCTCATCACATTGAGTTAGCTGATGTGTGCTTAGTAGGGATTTGTTTTATAAAAATGTTTTGTGTTTGCGAGTTATTAAAGAGAAAATCCATAAGTTATATAATAAGGATTAAATGCTTTCTATATAAAAGAGATTAAAAGATAAAAGAAACCCCCCACTTAAATCTGTTTTAAAGAAAACATACAAATTATCAGATGTATAATATTTTTTTTTTATTTTTTATTTTTTTTATTTTATTTTATTTAAGATGTACGCACTATCCAATTTATTCATTACAAAATCGAACTTTGTAAAGGTAAACTTACAAATGCATGAGGTTTAGGTGGGCTATTTAAACATCACTCTAAACTATTGTACGCTCTATTTAATAAACTTTGTAATAAATCTGTATAGAACTGAGGAGTTAATCATGGGTATCTTGAAACGGGTTTTCCTTCAACTAATTGAACGTATACCAGTTGTAAGAATACAAATGTAGCTACCACAGATATCAGAGATCCAAAACTACTTACTAAGTTTCAACCTGCGAAAGCGTCAGGGTAATCACTTATTCTTCTAGGCATACCTTGTAAACCTAAGAAGTGTTGAGGGAAGAAAGTAACATTTCAATTACTAACCGGACTATATCTTGGCCATAATATAAATTTATAGCCTCCTTCGTGTAGTCTCTGAGGATCCTACTAGAATAAACTTAAATAAGTTTACTCGTTGGTTTCCTGCTGATTGTCTAGATATACTTAAGATTTTTACTTACCATTAAAAGGTTGAGTACTTAAGCCTTATGAGAGTTTCCAGCATATAGAAGGATTGAAAGGGGCAAATGTATTAAGATTGAGTTTTATCACGAGGAATAGATTGTATTATTCATTTTTCATCATTTAACGGTAAATATTCACCATTATCAATATTCTTTTTGATATAAGTTCATCTTACTTTGAAGTGTTGTCTAGTGGCATTTATAGAAGGTAATATTAATTCTTCATTATTATCATTATAACAAAAAACCAAACTACCACCTATACCATATTGAGGAGATAATTTACCTTTTAACCCTTTAGAAGGGTGATTATTGTTCAAGTAAAATTTTTTAATATTATCGCTAATGGCTTTTTTAGTCTCAGATGTAAACTCCTTTCCAAAATTAGGGTGATTTTCTTTTCTAAAAAGCTCTTTTAACTTAACAATAGTCTCAATTTTATGGGTAAATCCAAAAGAACTTCCTGCAACTTTTAATATATTATAGCTAGGTTTATAATGATCCATTCACTTTTGTTCAAGATTTGTACAAAGTATTACGTCTTTTCCACAAAACTGTATAATTCCTAAAGAGAAGCTTTCAAGACCATACTTTTTCATCGCTCTTACTAGTGTGGTTTTCTTATAATTATCCGAATTTGCAAAATAGAAATGACTAGTCATTCTTTCGGTTAAATTAAGGCTGCTACCTACGTAAGTGTCCTTAGTTATATTATTAATAAAGAGGTAAACTCCAGATTTACCTCTTAAGTCTTGGTATATGTTTCTTTTTAATTTGTTAACATCTTCAAAATACATAATAAACTCATTGGGGGTTTCCCCATTTGGTGCTTTACCATTTGTAATCGTACTATATGATCTTATTCTACCAAACCCTTTACTAGGTTTAGGTAGTTTAGCCCGAAAGCTATAAATATCCTGTTTAAACTCAAAATTTCTTCCATTCACGCAAACCCCTATAAAGAAGATTCAGAAATGTACTTTAGCTAACATCATATTGTAGTCTAATCCTAATATTTTTGGAATTCAGAAGTATCATGCACTAAATAAAGCAAATACAGCACCCATACTTAAAACGTAATGGAAATGTGCCACAACATAGTAGGTGTCGTGGAATGCGATATCTAATGAAGCGTTAGCTAAAACAACTCCACTTACGAATAAAGAGTCATTAATCTTTTAATTTTACATTAGTCATTTAATCTTTCATAGCTAAATATATACCCATTATAAGCACCAGCTATCTTAGCATACTTTTTAATAGTACTATGATTGATTTTAAACGCTCTTTCAGCGTCTTTTACTCCTTCAAATTTACCAATAAAGTTTTTATTTGCATCATATACAAACACTGCTTTTCTAATGTGGGCTTTGTGGTTAATTTCTTTAACAAATCTATCGCTAAGTTGTGGACAAGATATTAAAGGGGTATCTGTTATATTATAAGGTATATTACTTAAAAACCATTCACCTCTAAATATTGTCTGGTGTTTAATAACATCGACTAGTGTAGCATGATTTGATTTAATTAATTTAGCTAAAAACCCGACGGAAGGAAAAACAACTAACAATTGCTTAAAGGAATTATAAACATATACAGGATAAGCTGAATTAGCCTCACTTATTCTTACTTTAGTTTCAACTGAATGACTTTTATTGTAAAAAGGATTATTTTCACCAGTTAAAGCTCTTGCAATTAAACACTTAGTTAAGTCAGAGTGTGTTCTATTTTTAGCTAATTCAGATAGTAATTTCTTAGTTTCTTCTGTATGTTTATAACCTAAAGAAGAGTAACCTTGTTTTAATACATTATAATAAGGTATAAGTGATGTAATGTAATAAGTTTCTCTAATTGTTAAAGATTCTGCTTCAACGTACTCCAATATTAAAAGTGAAAAATGGGATTGGTCATATTTAAGTAAAGCTTTAACAATTGGCATATTAACATTCTGTTTGCTTTTCAAAAAAGTATTATTAAGATAATTTCTCATTCTAGAAGCTAAATTTATAGAACTTCCTACATAAGTATGACCATTTATGTTGTTTATTAAATAATAAACCCCAGATTTCTCATTTTCTTGTTTTAATATTTGAACTCTATCCTTTTTTAAGTTATAAATTTTTACAGGTTTTAAATTTTGTGTTTGATCGTATAAATCAAAATTACTAGAGTAAGAGCAACAATTAGACCCGGCCGCCACATTTAGGTGGCTGGAACCGGTTTCGCTGGAAAAACTTAAAATGTAAAAGTTTAAATGGATTAATGTAATCTTTATTACACGGACTATATCTTCATATACTGAGGTATATGGACCACGTTTAGTCTCTGAGGTGCCTACTAAGACATTATTAAAAAAGAATGTCTGTTGGTTACCTGCTGATTGTTCAAAATTATACATTATCACTGGAATTAATCAATAAAAACCTAGTAGCATAATTGTCAGAAGTTTCCAGCATATAGTGGTCTTTAATGGGAGAGCCAAGTGGTTTGATAACCCTCCAATAGTGAACATAAATACAAAACCTAATGCAAATAGCATTGAAGGTGTTAGATGTAATGATCCACCATAACAAGTAGCTAATCAACTGAATATTTTAATACCAGTAGGCACTGCAATTATTAATGTAGCAGCTGTGAAGTAAGCTCTTGTCAAAAAGCTAACGAAAAAAAACTCTGTTTTTTTCGCGTGGACAGTATCTTAATTTAATATTATATTTTTTAATACTAAACTTCTTGCGTGCTTGTCTCTGAGGAACCTTTGGTTGCAATACTTATAATTCTTTTTATACCTTTATCTTCTAAATGTCTACCTTCTGTTACCATTATATATACTCTTCTGAATTTAAGGTAATCTTTGTACTTTTCTGCAAAAAGATTAAATCTATCAAAATAATGAATTAGATTAGCTCAGGTTTTAAAACCTGAGCTTTTATAACATCATACTCCTGTACTATACTGAGATAGATTACCCTTATTTAAATTATCATATAAAAGTTTTAAAGGTAAATCATAATTTTGTTTTAGAGAATATTCTAATCTTACACTAAAGGGTGCCCCTGTTTTGTGTGTTTTACTCTTTGCAACACTTATATGAAAACAACCAACCGCTTGAGTAAATCCTGCTAATCAATAGTTGTCTAAACTTAAGATATTTAAAGGTGGTAAAATAGTAAGATTAAAATCCTCACTGTAATTATGATTAATTAATTGTTCATATTTATATTTGCTTACAAACTTACCATTTATTAAAGATAATATAACAGAGATTCCTGTGGTATTTTTACAAATATATCTTACCTGAGCGGAGCCGGCCAGCGCACTTGTGCGCGCCCGGGGTTTTTTGGCTTTTATCTTGTAAACATTACCATATCCGATTTTTTTCTTAATGTAGTAAGCTAATGAGGCATCGTTTTCAGCAAATATAATATGTAATTGTTTTTTTCCAAACCAACCCTCTCCTTCTATTAATCCTGCTAAAAAGTAACCAAACTCTTCATCACTTAGATCGGTTTTATGATTTGGGACATGTTCAGAAATTAAAGGTAAATTAGTAGGGGTGCCCTCTCCACGTTTTGTTAAAAACGCGGGGATTCCCAACCTATGGATAGCCTTTATTTTTTTACTTAAAAAAAAATTAGGGCAAGGCGCCCTGCCAGGGGTAAATTTATTATAAATATTTTTAGCTCATGCATGAGCTTTTGTGCCAAAACCAAAGTTTCCTGCTGATTGTCCTGTAAGATAATACTGTGATAAGTAGATTGTACCGAGCGCAATAAATGCGAGTGGACTACTTATCCAGGAGTTTCCAGCATATAGCAAGATTTTTACCGTGAACACAAGTTTATCCACGTCTAATCCAACAGTATACATGTGATGACTTCAAACAACAAATCCTAATACACCAATAGACATCATAGCGTAAACCATACCTAAGTATCCAAAAACTGCTTTGTTAGAACTGGCTGAAATAGTTGTACTAATTATACCAAAACCTGGAATAATTAATATATAACATTTATTTTGGTTAATAGAATAGTTAATTTATCTTTAAGTTACTAATCTATTCTTATTAACACTCAAGAGTTTAACACCCTTGTTAGGACTTTATCTTAAATCACAACAGTAGCACTTAGTCTATTCATAGTGGATTTTAATTTGCATATTTTATTTAATCCAGCTTCCGTTAAATGATCTCTGTTTTGTATCAATAGGTAAGCTTTTCGCCACTTTAAATAATTAATATGTTTAGTAGATAACAGATGATAATGATCAAAGTAATTAATAACCTTTTTAGCAGAACCATAACTAGTAGATCCATAATAATAGGTGTCTTGGGTTTTTCTATATCCTATATTACCCCCAAAAACCCTTTTAACTAGAATTAAATTATAATCTTTTTTCTGATCAATTTGATAATTTAATCGTACTTCTGTTTTGTTATTACGGTTTATAAGTTTAATTTGAAAGCTAGCGTCTGCATCTGAAAAGCCAGCTAATCAGTGGTTTTCTAAATCATTGCTAGCATTCAAACCTAAAGCAATAGTTTTACTAAATTCTAGGTATTTTGGACTACTTAAGATATTATTAGTGATTTGATCAAACTTACTATTAGTTCTAAACTTATTGTTGATTAAATTAATTACTCTTTCTATACCTCTTTTACTAGCTACTACCATAAGAACAGCATTTTTCTCTTTAACTTTACGAACCAAACCGTGACCTATTTGCTCTCTTATGTAGTAAGCTAATTGTATATCTAATAAATTAAATACTATGACTAATTGTTGTGCACTGCTAAAGTGCCCATCTCCATCTATTAAACCAGCTAAGTAATGGCCCAGTTGAGTGTCATTAGCTGGCTTTAAGTGCTTAGAGTTATGAATAGAGACAGGTTTAACTGTTTCTGTTGTGATTTCGTCGCGTAGAGTCTCTGAGGTTCCCTGACATAAGGTCAAGTTACCTGCTGATTTACTTCATTGTTTTAAAATTTTTACTATGTCATTCAAGAGGGAGTATTTAAAACTATGTATAGAAGTAGTCCCAGCATACAGCAACGTTAAGAGGCCTATATATTTAACCTCTGGGTGACCAAAGAATCAGAAAAGGTGTTGGTATAAGATAGGATCACCTCCACCTGCTACTTCAAAGAATGAAGTATTAAAGTTTCTGTCTGTTAACACCATAGTAATTCCACCCGCTAATACTGGTAAAGATAATAATAATAAAACGGCTGTTACTACTACTGCTCAACCAAATAAAGCTAATTTGTGTAATCTAATACCAGGACTTCTCATATTCAGTATAGTTGTTATAAAGTTCATTGCACCTAATAAACTACTTATACCTGATAAGTGTAAAGCAAAGATAGCTAAATCTACACTAGGTCCACTGTGACTTTGTATACCTGATAAAGGAGGGTACAATGTTCAACCTGTTCCCGCTCCATTTTCTATTGTAGCAGCAAATAAGAATAATATTAAACTAGGTGGTAACATTCAGAAACTTATATTATTAAGTCTAGGGAAAGCCATATCTGGACCACCTACTAATAAAGGTAATAAGAAATTACCAAATCCTCCTATCATTGCAGGCATAACCATAAAGAATATCATTAAGATAGCGTGTGCTGTAATAACACTGTTGTATAGTTGATTGTCCGCTATATATTGAACACCTGGCCCACTTAATTCTAATCTTATAAGAACAGAAAACGCTGTTCCTAATAATCCAGAAAATAATGCAAAGATTAAGTATAGTGTACCAATATCCTTAGCATTTGAAGATAAAAATCAACGTTCTCATCACATTGATATAGCTGATGTGTGCTTAGTAGGGTCTTGTTCTAGAAAATTGTTTTGTGTTTGCGAGTTATTAGAGAGAAAATCCATAAGTCATATATTAAAGATTAAATGCTTTCTATATAAAAGAGATTAAAAGATAAAAGAAACCCCCCCCCTTAAATCTGTTTTAAAGAAAACATAAAAATATCAGATGTATTATATTAATTTTTTTTTTTTTTATATATTATCAAAAAAAGCTACATGCAAATAAAAGTTATGAAACTTGAACTTTTATTGGAGTGATTAAAAGTCACATACTTTACCGTTAAGTTAAGCTTTCACCTAAATTATGTTTAACCTTGCTTGGTAACAGTACTAATTTTATTAAATAAAAAAAGTATTTACTTTTTTTTTTTTATTTAATGTAATTCTAGAGCATCTTTAACGTAACTACATGATAATACTACAAATACTTGTGCTTGTATAAATGCTATTGCTAATTCTAAACCTGAGAAAGCTACAATAAATGCTAATGGGAAGAATCCTAAGAAGAAAAAGATAAATCCTGAAGTCATAATATTGTAGGTAAACCCACTTAAAATGCTTAATAGCATATGTCCACTAAGGATGTTCGCAGCTAATCTTAAACCTAAAGACACATTACGAGCTAAGTAAGAAATAAATTCTATTAAAACTAATAAAGGTAATAAAGCTAAAGGACAACCAGCTGGTACGAATAAAGAAAAGAATTCTAGTCCGTGTTTATTTAAACCTAAAAGTGTAGCACCTAAAACTAATGTAAAACTAAGTGAGAATGTAAGTACAAAATGACTTGTTGAAGCAAAACTATAAGGTACCATACCTATTAAATTATTAATTAAGATAAAAACAAATAATGTATACATTAAAGGGAAGTAAACTTGCCCATTTTTGGCATTTATTTGACTTACAACTATACCATGCACTGTTGCATATATAGTTTCTTGGCTGATTGATCAGTTATTTGATACTACTTTATTATGGTTAGTAGCCATTAAATTTAAAATTAACACTAAGTATCCACCTATTGTTAAATATAAACCAATGTTAGTTAAAGAGATGGATAAATTACCCAGTATAGGTGCGTCTAAGCTTAATAAATTTCTAACTTCAAATTGATCTAGCGGGCTTGTTATGATTGTAAATAAATTCATGTAATAAATTGATAAGGTATATATTTAAATAAGAATAATGAAAAGGGTATAGCGTTTTTTTTTTTTTATTTTACAAAAAAAAAGAAAAACTTTTTTTCTAATAGAGATAATTAAAGTTTACTAATAAATAAACGTGTAGTGAATAAACGAACAAATCTTGGTAATACATATTTTGAAAAGATGTATATAAGAGTTACAAGTATTGCAAATGCAAAGGTAACTTCGTTAATAAAATAAAATGGTACTAATTGAGGCATAGTTAATATTACATAAATTTGTCAAAATAATTTATATGACATGATCTAATTATAGGTTTAGGATTTATAGGTATATATATAGATGTATCTGAATACAGCTAAATAGTAGTAGCTGTACTAATTAAATTTTTATTCTTTTTTTTTTATATTGCAAAATGCTTTTTTTTAGTGAAAAAATGCTTTTTTTAGGTTAACCTTTACCGTTTTTTTTTTTTTTTTTAAAAAAAAAACGTTAAAACGGTAAATACATATAAGAGCTATGAGATTTGAACTCATATTGGAGTGATTAAAAGTCACATACTTTACCGTTAAGTTAAGCTCTCTCACATCTTTTATTTTTTTTAATACTGTTACAATACTAATTTTATTAAATATATTTAGTATTTTTTTTTTTTTATTTTTATGGCGGAACCGCTTTATTTTTTTTAGCGTAAAAAAAAAAACATTAGCCGGAGGGGAGGAGAGCCCCTTATTTATAAAAAAAAGGGGTTAAAGTATATATAGATAATTAAACAAATAAATTAATTAATTAAAGATGTAACTAAACCGGTTACTTTAATTTGTCTTATATTTAGTTAATTATAAATAAACCGGAAAATTTTATTTAATGATAATTAAATAAAATTAATGCCGTTAAACCTTTGTATTAATTTAATAAAGTTGTCACATTACTGAGTAAACTCTTCTAAAAGATAAAAGAATTTTTCTGATTCAGTGGCTACGTTTTTTTTTTTTACGCTGGACAGCTGAAGATTGTCTAAATGTTCTTGTATTAAGCTTTGTAAGCTACACAAGTGAGCATACATTGGTCCTAGTTGAGGATATGCTTTATTAAAAGAAGTTTGATGAATAAAAATGGAGTTAAAAGGCACTATATATGTAAAATTAAGTAAGTCTAAGTATCCTTGTATAAACGTGGAATCTTCAGCAACTTCAGTTATAAAGGTGCAAAAAAGAGATTGATGTATAAAAAATTGAACCAATCTCTATCCTCCTTGAATAAATTGCAGGTTCATTTAGGTTTAATAAACCTAAGATGTTAATAATTATATATAAAAGAAATTTCCCTTTTAAAATCTTTAACGATTAGCGTTGTGTTAACAAAAACCTTTAACACGCTAACCAAATAAATTAATTTTTGTAATATCATTACATATCTGCAGGGTTTTATAACGTTTTTAACGTTATTTAAAATATTACCGTTTAAATGATAAGTGTAATATGTAAAAATAGATTCACACAAGAGCACTCAGACTTGAACTGAGAATTTGAAGTTTGAAGCTTCCTATTTTTCCAGTTAAACTAGACTCTAAAAAAATCTTTAACTAGACCTACCTTAGCGTTTTTTTTTTTATAAAAAACGTCAAATCCACTTATACATTAGTAATATATAGGTTTTTTTTTGTTTAAAATTTTTGAAAGAAAAACTTTTTATAATCCTTTATAAAGTAGGAGAATAGTATATTAAAGTTGATACAGAATAATGTAAACCGTCTAATACTGGAGCAGGGTATATACCTAGTACAACTGTAAATACAACTAGTGTTAATAATATTAAGAATTCTCTTTTATTAAGATCAGGAATATTAACAAAGAAGAATTTAGAATATGCACCTGCAAATGCTATTCTATTAAACATGTATATTGTATATGCTGCACTTAATACTATAGAAGAACTAGCGAAAGCACCTAGTAAAGGCATTCTTTCAAAAGTACCATATAAACACATAAATTCACCTATAAAGTTAAGAGTTAAAGGAGTACCTGCGTTACCTAAACACAATATGAAGAACAATATAGAAAATAATGGCATTAATTGAGTAATACCTCTATAATAAGTAATTAATCTAGTTGAAGATCTATCATATAAAACTCCTCCAGCACAAACAAATAGACCAGATGATACAAAACCGTGACCTAATCCCAGTGCAATACCACCTTCTATTCCTTGAATTGAATTACTAAATACACCTAATAAGTACACTGCTGCATGACTTACAGAACTATAAGCAATAAGCTCTTTAACATCTATTGTTCTTAATGTACTAAAACTAGCGTATATTATACTAATTACACCTATAACATAAACTACAGGTGTGAAATAAAAATAAGCTTTAGGTAATAAAGGTAAAATTAATCTAAGTATACCATATAAACTTAGTTTTAAAACAATACCCGCTAGGATTATACTACCACCTAAAGGAGATTCAACGTGAGCTTTTAATAGTCAACTGTTTAAAAATATAGTAGGAGTTTTAACCGCAAAAGCTATAAATATACCAATAAATAAAAAGATTTGAGTCATATAATTAAAATTAGTTTTATATAACGCATCAAAATCAGTAGTACCCATTATAGATGACATTGTAAGAATAGATAATAATAAAAATAAAGAACCTAATAATGTGTATAAAAATAGGTAAAAACTCGCTCTAACTCTGTTACTAGAACCAAATAAACCTATTAATATAAATAAAGGAGGCAGTATACTTTCAAAAAAGATATAGAATAGTAATACATCTAATACTAAGAAAACAGCTAGTAATAATGTTTCAAGTAATAAGATAATTATTACATATGATTTTACATTTTCTGATATTGAACTTCAATTAGATAAAAGAGCAATAGGCATTATTATAGTAGTTAAAATTACAAAGTATATTGATATACCATCTACACCTAGATAAAAATCAAAACTACTTACTTTATGATATTCTTGTACAAATTGAAATTGATTACTACTAAAATTAAAAAAGATAAATACAATTAATGAAACAAATAAATTAATTAAAGATGTAACTAAACCAGTTACTTTAATTTGTCTTAGATTTGAATATGAATTGTCATGATACATTGTTGTAGAGATTAAAAAGATACCAGCTAAAGGTATTAACAATAAAAGTATAAGCAACATTAGATATTAATAAATATATATAAAAGAAATTTCCCTTTTAAACTCTAACAAAATAGAATTTGTAACACCATACACATCTGCATGGTTTTATAACGTCTTAACGTTTTTTTTATAAAAACCCGTTAAAAACGGTAAACGTGATATTACTGTTTAAATGACAAGTGTATGGTATAAAAGAGAACCATACACCCAAGAGTCGAACTTGGACACAAAGGTTATAAATCTTATGTTATCCCTTTAAACTAGTAACAGTTTATACCTTACTATTTGGTATTAAAAATTATAATTAACAAAAAAAACCCTAATGGGTTTTTTGTTTTTCATTCTTATAACCTGTGTAATGTTGTAATATATCATAATAGACTGGACGTTAACACCCAGGTTTTTTTTTTTTTTTTAAGGATTTGTAGTAGAAATGTAATTTAACATATCATGTATATAACGATGGTGGTCTGGTTTGTCAAGTCTTCATCGTATAACTTGGATAACGTCTGTGCTACCTAAAGATTCAACTATATATTCTATCTCTAGTATATCTAAGTCTTCTTGGGTAAAATTGTTTAAATTAAGCGGAGAAAAATTAGTGAATCAATCTGAACCTAAATAATTTGAAACGTCATATTTAAAGAAGCAAATATCAAAACCTATCTGCCCGATAACCCATAATTTGTCATTACTATTTTTTAAAGAGTCAGCTTGATCTCATAACTGATCTTTGGCCAAACTTTGTCAAGAAATAGCTCACCTTTTCTTACATTCGACCATAAGTAAAGGTGTTGCATGACCATAAGGCATTGTACCATTTCTAAAAATATTAACCCGTGATGCGACAAAATCGGACCTACGCTTATCATTACTTCACATTTCCGGGGTTATAATGTTATTATTTTCAAACTTAAAGTAGTGGGGTAGAATTGCAGCTAGAATTAAAGAATAATCTGTTTCGAACAAATTCTCGCCTGCATCTTGCCTAACCCTCAAGTTTTCGATTAAGGCTGTTACAACTACATTATCAAATATAGATCTTTGCATAATAAATTCTTTAGAGGAAAAATTATTATTAACCGAACCCATATTTCTAGTAGAATTTTTATTAGAAATATGTTTACTTCATGAAGAACAGGAAATAGGATTAGGACCTATAGAAACCTTTTTCATTACAGGAAGAAGATTTTTCTTCTTATAATGAACAAACCTAACTAGGTGTCTATTACAATAGTAAGCCACACCATCTTTTCTTACTAAGGAGTTCCTAGAACTAGTTAAATTGTTAAATTTAGTTATCATCATGTTTTATATCATTTATAGGGGGGGGCAGTATTATTCTGACCTGATTACAGCTATGTTATAAACCCAACCTTTAAAACACCAGATTGAATTTTCTACGGCCAGAAGTACATCGTAAGTCAAGAGTGCGTTGGTTAAATATAAGTAGTATTGTAAACTTAGTCTATTTCTTTAGAAAACAGACGACCAAAAAGAAAAATGCATTTTCTAGCTAATAAATAGACTTTAAGATTTAAAAATAAAAACTAAAAATATATTTAAGAAAATACAGCAGAAAATTTCGCCAGAAAATTAAACCGACTCGCATTAAAAAAGATTACCCATAACACCACTAATAGTATTTTTTTTTGTTTAAGGTTACTTTTTTAATAAAAGGTTTATATAAGATATCTTTATAAAAAAAAAGCTATAATTATATAGAAAAAAATACATATATAATGCATTATGTATATATATATAGATAAAGAAAATGAAAAACAGAAAAAAAACCACTACAAAAATTCAATCATATGAGTAATAATGGACTTAATACTTCGCTAGTTAATCTTTGGATTTGTATCTAGCTAGGTTCATACCGCCCTTTATTTTAACAATAGCATCTAAACCTTCCGTTGTAAGATGTTGTTTTCTTTCTACCATACCAGCCACGCACTTAAAACTATAAAAATCGATTAATTTGTTACCATGTATAGGGTGTTTTTCAAAAAAAGGAATTACAATAGAAGTAATGTGCGAAAAACTACTTACAACAAACTCTGTATAATCTTTACCTGATTTAGGGGTATCAACCTCCGCACGCTAAATAAGTAGGTAAACTATGCATTAAACATCTTTTTTTAATTTTAAAAAAAATTTTTGTTTGTTTTTTTGTGAAATAAGGTGGAACTACTGAGTAGCTAATTGAGAAGAAGAAATGATATACTTACCTCTAAATATCTTGCCTGTGTCTTTGTATTTAACAATAGATTTAGGGGAAATCTTTAACTCGTCCATTAAATCTTTTTGTTTATCATACTTAGATATCAGGTTAAGAGTTCCTGCTTCATATAGGAATACCGGTTTACTGAATAATTTAGAAATTAACTTTTTATTAGCTTCTGTAACAGGGTTACCAAAACTCGGGTTAAGTGGACCAATACGTGAACGCGCCAATTCAGAAAGAAATTTCTTAGCTTTTTCTGCATGAGTTTTACCATACATAGGGTAGCTAGACCCCGTCATACGCTTACGTAATTCCTCAATATATCCAGCACTATGACCTTTAAACGGGATAGGATTAGCTAATTTTATATTACTCATTAGCTTTTTAGTAGTTTCAGAAACTTTACTACCCAACCTAGTTTTTCCTGCAGTAGGATTAATATTATACTTATTAACAAATAAATCTAAATAATTTTGCTCAATCTTTACCAGATCTGCCATAGTATTAGCCGGATTAATCTTTAAATCTTCAGGTAGTATTTCTAATATGACTATATAAAAGTTATTTAAACCATACTTAGCAATAGCATTTTGTAAATATATATTATTTTTTAAATTATTAATATGTTGATATAATCTTAGAGCTAAATTTGTGGAACTACCTATATACATCTTTTGAGTGTCATTATGCACGATAGCGTAAACACCTATTACTGATTTTAATTGTTTTCTTATCATATCTCTGCTGGAATTGTCTTGCAGATTATAAATACTGTGTACAGATAGAGATATGGGGTCCACTAGATTTTTATTTTTATTTTTATTTATAAAGTTATGGTTTAATGAACTCTTTTTCACAATAAATGGTACTTCCATAAGTGTTACACAAGGTGCTAGAACAAAGATATATTGCTAGGTATTATTTCAAAACTATATAAAATACAAGGAACTAATACAATAAATGCAATAACTATAGGAAGTAAAATAGTTCAACAGAATGTCATAAGTTGATCGTATCTAATTCTAGGAAATGAGGCTCTCACCCATATGAAGGTAAAAATCATTATACAAGACTTAAATCCTATACTTAAACCATATATTAGTCCTTCTATTAAAGGATAAGATAAAATTTCAAAAAATTTATCCGGATTTTCAATAAAAGTATAGTCAATTTCTTGCATTACATACAATAAAGGCATCATGTTTAAAAGATAACCTCCAAGGAAAAGAATACTTGTTAATGTACAGATAAGCACTATACTTGCATACTCTGCTAAAAAGAAGAATACAAATATAACTGCTGAGTGTTCTGTCATAAATCCACTAACTAACTCAGACTCTGCTTCAGCTAAATCAAAAGGAGCTCTATTTGTTTCTGCAACAGAACCTATGAAAAATATAATAAACACCGGGAATAGTGGTATTATAAATCACACAGCTCTTTGAGCTTCTATATTTACAGTTAAATTTAAACTACCTGTTAGTAATATTACTAATAATATAGCAGAGCTTAATATTAATTCATAACTAATTAATTGGGCTGTACTTCTAAGTGATCCTAAAAAAGCATATTTTGAATTAGCAGATCAACCTGCAAGCAAGATACCATATGTTGCAAGTGAAGAAACTGCCAGCATATAAAGTATACCTAAGTTAAAATCTCATACTGCTAGACCAGGACCGTAAGGTATAACAGCATAACCTAAAAGTGAGAAAATTAAAGTTATTATAGGTCCTAGGAAAAATAAAATAATATTAGCCTGTGTAGGTGATACATACTCTTTTAAAAGTAATTTAAGTGCATCTGCAAACGCTTGTAAAAGACCATAGTATCCTACTATATTGGGCCCTAGTCTTCTTTGCATACTTGCCATGGTTTTTCTTTCAGCAACTGTAACAAAAGCTACAGTTAATAAAGCTGGAACAGTAACTAATAAAACTTCAATGATAGAAATTAAGGTTGGTATATATAACATAGATTAAATTTAATGATACTAAGTAAAAAAAAAAGATTAAAGAGTTGTTTAAACTTTTAACCTTATTTTTAAACGTTCTTAGATTAATGACATATAAAAAAAAAAAATAGCGCTTTCGCGGTTTTTTTTTTTTTTTTT
>Ga0210040_10005918_pt1 | contig 15419 bp, 16 predicted proteins | sample CryGeyCG12114_NA_FD_185462 | JGI IMG/M metagenome (GOLD analysis project Ga0210040, IMG submission 185462) | Groundwater microbial communities from aquifer - Crystal Geyser CG19_WC_8/21/14_NA (SPAdes) (version 2) | ecosystem: Environmental > Aquatic > Deep subsurface > Groundwater | place: USA... | reverse complement strand
GCAAAAGAACTAGGTAAGACTACGCTAACAGCTAAACAATTATCAGCAAGAGAAGGCGAATTATTTTGTGAAGACAAAGGCGAACGCGTAACCATAGCCGGAAACGCTGTTTTATATTCAAAAGGAGAGTTTTACCTTTAACATGTCAGTAAACGGACACCAGCTAGTAATTTATACCGACGGTTCAAGTCGGGGCAATCCCGGACCGGGCGGTTACGGAGCTATTTTATTATGGGGCGATAAGCGCAAAGAATTATCTGCAGGTTATCGCAAAACGACCAACAATCGAATGGAGCTTCTCGGAGTTATCACTGCTCTTGAGTCCCTTACTAAAAAGAATATTTCGTTAACTATTTATACCGACAGTCAGTACATAGTAAAAGCAGTGCAATTAAAATGGTTAGATAAATGGATGAAAACAAATTTTGCAGGCGGCAAAAAAAACAAAGATTTGTGGACCACGTATTACAATCTTGCGAAAGACTTTCAGGTTAATTTTGTTTGGGTAAAAGGCCATGCGGATAATCCTTTAAACAATCGTTGTGATGTACTGGCTACAACTGCCGCTGATGGAAGAAATCTTTTAGTTGATGAAGGATATGAGCGCGAGATGGCAAACGGGTAATGTAGATTTTATACTAATTAAAGAGTATAAAGAATTGGGTAAACTATTATAGAGTTATTCAGCTGCTTCCTTGTAATTTTAAAAGGTATGATGTAATAAAGTAAAGTAATGAAAGCAAAATATCTTAATCCCTTTACTGATTTTGGATTTAAAAAAATCTTCGGAGAGGAAGCCAGCAAACCACTTTTGCTTGATTTTTTAAATGCTTTATTGCAAATGGATCCGATAGTAGATCTTTCATTTAAAAATACAGAACAACTCGGACTAACAGTATCTGATCGAAAAGCGGTTTATGACATTTACTGTGAAAATGAACGCGGCGAAAAATTCATTGTAGAGTTGCAAAAAGCTAAACAGAATTATTTTAAAGAAAGAACGATCTACTATTCTACTTTCCCAATAAGAGAGCAAGCTGAAAAAGGAGAATGGAACTATGATTTAAAGTCAGTTTATTGCATAGGCATCTTAGATTTTACATTTGATGATTACATTAGTGAACCTGAAAAAAGTGAAGTAATTCATACCGTAAAACTAAAAGATCAACATGGAAAAAATTTTTACGAAAAGCTTACCTATATCTATCTTGAAATGCCAAATTTCAAGAAAACAGCAGCAGAATTGGTAAATCGTTTAGATAAGTGGTTATTTTTTATAAAGCATCTTGAAGACTTTCAGACGATTCCAGAAGTCTTTGCAGAGGAAATAGTTTTTGTCAGGGCATTTGAAAAAGCAGAACTTGCAAAACTTAATTCTTTAGAATTAGACAATTATGAATATAGTCTTAAAGTATTCAGAGACTTAAAAAACACGTATGATTATGCGGTACAAACCGCACGGGAGGAAGGATTGGCTGAAGGAAAAGCTGAAGGAATAACCAAAGTAGCCAAAGAACTAAAACTAAAAGGAATTTCCATAGATATTATTGCATCATCAACGGGACTGACAGCAGAAGATATAAAAAAGCTGTAATAACACTTACACCAGCCCTGATAGACGAACCGGAAGTATTGGACATAGATACCCTTAGAAGAAAACGGAGAATGTCATAACGCTTGTACTAAACTGCCCCTTATTTTTGATATGATTGAGATTTAGGTAACAGGCAAAATTTTACACAAAAAATTGGTTTCCCACCTTACAAAGTTATTTCTATCGGTCGTTCTTGCGAAGGATCGTGTCCACTTTTACTCCGGCAGGAGTATCAATTGTTCTGTCCGGCATTTGATTATTTGCTTTAACCGAGCCAAGGGTTCCGCTGGTTGTAGCTTGTTGGTCTGTTTTACCTGTAACCTGTAATGGCTCATTGCAAGCCACTAAATAAATCATTGCAAATAAAAGAATTGCTTTTTTCATCTTGTCTATTTTTAAAATTATAGTACTAATATGATACCATTATTAATGAATAAAGAAAACTGGTTTATTACCGCTAAGACATTTTTAAAATACAACAGTTAAAGTTGCATAGAAAACAAAAAGTACAAGAGTGTGACACAACAATGTCAAATTAGAAAACAAAAGTTTGCTCAAAAAAAATCCCGCCGCAAGCGGCAGGATTTTCAGTTAGTTTTAAAAAGAAAACTTAGGCCAACGCTTTTTGAAGGCTCTCTTTTCTCTCAACAATATAATAAGCACCAAACATCAAAGCTGCGTAAAAAGCATTACCCATAATTGAGTTGAGCAGGAAATTACCAAACAGTTCGTTTTTGTAAAAAGGAATAGCAGCAGCGAAACAAGCACCTAAACCGGCAAAAGTTTTAGGATAAAAATCACTGCCCGACCATACGCCAATATTTGAAATAACGAAGAAAATAACACCACTCCAAACTGCAGCCAAAGCAATGTTTGCAGCAGATCTTCTTCTTATTAACATGGCTAAGGCGGTAATAATTATAAATGCAGCATATACAAAATACTGACTCGTGCCATAAAATCCTTTTGTACTTGTAACCAGTTGCAGACAAACGTCAGACAACAACAGCGCAATAAGGGGAAGAATAAAAGCAAGCTTTTTATCTTTAATAACAGAACCGCCAAAAAGCGCAATGGCACCTATTGCAGTAAAGTTATACGGATGAGGAAATAATCTTGTAAAAGCCGCAGCCAAAATCAATAAAGTTGCAGAAGTAATTAATCTGTTATTTTGTTTGTTCATATAATCAATAATATTGGCGGCAAAAATAGTTTAATTTTTTCATCTAACTTATCATCAGCTTCTATTAACAGAAGTTTCCAAAAAAAACTAGGATACCGGTACAATCGCTTTGTAAACAACAGCATTTTCTACACCTCTGATTGTAACCTCTGTTCCAGGTAAAACAACAAAGGCTTCACCCCTTTTGCAACTTACATGTTCCCAAATCACCTCTCCCTGCATCACCAGGTATATTTCCGGAGATTGGCTTTTGGCCACATACTCACGTCCCGTTTCTAATTGTAAGGTGCTGATACCAAAATCAGGAACAGGGAAAGTGAATTGTCTTTCGTGCCCAACCTCCTCTCCCGCCAAAATATGGGGTTCAATACCTTCAAAAACGATGTGTTTTAGCAATTCCGGCACATCGACATGTTTAGGCGTTAATCCACCTCTAAGCACGTTATCGCTGTTTGCCATCAACTCTACGTTCTGTCCTTCAAGGTATGCATGCGGCACACCTGCTCCCTGAAAAATGGCTTCGCCTTGTTTAAGCTCTACGATATTGAAAAAGTAAATAGAAAAAATGCCTTTGTCTACATTACCTGCCGGTACCCTTCCGTTGTATAATTTAGACACCCAATAGCCCGGCTGGTGCTTATTGACACAAAGTGTAATCTCTCTTTTTATCAGGGGCAAAAGCAATTCATCTGCTTCTTCCTGTGACATCTCCATCACCATCTTGTATAACCCATAATAGCCATCCTCCGCAAAAACTTTACTTAAAAAATTAAATTCGGGGATAGAATTCAATATGTTTTGAAGCTCCTCTTCTTTTTTAAACCCGTGCAACAACCAGAACTCACCCAACGCAATCATTACCTCCGGTTTGTGATTTTTGTCTTTGTAATTGCGGTAAGGAGCATTGATTGGTATGCCTGCAGCCTCTTCTCTTTCAAAACCTTTTTGCGCTTCTTCTTTAGTCGGGTGTACTTGTATTGACAACATTTCGCGTACATCAAGTACTTTTAGAAGGTATGGCAATTCTCCAAACTGCTCATATACTTTTTCACCTAAATACTCAATAGGCTGCTGTTGTATTTGTTCATACCACGACTGCTGTCCGTCTTCCGTTTGCAGCAGCGATGAAGCACTTGGATGTGCACCAAGCCAATATTCTGCGCAAGGTTTATTTTGCGCATTATTAAATGCTAAAAGTTGAGGAATGTATTCAAATCCGCCCCATGCGTAATGCTGTACTTTGCCCTGCAGCTTAAATATTTTTTGTTTCACGAGCTTTCACTAATTTGAGAAAGGCGAAAATAAATCAATTATGGCACAGCACAATGAAACAGGTTTTGCAGGTGAAAAATTAGCCGTAGAATGGCTTACGGCAAAAGGTTATACCATAAAAGAAACAAACTGGCGTTACCGTCACTGGGAAGTAGACATTATTGCCGTTAAAGGAGACACGCTGCATTTTATAGAAGTTAAAACCAGGCGCAGCACAAAGTTTGGCAACCCCGAAGAAAGCATCAATAAACAAAAGATGAAAAACCTCAAAGACGCCGCAGAGCAATACCAACATAAAAACCCGGGCTGGAAATGGATACAGTTCGACGTTCTTGCCATTTTATTTAAACCTGATGGAGTAGATTATTGGTTTAACCAGGATGTGTATTTGTAGGAGAAGTCATTGAGTCAATAAGTCAGGTGAGCATTAAGAACATAACAGGAAACCTTGAAAATTAAGCAAAGCTTTTTTTGGTAACCGGCATTTATTCTTCATGATTCATTGTTGCGACGCTCCATTCATCGGCAAATCGTTCCGGAGCAGCAGGTGCAATTTTCAATACTATTCCCTTAACAGAAAGTTTCTCAATTCTAATATAAGTGTCTCCGCTAAAACTTCTAACGAATCCTTTATTTTGCATCCTTCTAACTCCCCTTTAGGGGTTGGCGGGCTCTATTTATGTGGGAATCATACAAAAAAGGATTTAAAGCATACCTCCAACTCGAAAGATCACTAAGTGATAATTCGGTAGAGGCTTACCTGCGGGATATTGATAAACTTACTTCCTTCCTGCTTGTAGCAGATGAAAAAAAGAGTCCTGCAGAATTAGACCTTAAAACTTTGCAGCAATTTATAAAATGGGTTGGCGAACTGGGAATGACTGCATCTTCACAGGCAAGAACGATTTCGGGTATAAAAGGCTTTTATAAATATTGCCTTATAGAAAACATTGTCAATACAGACCCAACTGCCTTGCTGGAAGCTCCCAAACTAAAAAGAAGTTTACCAGACACCTTAAGCTTTGATGAAATCGAAAAAATAATTGGCCAAATAGACCAAAGCAAACCTGAGGGCGGGCGCAACAAAGCAATACTTGAAACAATGTACAGTTGCGGCCTCCGGGTAACAGAAGTTGTTAACCTGCAAATAAGTTGCTTATACCTTGATGTTGGTTTTATACGTGTTATTGGTAAAGGAAATAAAGAAAGACTGGTACCTATTGGTAGCGATGCGGTAAAATATATTAAGCTGTATAAAGAAAATATACGGATACATGTCGCAATAAAAAAGGGTAATGAAGATTTCCTGTTTTTAAATAAAAGAGGAAGTCAATTATCAAGAATTATGATATTTTATATCATTAAAGACCTTGCTTTAAAAGCTGGTATTAAAAAGAATATTTCTCCGCATACATTTCGTCATTCTTTTGCAACGCATCTTGTTGAAGGTGGTGCTGACTTACGGGCTGTCCAGGAAATGCTCGGGCATGAGAGTATTACGACAACGGAAATTTACACCCATCTTGATCGTGATTTTTTACGCTCAACTTTACAGCAATTTCATCCGGCTTTTACAGCTTATAAGTAAGCATTTTAACCACAGAGAAAGCCGGAGTGGAAGCACAGGGAACATAAAATGTTGATTTATTTCTTTATCGTTCATACCGTAAGAGCCTTACGTCTTATTTGTGTCACAATTGGATAATGATTTTATCAACAAACTGCTTTCCAATGGTATTATTAAAGGCCTTGATAAAGTAAGTACCGATGCCAAGCGTAACCGGAAGAGTTATTTCGTATACCTGGTTAGAATTAACTTTTTCGAATTCTCTTACCAGATAAAGTTTGCCTCCATTATCAAATATTTGAATAGTATAATCTCCGGCTTTTTTAAAAACAAGGTTAACAGAAGACCCTTTAATTGCAGGGTTCGGGTAAGTCCTGAACATTTCATTATTAAAAGCTTTTTGTATAAATGTGCGTGCTGTATCAATTGAAGTAACACGCCTTACGATAGACACACCACCTGCAAAACCGTGAAGAGATACTATAGGGGAACAGGAGACTGTAACACCAGGTAGAGCAGGCTTATTTTTTAAGGTTATTGTTATCGCATCTTCAGGATAAGCATTTACAGCGTAAGTAGTGGTATTAGATTCATACCCAACAGATGTAGCAGTAAGTCCGACATTTTTTTTATTTGGTCTAACAGCAATAGTAAATACTCCATTACTATCTGCAATAATATTTTTTCGGGTATTTATTTGTATTGTGGCAAAAGGAACTGCATCACCAGCATCGTTAATAACTTTCCCTTTTAAAACTCTTTTTGCTATAGTAGCATATGTGCCGTAATAACCACCTTCTTCATATTCATAATTTCCTGCAACCACCACCACATCCCCACTTAACATTGCATCAGCTCTTTCAAACTTTATATGCAATGGCTCTATTTTATGCCTTGTTACCTTGACTTCCTTCATCGTATAACCAACACATTGAACTTGTAGTGTAATGTCTTTTTTCCCTTCTGGGAAAGTAATAGCAAATGCGCCTTTTTCGTTGGTCACCATTCCTGTATTTGAACCTTTGATCAAAACTGAAACCCCCGCCATCGGACTAACATTTTCATCTTCAACTACTCCTGTAATTTTATTATCAACTACAATTCTAGCAGCTGTAAATCCCATGGTCGGACGAAGCATTTCCGTCTTTTTTAAAATCTTTCCTTTCACCTGTGCCTTTGCACTTCCAGCGTTAACTAAAAGAAAGGCCGGGATGAAAGCTGATAGAAACAACCTGTAAGGCCGTGACATTGGTTGAGGCTCCTTTACAATTGGCCGCTCTAACTGGTTTGGTAAAAAACGGCCGCATGTTTTGCCGGCAGCTTTAGATAATACCTCAAGTATTTGTTTGTCGTTCATGGCACTGAAGTCTATAACTTGCTTACTACAGCTTTGACAAAACCGCCCTTGCTGCACTGGCGACATTTTATTCCAGTCTTCGTGGCAAGGCTGGGGAATATGGAGGTAAATTTCTTTTCTCATAAACAATTGTTTTTTCTTTTATGATGCAACGGGTGTTATGATTACACAAGATTTTAAAAGTTTTATTTAGACACATAGTTTCTCAATCACCTGTTTACTTATCTGTCCTACTGGCTTATCACCTCTGCCTTAACCTTTTTCTTAATAAGTTTCAGTACAAGAGGACGCAACAATAATTATTAAAGGATGAAATAGTTTACTACCAAAATGCTTTTTCCTATATTCGGTATCCATTGTCTCATGGGAATATTAAAAAGCATACGTACCTCACCTCTCACTGATGCAGAATTGCTGGCACTTTACCAGCAAAATTTGCAGCAGGAGCTATTAGCGCAATTATTTCTCCGGTACAATGACCTTGTGTATGGCACCTGTGTAAAATATCTTACTGATCAGGATGCGGCTAAAGATGCCGTAATGGACATCTACCAGGAATTACAGGAAAAAGTAAAAAACCACACAATAGAAAACTTTAAAAGCTGGCTGTATATAGTGACAAAAAATCATTGCCTGATGCAAATCAGGAAAAATAAAAAACAGCAGACAATAGAATTTGATGGCCAGGTTATGCAATCAGAAGATTTTTCGCATCTGGAATCTGTGTTTGAAAAAGAACGTCAATTAGACAATCTCGGGCGATGCATGGAAAAGCTGAACGAGGAACAAAGACAAACGGTAAAATTATTTTACCTTGACAATAAATGCTATAACGAGATAACAACAATAACAGGCTTTGACTGGAATAAAGTCAGAAGCCTGGTACAAAACGGAAGAAGAAACTTAAAAAATTGCATGGAAGAAAATGGCTGAAACACCTACATATAGCCACGATGAAATACAGCGATACCTGCAGCGAACAATGTCGCCGCAGGAGATGCATGATTTTGAAAGAGCTCTAATGGACGATCCGTTTCTGGCTGATGCGCTTGAAGGTTTCACTTCCATTGATAGCGCTTTAGCTACAAAACATTTATCAGAAATTGAAAGCAACCTTATCAGCAAAGAGCAAAAGGCCAAAGTAGTTCCACTGCGGGTAAAGCAAACAGCATGGTGGAGAGTTGCGGCACTGATATTAGTAATTGTATCAGCAGGAGTACTCACATTTGGGCTGCTTTCTAAAGATGGAACTTTTAACAAACCATCAGTCGCTTCTGCTCCTGCTGCTAAAGAAATAATTCAAAAACAAGATACAGTTGGTCCTATAGAAAATCCAATTGCATCAATTGACGCATTACCAAAAAGAGAGATTTTTAAGAAAAGACCGCTTTCAACTCCGGACGCGGAAACAGCAGTTACTTTGGAACCACCGCCAGTAACTGCCCAACAAATAACGTCAGACACTTTATCTTATTCTCAAAATTCTGCAACTACTACTAATGATCTTGTAATTGTCGGCTATGGGGCCCGCAGAAAAACTTCTAATAATGAAGTATTGTCGGGAAAAGCAACAGGTGTAGAAGAAATTACCAATGAAAAAGAATTCAAAGGGAAGGTATTAGATGCATTAGGAGAACCGATGCCTTTTGTTTCCGTTCGTGCAAAAAACAAAAGTGTCGGAACGGTGTCTGACAGTAAGGGCAATTTTACTTTATTATCCCGTGATTCTGTTTTAAATATAGATGTCTCCTCTCCGGGTTATGTTACTGCTGATACAAAACTTAGCAGTGATTCAACTGATAACAAAGTTGTTTTGCAGGAGGATAAAATGTCACTTGCTGAAGTGGTCGTAACAGGTCTAGCAGCAAAAAAAAGAACAAGTCTTTCAAAAGTAAAAAATACCTCAACACTTACTGGAGCTGAACCGGAGGGTGGATGGAAAAATTTTGAAGAGTACCTTACGCGGCAGGCTGACAGTTTAAAAGCCAATGAAAATCATTTAACCGGTGAAATTGTACTCGACTTTTCAATTGACAAAAATGGTCATCCAATAAATATAAAAGCACAGGGTGAAGCTGATAAAATAGCTGCCGAAAAAGCTATAATGATATTATCCAAAGGACCAAAATGGAAGAAAAAAAACAAAGAAAAAAAGGTAAGCGTTACTATTCGATTTTAATATTTTCTGTTTGTCTTTCTTACTGTACGTTTGCAAAAAAATCATCATGAATAAATTGTTTGCTATTGCATTGACTGCCGCCGGTCTTTTTGCAGCAGAAGTGAAGGCGCAGGTTGCAATGCCTCAACCAAGTCCAACCCAATTCATCCGCCAGGACTTTGGTATGGGAAGAATAGAACTAACCTACAGTCGCCCATCTATAAGAGGTCGTCAATTATTTGGAGAAAACACGGTTTTGGCGCCAATTGGCAAACCGTGGAGAACCGGTGCTAATGCCGCAACTAAAATTCGTTTTACAGACAATGTTACCATCGGTAATAAATCTCTGGACACTGGTAGTTATGTTATCTACACAGTGCCAAACAAAGGACAATGGGATGTAGTTATCAGCAAGGGAACTGCTTATCCGGGCAGTGAAGGTTTTAAAGAAAGTGATGATGTAGTTCGTGTAAAGGCTCCTATAGCTACTACAAAAGAAAGTGTTGAAAATTTTACAATGCAATTTAGCAATGTGAAAAATGAAACTTGTGACCTTGATATGATCTGGGGCAATGCAATTGTAAAACTTCCTATCACTACCAATATTAAAGATCGTATACGGACACAGTTAGAAGCTGCTTTACAAGGAGAGAACAAACCTTACCAACAAGCAGCTACTTACTATTTTGAGTGGGAAAAGAATTATCCAAAGGCTTTGGAAAACATCAACAAAGGTATTGCAGCAAATCCTAAAGCATATTACATGTATCTTTTAAAAGCAAGAATTCAAAAAGAATCAGGTGATAAACAGGGTGCAATTGCAACTGCTAACAAAACAATTGAATTAGCTACCGATGCAAAGAATGATGATTATGTAAGAATGGCAAAAGAATTAATTGCCGCTAAATAAGTTATACAAAGTTTATACAAAAAAAGCCTTGCAGATGCAGGGCTTTTTTTGATCAACAACACTGAATATTCGTCTACTCAATAATAGTATATTTTTTTTGTTTCCGGCAGGAGAATCTCTATTCAAGATCGTTGCGTCGCACACTTGTACTACAAGAAAAAAATCGGCAAGTCCATTTTGTATTGTTTCCAAGCCCTTGGAGATTTGTGGTTTTTGTTGCGTCGGACACTTGTAATTTTGAGTGATTATTTTTGATTCACAAAGGCTCAAAGTACAAAAGAAGCACCAAGCATAACGGAAAAATGATCTAAAGACCAATTCAGCGCTTAAATTTTCTATTCTCTTTTGCAACGCTTCTTATTATTTTTTACTAAATTTGTATCAAGCGATACAACTTATGTCAACAAAAGAGATCATTAAAAAAATAGCATCTGATCCTATAAAAGGAAGAGTTTTAAGTGGACAGATACTTTTAGCTAACAGAAATGGAACAGATCCTGTTATCCGTTATGGCAATAAAACAATTAAACTTGTTCGTACAACCCAGATTTCTGTTAAGAATTAAGTTATAGAGATAACATTTACTTCAGTTAATGAATTTCCTTTTTGGAGCATTACTAATATTTATACTTCTTCTTCCCGGTGTGCTATTCAGGATTGGTTATTTATCAGATCCTAACCGGAAGATGTTCAAATCTTCGTTTAGCGAAGAACTTCCTTTTTCTCTTGTTCCAACTTTACTCATTCAAATTCCGGCTTACTTATTCGTCAACTCCTTTTTATGGAATGTAAACGAGAACAAATTTTACCTGCTGTTTATTAATAGTGACAAGGTATTGCTGAACAATGTCAATTCCATTGAAATTTTTTGCTTTTTTGCTTACACAGTTATTGTGAATGTTGCAGCTGTATATATGGGAGCAGCTGCAAGACGTTTTGTATTGAACAGACATCTCGACTTTAAATACCCGATTTTAAAAATTCACAATGCATGGGAAACCTATTTTGAAGGCTTCATTTTAGACAGGCCAGACACACCTGGAACAAGCAAACAAATCGTACACAAATGGCTTGATATCTTAACAGACAGCAGAGATGGAGATATTATTTACTCCGGATATTTGCAGGATTACGTAGTAACCAGGGATGAAAAATTAGACCGGTTATATCTAACTGCAGTAAGAAGAAGACTTTTTAAAAATGATCCTACTGGCAGCAATCCAGGCAGTGACTCTTTGTCTTCACCTGAAAATGAAGATTTAAACAACATCAATTATGACCCGCCGTCAGCAGAGTTGGAAACTACTGCTACCGAAATTGACAAAGAATTGAACAACCGGTACTATTTTATGCCGGGAGATTATTTTATGATACCTGGCGCACAAATAAAAAACATAAATATTACTTACTTTTCTGAAGAGGTAGACACGACAGTCTGAAATAATATTCCAAGCACAACAACCAGTATTGCCCCTACTGCATTTAACCAAAGAAAGCTAAGGCTTATCAAACCATTCTGATTAAGAATGAACAAAGCAACAATTATTAACTCTGATACTACTGCACTCCAAAACACAGCTTTTGCACCTACCCTTTTTACATAAAAGGCAACTAAGAAAATACCAAGTATTACTCCGTAAAATAAAGAACCCAGAACGTTTACTGCTTCTATCAGGCTTCCCATTTTATTTGCAAACTGCGCTACAATGATACAAAAGATGCCCCAGGCAAATGTGTAAAGTCGTGACAACTTGTATTCTTTTTTAGATTGCCCTACACTTGCATCTTCCTGCTTGTTATAATATCTTCGGTGGAAGTCAATCATGGTACAAGAGGCCAGTGAATTAAGTGCTCCTGCAATTGAACCCCACGCAGCTAAAAAGATAATTGCTATTAATAAGCCAACAAGACCAACAGGCAGGTAATCAATTACAAACCGAAGGAAAATATAATTAGTATCATTGTTATCATCTAAAGGAAGCGCTTTCTTAATGTAGCCTTTATAAGCAGTTCTTAAAGAGTCTAAATGTTTATTGTTGGCCATTACACTATCTTTTAAAACATCAACTCTTTTGATATTATTAGAATGATAAGCATTTAAATAACTTACTGCAAGCTGTCCCTGCTCTATATTTTTAACCTTGTAATATGCCTGAATAGCAGCAAGAGAGTCTTTATAAGGTGTTTGCTGCGCTTTCTGCTCAACAGCCTGGTTATGAAAAACGGGTGACGGTTTAAACTGGTAAAAAGTAAATAGCATAGCGCCTATAAGCAATATAAAAAACTGCATCGGAATTTTTACCAGGCCATTGATCAATAAACCTAACTTACTCTCTGTACTATTTTTAGCAGTAAGATACCTGCCTACCTGACTCTGATCGGTACCGAAATAAGATAAGGCAAGAAAGAAACCTCCGATAAGTCCGCTCCAGATATTGTATTTGTCGTTCCAATCAAAATGGCCATTTATTCTGCCGGATGTTATTACGTTCATCTTGCCCGATGCTCCGCTTACACGTAAAGCATCGGTAAATCCAATGTCTTTAGGTAACAGGTGAACAATCATATAACCTGCCAGAAACATTCCGATAAAGATAATTCCTAATTGCAACTGTTGTGTATAAGCAACGGCACGTGCACCACCTGTAACTGTATAAATGATAAGTAAACCACCCATAACAATGTTGGTGAGAAAAATATCCCAGCCAAGTAATGAGGAAAGAATGATGGATGGTGCATAAATACTGATACCTGTCGACAAGCCTCGTTGTAAAAGAAACAGGAAAGAAGTCAGCGTTCTTGTCTTTACATCAAAGCGCTTTTCAAGAAATTCGTAAGCTGTATAAACTTTAAGCTTACTAAAAAGCGGAACAAAGGTGATACACAAAACAATCATAGCAAGCGGTAGTCCGAAGTAATATTGCAAGAAACGCATACCGTCGGTAAAGGCTTGTCCGGGAGCGGATAAAAAAGTGACTGCACTTGCCTGGGTACCCATAATACTTAAAAGTACCAGGTACCAGGGCATACTCCGGTTGCTTAAAAAATAACCTTCTAAATCTTTTGAAGAACGGCTTTTGTATAAGCCGTAAGCAATAATACCAAAAAGCGTACATGACAATACAATCCAATCAATACCACTCATGAAAAATAATTAGTAAACCAGGCAAGAAAAATAATAATTAGTATCAAGACCAGCATCACGAGATAGTACCAATAACTCCATTTTCTGAAAAGTGGTATGTGTTCTTGTCCGGTTGTCATAAAGCAAGCTGTTTTAAGAAAGTGGCGGGCTATAAGCTTAGGACTTCCTATTTATTTTTATAAGTACTTTTAATGAAACTACTCGTAATGTATTAACAATAAAAATGAATTTGATCAAAGATGAATAAAGTATTTACAAGTACAAGGGAGTGACACAACGATGATGCCATGAAAACCTCCTGCCCGTAACCAAAAAGAATAGAAAAATTTAAATAAAACCTTCTGCTTTAATTCTTAATTCCTATTCTCCCTTTTTTCCTCCAACCATACCACTCGCGAGCAGACCAAATACCAATCCTATAATTAAACCAATTGCAACGTGTTTTATTGCCATTCCAAGCAATAAACCAATTATAATTAACCCGACAAAGCCTATCTTTTTTCTTTCCTGATTTCTTATTGGCATATTATAGATTCTTTGGTAAAGCAATTAGGTTTGCTAATATGCGGTAAGCGCCGGGGATACCTGCAGGTAATTGCCTGAATAAAACTAAACTTACATACGCAAAATTTCCCTTGCCATATTTTGAAATTACAAGACTTCCATTGCTCTCTTTCTCACCGGTATCATTCATTGCTATCAACTTTTCATAATGATCATCCGATTGGTCAACCTGGTACGTGCTCCGCTCCTGTATCCAGCCTTCAAAATCTTTTTCAGTTATTTTGTTAGGATAATTAAAGGCAGGATGATTTGGTAAAAGAAAAGAAACTTTAGCATTTTCCTCGGTCACCCTCATGCCGGAGTTTATGCTGAAAGGATAAGGGCCAACGTTAATTCTTTTGGCACCTACCTGGTTACTCTTCATGTATTGAACAATAACATTGCCGCCATTTTCTACATAACGATTTAAAATATCATTTTTATTTGTCAGATATTCTAAAAGATTGTAAGCACGAATGCCTACTACAACTGCATCAAATTGTTTTAAAGTCTCCTCGTTAATATTTTCTTCACTTAAGTATGTCACTTCATAACCCAGCGCTGCTATAGCTTCCGGCACTTTGTCACCTGCACCCACAATATACCCTACTTTTTTACCAACAGTTTTTACATCAATTTTTACCAAGTTGGCTTTTGCAGCGGGAAAGTAGGTGATAGTGGGAATATGTTCATATGAAATAACTTTGATATAGCCGTTATATTTTCCATCCTTTGTACTTAAGTTAATTGGCTCTGTAGTGTTGATTTCTTTAGATTTTGCAGTAATCGTTGTTGAAATATTATTTTCATAATTATTAGCTGTTGCATAATTGAAAGATGGATAATTATCAGCCCAGTTAGGAGAATAATTTTGATTGATAATATAATTGGAACTATCTTTTAAGTTGCTTTTAAAATGAACGGGGGCTGCAACAGCACTACCATTCAGAGAAACATAATTATCATTTGTATAGTTAAATTCAACTTTTGGCAACACGGCTAAAGGTTGGTAAAGTTCCCCTTTTGCAGGATCTGTCACTTTATATAATACAGGTCTTTTAATTGTAAAGTCTGTTCCTTCTATACTAATGGTGAAAGCGGCTTTAAAGGAAGGATCATTTTCAGCTTTACCGATGAGGGTTTGATCTCTTACGTCAAAAGCACCTTCTGTTTGCGGATACATTAACCAATATGGTTGAGAAATTGGTTTAGCTGGATTGACAAAAATTGCTTTGTTAACAATAACATTTTGGTTAATACCTAAAGCTGCTGTAAAAGACGTATCAAAGTTTTCAAGCTTTACATTTTTAAGGGTGGCATTTACACCGCTTCTTTCGTTTAGAAAGAAGGATACTAAAAGATTATCACCCTGAACAACTGTTGGCTGGTCAGTTGTTGCTTCGGTAAACAGCCCGGCACACTCCTCTATTATTTCTTGTGTCTCTTCCAGTTTTTTATTTCTCCAGTTGCTTTGAGGCAGCGATTTAATTGCAGCATATAATCTTACAAGAGCTGGTACAGATAGAGAAGGTTGTTCTAATTTAAAATTTGCTATTACATCTGTAAGCATTGTCTGAACCTTTGCGCCTCCTGTTATCCTCTTCCAATCGGTAACAATACCATCCATTAAATCTGTTTGCGGTGCATCTCCACCTGTCGTTGAAAAATATTCTGTAATCTGTCCTCTTCG
>Ga0210040_10005917_pt1 | contig 15420 bp, 6 predicted proteins | sample CryGeyCG12114_NA_FD_185462 | JGI IMG/M metagenome (GOLD analysis project Ga0210040, IMG submission 185462) | Groundwater microbial communities from aquifer - Crystal Geyser CG19_WC_8/21/14_NA (SPAdes) (version 2) | ecosystem: Environmental > Aquatic > Deep subsurface > Groundwater | place: USA... | reverse complement strand
AAACCCGCAGCCGGACGTTGGGTAGTTATCTGAATACCTCCGATGCTATTTTTACCGTTGCCCGCGACCTGCTCCGCACCCCGCAATTGCCGCAATATCCGGTGCGCCTATTAGGTATTTCCGTTTCGAACTTGCTTTATACCCACGATTTACCCGCTCCCGGCCAATTAACCCTAGCTTTCTAATGTGATTATAGTTCTAAAGAAATTTTTGCTTCCTTAATCTTTAAAGTCAACTGGTTTATAAATTGTGCAACCTAAACCCCCGAAATTGGCTAAAAGGCTTATATCAATTTTAAGCCCTTATTGCCCATGGAACATTTATTTTCGTCGTTAAAAATAAAATCTTTAGAATTTAAAAACCGGTTGGTGGTGTCGCCCATGTGCCAATACTCCGGCATTGATGGTTTCGCCAACGATTGGCACCTGGTACACCTGGGTAGCCGGGCGGTAGGCGGGGCCGGTTTGGTATTTACCGAAGCCACGGCGGTGTCGCCGGAAGGCCGCATTACGCCGGGCGATTTGGGTATCTGGCGCGACGAACATATCTCTTTTTTAAAACGCATTACCAATTTTATTCACCAGCACGGGGCTATAGCGGGTATTCAGTTGGCCCATGCCGGTCGTAAGGCGAGCAAAAGTGCGCCCTGGGAAGGAAATGTACACCTGCTACCAGAGGCAGGCGGGTGGGCCGAAGTATATGCACCCAGCCCAATCGCGTTGGCCGAAGATATGCCCCCCCCATTGGAATTATCGCCGGAATTAATTGTAAAATTAATAGAGGATTTTAAGCAAGCTGCCCACCGGGCCCTGGCTGCCGGATACAAAATAATTGAAATACATGCGGCCCACGGCTACCTGTTGCACGAATTTTTATCGCCGCTCACCAACCAGCGCACCGACCAGTACGGTGGCGCTTTCGAAAACCGCATTCGCTTGTTAACCGAAGTGGTGCAGGCTGTACAAACCGAATGGTCCGCCGATTTACCGCTTTTTGTCCGCATTTCGGCTACGGATTGGGTGCCCGATGCCCCTGCTTCCTGGACCTTAGAACAAAGTATTGAGTTAGCCCGAATTCTTAAAAATATGGGCGTAGATTTAATTGATTGTTCATCGGGCGGAAATGTGCCGGTGCAGCAAATAAAGCCGGGGCCGGGTTATCAAACTCCTTTTGCCCAAGCCATTCGGGCAGAAACCGGTATCCTGACCGGCGCGGTAGGTTTAATTAGTTCGGCTCACCAGGCCGATCATATTATTCGCACGGGCCAAGCCGACCTGATATTTATGGCCCGGGAATTTTTGCGGGACCCTTATTTTGGTTTAACAGCAGCTACCCAGTTAAGGCAAGAAGTAATGTGGCCGGTGCAGTACCAAAGAGCCAAGCCGCGTTAATTATACCTGCTATTAATCATCAGGCATTATTCTAGTGCTTTTAATTCTATGTCTAGCTGTTGAAAGACACTATTTAAGGCGGCTAGAAGAAGTTTCTTAGTAGCGAATACCGGCTTTTTTAAAGAGGAAATGCCATAACCAAATAGGGCCAATCAGCAAAAATCTTAGATCATCGAGGAAAGAAGGCTTTTTTCCCTCTATTTTATGCCCGATGAACTGCCCCCCCCAGGATATAACAAAAATAATCAGACATACCTGCCACATGGGCAACCAACCACTGTTATTATGTAGTTTTTCCAGGGTAACAATAGCCGCACAAAACACAAATACCACTAGTAGCATTGCTAAGGCCAGCGCTGGCGATAAACGAAAATAATAGACAATCGAGAACAGAATTAAGAAAGTAGCCCAGTTGATGTAACCGTTAAAACGCCCCAGCACCGCCAGATACGGAAACGGAATGGCCCATACCAAGCCCAGTAAACTAAATACAATTAAGGGCACACAAATCCAGTGCACCAGTTTATTCGTGGGGTGCTGGTGGCTTTCGGCGTATTTAGCAAAATAAACATCGACCGGACGAGTAGCAGCATGTTCTAACATAGAGTAAAGCTACACTTAATCAGCTAATTAGCAAATAAATTAAACCAAATAATTTGCTTCTAAATGCTTTATTATCCGGCTTTTTTAATCCCTAATCCCTTTCACGACTATCCTGTTAATAAGTTTTTACCTAAACTAACTTTCAACTGCCACGGACGGTTCAGCATTAGCTTTTCTACTTTTGCTTATACAACCAATAGCATGAAAATATTCTATTTTATAATAACCCCAATACTGCGTCTAAAACGCTCTACAAACAAAAGGGACAGGTAAAATACCTGCCCCTTTCAGCTTTAACCCTAATAAAGCTTATTGCTTGAGCAACTTAAAGTGGCTTACCCGGCCATTGATACGCGTAGTAATGGTATACACGCCCAGTGGTAAACCAGCATTCAGTTGTAGTTCTTGTTTGTTCATGCCTTTCTGTACTTGCAAGGTTCTTTCGAGCACTTTGCTGCCTACGGCATTGTGGATAGTAACATGAGCTGTTCCGGCTTCTTCCGCGTTTATTTCTAAAGTAATCTCAGAACTGAAAGGGTTCGGATAAGCACTAATGCTTTCTACTAAGTCGCCCATCTTCACCGCTTTTGGTCCGAAGAACTCACTGGTGCCATCCAAATCTACCTGCTTTAAACGGTAGTAGCGGGTGCCGTACTTGCCGTTTTCTTTGTCGTGGAACGTATAGGTCTGCTTCTGGGTAGAGTTGCCGTTCTGGCTGGCGACAAAACCTAAGCTACGGTAGTTTTTAGCATCCTGCGATACTTGTACTTCAAAACCTTCGCTGTTTTTCTCCATCGCTGTGGACCATGCTACTACTACTAATCCATTCTCCTTCTTATCCGCTTTCAGGTAGAGTAATTCTACTGGGAGTGGACTTATACTTATTGCAGATCTTAGAGGTGATGCTAAGACATCAAAACACAATCCTGTCGGCACTATTTGTACAGCCTGAACATCAATGGCGACATCAAACGGAACACTATCCGGTGGTAAAGTAAGTCTGGCACTACTCTCATTTACTTGCTGAGGCGGGTTGCCGCCGTAGCCAACAAACCATCGGTAGGTATAGGCATTACCACCAACCACGGGCACAGCCTCAAATACTGTTCTGGTAAACGCCGCCAAGCCGCTGTTTTCAATTATATTAATGTTAGCTATGGCGTTCGTTTGTTGTTCTTCTATAACTACTGCCACAACGGAGCGGGTACGGTTCTCGCAACTGGTGGCATTGGCCGCAGCTACATAATAAAATACTATACCAGAAGTCTGGGTAATAGTGGGCGAGTAAGTATCTCCGGTGGTTACTAGATCTCCATTAGAGTTATACCAATGGTAAGTATCGGTGTTTGTAGGAGCGCCGGTAGCCTTAAGCGTAACAACACCCGGCCCGCAACGTTGTACAGATAATGCCTCTGGTACCCAGTTTGGAACCGGATTCACGACCAAGTCAATAAATTCTGTAGCAGAGCCACAATTCAGATTACTCACTACCGTTAAGCTTACCCTTACCGTACCAACACTCCTAACGCTAACTGTTGGAGTTAAGGAATTCCGCCCGGCGGTAATTTGCGCAATATCGCTCCCTGATTCTATTTTCCACTCCAGAAATGTACCATTATCTGCCCGACCATTTAGAACGAATGTATTTGTTCCATTTAAGTTCAAGCATTGTGGATCTTCTGGCAGTATAACAGCGGCCGGTAGTGGGCTTACCTGAGCTTGCACGGCAGTTCTGTTAATACTTTCGCAGCCTCGGCCTTGATCGCTTACCGCCGATACATAATATGTCTTTGACTGAGTCAAATTTGGGGAATAGGTTGATCCGGTTGTAATTGGAGAAGCGTTGGGAACCGGACTGTCGTACCAGCGGTAAGTTAAATTCTCCTGTGGATTGGTAACGGCCAGCGAGAGTACTCCCGGACCACACCGGGCTGCATTTGGTACAACTGGTTGCGCCGGCGCCGGATTAACATTTATCACAACCGGTGCAGAAGGCTCACTGGCACAAATACCGCTATTGGTAACTACTACGCTATAAGAACCAGCTAGCGAAACTGTATAAGTCCGACCTGTAGCGCCTGAAATATTAGCAGTGCCATTCCGCCATTGATAGGTATAAATATCAGTAGAACCACTTGGGGGACCGTTTGCCGCTAAAGTAATAGTTTGGCCTTCACAAATAGTTATAGTTCCGGGTGGTATAATAGTGGCTCTTGGTATTTGCAGCCCCCTTACAGCTATGGAGTTCGAAACAGTAGTACAAGTGTTACTGGTAACTAATACCCGGTAAGTACCCGTCTCAGTGGCGGAATAAGTAGCATTATTGCTAACACCGGGGGCAACACTGCCATCTTTCTGCCATTGGTAAGTTATCGAACCGCTACCGGTGGCATTAGCTGTTAACAGAACCGAACCGCCGTCGCAAAAAGTTGCCGCAGACGTGGAAATTGATACTGTAGGATTGGGATTAACAGTTACGTTTAAGGTAGAAGTATTGCCCGCTACGCCGCAACCATTAACAGCGGTTACCGAAATAACACCCGAAGTGGCATTGTTGAAATTAACCGTTATAGAATTAGTGTTGGCACCCGCCACAATAGTAGCATTGGCCGGCAATTGCCAGTTATAGGTAGCATCTTCATCTGCTGCTGCCGTTACCGAATAAACAACATTGGCAGCACCCGCGCAAACCGATGTACTGCCCGCAATAGCACCAGTAGTAATTATTGGATATACCGTAAACATTAAGGCGTTCGAAACACCATTGGCAACGGCAGGAGCCGGATTAACAACCTGTATGTCGTACTCACCGGCGGGGAAGAGCTGAAGATAAAAAGCAGGTACAATAGCCTCTATCGTCTTACCATCGGCACTAACACTTTCGGGTACAAAACCATTAAAAATACCGAAATAAGAAATTCGTACTACCGCTCCGGGCACAAAGTTTTCCCCGGTTAGCGTAACGCGCAAATCCTGATTATCGCCTTGCGTACTGCAAATTTTAGATAAAGAAGTTAAAATAGGCTGCGGATTTTCAACAGCAAAAGAAGCACTGCTAGCAGGTATTAAAGTACCGCTGGTTGCCCGTAACGTATACCTGCCCGGGCTGTTAATACTAACCCCGGGAAAAGTAGCCATGCCATTAACAGCGGTAACAGTGGGTACAGCCGGCAATAAAGCACCGCCGGGAGGAAGAGCCGACTCAATTGCTAAAGAAATCATGGCACTAGCTCCTGGCCCACTGGTAATAGAGTTATCAAATTGATCCAGAACTATAACGGTGGGCGCCGGTGCTAGGGCCATGCCTACTACTGAGCTGCCTGGTTGGGTAGTAAAATCTAACTTCCTGGCCGCACCGGCTACCTGATTAATGGTAAGGGCATTGGTCGGCAGACCAGGTACTGGGGTTAGAGCGGTTACCGTAACATTAACCGTTTCGGGGGCAGAAGCACCAGTATTGGCTCTTATCAGAATTCCTGCCACGCTTAAACTCTCTTGTCGGTTGCTGACAGCGCCGCTATAAGTAAAACTAATTTTAGTGGGGGTAACGGTTGGCTGCGATACCGAAATAAATAGATTGCCCGGACTTGTCTGGCTGGAGGTAATCGAAACCCCGTGGGGCGGCAGCGCATAAAAAACCCAACCCGTGGGGGCATTTACTTCAATGGTATTATTGGCCCCAAACTCACTTGGTGCATTAGAATTCTCACTAATAGTAATAGTGCCAATGGCGGTATATTGCCCTCCTACCGGACTGGTGGAATTAGCCGCTAAGTCTGCCGAAATAGTTAATGGATTAGCACCCGTAGTAGTAACGCCAACAGCGGCCTTTACCTGAACGAAAGCAGCGAGAATGATTATCAGAATAGCTAAACTAAATCTAAAAACAGGTAAATTCAGGATAGAAACCAGAGGTAAGCTAAAACGCGGAGTAATTTTTTTTTGCATAGAATTAGGGTTAAAGAATGGTAAGTAATTTTAAGGCTTTAGAAAATCTGTTTTGGAGACATAACAGAAAATCTCCTCTCCTAGGTCTTTAGTATTGATCTACGCGCTTAAATAAGTTCAGTTGCAGGCTTATCAGGCATTTAACTATCTAATTAACTAGTACTTAAATAGTATCTACTAAAGTATTTTGAATATTCGCGCTGTTTCCCAATGTTATTGAATAAGCTTGAAACAACTTGAATAGCCTATATATCTGACAATCATTATATTACTATGCATCAATAATCCATACGGTTAAATGTTAATCTATATAAAATATAAATATAATAATATTAAACTATTTAAAATTGAGTTTTATTATTTTACTTGTTTTAATAAATAATTGCTCTTAACTAAAATTTAATACTGCAAAGACAAATATTACTTTGAATAGTAATGCCACAAAAAACTATTTAATCAGTTGCTCAGAATTCTTTTCAGCGTGACCCGCTGGATGGCTTAACCAAAAAGTTTAGATATAAGCTGGTAGTTTCAACTACAAAACCAAGGACATAAAAAAAGGGGCCGGTAAAATACCTGCCCCTTTCAGCTTTAACCCTAATAAAGCTTATTGCTTGAGCAACTTGAAGTGGCTTACCCGGCCATTGATACGCGTAGTAATGGTATACACGCCTAGTGGTAAACCAGCATTCAGCTGTAGTTCTTGCTTATTCATGCCTTTCTGTACCTGCAAGGTTCTTTCCAAAACTTTGCTGCCTACCGCATTGTGGATAGTAACATGAGCTGTTCCGGCTTCTTCCGCGTTTATTTCTAAAGTAATCTCAGAACTGAAGGGGTTCGGATAAGCACTAATGCTTTCTACTAAGTCGCCCATCTTCACCGCTTTTGGTCCGAAGAACTCACTGGTGCCATCCAAATCTACTTGTTTCAGGCGGTAGTAACGGGTGCCGTACTTGCCGTTTTCTTTGTCGTGGAACGTGTACTTTTGTTGCTGGTTAGAGTTGCCGTTCTGGCTGGCGACAAAACCTAAGCTACGGTAGTTTTTAGCATCTTGCGATACTTGTACTTCAAAGCCTTCGCTGTTTTTCTCCATCGCCGTGGACCATTCTACTACTACTGTGCCGTTCTCCTTCTTATCTGCTTTCAGGTAGAGTAGTTCTACGGGAAGTGGCGCCAGATTATCAGATTCTATCGCTAATGAAGCTAAGGAACTGTAGCAAGTAATATCGTTCTCAGGAGCCAATTGTATTACTATTACTTCTCTAAAGTCTACGTTCATCTGCTCGCTAGTTAAGTTTAGAACAGCACTATTACTTATAGGTAACGGTTGATTAAATGTAGCATATCTAATAGTCCACTGATACCGCCATGCAATAGGAGTTCCATTAGGTCTGCTTGTAACTTCCGGGGTGGCGGTAAAAGTTGCCGGTTGAAAGTATACTAGAGGATTAGGTGATGACACTATCTCTGCAACTGCATTTAGTACTGACGCGGTTTCTATTACCGTAACATTGCTGCTGATAATAACTGAGCAGCTAGCTGGGGCGGCAGTTGTAGCACTAACCGAATAAGTACCAGCTTTATAAGTTCCTGTAAAAGATTGTACACCGTTTCCTGTGCCTACTAAAGTTGCTAATACTGAATTAGGATTAGTAGTAGCATCCATAAGCCTATAAGTTACACCCGCTTGGGTATTAGTTAAACTAATAACAGTACCGTTAGGGCTGGTAGATGCACAATAACTTGGTGCAGTTACAGTTTGGGTTACTGGTCTTGGATTAATAGTCAAAGTTACTGGCGTACGAGGTCCTATACAAGAGGTATTTTGGTTCTGGGCAGCAGCATAGTAAGTTATGCTACCTACTTCTGTTAGTATGGGCGAAGTGGTAATATCAGAAGGAGTAATACCATTTGGATTTATATACCAAATCACACTGAAACCATTTGGTACCGTAGCGGTAGCAACCAGCGTTTGGGTAGTAGAACCATCAGAACAAACCGTTTGGTTACCACCTGATATTGGAGCAACTGGCCTTGGAAGGATGGTTAATATTACCTCTGTGCGTGGGCCGATACAAGTAGTATTTGTGTTTTGGAGTGCCGCATAGTACCTAGATGTACCTACCCCTTCTCGGATTGGCCTAGTGGTAGTTCCAGTACCATTTAAAGAAGTATACCATATTACACTAAAACCATCTGGTACCGTAGCGCTGGCTGTTAGCCTTTGTGTAGAAGTTCCATCAGAGCAAACTTCCTGGCTACTTGCTGTTGGTGCGGCCGGTAATGGATTTTGCGTTAAAGTAATTGGTCCATAGGTTAGGCAAGGGCTTCCGGAAACAATAGATTGTACGCTGTAGCTGCCAGCAGTTAATCCGTTAAAATCAATGCGATTACCTGTACCCGCTACCACGTTTCCTACTGGTGCACCGTTAAGTAGCAATTGATAAGATATACCAGTCTGAGAGTCGTTTAATCTAATACTTCCAGTACTTCCTGCACAATAATCTACATTAGTAAGGGTTTGGTTAATGGCTACTACCATGGTTATTACATTGGTAGGCAGTACCTCTCCAAAACATTTACTACCAGCATAAGCTCCATTAAGATCAGAAGTAAACTCAATAGATATCCGGTCGCCATTCTGCAGGGTAGTTGTTTTATACTGCAACGCGGCAGCTCGTTCTGCCTCAGTGCCCGTGTAACTGGTAGTATGTAAAACGGTGCGTACTCCGGCTGCAGTTACTTTAATCCAGTTTAGCTGCAGGTTAATAAGGCTCCATGCTATTGGGAAAGTTTCATCTAACTTAGCAGTAAAGGTTACTTCATCGCCTGGGCAAATAGGGTTTTTGTTTGCTTCTAAGGTTATGGCATAGCCTGTTATTTGCCCGGTATAGGTCCGGCTAGACAATATTGTACTAGTATCCGCACAGATAGAATTAGCGGTTACATAGGCGGCATAGTAATCCAAGGATGATAAGCCGGCATTTGAAAATTGTTGGTCATTAGGACCAATATTCTCCTGCTGATTTTTAGTCCATTGATAGCTTTGACCGCCAAGAATTTCTGTGCCACCTTTTCCAATCGGGTTAAAGAATCGGTAAGCCAATAATTTTACAGCTTCGGGTGTACCAACTGGGAATTCATAATCTGGATTAGACACTGGTAATTCCTGCGGTCCTACCAGCGAACCATCTTTCCTTATAGGTTGCCCAGCGGCGTTTGTAAGATAAGGGTAAATAACCTCTGCTTCCCGATAAAGCTTTACGGTGTGGGTAACATTATCTCCCCGGCAGAATGGCTTCAGGTTAGAGGTTACTACGGCCTGGTAAATCGACTGCGTTACAGTTACCTCTTTCTCAATAGTAGCAGTACAGTTATTATTATTAGTGTAAGTATAGCTAATAATTTTAGTACCGGCTCCAGCCGTACAAGGCGCAAATTGATTTCCGTTTACAATGGCATTAGGAATTACAGTGGCTGAATTTAGGTTTCTAACGCTAAATGTACCACCGGAGGTTACAACACCATTAACTGTAGCTATAAGCGGAACATTACCTTCGCCGGTATAATATGTTGTGCTACGCGTTGCGAAATCAAGTTGAGGTAATGGATTAACCGTAACCACCACTGAGCTAGGAACAGATTGGCAGGTAGTAGCGGTGTTGGTAACAGTTAAGGTATAGGTTTGGGTGCTAGCAGTAGTACCTGAATTTCCTAAGGTTACCGTTGGCTGTGCAATGTTCGGATTAGATAAACCAGTAACCGGCGACCAGCTATAAGTTAAGCCAGCTACAGCGGCAGTACCAATAGTAGTTGAGCCACCAGGACAAAGAATAGTTTTGGCACTGCCGGCATTAGCTACTGGTAGCGGATTAACTGTAACGGTACCAGAGCCGCTTGCACTTACACAGCTTTGAGCATCGGTTACTACTACGCTGTAAGTACCGGCAACGGTTGTCTGGAAACTAGATGCTGTAGTTGCTGGCTTGGTTACGCCCGCAGGAACGGTCCAGTTGTAATTATAAGGGCTCGTGCCGTTGGCAGCCGTAGCAGTTATGGTAACAGGTGTTCCGGCACAAGTAGTAGGGCTGTTAACCGAAACGGTTGGTAGCGGATTAACTGTAATTGTTACCTGACTGCTATTAGTTGAAACGCAGTTTGGAGTAGTAGTGGTATTAGTAACGGTTAAAGTATAGGTTTGAGAAATAGCAGTTGTACCCGTATTAGCTAAAGTTACCGTTGGTTGCGCTGCTGTAGCATCAGACAAACCAGTAGCTGGCGACCAACTGTAAGTTAAGCCAGCTAAAGGGGTAGTACCAATGGTAGTAGAGCCACCGGAACAAATAGTTTTGCCTAGACCTGCGTCAGCAACTGGTAAGGGATTAACCATAATAATTTGGGTCGCAATATTAGGACAAGTGGTGGTAGGATCGGTATAACTGTATCTAATAAGGTGCTGCCCTTCCCCAGCCGAAGCCGGATTAAACTGCCCATTGCTTACGCCGGAACCAGAATAAGTACCACCAGCCGGAGAGCCACCAGTTAAGGTAATAGGAGAGCTGTTTAGGCAAAGCGATGTGGTAGAAAGATTAAAGCTAACTTGAGGCTGTGGATTAACCGTAATCTTCACTTCATCGGTTGTAAAACAACCACTAACTGGGTTTGTAACCTTTAGGGTATAAGTCCGGTCGAAAGCAGTAGTAGTATTATTGGTTATAGTTACTGTTGGTTGCGCTTCCGTAGTGCTAGATAAGCTACCATCTGCAGGCGACCAGGCGTATAATAAGTTATTCCCTACTGGGGCGGTACCAATCTGAACACCTACATTAGAACAAACTTCCTGATCCGTTCCGGCATTAGCAACCGGCGGCGAGGCTACAGTTATAGCTACCGGCTCACTGGTGCTAATACAACCTCCAGAAGCAACTTCGCGACGGAACCGAATAGTGCCTGTGAAAGCACCTGGGTCATAAGTGTAGTTGGGGTCAGTAGCAGGCGGGGTGATATAAGCATAATTAATACCATCGGTGCTGCTTAACCACCGGTAGGAATAAGTATTGGGGCCGGCTCCACCGCTTGGTGCTGATGCTTCAAGCAAAATGGGATTACTACCCGTACAAAAATACTGGCTGGGTGTGGTAATGCTATTACCGGCAATTACCGGATTAACCATTATCCGCACTGCAGGGCTAACATCTGTACAAGAACTTGAAAATACTATCCGTTGAAAATAAGTAGATTGTGTAAGAGCAACTTTAGGGGTGTAGTCTTTCTCGGTAGCACCTTCAATAGTAGTATAATTAATACCATTGGTGCTGCTTAGCCACCGGTAAGAATAAGTATTGGGGCCGGCTCCACCACCTGGTGAAGAACCGTCAATTTGTGTTGGAGGAGTATTAGCACATTGCGTTGAAAATGGTGTCGAAATAGTATTAGTATTAATAGCTAATAATTCGCGAACACTAGTTGCAGTAGAGGTAATAACGCAATTAGGTGGTGTGTTAGGTGCACCCGGAATAGTTAACTCTACTGAGTAATTGCCTTCTGTACTAACTACTAACTCATTATCAGTATCACCATTAATTTCGGTATTGCCATTAAACCATCTGTAAGAATAAGCATTATTATCATCTTTAAGAGCTATTAGCGTTACATTGCCGCCGACGCAGAAATTAGCTGTAGGACCATTAGTGATAATATTTGTCGGAGTTAGAATGATTACATCAATAAAGTTAGACTCATAAGGACAAGTATTATTATTATTAGTAACCTGCACGCTATAACGACCAGAAGTAGGGGCATCATAGATCCTTTGGTTAGGAGCGCCCGGAATAATAACACCGTTTAACAACCATTGGTAATTAGCATTAACAACTTCTATTGCTTCCAGACGTACCGCTGTGCAAGATTGAGTACTGCCTATTGCCGATATACTTGTCACAGGCAAAGGATTAATTGTTACGGGAAAGCTAGAAGCTGGCCCAGCTGTACCACATTCGTTAACAGCAGCAACTGATATGGCACTGGTACCAGGTGTAGCCGTACCAAAATTGACCGTAATCTGGGATGTTATTTCATTGGTAACGGTGTTAGTAATGGTAGCACCGCTCGGAACGCTCCAATTATAGGAATCTGCTCCTATTACAACGGGTATTGAATATTCCACTCCGGTAGCACCAGCACAAACGTTGTTATCGCCGTTAATAGTGCCGGCATTCAACTGTGGATAAATGGTAAAAGGTTCGGTATCAACCGTACCACTTTGAACCGGTGCCAAATTAATTACCTGCACCGAATAATTACCGGCAGGTGCGATCTGAACAAAAGTACCACCAACGTTTACTGTTAACTGCGTGCTGCTATTTACCGTTACATTTGCTCCACTGAAATCTACAGGAGGATAAGTGTTATTATTCAGATAGGTGAGCCGAACTGTAGCGCTTGGTGCAAAGTTTGTTCCGATTATGGTAGCGGTAAAGTTCTGGGTAGTTCCGGCCGTAACACACGCTGGATTGGTAGATAAAGAGGTTATAGTTGGCAATTTGTTATTAACTGTAAAAGTAGCACTCTCAACAGTAGTTGTTCCACCCGCTAACGAGCTGGTGGCAGTTAATTTATAATTATCTCCGGCTAAATCTATCTTAACACCGGCAAAAGTGGCTAATCCGTTAACGGCATTGGTGGTGCCTCCAGTTAATACCGCGCCAGTGGTCCCGGAACTAATAGATAGAGTAACAGGGTTAGTACCGGTAGTTAGCTCTCTGTTAAAGAAATCCAAAAATCTTACCTGCGGTTGATTAATAAGGTTTTCACCAACCACACTAGTATTGGTGGCTCCCGGTTGCGTTGCAAATGTTAACTTACGCGGCGAGCCTATAGTTTGGGTTAAGGTAGCAACCGTAATGGGGGATGATGCTCCTGCTACATTACCTGTAGCGGTAAGTTGCACGTTACCTGGCGTAAGGATATTTCCATCTACTGGTATTACCTCTAATCCCGAAATAGTTAATTGATCAAATCTGTTCTCACCGTTAACCCGATAAGGAATTACAATAGTAGCAGAATTGGGTAGGGATACATTTGCATTTGGAGCAGGGTAGGTAATACTGCCATTACCAGTAACATTAATCTGGTCGGGTTGTCCGCCACCACCATTAATTATACTAAGATTAACACCCGAAGCTTTGAATACCCAGCCGGCAGGTGCAGTTAATGTTAAATTACCACTAGCATTATTTTTAAAATCATTACTTGATGCTTCTCTTATAACAATATTACTCAAAGGAGTAAATCCTGGCAATGGGCCATTCGAGGCTTTGTCGGAAGATACAAAAAGCGATACTATGTTAGGCACACCAATAGCTGCCCAAAGGTAAAAAGTGGTTGTTAAGATAACCCCCAGAAGAGCAATGGTGGTTATTGGTTTACGCCAATTGATGGCAGCAGCCAGCAGTTGGGTAAAACGATTAGTAAAATTCTTTTGCATAAAAATTAGGGTTAAAAGAGTTAAGCTTAGTTATTAGGGTTTAGAGTTAAAAGGGAACCAGCTAATCGGCAATCCGGAGAGATGATTCAAAACATAGATTTAAGGGCAGGTATTTGTTTAATTTAATTTATTTTAACCTAAGCTGATGCTTTAGGTAAACATTCATGCTATTTTAGGATACTTAATAATCAGGAGGAAAAGACGAAAGATTGAAATAGGCTGTCTTTAAAACAGCAGCAGCAAAAACACCTTTAGGGGCTACTAAAAGGATGTTGCTGGTTAAGCTATTAATTGGATACATTTGGTAAAAAGTAAGCATATTTCAATAAGGAGTGTCAAGATATATCAAAAGAATTAAAAAAAAAATTATTTTAGTTAAGTAAGTTTATTCTGACTGACTTACTAGCTCTTAACTGTAGAGAAAAAACTGTTTAATTATCTTTATTTTTATTTGTAGCTTCTATAGATTTATTTATAAAAACAGGCATATTCATAGAAAGAATATAAAAAGGCAAGAGCCGCTTGTTTTTAGGCACACTATTGCCAGCATTCTCTGTAACTGGTATCGATAATCGATTGGAAGTTTCGTAATTATTTATCATTTTGGTTTTATTTTTTTGTATTCTATTTTGTATTAATCTAAATAAATGCCAGAAATAAAATATTAGCTTTAAACTATATTATTGGGCTTAATTCGCAATTATTTGCACAATAGAGAACCCGGCAACTTCCAAGAACTGGAAAGTTCTTCTTAAAATCGGAATAAAATAAGTTAGGTTAAAACAACTAACCGGATAATGATAAGCCTTTAAAGAAGGTAGCAGTTAATTAATATTCATTTGCCTATTACCTTTAAAAAGATACTCAGGAATAATTAAACTGGTTAATTGCAGTTGCCTATTCAGAATAAGAATATTTATATTCAAAACGCAATTAGAAGCTTAGAACAAAAGAACTTGCTTGCCCAGAAAGTGGTTGTAATTATTTCTGAAAAATTTTAAAAATTAAGCTAGATTTTATTGAGGCTACCTGGCGTTACCAATAACCTAAACATTTACGCCTGGCATTTTTGAAAATATCAGAAGAGATAAGTTTTGCTTTGGTTTATACTAAAATACCTTAAATAAGCTGCGAAAGAATCTGGTAAGCCTGGCAGATTTTGAAACTTGCCAGGCTTACCAGATTCTTTATTTTAGTAGCCGCACCACTAGCAAATAATAAGGTGGTTGTTGTTTAAAAAAAGAAATTTTACGCTTTGCGCAGCAATAGTTAATTACACTACATACGACAGCCGGTATTCCGGAATCTGAATGTTCTGATAGCCCAGTTCTTCCAAATCGGCTTTTAACTTGTTCATGACCGGCTTTTCGCCGTGCACCAGAAATAGGTTTTGAATTTTTTCTTTGTTCTGGCAATGTAAAAACTTGGCTATATCGCTGTAGTCGGCGTGGGCACTGTATTCTTTCATTAAAATCATTTCGGCTTTTACGGTTACTTCCTCGCCTAGTATCTGTACGGTTTCGGCCCCGTTGGTTAGTTTTCCGCCTAAAGTAGAAGGTTCGCAGTAGCCCGTAACCAGAACAGCACTGTTAGAGTCGGACAGGTTGTTTTTAAGATGATGCTGAATACGCCCGGCTTCCATCATACCCGACGAGGAAATAACAACGCAGGGTTCCTGCAGGTTGGTAAGCAATTTCGAATCTTCGGTTTCGGTAATGTAGTGCAGCTGCGGAAAACCAAATGGATCGGGATCGAATTGAATATACTCCAGCATGGTTTCGTTAAAATACGCCGGGTTATTACGCAGAATATCCGTGGCATATACCGACAACGGACTATCCACAAATACTTTTACATCGGGTAAGCGGCCTTCTTCGGCCAGATAATTAAGCGAATATATAAGCTCCTGGGTGCGGCCAATGCTGAAAGCCGGAATTAGCAGTTTACCTTGTCGTTCTACGCATACTTCCCGCACCAACTTTTCCAGGCGTT
>Ga0210040_10005916_pt1 | contig 15422 bp, 8 predicted proteins | sample CryGeyCG12114_NA_FD_185462 | JGI IMG/M metagenome (GOLD analysis project Ga0210040, IMG submission 185462) | Groundwater microbial communities from aquifer - Crystal Geyser CG19_WC_8/21/14_NA (SPAdes) (version 2) | ecosystem: Environmental > Aquatic > Deep subsurface > Groundwater | place: USA... | reverse complement strand
AGCTTATAGCCTTCATCCAAATTTTGTTACCTTATTTACTACCCGAAAAAATAATGAAATAATTCTTTCTTTTCAACGCGGCAGAAACCAGAGTTTAGAGCAGGATAACGCCCCGGTAGGCTATACTTCGCCTAATCAGAGTGAAGGCAGAATGAGCCCCACCCAGGAATTGGTTGATGCTTTTCCTACCACTGCCGGCCAGGCTATAAATAAAAATTCAGCTGCCTACCTAGCGAATCCTTACGCTAACCGGGACCCACGCTTTAATGCTACCATATTTTATAATGGCAGTATGTGGTTAAACCGGGCCGTAGAAACTTTTGAAAACGGAAGGGATAAACCAAATGAGCCGGGTCGTATTCAAACCCGCACCGGTTACTACCTGCGTAAATTTATGCCTGATTTCTCCACTACCGCCGCTTACAGCAACCAGGATCACAATTTTATCATCTTCCGGTATGCCGAAATTTTGTTGAACTATGCCGAAGCAGCTAATGAATTAGGCCAAACCACTATTGCTTTAGATCAACTAAAAGCTATCCGGCAACGAGCCGGTATAACCGCCGGACCAGGTAGTTTATATGGCTTAAAAGCAAATATGAGCCCCACCGATATGCGGGAAGCAATTCAATTAGAACGCCGCTTAGAGTTAGCATTTGAAGAACATCGCTTTTGGGATATGCGCCGCTGGAAGCTTGCCGAAACGGTATTTAATAAAACGTTGCATGGCATGCGCATAACTAAAAACGCCACAAATATAAGCTATCAGGAAGTGGAGGTAGCACCGTTACGGTTTATCGCGCCTAAAATGTATTTATATCCGATTCCCTATGCGGAAACGCTACGAAATACGGCATTGGTACAAAACCCCGGCTGGAGTAATTAAAAAATTAAACTTTGAAATAGGAATATATGAAAGCTTTATACAATTATTTATTCATCATGCTACTGGTTTTGGGAAGCCAGCTAGTGGTACAAGCACAAGGTAAGGTAATATCCGGGGTGGTAAAAGATGGCAATGAGCCGGTAATCGGAGCCACGGTGTTAGAAAAGGGAATACCTACTAATGGTACAGCCACTGATTTACAGGGCAGGTTCACCGTTACCTTAACCGGAACCAGTAACACATTGGTGGTAAGTAGTATTGGTTATGTTACCAAAGAAATAAATGTAGCCAATACTGCATCGGTCACAGTGCAATTACTTACCGATACCAAAGCTTTGGAAGAGGTAGTAGTAGTAGGGTATGGTACCCAAACTAAATCAACGGTAACGGGAGCTGTTAGTGCCATTTCCCGCAACGAAATCCGGCAGACACCATCAGCTAGTTTGCAGAATACACTTACTGGAAAAGTAACCGGTTTTGTATCGCAGCAACGGGGAGGTCAGCCGGGCGCCGATGCCGCTCAGTTTTTTATTCGGGGAGTTAGTACGTTTAACGGCGATGATCAAACACCGTTAATTTTAGTGGATGATATAGAATATAGCTACACTCAGTTTTCCCGGATTGATCCCAATGAAGTAGAAACCATTACTATTTTAAAAGATGCAGCTACAACCGCCATCTATGGTATAAAAGGAGCTAACGGAGTTATTTTAGTAACTACCCGCCGTGGTAAAACCGGTCCTCCTAAAGTTTCATTCCGCACGGAGTTGGGTATTCAAAAACCAACCCACGTACCAAATTTCTTGGACGCTTACCAAACCGCCTTGTTACGCAATGAAGCCATTGCGAACACCAATAAAATTAATAATGAAAATAGGGCGCCAGAGTTTACAACCGAAGATTTAGAACATTTTCAAAACGGTACTGATCCTTACGGGCATCCTAATGTTGATTGGTACGATGTTTTGTTTAAAACTTCGGCTCCAATGAATACCAATAATCTGGATATATCGGGCGGAACCGAAAAAGTAAAGTACTTCCTTTCGGCAGGCTTCCTGAACCAAGGCGGTATGATGCGCGATTTTACGGAAGGAAATGATGTAAATGGTAGTTTTAATTACAAGCGCTATAATTTCCGTTCCAATATAGACATCCAAGCCACCAAATCTCTTGCGTTTAAATTAGATGTTACGGGTAACTTCGGACAGAAAAATGCCCCCAAAGTGGGTAGTGGGGGCCCGGCAGACTTAGCTACTTTCCGGGAGGTTTTTAATTGGGAATCGCTAAGCCCGTCTGCTTATCCGATTTATAATCCGGATGGCAGTTATGGAACTGCAAACCCGAATAGTCCGCAGGCAGGTACCAATAATATAGTAGGACGGTTGCGGTATGGCGGCTATAATCTGGCCCGCGAAAATTATTTAAATTTTAATTTTACCACCATCAAAAAGCTGGATGAAATTACCAAAGGATTATCAGCTAGGGCATCAATTTCCGCTTCTAATGAAAATACTTCTAACCGCACCATGTCCCGCAGCAATTTTCCTTCTTTTTATTATAATGCAACGGATGATACCTATACACCAAGAGATATAAATGTATACCGGGTAATGCCATGGGCCTTGGTTTATGATCAAGGTGACCCGGTGCGCCAAACCAATATTCAGGCTAATTTGGCTTACACCCGAAGTTTTGGCGTGCATAATATAAACGGATTATTATTATTCAATCAAACTACTAAGCTACGAGCTTTTAGACCCAATAGAGGAGAAGATGAATCATCGAATTATATTCCAGATAATTTCCGGGGCTTTACTACCCGGATCGGCTATAATTTTAAAGAAAAATACTTAGTAGAAGTAAGCGGAGCTTATAATGGTTCCGACCGGTTTTTAGATCATTATGGCCTTTTCCCGGCAGTATCGCTGGGCTGGAACTTAGCCGAAGAAAGTTTTCTGCGGAATGTTGAGTTTATCAATAACTTTAAACTGCGGGGATCTTATGGTATTGTTGGGAGTGATAATACCGGCCGGTTTAAATATGTTTATAACTCGCAGTACGATCAGCGCGCCGGAATTTCCTTTGGCGACACGCATAATGGTTTTACTGGGGCATACGAAGAACTCCTGCCTAATACCGAAGTTACCTGGGAAAAAGAGCGGAAAGCTAACCTGGGTTTAGATTTTTCTTTCTTTAATGGTAAGTTATCGGGTACAGCTGAATATTTTGATAATTTCCGCTATGATATCCTGGCAGAACGGAATACAATTCCTAGTTATTTTGGCATTGTCCGTTCTACATTGCCTCCGGTAAACTTGGGTGAAGTAAGTAATAAAGGTTATGAAGCGGAACTAACCCATAGAGGGGAGATAGGCAAAGTAGGTTACAATATAAGAGGTAATATATCAGTAGCTAAAAACAAGATTGTTTTTATGGACGAAGCGCCTGTTTTATACCCGTGGACGCAACAAACCGGCAATTCAATTGGTGCGGTAAGGCAGCATATCTGGGATGGTTTTTATACCCAGGAAGAAGTTGATATCATAAATGAGGAAAGAGCCGCCGGCCAGGCGCTTACCATTGCGGCACCTCCGGGCAATATAGGAGCGGGATATTTAAAATACCGGGATCTTAACGGGGATGGCAATATTAACCTGGATGATAGAGGTTATTTTGGTAAGTCTAATATCCCGCAAACCAATTTGGGTTTAGGTTTCGGCTTTAATTATAAAGGCCTATCATTTAATGCTTTATTTCAATCTGCCCGTGATTTTGACATCCGGCCTTTTCATAGCCTGATCGAACCCTGGAAAGCTAATTTAAAAGATTTCCACTTAAAACGTTGGACACCCGAAACAGCAGAAACTGCAGAATTTCCAGTTCTGATCACCGATTTTGTAGGTTCTTATATGACTCCCGATCAGGCCTCAGATTTCTGGTCTATCCGGGGTAATTATATACGCTTACGTTCCATTGAATTAGGTTATGAAATACCTCAAATATTAGTGAGCCGGGTAGGATTAGGTAGCGCGCGAATTTATGCCAACGGTTATAATCTCTTATCGTGGTCTAAAACCTTCGACCGATATGGTTATGACCCCGAGGTAATATCTAATTTAGATGGCGGTATTTATCCGCAGCAAGCCATCTATAATATAGGTATTAATGTTTCATTTAAATAATAAAGTTATTCATGAAAAATAAATATATAGTGCTAGGAGGAATGCTGTTATTAATGACAATATTCTCTTCTTGCGAACAAGACAGTTTCCTAGACCAAAAGGGTGCTGACATCATAAATGAGCAAATTGTATTTGCAGATAGTACCTATACCATTAGTTTTTTAAATGATTTATATGGTACCATCGATTTTAATGCCGGCCCCAAACAAACGAGTGGTAACCCTATTGGTTACGGTAGTATTTTTGCAGAAGTAACAGATGAGGCAGAAGGCAGGTATCCGGCAGGCGGAAATATGGATAAAGTAATTGGTACCGGTACTTTTAACGGCAGTTTCTTCAGTAAAATGGAGAGTGATTATGAATATTTATATGGTCGAATCCGGCACGCCAATATATACCTGAAAAATGTAGAATTGTCGCCTATATCAAATTCTTTAAGAACCAGAACTAAAGCGGAAGCCCGGTTTTTGCGCGCTTGGTATTATCATTTGTTAATTAAACATTTTGGGGGAGTTCCTCTGGTGGGTGATGATGTCTATGACAAAGAAAGTGCCGGGGACAAACCAGGGCGCAACACTTTTGCCGAATGCGTGGAATATTTATTAAATGAATTAGATGAAATAGCTCCTTTGCTACCTTTAAAGAATGCTTACGCTGGAACATTAAATAACGGCCGGGTAACCAGAGGCGCTGTACTGGCTTTAAAATCACGCATCCTGTTACATGCTGCCAGCCCATTATTTAATGGGGGTAGTAATCCGGTGAATGAGCCAAATGTACCTGGCTCTTTTGCCACCGATCCGGAAGTATTAGAATTAGTAGCTTATCCTGATTATCAGCAAAGTCGTTGGGACAGAGCGCTGCAAGCTGCCAAAGCAGTGATGGATTTGAACCAGTATTCCTTAGTAATTGATAATACAACCAAGCCTGGTTATGGTTTCTATATAGTGTTTGTAACCCGGTTAAATGATGAATTAATTTTTGTGAAACACCGGGCTCCCGGAAAGGTTGTAGAAACAGATTACCTTCCCCGTTCGCGAGGTGGTGCCCGGTTTTATCATTATCCTACGCAGGAATTGGTAGATAAATTCCCAATGTTATCCGGCAAGCCTATTTCGGACCCTGCTTCGGGTTATAATGAAACCGCCACTCCCTACAGAAACCGGGACCCGCGTTTAGCTTATACCATTTTGTATAATACCAATGAACATTTTCTAAATAGTGCAAGAGCCTTAGCTCCTCTTTACACGTATGTAGGTGCAGCTCAGGACGGCCTTGTAGAGTTGTCCTCAAATCAGGCAACGATAACCGGTTATTACCGGAGAAAAGGCATGAATGAAGGGACGGCGGTTACGGGTGGCGGCCAAAACGAAGGCGCTACGGTGTTAATCAGATATGTCGAAATTTTATTAAACTATGCCGAAGCTGCTAACGAAATGGGGCAAACCGCAGAAGCCATGCTGCAACTGAAGGCTATTCGGGAACGAGCTGGTCTTGTTAAGGGAGTGGGTGTTTATGGGTATGGATTACCCGATAATCCTACAAAAGAGCAAGCTAGATTATTAATTCAGAACGAACGGGCTATTGAACTAGCTTTTGAGGAGCACCGTTTATGGGATATTCGCCGCTGGAAAATTGGTGGACAACTATTAAATGGTAAGCCATTAACTGGTATCAGAATAACAAAAGTAACCGGTGGTAACCCAGGTCCAAACACAGTCTATCGACATGAGCGTATTCCGTTAAGGACTCGCTATTTCCAACCTAATATCTACTTTTTCCCAATGCCACAAACCGAGATAGGTTTAAATCGGGGTATTCTGCAGAACCCAGGCTGGTAATAAAAATTCTTATTAAGTTATATTAAAACGCAAGTTTGGTAGCTGTAATATAAAGCATGTTAAACCGGTAAAGCCGGGATTTACGCAGAATTTATAAAGGAAGGTGCCGATATAATTGAAGCTGATTTGGCAATAGAAGCAGGAATAGGAATCAAAAAACTAGTCCCCCAAAAAAGCTCGAAAGAGAAGTTCTTTACTAAACCTACTACTAAGAAAAAATCGGCTTAATCCTTCGGTTTAAAATTATAAATTTTATCTGTTTAAGAATAAAGGTTGTTTTTATATGTATAAGTTATTAACCAAGTTTATTGTTTTATTTTGTCTTCTGAATACAAGTTTTTTAACCGCTGTTGCTGGCGAAATAATTCAGATTACAGCGGCTACGCGGCATCTTATTCCAAAAGGGAAGAAGGTAGATGCCATAGATGGCGACTGGATTTTGAAAAATGATAAAGTAGTAGTAGTTATTGCGGGTGCTGCCCCAGACCAGAAAGCCAATCGAATTGTGCAAGGCATTCAGGGGGCGGTGCTGGATTTTACCAGTTTAACTGCCAATAATAATCAGTTAGTAGCTTATTATCCGCAAGATTACCGCTTAGATGGTATTTCTACCGATAAGATTGAAGCAGTAAAAGCCCACGGGAAAGAAATTATTCTTAAATGTACTCGTCATTCAACCGTTGAGGAACCGTATCAATCCGAAACAGTTTATACCTTGCGCGAGGGAGAAAAATTCCTGCGGATAAAAACAACCCATTCCAATACGGGCAAAAATGCTGTGTCTTTTTATCTAGCTGATAAAATCAAGCTAGATAATGATATTATTGATATTTCTCTCAGGGGTAATAATAATTTAAGTTTTATTTATAAAAAATACTAGGACATAAATATATTACACTAAAAATGGTAATTGTTGAAGTTAATAAATAGCAATTTAAAATTATAAGGTGGTTAGATAATAGAAATAATATCGTTTACTACCAGAACCAATGATCTAAATTAATTTCTTGGCAAAAAGTAAAAAATTAAAACACCTATTATGATTAACTTAAAGCGCCGATTAACCTATTTTTTTACCATAATGGGAGGGGCAATGGCCATAACGCCCTCCTTTAGCCAAACCAAGAAAATAGCACCTATATATAATATATACGCAGGTAATACCCATGCCCATACCTCCTTAACTGCTTCGCATGGTTCGCATTTAGAAAAAGTACCCGGAGCTAAAAAGTATTTAGCCATAGATTCTGCCGGAGTAGGTCGAGCCATTAATTCAAAATTAAAACCTGATTGGGAAAAGGTTCAGGGGCCACCTTCCACGCACTTTGCTTTAGCTAAATCTAGCGGCTACGATTTTTTCATTACCACGGATCATTCCCAGGAAGTAGCCTTTCATCCGACTAATGCAAAAAATCCCCAATGGATTGCTGCCCATGATCAGGCAAAACAAGCTACTGATAAAAACTTTGTAGCCATAACTGGTTATGAACATTCCGAAAACAATGGACCGGGAGCTACCGGGCATATTAATGTAATTAACAGTGCATCTTATTTAAATGCCCTGGAAAAGAATGTAGACCAAAAATATTTTTATTCTTGGCTGGGAACTGTCGCCTCTTACAGCGAGGGGCCGGTAGTAGCCACTTTCAATCATCCGGCCGCTAACGCTTATGGTAACTGGGCGTACCGTGATGAAACAGTTACCGATATCATCACCATGCTGGAAATGATTAATTCAAATAAAAATATTCACTACGATGGTTTTATAAATGCGCTGAATGCCGGATGGAAAGTTTCGCCGGTTGCCGGCAATGATAATCATGGCACGGCAGCCATAAAAGAGCATACATCCCGCACATTTGTTTTAGCAACAGGTAAAACAAAGGCCGATATCTTGGAGGCTATGAAAAACCGGCGGACGTATGCTGCCCTGGAACAGAATATTCAATGTCGGTATACGGTTAATGGCGCCATTATGGGCTCTACGCTCAATAGCCCTAACGTTTTCAAATTTGATATTCAAATTAGTGACCCCGATATGGGGAACCCCAAGGATAAAATAACCAGAATAGATATTGTAAAAGATAATGGAGAAGTAGTAGAAACCTATAATCCCACTCCCGGTTTTTCGGTAAAATGGAGCCCAACCATTAATAACACTACCAATAAATACTTTTTTGTGAGGGTTTGGAATGCTGGTGGCGGCGATGCTACTGGTGCCAAATCACCGGCCGATCCTACCAAACCAGTTGCCTGGTTAGCTCCCGTTTGGACCGGACGGTAACTAAAATATGTTTGGATTATTATAATGCCGATGATGCTACTAACAAGAATAGCCGGGTTTTTCATTGGCTGCAAATGCTGAATCAAGGAAATCGCATTTATGGTACTGGCACTTCTGATAATCATGTGGTAGGCCCCATATGTCCGGCGCCATATTTAGTTATGTTTATACCAAAAACGATGCGCCGGACAAAGCTGATCCGGAGGATATTGCCCAAAATGCCTTGAAGGGTCACATAATAATAAGTAATGGACCCTTCATAAAAGCGGATGTAAATGGTAGTTTGCCTGGCGATGAAGTTAATGGTAAGAAAGCTAGCAGTTTGGAGCTTCATATAGAAGTATTAGCGGCAAAACAAGCAAACATAGACCGGGTACAGGTGTTAGTGAATGGGCGTCAGGACAAAAAAATAAATTTTACACGCGCCACGCATCCTCAACTTTTTACCAGTAATAACCTCCAATTCAAACATTCGTTGCCTTTACTATTAGAAAAAGATGCCCACGTAATAGTTGTTGCAACTCGCGAAAAGAACCAAGAGCAAGCATCTGCCAAAAAAACAGAAATAACTAGCCATTTGCTCTTGCTAATCCCATTTTTATTGATTTGGATGGCCAACGGTTTCGACCCAAATAAAGATTTACTTGGAACAACATTGACTATCAGTAAAAAAGGCGACAAGAAACAAGTTTCTTCTGTAGAAGATTGAAGCTGTATATCAATTTTAGAGTTAATACTTTTAGAATATAAATTACCAAAATATAAATATCTAAGCTTCATATTTTACCGGATACGAAAAATAATTTTAACATTCAGATTAGATATAAGCCAATGCCTGGTTTACTTATCAGTTAGCATATTATTGATGAAACAGCATGTAGCTCTATTTTGATTTGTAGGCTATTTTGAAAAGGATCTTTATTTAAATTAAAACTCAGTATGAAATTGGTAAAAGGAAAAATATTTGTTAAATTTTTTTTTGTGTTGAGTTTCCTTTCGGGTAGTGTCTATGCTCAGACGAAAGAGGTTTATACTAAAAAGCCCAATATTATCTGGATTTTGTCAGAGGATATTTCTACTGATTTAGCCTGTTATGGCATGCCCGTAGTAAAAACGCCTAACTTAGATAAAATGGCGAAAGATGGTATCCGGTTTACGAATGCCTTTACCACTTCACCGGTATGTTCGCCGAGTCGTTCGGCCATAATTACGGGTATGTACCAAACCTCTATTGGCGCTCATAATCACCGGAGTCACCGCGACGATGGTTATACCTTACCAGAACCTATCAAGCCCATTACCGAATATTTGCGGGAAGCCGGCTATTTTACAGTAAATGTTAAAACGGCGGCACCTAGCGTAAATACACCCCTTAAAACTGATTTTAACTTTATACCCAAAACAACGGTTTTCGATGGAACCGACTGGAGCCAACGTAAAGCTGGACAGCCTTTTTTTGCCCAACTAACCATAGATGAAACCCACCGCGGCAAAGCCTGGAAAACAACAGTTCAAGAATTTCAACCCCAAATAAATCCGGAAAAAGTAGTAATGCCTCCTTATTATCCTAATCATCCGATTGCCCGGGCCGATTGGGCCACTTACCTGGAATCTCTTCAGTTAATGGATAGTTTTGTTGGTAAAATATTTAAGCGGTTGCATGATGAAGGAATTTCGGAGAATACCTTGGTAATTTTCTCGGGTGATAATGGTCGGTGCCACGCCCGCGATAAACAATTTCTGTACGATGGCGGCCTGCACATTCCTTTAATCATGCGCTGGACAAACGAGTTAAAGCCCGGCCAAACGAATACTGATTTAATTAGTGCTATTGATGTGTCAGCTACTATTTTGCGGGTAGCAGGTATTACGCCGCCCACTTATATGGATGGCCAAATAATGTTGGGTCCCGAAGCAAAAAAACGAGAATTTATAATTGGGGCGCGCGATCGAATGGATGAAACGGTTGATAAAATGCGGGCGGTACGCGATAAGAAATACAAGTACATCAAAAATTATATGCCAGAGCGGCCCTACATGCAAGCTAATAATTATAAGGAAACGCAATATCCTATGTGGAACCTTTTAAAAGATCTAAATGCCCAGGGAAAACTGACCCCGGCTCAAGCACTTTTTGTGGCTCCTTCCAAACCAGCCGAAGAATTATATGATATTGAAAACGATCCCTATGAACTTAATAATTTGGCCGCTTCTCCTCAATACCAGAAAACAATAACTAATATGCGCGGTATTCTGGATAATTGGATAAAGAAAACTGGTGATAAAGGGCAATATCCGGAAGAAAAGATTTGGTTACCTAAGAAGGGCTAAATCCTAGAATATAAGTTAAGTAGTTATTCTCTATTGGAGGTTATCTAAAAGGTTACAAGTACTTAGCAAATTAAAGTTTTTAATAAAATTTAACTTAATACTTAAAATATGTTTTAATTTTATAAATTATTGATTGTCAATATAATTTTAATTTATACTTGCAATTATATTTTCATGATAAAAGCCAACTATAGAACTTGAATATTCAGAAAGTGCTCTGAATGTTGAATCATAAGGTAGATTACAGTAAAATATTTGATAGAATGCCTGCATAAAAGCGGAATTTATTAACCTTATTTTCGTTCATAAAATTAAGTTGTTACTAATCATACTTGTAAAATCTCCAGTTAATATTTTTGTTACTGTTTTGAAAAAAAATGTTTATTTCTTCCCCTTCAGTTTTCTTTTTTTTAACCTGTTAAGCTGCCAAACCCAATCGGCGGAAAATGATACAGTGGCTAGTCATACCCTTGTGGCAAATGCTGCTGAAAATTCAGTTCAAACCGATACGGTAGAAACAAAAGTAGTGTGGATTTCAGGCGGAACCTTTGCGATGGGCACAGACGATCCTGCTTTTCCTGATTCCCAGCCCCTGCATCAGGTAATAGTAGATGGATTCTGGATGGACGAACATGAAGTAACCAACGCCGAATTCTCTAAGTTTGTAGAAGCTACCGGGTATGTTACAGTAGCGGAACGCCCATTAAATCCGGCTGATTTTCCGGGTGTGCCGCCGGAGAATGTAGTACCTGGTTCCGGCGTTTTTACTCCTACCAGCCAGGCCGTAGCTTTAGATAATCCCTTGCAGTGGTGGCGTTACGTACCAGGAGCCAATTGGCAGCATCCTCAAGGCTCTGAAAGCTCTATAAAAGGCCAACCCAATAAACCGGTAGTGCATGTTAGTTATGAAGATGCAGCTGCTTACGCAAAATGGGCCGGTAAACGGTTGCCCACTGAAGCAGAGTGGGAATTTGCTGCCCAGGGTGGCCGGGGTCAGCAAAAATATTACTGGGGAAATGAGTTAAAGCCGCAGGGTAAATGGGTAGCTAATATTTACCAGGGAAGTTTCCCGGATAAAAATACCGGCGAAGATGGTTTTATAGGAGCGGCACCAGTAAAATCGTTTCCGGCCAATGCGTACGGGTTGTACGATATGGATGGCAATGTATGGGAGTGGTGCAGCGATTATTACCGGCCAGATTATTACCAGAACAGTCCGGCCAAAAATCCGCTGGGGCCAGCCGATTCCTTTGACCCGGATGAGCCAGGAATGGTAAAGCGGGTACAAAGGGGAGGTTCTTTCTTATGCAGTGATCAGTATTGTGTTCGTTATAAGCCCGGCAGCCGGGGAAAAGGTGAGTACACCAGCGGTTCTGATAATTTGGGCTTCAGATGCGTAAAAAGCAAAAGTTAAAATAAATTGATACTCTTGTTAATAAGCAATAGTACTAAAAGGTTAATTAGTTCTTACTCGTTTATCTTGAGGCCATATATATCTTGCTAAGCATTAACTATGAAGTAATTACATTAGGATAATATCTTAAATCTAAAAGCAGTAAGTCAGCTGTTTAAGTCAATTTCAATAGGGATGTTCATGAAAGAAGCCATAATATTATTAATTTAATATTATGGCTTCACTGCTTTATTTTAAATTTTTACTTCCCGAATGATTAGATTTAAGATACGCTCCTGTTTAGGGAATAGACTAATAATATTCAATAAAGAGAGATTAACTTTACCGATGCTGCATTAAATAATATTTCAGAAGATGTATTCAGCCCCGTTGCAATACTGAGTTATTCTATAGCCTTAAATTCTACTTTGATAAATAATAATGAAGAAAAACTTATCTTTTTTACTTATTCTTACTTTTTTTTCTTTTTCGCAAGTAATACAAGCGCAGCAAAAACCCAATATTATTATTATTTATGCCGATGATTTAGGCTATGGCGATGTAAGTGCTTACGGAGCAACCAAAATTAAAACCCCTAATATTGATAAGTTAGCGGCCCAGGGATTACGGTTTACCAATGCATATGCTACATCTGCAACGTGTACGCCTTCGCGTTTTTCTATGCTCACCGGTAAATACGCCTGGCGAAAACAAGGCACCGGTATTGCCCCCGGCGATGCTGCTTTGTTAATTCCTACCGATATAACTACTATGCCGGGCATGTTGCAAAAGGCAGGTTATAAAACCGGGGTTGTAGGCAAATGGCATTTAGGTTTAGGACCGCAAGGTGGTCCGGATTGGAATGGTAATATTACGCCCGGCCCCCTGGAAATTGGTTTTAACTACTGTTTTATGCTTCCTGCTACCGGCGACCGGGTGCCTTGTGTTTACATGGAAAACCGACGGATTGTAGACCTGGATCCAGCTGACCCGATAATGGTGAGCTATAAGGATAAGATTGGCACCGAACCTACCGGTAAAGAAAATCCGGAACTACTTAAAATGAAACCATCCCACGGCCATGATAACACCATTGTGAATGGGGTAAGCCGCATTGGGTATATGATTGGAGGTAAAAAAGCCCGCTGGATAGATGAAGAGATGGCTGATGTAATAACCAATCGTGCTATTAATTTTATTGATAAAAATAAAAATGCGCCTTTCTTCCTGTACTTCTCTACCCACGATATTCACGTACCCCGTATGCCGCATTCCAGGTTTGTTGGTAAAAGCGGTATGGGGCCACGCGGCGACGCTATTTTACAATTAGACTGGACAGTAGGAGAGGTAATAAATGCTTTGGATAAGATGAAGTTAGCTGATAATACCATGGTAGTATTTAGCAGCGATAATGGACCTGTAATTGACGATGGTTATCATGATGATGCCGTTAATAAACTAGGAAGTCATACGCCGGCTGGTGAAATGCGTGGGGGTAAGTATAGCGCTTTTGAGGCGGGTACCCGTGTTCCCTTTTTAGTACGGTGGCCAGGTAAAATTAAGCCGGGCGTATCCAGTGCCTTAATTTCCCAGGTAGATCTTTTTGCTTCATTTGCCAGTTTAACCGGTCAAAAATTAGGTGCCCAAGATGCCCCGGATAGCTTTAATGTAGTAAATGCAATATTAGGAAAATCTAAAACCGGGCGAAAGTATATTGTTGAACAAGCATTAAATAATACCCTTTCGCTGGTGCAGGACAATTGGAAATACATTGAGCCAAGCAACGGGCCAAAAGTTAACCGTGCCACTAATACAGAGTTAGGTAATAATGCGGAACCGCAGCTTTATAATTTAAAAGATGATTTGGGAGAAACGAAAAATGTTGCAAAAGCAAATTCTAAGTTATTACAACAAATGCAAACAACATTAAAAACCATAAAGGGTAAAGGCCAAAGCCGTAATCTATAATATTCTAAAAGAATTTTATAAGATAATTTTTATAAGCGGCAGATCAATATTATTAGTACTGTAAATGATTTATAATTCCTGATAAAGAATCATGTATAAGCAAATGGTTTAAAATGTATTAAATCCGATAAATTCCGAGAATCTCCGGATTAACATAAAGTATATTAAAAGTTAAGGCAGATTAAATATTGATGCTAAGAGGATATAGTTTTTCAACCATAAAAGAAGTATTGGAGAGATAAATTTTCACTATTGCTGCCGAAAAATACAACTACTCGAAAATGTTGGAATTCATTTCACCATAAATCTTTAGTTTATCAGAAGTAGATAAAACTAACTACATTGAGGAGCCTAGTAAAATTCTTTTCTTAGTTGGGTGGTTAAGAAGAGTTGGCTTCTTAATGTAGTTAGTCTTATTTTTAATTATTTTATTAGTAGATAAAATCAGTTTAGGTAGGTTTATCTGATGCACTAACGGATAAATTTTTAAAAGTTGAAACATGTTAAAAATTTCCTTGAGTTTGTTTTACGTTTTTCTAATTCTAATTGGCTTTTTCCAAAAGCCAGATAGTTCTCAAACGCAACCAAGCCGTAATATCACTAAAGCTACAAATTCTCCTGCCTTTGTTCCGGATTGGTCTACCACACGCCAAATGGCTGCAGACAGCCCAAATGAACTAAAAATTTCAAACTTTGCTGGCTCTGATCTTACGCCCAGCCCGGCCTGCCTGGCCGTAGCGCCAACCGGAGAAGTTTTTGTGGGAGTAGATATGATGGGGTCCCTGGGAAAAAAGCCGGGAAAAGGTAGTATCCTCAAACTTATAGATAGCAATAATGACGGGGTAGCAGACCAGCACACCACTTTTGCCCTAGTCGATAATCCCCGCGGTATAATCTCCCTCGGCGATCGGGTTTTTGTCCTGCACACTACTTTTTCTAAAGAAACCGGGAAAGCCAGCGGCATGGATCTGGTGGTTTTTGAAGATAAAGATCAGGATGGTATAGCTGATGGGCCTTCTAAACCGCTCATTCAAAACATAAGCAATCCGAAGTTTTTGCAGGAGCGGGGTACCGACCATGCTACTAATGGTATTCGCATGGGCATTGATGGATGGATATACATTGCTGTGGGCGATTTTGGCTTTCATGGTGCCGTTGATCGTACCGGAAGAAAACTGACTATGCTTGGAGGAGGTATTGTCCGGGTGCGTCCGGATGGCACCGAAATGGAAATCTATACGCACGGCATGCGTAACATATATGATGTGGCCATTGACCCGTATATGAATATTTTTGCCCGGGGCAATACCAATGATGGCGGTGGCTGGAATATTCGCTTTAGCCATCAGATACAGTCCGGTGAATACGGATATCCAATGCTGTTTAAACATTTTACCGACGAAATTATTCCCGCCTTGGTAGATGTGGGCGGTGGTTCCGGAACCGGGGCATTGTTTATGGATGATGCTACCTGGCCGGAAAAATACAATCGCGTACCCATGATGGCTGATTGGGGTAGGAGCCAGTTGTATATTCA
>Ga0210040_10005914_pt1 | contig 15427 bp, 19 predicted proteins | sample CryGeyCG12114_NA_FD_185462 | JGI IMG/M metagenome (GOLD analysis project Ga0210040, IMG submission 185462) | Groundwater microbial communities from aquifer - Crystal Geyser CG19_WC_8/21/14_NA (SPAdes) (version 2) | ecosystem: Environmental > Aquatic > Deep subsurface > Groundwater | place: USA... | reverse complement strand
CGCGCAGGCCCATTGGACGCGCGCGCAAAGCCGCGACCGCGACAAGACCTATAACCTGATGACGTTGGCCGAGCTCAAGGCGGCAGCGCCCGGCTTCCCGTGGGACCCGTTCTGGCAGGCAGCCGGTGTCGGCCGGGCGGAGCGCGCCATTGTCGCGCAGAACACCGCGTTCCCGTCCATCGCCAAGGTGTTCGCCGACACCGACCTCGACACGCTGAAGGCATGGGAGGCGTTCCGCACCACGGACGAGATCGCGCCGCTCCTGTCCAAGCGCTTCGTTGATGCGCAGTTCGACTTCCGTTCCAAGTTCCTGAACGGCCAGCCCCAGCAGCGTGACCGGTGGAAGCGCGCGATCGGCTTCACCGAGAACGCAATCGGCGAAGGCATCGGCCGCGATTACGTCGCGCTGTACTTCCCGCCCGAGTCAAAGGCCAAGATGGACACGCTGGTGGCCAACCTGCGCGTCGCTCTCGCCGGCCGCATCCAGAACCTCGCCTGGATGAGCCCGGAAACCAAGATCCAGGCCCAGGAGAAGCTGAAGGGCTTCACCGTCAAGGTCGGCTATCCCAGCAAGTGGCGCGATTATTCCGCGCTTCAGGTCGTCCCCGGCGACCTGGTCGGCAATGCCGAGCGCGCGGCGCGGTTTGAATGGGACTACGACCGCAACCGCCTGGCCGGCCCGGTGGACAAGGCCGAATGGGGGATGACCCCGCAAACGGTCAACGCCTATTACAACTCGGTCAAGAACGAGATCGTGTTCCCGGCCGCGATCCTGCAGGCACCCTTCTTCGACCCGAAGGCGGACGATGCGGTCAACTACGGCGGCATCGGTGGCGTGATCGGGCATGAGATCAGCCACGGCTTCGACGACCAGGGGCGCAAGTCCGACGGTCACGGCGTTCTGCGAGACTGGTGGACCGCGACGGACGCCACAAAGTTCGAGGCGCAGGCGGTGCGACTGGGCGACCAGTACGAAGCCTATACCTTTGACGGGCTGCCCGGTGTCCACATCAACGGCCGCGCGTCGATGGGTGAGAATATCGGCGATCTTGGCGGCGTGCTGATCGCGCTCGATGCCTATCACGCGTCCTTGGGCGGCAAGAAGGCACCGGTGATCGGCGGCTACACCGGCGACCAGCGCTTCTTCCTTGGCTGGGGCCAGGTGTGGCGCACGCTGTTCCGCAACGAGGCGCTCCGCCAGCAGCTGGTCAGCGATCCCCATTCGCCGGGCCAGATTCGTGCGGTGAACCCGCTGCGCAATGTCGACGCGTGGTACGCCGCCTGGAAGATCACGCCCGACCAGAAGCAGTACCTCGCCCCTGCGGACCGCGTCCGCATCTGGTGAGCCAAAACACGGGAGCGGCCCAGCGCCGCTCCCATATTGGCCCGCGGCAATGCTTCGTTGCGCGCGGGCAAGGCGGCGCAACCTGCCGCTCCCTAGCTCGATCTTGGCGGACGCGGAGGCCATGCTCCCGGCATGCAGCCAATCGCCGCCAAGGAGAGGATCATGACCATATTCCCGTGGGTGGCCCTGGCATCGGGCGCCTTGGCCGTCGGCACCGGAGGCGCGCTGAGCCATCAGACGCGGCTGGACCATCATTCCGGCGCGGCGCATGCCGACTATCGCGGCGACATCGTCGTCAAACATCGCCAGGTCGGCAACCCTGCCCCTGGCGGCCGTCAGTCGACCTTGAGCTGTCGCTGGACCGCCGGGCTGGTCGTCAACCGACAGGCGCGGCACGCGTCCGGGTCGACCCACTCGCGCAGCTTCGAACGCGCGAATGTGATCGAGGGCAGCCGTCCGGGTTGGTGCGACAGCCACCGTTCCGCTATCGCGCAGGAGATTGCTCGCCGGCATGGCGAGCTGCGCGACCATCTGGTTGCCACGGCACAAGAGGATCATGCGGTACTTCGTGCAGAACTCGATCAGTTGCAGGGGTGATGTCCGTCGCCAGCGCAGCCATTTCTGGCCGGCGGCGACGGCGTTGCTGGTGCTTGCGCCCGCCCTCGCCCCTACCCTCGCCCAAGCGCAGGCCAAGCCGGCCATCGAAGTAAGCGCCACGACCGACGAGCGTCGCCGCGGCCTGAGCTGGAGCGATGGCGATGCGTCCGCCTCGGCGAGCGTGGACCTGCAGCTCGCCGGCCTGAACGCGGGCGCACGCGTGACCGCGCTGCGGGGGTCGGCCCGCCATGCCGGCGCCGACATGGTGACGGACCTGACGCTCGGCACCGGCTTCGATCTGTCCGGCGCGCGCCTCAGCGTCAGCGCGATCGGGCACCTGTTCACCGGTGCCAGCGAGATGATGGACTATGGCGAGGTCGCGGCGGACGCCAGCTACACCTTCGGTCCCTTGCAGGTTGAAGCGGGCGCGAACTTCGCCCCCAGCCAGAGTGCGATCGGGGGCAGCAACCTGTATCTTTTCGCGGGCGCCAATGCCGGCATCCCGGCCACGCCGTTCACCCTGTCAGCCTCCATCGGCCGTTCGATCGGAAGCGATGATCGGTTGCGCTCCGATCGGCTGCGGCCAGGTGGCGACTATACCGATTGGCGGATCGGCGTGGATCATGTCACCGGCCCGCTGACGGTCGGGCTGGATTACACGGGAACGGACCTGTCGGACGGCGCGGTCGATCCGATCGGGGATCGGCGCAACAGCGGCAACCGGCTCCTCGCTCGCGCGCAGTTCAGCTTCTAACGGCGGGGTGGCGGCTCAGGGCGCCAGCAAGTTGCCGCCGCCCAGGTCGTCCTCGTTCACGTCTTCGCGCGGGACGTAGCTGGTCACCCAGTGCGGGCGGCCGTTCGGCGCGAGTTCGATGTCGGGAAAGCCGACCGGGTCGTTCCCCGTCTCCACCCATCCCGCGCCAGAGCACCGGTCGCAGATCGCGCGCTTGCAGCGGAAGCTGACAAGGTCGATCTCGACATTCCACTCGCCATAGCCGTGACACACCGGGCACATCGCATCGAGCGTGCCGTTCCGGGGCTTCAGCGGAACAATGTCGAACGCGTGGGGAGCGTCCGGGCCATCGGGGTAAACTATGTTGCTGGCATGGGGCATAGTGGCTGCGAGAACGTCCACGCAGCCGCTTCGCTCCCGCGTGGGGCGCAAGGCCAGAGTGCTGGCACCTCGCATATCGGGCCGTTACCCGGCGAAGGCCGGGGTCCAGTTCGGCAAAGGTGCGATGGGGCCCCAGCGTCGGCCGCGCTGGTGCGTCTCGCCGGGCAGCCTCGCTGCCCCGCGAGCACGCCCGCGTTACTTTTTCCGCTTGAAGTCCACGCTGACGACGTTCGACCCATCCTCGACGGGCTGGACCGCGGGGCCGTCATTCTCGGCCTCGTCGTGCGGCCCGGGGCCGTCGTCCGGCCCTTCCTGCGCCTGGAAGCGCAATTCGAAGTTGACGGCCGGGTCATGGAACCCGGTGATCGCCGAATAAGGCACCACCAGCTTGGACGGCACCTGGTTGAAGCTCAGCCCTACCGAGAAGCGCTGATCGTCCACCAGCAGGTCCCAATACCGGTTCTGCAGGACGATGGTCATTTCGTCCGGGAAGCGCTCCACCAGCCGGCGCGGGATGTCCACGCCGGGTGCCTGGGTCTTGAAGGTAATGTAGAAATGGTGCTCGCCCGGCAGGCCGCCATCCTTGGCAACCGAACCGAGCACGCGCCCCACTACCGCGCGCAGCGCCTCCTGTACGATCTCGTCGTACGGAATCAGGCTGTCGGGAAGGCCGTCACTCATGTCCCCTGGGGTAGCGCGCTTTATGAAGCGGTCAAGATTGCATGCTTGCTCGCCGCCGCTATTTGCAGTCGCGCCATGCGCACCGCCACCATCAATCGCAACACCGCCGAAACGCGGATCGCCGTCACGATCGATCTGGACGGCACCGGCCAATATGACGTGAAGACCGGCGTCGGCTTTTTTGATCATATGCTCGAGCAGTTATCGCGCCATTCGCTGATCGACCTGCACGTCCGGACGGAGGGCGACCTGCACATCGATCAGCACCACACGGTGGAGGACACAGGCATCGCGATCGGCGAAGCGGTGGCCAAGGCGCTTGGCGACAAGCGCGGGATCCGCCGCTACGGCGACGCGCTATCCCCGATGGACGAAACGCTGACCCGAGTCGCGCTCGACATTTCGGGCCGACCCTGGCTGGTCTGGAACGTCGAGTTCTCGCAGAAGCGGCTGGGCGAGATGGATACAGAGATGTTCAAGCACTGGTTCCATTCGTTCGCCCAGGCGGCCGGGATCACGCTCCACATCGACCTCATCCACGGTGAGAACAATCACCACATCGCCGAAAGCGCCTTCAAGGGCCTGGCCCGCGCGCTGCGGACCGCGGTCGAGATCGACGCGCGCAAGGCGGACGCGATCCCGTCCACCAAGGGCATTTTGTGACGCTTGCGCTGATCGACATCCAGTCCGGCAACCTCCACTCGGTCGAGAACGCACTCCGGGCGGCGGGCGCCCGCGACATCACCGTCACCGCCGATCCTGAGGTCGTTCGCAACGCCGATCGCATCGTCCTGCCAGGCGTCGGCGCGTTCGGGGCCTGCGCCGCGAACCTGCGCGCCGTCGACGGCCTGGAGCAGGCGCTGGTCGAAGCCGCCTTTGGCCGCGCCCGCCCCTTCCTCGGCGTATGCGTCGGGATGCAGTTGATGGCGGACGCTGGCGAGGAGCTGGGTACCCATGCCGGCCTCCGCTGGATTCGCGGCCGCGTCGAACACCTGACCCCGGCCGACGCGGGCGCCAAGGTGCCGCACATGGGCTGGAACGACGTGGTACCCCTGGCCGATCACCCGCTGCTGGCGCCGGGCGAAGCCTATTTCCTCCACAGCTTTGCCTTCCGGGGCGAGGACGTGCTCGCCACCACGGAGCATGGCGGACAGGTGACCGCCGCGATCGGTCGCGACAACCTTGCCGGCGTGCAATTCCACCCCGAGAAAAGCCAGGGCTACGGCATCGCGCTGCTCAGCCGCTTTCTCGACTGGCGACCCTAGGAGTTCTCATGAGCCTGATCGTCTTTCCCGCCATCGACCTGAAGGGCGGCAAGGTCGTTCGCCTGGCCGAGGGCGACATGGACCGTGCCACCATCTATGGCGACGACCCCGCGGCCCAGGCAGCGGACTTCGCTGCGGCGGGCGCCGGTCATCTCCACGTTGTCGACCTGGACGGCGCGTTCGCCGGCACCAGCGTCAATGGCGAGGCGGTCGCCGCGATCCTGCAACGCTTTCCCGGTCACGTTCAGCTTGGCGGCGGTATCCGCACCCGCGAGTCTGTGGAGCGCTGGTTTGACCTGGGAGTCAGTCGCGTGGTGATCGGCACTGCCGCGCTGGAGGACCCAGACTTCGTTCGCGCCGCCGCGCGCGACTTTCCGGGCGGCATCGTCGTCGCGGTAGACGCCAAGGACGGCCTGGTCGCGACCCGCGGCTGGGCGGATGTGTCGGACGTTACCGTCACCGAGCTTGCGCAACGGTTCGAGGATGCGGGCGTCGCCAGCCTGTTGTTCACCGATGTCGGGCGTGACGGGCTGCTGAAAGGCTGCAATGTCGAGGCGACGGTGGACCTCGCCCGCGCGGTGTCCATACCCGTCATCGCCAGTGGCGGTGTGAAAGGGATCGGCGACATCCACATGCTCGCCGTCCATGCCCGCGACGGGATCGAGGGGGTCATCACCGGCCGCGCGCTGTATGACGGGCGGCTCGATCTTGCTTCCGCGCTTAGCGTCGCGGCGGCCGCATGAGCGTTCGCGCCCGCGTCATCCCCTGCCTCGATGTCGCGAACGGCCGCGTGGTGAAGGGCGTCAATTTCGTCGACCTGATCGACGCGGGCGATCCGGTCGAACAGGCGCGCGCCTATGATGCCGCCGGCGCTGATGAGCTCTGCTTCCTCGACATCACCGCGTCGAGCGAGGAACGCGGCACCTTGCTCGATATCGTCCGGCGCACCGCGGGCGTGTGCTTTGTGCCGCTGACCGTCGGCGGCGGCGTGCGCTCCGCCGACGATGCCCGCGCGCTGCTGTTGGCGGGGGCGGACAAGGTCGCGGTCAACTCCGCCGCCGTGTCGCGACCCGAGGTGGTGACCGAGATTGCGGAGCGGTTCGGCAGCCAGTGCTGCGTCGCCTCGGTCGACGCGCGCCGCTCGGGCGAGGGCTGGGAGGTGTTCACCCATGGCGGCCGCCGAGCGACCGGCATCGACGCGGTCGCCCATGCCCTTCGCCTCGCGGAAATCGGCGCGGGCGAGTTGCTGGTTACCTCCATGGACAAGGACGGCACGCGATCGGGCTACGACCTCGACCTGATCCGCGCCATCGCCAGCCGCACGAGCGTGCCCGTGGTCGCCAGCGGCGGCGTCGGCGGGCTGCCCGACCTGGTCGCAGGGATCGTGGAAGGCGGCGCCTCCGCCGTGCTCGCCGCATCGATCTTCCACTTCGGAGAGGCGAGCATCGCGGATGCCCACGCCGCGCTTGCCGCCGCGGGTGTCCCGGTCAGGACCCACTCTCGCGCGCCAGAGTGATCGTGACTCCGCTGGCGACCGCTGCCGGGCTCGCGCTCTCCACGCCAGGCGCGATCACCTGAGAGCGGGACACACATAGGCGGGCGCGGGATTGACCGCGCGCGCGCTGGGGCGCACGGGCGCGGCATGGATGTGCTCGACCGCCTGGAAACCACCATACGCGAGCGACGCGGTGCCGACGCAGGCGCGTCCTACGTTGCCAGCCTGTTCGCCAAGGGTCGCGGCAAGATCGCGCAGAAGCTGGGCGAGGAAGCGGTGGAAACCGTCATCGCGGCGACCAGCGAGCCCGAAAAGATCACATCCGAAGCCGCCGACCTCCTGTTCCACCTGCTCGTCCTGCTCGCCGATGCCGACCTGTCCCTGAACGACGTCCGCGCCGAACTTGCCCGCCGCGAAGGTCTGTCGGGGCATGACGAAAAGGCGGCACGGCCCCGCTGACGGCAGGTGACCGGGCCCGGCGTCCCGTTGCGCGATTTATCTGTCCTACACGCCATCAACATGGCAGCACCCGAGTCGATGACAGGCGTTACCATCCTCGTGTCGCCCCTATCGCGGGCCGTCACGATTGGGCAGCGCCTGTCCAGACCAGTTCGCCAGGAGCCCGCTCATGCCGATCGACGCTACCCTGCCCTATGACGACAGCAACATCTTCGCCCGCATCCTGCGCGACGAGATCCCGTCGCAGCGGGTCTATGAGGATGAGTGGGCAGTCGCCTTTCACGACATCGCGGCCCAGGCGGCGACCCATATCCTGGTGATCCCGCGCGGCGCCTATGTGTCGTGGGACGATTTCAGCGCGCGCGCCTCCGCGCAGGAGATTGCGGGCTTTGTCCGGGCCGTAGGGCATGTTGCGCGCGAACAAGGGCTGGTCGCCAGCGGCTATCGCCTGCTTGCCAATACGGGCCGGCACAGCGGGCAGGAGGTGCCACACCTGCACGTCCACCTGTTCGGCGGGCAACCACTTGGGCCGATGCTGGCGCGGTAACGCCCTGTCGTCCACCGTTGGGACAGGCGCGATGCCCGCGTTAAGGGATTGCGCCCGGTCGTTTTGCGACTAGGCTTACCTTTCACTTTTGTTGCGGCGTGTACCGCCGTGACCCGGGGGAACGAGTACATGATCTTCGGGCGCGTCAAACCTCTCGACGCCATTCTTGCCACGGCCGAAAAACGCGGCCTGCACCGCTCTCTTGGTGCGTTCCAGCTCACCATGCTCGGTATCGGCGCGGTAATCGGCACCGGCATTTTTGTTCTGACCAGCGAGGCCGCGCAGAAAGCGGGCCCGGGCATGATGCTGAGCTTCGTGGTGGCGGGCTTTGTCTGCGCCGTGGCAGCACTGTGCTATTCGGAACTGGCTTCCATGGTCCCGGTCGCCGGGTCCGCCTATACCTACACCTATGCCGTGATGGGCGAGTTGCTGGCCTGGATGGTCGGTTGGGCGCTGATCCTGGAATATGCCGTGGGTGCCAGCGCGGTCGCGGTCGGCTGGTCCGGCTATGTCGTGGGCCAGTTCCAGAACCAGTTGGGGATAACGCTGCCGGCGGCGCTGGTGAACGGTCCCTATGCCGGCGGCATCATCAACCTGCCCGCCGTGCTGATCTCCCTGCTCGTAACCTGGCTGCTGGTGATCGGCACGACGGAAAGCGCCCGGGTCAATGCGATCCTGGTCTGCATCAAGGTTGCGGCGCTGACCCTGTTCATCGCGCTTGCCCTGCCCGTCGCGCAAAAGGAGCATTTCGAGCCGTTCATGCCGACCGGCTTTACCGGCGTGATGGGCGCCGCGGCGTCGATCTTCTTCGCCTATGTCGGCTTTGACGCGGTTTCCACGGCGGCAGAGGAAACCAAGAACCCCCAGCGCAACGTGCCAATCGGCCTGATCGGCAGCCTGGCGGTCTGCACGGTCTTCTACCTGCTGGTGTCGGCGGGGGCGATCGGGTCGCCGCTGGGCGCGCAGCCCGTTGCCGATGCGGCGGGCCGCGTGCTCGACCCGGGCACCACGGAACTTGCCGCGCGCTGCAGGGCGATCGTGGCGGGCGGCGCGCTGGAGCCCTTGTCCTGTTCGCGTGAAGCACTGGCGCACGTGCTGCGCACCATCGGCTGGGTGAAGATCGGCAACCTGATCGGCCTGGCGGCCACGCTGGCGCTGCCGTCCGTCGTCCTGATGATGATGTTCGGCCAGACTCGCGTGTTCTTCACCATGGCCCGCGACGGCCTGTTGCCGGAGCGGCTGGCCGCGGTGCACCCGCGCTATCGCACCCCGCACGTGGTGACGATCGTGACCGGCATTGCCGCGACGCTTGCCGCCGCGTTCCTGCCGGTCGGCAAGCTGGCCGATTACTCCAATTCGGGCACGCTGTTCGCGTTCATGATGGTCGGCATCTCGGTGCTGGTGCTGCGCCGCGTCGATCCGACCCGCCATCGCCCCTTCCGCACCCCGCTGGTCGGCATCGTCGCGCCGCTCGCCATCCTGGGCTGCATCTACCTGTATGTGTCGCTGCCCTGGGCCGCGATCCTGGTGCTGCCGATCTGGGGTTCGATCGGACTGCTGATCTACTTCGGCTATAGCCGCAAGCGCAGCTATGTGGGCCGGGGCATCATCGACGTGGTGGACGATCCCAACCTCCAGCCAGAGGTCGCGCGACCGCTCGATCGGTAAGCGTCTGACCTGAACCGACAACGAAAAGGCCGGGGATCGCTCCCCGGCCTTTTCTGTTTGAAGGCTTGTTCGTGGTATCAGTGGCGGATCAGCCTTTCCGGCCGATCCGCCTCCTGACGAGGTCAGGCGACCTTTGCCGCCAGCGCCTTCAGGTCCACCTGCGAACGCGCACCGAAATGACTGATGATCTCCGCCGCGCAGATTGCCCCGAGCCGCAGCGACTTTTCGAGCGGCCAACCCTGCGCCTCGCCATGCAGAAAGCCTGCCGCGAACAGGTCGCCCGCACCCGTGGTGTCGACCACCCGCGCAATCGGCTCGGCCGCAACCTCGGCCCGCTCCGCGCCGTGCACCGCAACCGCGCCATGTTCGCCGCGGGTCACCACCAGCGTCCCGACCTGCGGCGCGAGCTTGGCGATCGCCGCCTCGAAATCCTCGACCTGCGCCAGCGCGACCAGCTCGCCTTCGTTCGCGAACAGGATGTCGACCAGCCCATCCGCGATCAACTGGCGGAAGTCGTCGCCATGGCGCGAGATGCAGAACACGTCGGACAGGGTGAAGGCGACGCGGCGGCCGGCATCGCGGGCGATGCTGATCGCCTCCCGCATCGCGGCGCGGGGCTCCTCGGGATCCCACAGATAGCCTTCGAGATAGAGGATCGCGGCATTGCGGATCAGGTCGCGGTCCAGCGCCTCGGCGGGAAGGAACTGCGACGCGCCCAGGAACGTGTTCATGGTCCGCTGGCCATCGGGCGTGACAAAGATCAGGCAGCGCGCGGTGGTCGGCTGGCCCGAGCGGGTCGGCGTATCGAAATGGATACCGACGGAACGAATGTCGTGGGCGAACACCTCACCCAGCTGGTCGTCCGCGACCTGGCCGATAAAGCCGCACTTGCCGCCAAGCGCCGCGATGCCGGCGATGGTGTTGGCGGCCGACCCGCCGCTCGCTTCCAGTCCGGGGCCCATCTTGGCGTACAGGGCGTCTGCCTCTTCGGGCGAGAAGACGAGCTGCATCGACCCCTTGGTCATTCCCTCTGCAGCGATAAAGGCGTCGTCGGTCTGGGACAGGATGTCGACGATCGCGTTGCCGATCGCGACGACATGGTAGGCGGGCTGGGTCAAGGAAGCGCTCCAATCGGGAAAGCGCCGCCCTAGAGGGGCACCCCGTCGCGTGCAACGTGGGCGCGGGGCTTGCGCCTGCGGGCGAGGCATGGTGGACAGCGGCCATGCGGTGGCGATCGATAGCGACGGGATTGGCTCTGGCGGCGGCAGGGTCGCTTGGCGGGTGCGTCGAGCCGAGCGCGGTACGGCCAATCGCGGCGCCCGCCCCTCCGCCCACCTATTCGCCGGTCGGGCTGGAGCGCGTGCTGGGCCAGAACGCGGCGGGGCTGGTCAGCCTGTTCGGGCCAGCGGATGCGGACGTGCGCGAAGGCACGGGCCGCAAGCTGCAGTTCGCGGGAAGCTTCTGCGTGCTTGACGCTTACCTCTATCCCAAGGGGCAGGACGAGGCGAAGGTCACGTACCTTGACGCGCGCGAGCCCGACGGCAGCGCCATCGACCGGGCAAGCTGTGTTGCGGCGCTGACGCGGCGAGATGGTGGCAAGTGATTGAACCGCTTGGCCCCTTGCGGGGTTGAACCCGTCGGCAAGGAGAGAGCCGATGACCACCAGCAAGCACGACAAGTCGCCCGACGAGGGCCCGTTCACCAGCGACCTGGAAGATGACCCCGGCATCGGCCAGTCAAAGGGGCTGTTCGCGACCGGCGAGGACCCCGACCTGCTCGAAGCCGACAGCACGCAGGAGGGCGATGTCGAAAACGGCACCGGCCCGAACGGCGGTGTCGGCAATGGCGATTTGGGCCGCACCAACCGCTGATCCCGTGCGCAGGGCCGGGCGCCACGCCCGGCCCGCCATGGTCGCTATGCCAGGGCCAGCGCGTCCCATTCCGCGAGCACGGACGGGTCCGCTTCGGCGTTTGCGCGGGCCAGTCTCTCGGCCGTCCAGCGGACCGGGTCCAGGCGGGCGAGCGCCCATATCGCAGCACCCCGCACCACCGGCGCCTCGTCGTCCAGCAGCGCGGCCACGGGTGCGACCAGCGCCTCTTCCCCGCTGTTCCCCGCCGCGATCAGCGCGTTGCGCACCATCTTGTTTCGGCCGATCCGCTTGATCGGTGAACCGCTGAATACCTGACGAAAGCTCGGGTCATCGAGCGCGAGCAGGTCGCTGAGTTCAGGCGCGGCCAGCTCCGCGCGGGGCAGAAAGGCGCGATTGGCCCGCGCGGTCGCGGCGAACTTGTTCCACGGGCACACCGCCAGGCAATCGTCGCAGCCATATATGCGGTTGCCGATCGCACCGCGGAACTCGGCCGGGATGGGGCCGGAATGTTCAATGGTCAGATAGGACACGCACCGGCGCGCATCGAGTTGAAAGGGCGCCGGGAACGCATCGGTCGGGCAGGCGCGCTGGCAGGCATCGCACGACCCGCAGCTCGCCCGCGCGGCAACATCGGGCTGGAGGTCGAGCGTGGTGTAGATCGCGCCCAGGAACAGCCAGCTGCCCTGGGTACGACTGACAAGGTTGGTGTGCTTGCCCTGCCAGCCCAGGCCCGCCGCTTCGGCCAGCGGCTTTTCCATCACGGGCGCAGTATCGACGAATACCTTTAGAGGCGCCGGCGCCTCTGCCGCCATCCAGCGCCCGAGCGCCTTCAGCGCGCGCTTCACCACGTCATGATAATCGCCGCCCTGCGCATAAACCGAGATGCGGCCGCGCTCCGCCTCCCCTGCCAGCGCAAGCGGATCGGACGCGGGCGCGTAGCTCATGCCAAGGGAGATCACCGATCGAACCTCCGGCCACAGCCCGGCGGGGCTTTCGCGATGGTGCGCGCGCTCCTCCATCCAGATCATGTCGCCATGGCGGCCATCGCCCAGCCATTCGCGCAAACGCTGGCCCGAACGCGGCGCCGCATCGGCACGCGCGATCCCGCACGCGGCAAAGCCCAGCGCTGCCGCTTCCCGTTTGATCCTGTCTTCTAGCTTGTCTTCGATCACGACGCCCCGCTACCACGCTGGTTGGGGTCAGGTGGAGGGTGCAACGCTCTTCGGCAACCGCAGGGGTCGGTGACGGGGTGATGGAATGACGGATGCGGCGGTCAGCGCCTCGGGCCTGGTCAAGTTGTTTGGGGATCGGCGCGTGGTGGACGGGGTGGACCTGTTGGTACCCGCGGGCGCCATCTACGGCGTGCTCGGCCCCAATGGCGCGGGCAAGACGACGACCCTGCGCATGCTTCTGGGCATCATAGAGCCCGATGGGGGCAGCCGGTCATTGCTGGGCGAAGCGCATCCGCGCGACGCCAGCGACCGGGTCGGCTACCTGCCCGAGGAGCGCGGGCTGTATCCGGCGATGAAGGCCAAGGAGGCGATCGCGTTCATGGGCGCGCTGCGCGGGCTTGCCTGGACCACGGGGCGTCGCCGCGCGGTGCAGTTGCTGGAGCGCGCCGGGCTGGGCCATGCCGCCGACACCAAGATCCGCAAGCTCAGCAAGGGCATGGCGCAGCTGGTCCAGCTGCTCGGTTCGGTGGTGCACGAACCCGATCTGCTGGTGCTGGACGAGCCTTTCTCGGGCCTGGACCCCGTCAATCAGGAGCGGCTGGAAGCGCTGATCCTGGCCGAGCGCGATCGGGGCGCAACGGTGCTGTTCTCGACCCATGTCATGGCCCATGCCGAGCGGCTGTGCGACCGGCTGGCGATCATTTCGGGCGGCAAGCGGCGCTTCGAGGGTACCGTTAACGACGCGCGCGGCATGTTGCCGGCGCGTGTCCATTATATCCCGCAGCGGCCCGGAGCAGACGTGGCCGCCGCCCTGCCGCACGATGCCCGGCCTGAGGGCGAGGCGGGCGCAGCGGGGTGGCATTTCGAGATGCCGCCCGAAGGGATCGAGAAGGTGCTGGTGCGGCTGATCGAGGCTGGTCACGGCATCGCGGGCCTGTCGATCGAGCGGCCGGGCCTGCACGAAGCATTTGTCCAGATTGTCGGCCGTGACGCATTGGAGGCCGCACGATGAGCCGCTTCCGCCGCACCGTTCGCCAGACGATGACCATCGCGCGGCGTGACTTCGTCGCCACCGTGTTCACCCCCATCTTTCTCCTGTTCCTGTTCGCGCCGATGATCTTTGGCGCGATCGGCGGCACGGTCGGTGGTCTCAGCGCGTCGAGCATGGCGGGCAACAAGGATCGCGCGCGGGTGGTGGCCATCGTCGCCCCCGAACATGCCCGCGCCATCGCCGAAGCCGACACTCGCCTTCGCGCGGTGTTCCGTCGGGACGAGGCGCCACCGCAGCTGACCACCCTGGCGCCCGGCACGGACCCGGCAAGGCAGGCGCGCGAAGCGTTTGCGGCCAAGGATTACGAAGCGTCGGCGGTGCTGTACGGCCCGCTGGACAAGCCGGTCGTGCTCTATAGCGGGCTCGGCAGCCGCACCGCCGATTATCTGGGCGTGCTTGCGGGGCAGACGCTGGTCGCGGAGAAGCTCGGCAATGCCCTGCCCGCCGTGTCGGTCACGAAGACGCGTTTCACCCGCCCGCGTGGGGCCGCCTCCAACGGGCGCAACCCGTCGGCCTTTTTCGCGGTGTTCGGCATCTTCTTCCTGACGCTGTTCCTGTCGGGACAGGTGGTGGGCACCATGGCGGAGGAGCGCAGCAACAAGGTGGTCGAAGTGCTCGCCGCCGCGGTGCCGCTGGAATCGGTGTTCCTGGGCAAGCTGCTCGGCATGTTCGGTGTGGCCGTGCTGTTTGTCGCTTTCTGGGGCACGATTGTCGGCAATATCGGCGCGCTGATGCCCCCCAATTTGGCGCGCGAGCTCGGCTCCGTCGCGCCGGCAACGGGAACGCCGGCCTTTGGCGTGCTGTTCGCCTGCTACTTCACGACCGCCTACCTGTTGCTCGGGTCGGTGTTCCTGGGCGTCGGGGCACAGGCGACGACCATGCGGGAAATCCAGCTCCTCTCGCTGCCGATCACCTTTGGGCAGATGGCGATGTTCGGCCTGTCCGCGGCGGCCGTCGCGCAACCGCATAGCTGGATCGCCACCTTTGCAGAGGTGTTCCCGCTGTCGTCGCCCTTTGCCATGGCGGGCCGGGCGGCGAACCGGGCGGAGATCTGGCCGCACCTGCTCGCGATCGCATGGCAGTTGTTGTGGGTGGGGCTGTTCATCACCGTCGGCGCCCGGCTGTTCCGGCGCGGCGTTCTGCAATCGGGCAGCGCGCGGCCATGGTGGAAAAGGGCCCCCGCGGCCTGAGCGCCGCGGGCGGCCGCTAGTTTGCTCCCGAGGTCCGTCTGCAGCGGCTGATATCGATCAACGCTCCAGGCTGGTCCGTTCAAAACGCGTGGCGGCAAACTATATCAACGACATGACCCAATCGCCCACTCGTCGCACCATGTTGTCTGCCCTGGGCGCCGGCGTTGCCGGCCTAGCCTTCTGGTCGCGCCCTCGCGAGGCGGAGGCGGCGGAGCGGTTTCCCGTGCAGTTGCCCGATGCCGAATGGCGGCGGCGTTTGCCCGGCCAGGCCTATGACGTGTTGCGGCATGAGGCGACCGAGCGGCCCTTTTCCAGCCCGCTCAACAACGAGCATCGCGCCGGCGTCTTCCACTGCAAGGGCTGCAACCAGGCGCTGTTCTCATCGCGCACCAAGTTCGACAGCGGCACTGGCTGGCCGAGCTTCTGGGCCCCATTGAAGGGCGCGGTGGCCGCCAAGACCGACCGGTCGTTGTTCATGGCGCGTACGGAGATCCATTGCAGCCGTTGCGGCGGTCACCAGGGCCATGTCTTTGACGACGGGCCCAAGCCAACCGGCAAGCGCTACTGCATGAACGGCGTCGCGATGACTTTCACGCCCGTCTGATCGTTGGACACGAAAAAGGGGCCTCGCCGCATCCGGCGAGGCCCCATTTATTTCCGCTGAATTGATTACGGACGAACGGTAGCGGCGGTCGCGATCACGACCGGGCTGTCCAGCGTATCGGTCTTGGGTGCGCTGTCGGAGTAGATGAAGCCGTTGGTCGGATAAACGCTGGTGCCCAGCCCCGCCTGCGGACCGTACCAGACGCGAACCTGGCTCCAGTCGCCAGCCGGCGATACGTCGATGGCGCGGACGTCATGCTCGATCCGGCCGGGACGCGACCAATTCGCGTGAGTCAGCAGCACTTCGCGGTCGCTAACGACCTGCGACACCATCGCGACATGGCCGACGCGCATCCGGCGGGTGGATTC
>Ga0210040_10005913_pt1 | contig 15431 bp, 9 predicted proteins | sample CryGeyCG12114_NA_FD_185462 | JGI IMG/M metagenome (GOLD analysis project Ga0210040, IMG submission 185462) | Groundwater microbial communities from aquifer - Crystal Geyser CG19_WC_8/21/14_NA (SPAdes) (version 2) | ecosystem: Environmental > Aquatic > Deep subsurface > Groundwater | place: USA... | reverse complement strand
ATGAAAGATATCAATTGTAGCTAACTCTATAACTATTATTCGGCGATGTTTGCTCATTTAAATAAATCATCATTCAATGTAAGTCAGTCATTTATAATTTGTCTTTCTACTTCTGGGACACACTGTATTAAATTAAAGTTGTGCAATAGTAAACTATGCTTGACAATATCAAACCATTGCTGGACAATAACTAATTCACCCTGGACAGTAATAAATCAATACTGAACAATATAAATATTAAATCAATGCTTGACAGTATCAAAAAAAGCTGGACAGTATCAAATCAAAGCTGGAAAGCAATAAATCAATGCTGGACATTAATAAATCAATGCTGGACAGTGGTGAATCAATGCTAGACAATTTTAAATCAGTGCTGGACAATATCCAATCAGTGCTGGACAATAACTTATCTATACCTAGACAATTAAATCAATACTGAACAATATTAAATCAATGACAATATCATTTCAAAGCTGGACAGTATTAAATAAAAGCTGGACAGTATTAAATCAATGCTGGACAGTGGTAAATAAATGCTGGACAATATTATATCATTGCTGGGCAATATTATATCATTGCTCGACAAAATTATAGCGTTGCTGGACAAAATTATATCAATATTGAATGATAAATCAATGCTGAACAGTAATAAATAAATATTGGATAATATGAATTCAATGCTTGACAATGTTAAATCAGTGCTGGACAGTGTGAACTATTGCTAAATCTTTTGAACGATGATTTGATCATTCATTTAATTATAATACTTAGCGCTGGACAATATGAATTAGGGGTAAATAATTCTAAATCAGTGCCGAACAAGTGAATAAGTGTGTTGGGCAATGTTAAGTTGTGCTGGGCAATGTTAAGTTGTGCTGAGCAATGATAAGCTGTGCTGGACCATCCAATAAGTATGCTGGATAATGTCGAATCAGTGATAATCCTTGTGGATCAGTGTTCTATAATACGAATAGCCCACTGGCTATTAGCTAGATTCACTCTTACCAGTGTGCACATTCTAATTTGCCAAATTTTTATCCAAAAATTTTCTGACGCAAGGAAATTTTCTAGAATGTGATAAAGCATCTGGCTAAATGCCAGTGGACCCGCTAGTCAGAATATTAAGACCAGCATCTGTGAAACTGACCAATTCTTCGAAAATCTTCGATGATGGTTTATTGAAATGGTACTAATATCAAAAAAAGCAACGATGATTAAAAAATCCCCAACATATATTACTTGAATCAGATCATTAGTTATCCGATTTCCAAACACACATGGACCCATGTCTTCTGCTTATAATAATTTTAAAAGCCCCTCCAGCAATCCCTCAAAGTATTCAAAGTAGGTGAATACAGATATAATTAGTGCTGGACAATGTTGTATTGGTACTGAACATTGTTCGATTAGTGCGGCACAGTGTAATGTAAGCTGGACATTGTAGATTATTTCTAAATACGGTTAGACCATAGCACTGAACAGTGCTAAATCGGTGCCGGAAGAGTGTATAATGATGTTGATCTAATTGTTGTACATAAATGCTGGAAAGTGCTGAATCAGTACCAGAGAAATAAATTAATATCCTAGAAAATGTTTTCAAATAGGTGATGTACGATGTCACTCGAGGCTATATATTGTCTACAAAAATCTTTGGAACCAATTACCTCTGTCCATCACTGATTCGGTATTGATAAAACATTTTCCAGCACTGATTCTACATTTTTTTTAGCATCAATCAACTTTGTCCATCTCTGATCTCACAATTTTCCAGCTATAATTCAAGATTTTCCAGCCCCAATTCAATATTGTCTAGTCATAATTCGACAATGTTCAGCATTAATTCAAGTGTCCAGCTTTGATTCAAAATTGTCCAGCACTGATTCGACTTTTTTAGCATCAATCAACATTGTCCAGCACAATACTCAGCATTAATTTAAAAGTGTCCAGCATTGGCTTTATATTGTCCAGCAATAATAGTGTATGGTCAAATCCTTACTCAACACAGTCCAGCACTGAATCAACATTGTCCAGCACTGATTTAACATTGTCCAGCACTGATTTGACATTGTCCAGCAATGAATCAACATCGTATAGCATTGATTTATTATTTTCCAGCATTTATTTAATTTTTTTCGCAATAATTAGCTATTTGATTTAAACCATCAAGCGCTTTTGTGCGGGAGTAGGGATAGCAACATGTCTTTTCCTGTGCTATTTTGTATGCATACTTTTTTCTACTGAGTTCCCATTTGATTTTTAATATTTTTGATTTTAAAATTTTTATTGTTCGATCGAAATGTAAATGAGGTGGATTTTGTCTGAATAATAATGCTCAAAATTGTCCAAAGAACGATTACGTAAATTGCTAGTTTTTTAAATGGATCTGTTCGTTTCGAATTATGCAATACACTGTATTGCATAAGATATTCGAGGCGACATTTTTTTAATATTCAAGCAGTGGCATTTTACCATAAGTTGCTACAACATTTTGCAATCTTAAGTTGTAATCTCAATACTTTTTTTTGCGGGCTGGCTGTGTAGAGCCACACATAACTTGACTTCGATAAATTTGAATATTTTAGGATGAGAACAACCAACATAGGAATGAAATGCTTGGTGCAATCCCTCACATCCGTTGTTTGTTCTATCTTGTCCTCTTAAAGTTTCCTAGTACATATTCCACAGCCTGCAAAAAAAACAATTTAAAATTTTAAAAAACATGGTAAGGGAAGACTACTATGAACACATGTCCATACTTTGAACACATGTGATGCAAACAGTAAAAATCGATGTTGAGCTGCCTCAGATCCCGCATCAAAATGCAAATTTTTTACAAATTTATCTCCCAAATAAGCGGTTTTGAAACATTCCGGTATTACTTGATGTTTTAGTTCTGTGGGCTGCATTTTTGGGACATTCGCTATTTTTCTTTGCCTGGATACAGTCGTTGCAATATCTTTCATGGGAGGCATTTCCACAAACTACAGCTTCCTCAATCTTCAAAAACAAACAAACAACATGTTAAACATAGACGATTTTTACATTTTTGATTGAAAAAATATCGAATAAATCTTATATTCAGAGTAGAAATAATTTGAGATGGGGATTCAAATGAGATCTTCGCTCGGTTTTTAATTGTGGTCATAAACTAAAAAGCTTTAGTACGGGCACAATCAGGGGTATGATTATGTTGCTTTCTCTCAGAAGTAATTTTTCCATCACAAGTTGTCAATCTTTCTTTACATTTTTTTTCTTGATCTAGTGCACTTCCAGTAGATTTTATCAGCAGTTTTTACATCAATTTGAAACACAAATCCTCTATGCACTAAATTGTTTGCTCTCCTTTGACCCTTAACAAATTCCAAACTCATAAAAATATTATCAACTGAAGCTTAAAATATGTATGCTAAATGGCTAACTGATAAAGAATGAGAATGCTCACAGTATTCAAAATAATGAGCAAACAAATGCAGTCAAACAAAGAAAATGAAAAGCTTATGCGCACAAACGAACGTGCAACCATAATTTCTGTGTCTGTTTTTATAAAACACCCATGTAATGTTTTGATGAGCATGAAAGGTCATTACCCTTACCTTTACTTTCGTCTGAATGTGAAAATTCGTGTGAACGCTCGTCAACGTCTTTCATGTCAAATTGTTAAATTCGTTTTTGTTTTCGGCAAATTTCATGATTCGACCAGTTTAAGTATTCGACGCATTTCCTTTCGACGAGTTTCGTATCGACCATTTTTGTTTCGACGAGTTTTATTTTCGACGAGTTTTGTTTCGAACATCAATGGTAGAAGCCTTTTCAGATAGTACCTAAGAGTTTGTTGATGAATATTATATTTTTTTCGTTCATTTATGTGCGGAATGAATTTGGTTTGTTTTGCTGTATACTTAATGTCCAGACTTTTAAGTACTCTTTTTTGATAGTTACCAAGAAAACTTTCCGGCACATTTATCTTTTCAGCCGCAAGGGGTAAATCATTATGTTTCTTGTGCAAATGTGCTGGATATGATAAATTCACCTCAAATACATATCCTATGTTAGCATTTTTACGGTCTATCAGCGAGGACACATCAATACTAGTCATTCCTTCCACATTCAGCCATTCAAAATCACCGCTTGGTAGAAGCTGTAGCATGGATTTTCCATATAAATTATTTTCATCCCAATACATGATGAAGGAAGATGGTTTTGAACTGTCATAATCCAACATATACTTATTATTTGCATTTGCTTTTCGTTTGCAGATCTGACTCACGCCGCCCTTTATTCCTTTCTCATAAAATTCATACGTGTCAATGTCAAGTAATTGGTCCAATTTAACAACACTCATTTTGAGAGCTGAATCTCATTTAAATTCCAGGCAACGAAACATAATGACATGGATCTAATTGGTAGTTGGTTAGCATGAGATGACGAAAATTCTCGAATACACATGCCAGTAAAATAGTATCAGTAAGCAGTTTGAATTCACTGCATTAGAAACAACGGATCCACTGCTCGTGTCGACATTCTTGCTTGGAATGCTACGTCTAAGAATGGTTACATACTGGATCCAACTGTCCGATTTGAATCTTCAGTAGAACAACCAACAGAAGTTGACGAAGAAAAAAAAAAGTATCTATGAGCCCACCATTTCATACTTTCAAGAAAAATTTCACCTTAAGGAGATAAAAGTTCATGGACTACTTATTGGATCCCGAGGAACAATACCTAGACTGGTTGCTAATTTATTAAGACAATTAGGACTCAATTCAAATACTTAAGAGGAGATTGCGATCACTGCAGTCAAAGGATCATGCAGAATCCTAAACAATCATCTACAAAACCACATTGCAATTTAAAGCAATAATATAATTTCATTTTATTTTCAATCGTTTAGTTACAGAATTATGAAGTATACTAAGTCGTTTCGGCTACCATCATTGGATAGCAGTGATCTTGTTTTTTTTAATAAAGATATTTCTTCTTCTCTCTAAGTCGTGATATTCACCCAAATTTTTTAAACCAAATTTGTCAAAAACTGTCAAACCGTATGTGTAGTCTTCGTCCGAAACTTCTTTCCCTGTAAGACTATTCGAAAAAACACTTTTTGCAGGAAACTTTGATTTATTAAATTTTTCTTTATTGTCAAAGTAGTCATATGGAAAAACCCCTTTTCGCAATAATAATCGAAATTTCTCCCCAAACTTTTGTTTCAAAATAGTAAAATATTTTCCTGGATCATTTACACTCTTAAGGTTGTTTACCAGTGTTTCCAAATTGCAAGGAAGGAATTGTAAAGAATCTATGGATGTAATGTTATCAATAGAAACGCTCAAATAGTTTTTTGTGTTATTTGGTATTACACGAAACTGATCCCCGAATTTATTGAAGCCGTGAATTATTAGATGAGAATCATAAGATTTAAAATTATTAAGAATGACAGAAATTCTACACTTATATTTCAACTGCAAATTACAATCTCTGTGTGCAGCTCCTCTAAATTTTCCAGTTAAATGACAACGACCACGGCATTTCGATTTAGTCTCAATAAACTTCTGGGGGCATATGTGACAAATAGTAGCTTCTCTGTATGCAGTTTCATTTTCTTTACTAATTATCATAGGGGTTTCAACAGAAATAATTTGAAGAATCATTTTTGATAAATCTAGTATTTGCTCAAGGCAAAAGTCTACACAATTGCTCCCTCGAAACTTTCGATGCTACTAATTTTCCATCATATTGAACGACTGAAAGTGAAAATCCACTGGGTTGGTGAATACGTTTTTTTCTTGTCGTGTCTTCGTCCGTTTTTTCTTTTTTGTAGTAAACTTTAATTTTATTAAAATCATTGTCAATTGTTAGTTTTTCAAGTATGCATTCGAAATCTGCATACATAACATAGGGTACCTTCAACTGATTACAGATTGATTTGAACTCCAAAACAGTTATTAACATTATTGTTCTCGGGCTTGGCCATAGGCAGAGTCACCTTTTGAAGTTTAAAATCTTTGCACATTTCATAATGAATGTCGAATCCTTTAGATTCAACTCTCTGGAAGCAGTTAAAGCATAATTTTTTACGGTGACTACTTTTTCTAAAAAGTGAGTCAATATCTTTAATAGCTGCAAAATGTCCATGGTTAACTTTAAGATGAGTGATTTTCAAAATATATGCTTTTCGATAATCATTATTGTAAACATACTTAGAGACATGAAATGGGATAATTTTTTCTTCACTGTCGCAGTAAAAAATGTTCACAGCTACATGATTTGTCTCTTTAAATTTTTCTATGTCGTCAATTGTTACAGGATAATTTATGTCATCGTCATCATTGTCATCAAAACTATGATTGTTCAAGTATGAGTAGTATGAAGAGGGGCGGTTAACATTTTTTTGTGTTGGTGGAGCATGGAGCGCTGCCCAAATTGCCCATTGAAAGCATTTGTCATCACTGTTCTTCACATTGACAATCTTATTACTTTTTGAATAAACTGGAATTGGTAGCCAGCATTTACCATTGAATAGCTTAAATTTAGTCAGTCTAATGCCCATGCCTTTGATACCGCTCAATTTCCATCCCGATCCATATTGTTCAAACAATGAAATAATATTTTTAAGTCTAGCGACTGTTTGTTCAAAAAAAGCCGTAAATGTGGAAGGATTCAAAATTATTGTCATGTACCCATTCAAAAACTTATCAATATATTCATAGTTGTTATCATCTAATAATCGTGCAAATTCTGCACGAACCGTAATTTGCACTTTAACATGAGATAATTCTTTCAAATTAGTAACTATCAAATCACTGACATATGGTTTCATCCGACTCATAAAATCTACATATCCTATTACTGGCTCTTTACAAGTCTTTCTGTATGTACGCAAATAGCCCTTAAATGCACGAATGTTCCTAAATGGACTGGGGTTATTACTTACATTAGGAAACACAGGTTCACCTTTTCCAGATTGCCATGCCAGGATAGGTTTTCTCGAGTTCCTTGAAAACTGCAAATTTTGCACTGGTGATCTGAATTAAGATGCAGCTCTTATTGAATATGTGTCCTGAATGATTCTTCACAGAAAGTGCACTCATACAGTTGAACACGATAGTATGCACCAAGTTGTGTTGCAAAACAATTTTGGAGGTGTGTATGAAGATCTTGTTTGCTTGAAAAGTGTATCCCACATCTGTCACATAAATATTCATCCTTCAGTGTGCACACATTAGAAGGAGTGAGCTGCGAACGATAAAAACAATGGATTGAAAAAAAAAATCTAGCTGTGCTTACCTATATTGTGTGTCAAGGCTTTCACGATTTAAAAAAAATTAAATTCTCCTCACTTTTTCCAATGCTCCTTTTGAATGATCCAATGAAGGAAAATCGAGATAATTTTAAGGTCCTGTGTTCTGTAAACTCCAGGTCTGCCGATTCACGCCGTTTCATTCTGAATTGTTTTAATCAACTGTGATTAATCAACTGTGATAATCAACTGAGATCGTTTCAAATAATGATTATGCAAACATAACTATTAAATGAATTACATTTAAAACTGAATATATTTTCTACAAATTGTAAGAAAATTAAATTTGAAACGAGCTTACCTTAGTGAAATATTCTACCATAGTTTATACATGAATATGCTAATTTTTGACACTTTTGTATCAAGTCAAATCTTACTATCTATTTTTTTTTGAGCTCTTTCTGAGAGCGGTAGTGAGGTGGATATTGATATTGGGGCTGTCAAAGTAGCGAAACCTGGTCTTAGTAGCAGAAAAGGAGGAAAAAAAGTTGTGAGAAACTTGATGGAGGAATTTAAGAATGCTTGAACATCTGCTTTTTCTGCCAAACTTCCTACTCAACGTGGATCTGTAGAGATTGACTTGGCGGCCGGGATCAACAGCAGCATCCCCAACTTTTCAGCTCATGTTGGAAAGGACTACTACGTCAAAATCAACTATTACAATAATTCCTATTAAATTTCACTTCGCCACTTCGACTCGAATGGAGTGCCGGGTAAAGGGGCTTCTCTTCCAATTGAATTTTTACTGAATATTCACAAAGGTTTCGAGCTGGCCACTAAGCATATGATGGCTCACGATGATGGGTGAATTGCTTTCGGTTTGAATAAATTCGCAGTGATGTGATGGATTATGAAATTTTGTTTGTCTTCACTTGCAGTCATTGTTTCAAATCTTATATTGTAAAACGGGTGATTTTAACATTACGCATATTTTATTATTATCATGCAGTTATGTAAGCATTAACTGCAAGCTGCAAATCTTAATTTGAAAATTATCATCAAATTGGTTGAAATTACAGACATCCCACAATCATGCCGCATAATATTCATCACATATAGCAGCTATTAACTTTTACATTATTCATCTCACGCTCTCCCATTTGTACACACTATACACTCATCTTCGCATAATTATATCACACATGTGAGAGGTAAATCGAATGTGAGGAATCCGAATCTGATATCAGATTTGATGTACAACATCTCTGGATTGATCCCTGTAATTTATCCACTAATTACACTTATAAATTCCAATGTGTTGCATGTAAACTGTGCAAGGAGCAGTGAGCTGAGCTGAGTTGAGCAGTGTGTTAGTTTTTAAGCAATTGTAAAGCATTATCATTGCTTCCATTCACCATGGTTTCTCTTGAGAATGGTGGGCTATGCTTAAGCACGGGACGTCATGGTGGTGGCTGGCCATGCTTTAGCATGGTCCTTTTGTTGGTACGGTCCTGGTAATGGCTAATTTACCTCATCAGATGTCAGTTAAACTGAAAAAAAATTCAATTTGGTATGCATAGTAATGTGAAAAAATACAGTGTGCTGATATGAAGGACAGCATTACGTAGAATACCCCCCGTTAAATGTGAAATTTACTACTTTTCTACTACATGTCTGTGTTATGTTTCTGTGCTCCCTTTAATTTCTTTTCATATGAATCATATGCCCTTTGCTTCATTTTGGCTGTAGTAGCCGCTTTTTTCCGCTTTTTCTAAAAATTACATTCATACAAGATTTTATTGCATGATAGAAATGTTTTCGGCAGATACAAGACATTATGGAATAAGTGCTAGTTCTTGGTTTTTACTGTCAAGTTTTTTCGTTATTGAGGTGCATATAAAATTCCTAACATATGTTTTGATTTTTAATTTTTGTCTTATTTTTTGATAAATAAAGCATGTATAGTTTGAATGACTGTTTTTTCAGTTGACCCACTAAATATTTTCCAAAGTCAACTGGTGGACAGACGGACGGACATTTTTTTCACATGTCGACGAGCATTTTATTTCTAATTCTTTATATAGATTGGTTATTAGCACCTTCACAGGCAACACGCAGTCATTGAATGTTTACAAGTAAATTTAAGTTTGTTGTGTTCATACATTCATAAAACACACAACAGGTGGACGGACGGACAGACATGAAGACCAAGTCGTTTTTTTCAGATTTATTACACTTTTTGTGCAGACCAAACACATCACAACTGTTGTCTCAAATCAAGTTTTATTTATTTATTTCATTAGTTTTAGATGGCTTCAATTCCACATGGGGAAAGTTTGAACATTTTATATTGGAATCGCTTATTTGTGTCCAGCGTAAATAAATGTCCTAGTGACTCAGTTGAGACCTAATCTTTTTCGCAATTTGAATTATCAGGATGAGTATTTTTTTTAAATGCATTTATTCATCCATCCATAAAAATGATTCTTCAAATTCAGTTTTACAGGCTGTAGTTCAAGTTGGAGTTGCCAAGAGTGCGTAACATCCAATTTTTTCTATATAATAATAGATTCGGGTACATATTGCCTCAGTGATCCAGCAAAAGTTGAACAAATGACAATCAAAAAGATTGTTTACCCGGATTACCCAGAAGATTGCCCACGATCCACAACAAACCACAACTATTGCGACTACTACTACTACTACTATTACAGTCATCCAAAACTCCCACAATCCATTCTCCTACAACTGCTCCATCTCATCTCAAGAGTTTACAGTAGTGTTAAGTAAGATTCACTTACAAGCTCGGATAAATTGTTCATTTCTCACTAAGGGTATACAAAAATATATATGAGATAAATTAATAATGCTCTACTCAATTGCAATTATCTGTTGTTAATTATATTTATGAATAAGCTATCATATTTTAGCATTTTTTGCTATTGAAATAATAAATAGACTGCTACTAATTTCAAATAATTTCATCTCACTATCTTTATCAAAGTGTTTCGATGACCTATTGGATAGGAAACTTTAAACGAAAAAAAAAAATAAAATTAAAATTATCAGATATCCCTATCCTTATCCCTATCAGAAAGCTTGGGTGGTTTGACTTCAGTGGATGCAGGTCGTGGCCGAGAATGACCTGTAGGTTAGGTTTCCGCTGGTTTCATCACTGCTCCGTTTGACAAAATGCACAAGGAATTAGTTGCTGTAACCAGGGACAAGATTGGCAAGTGCCAGCATTTCTTCCATTCGTAGCATGTTTTACCTTGTGAGAGAAAAAGTGAAAGAAACTAAATCAAATCATATTTATAGTTATATTTACTGCTACTATATTTGCTAATATTATTATTCCGTTATATTATAAGAGTAACTCCGCGAGAGGAATAATAATTTTCAAAAAATTAACGTTCTTACTGAATTTTCCCCGTAGAAGACACAACAAACGTATGCAAAAATTTATTTGGTTAGAAACAAACTCAACTTTTTCACAGTTCTGCTTTAACTGATTGTTAAATACACAACTGATTTTAAATATGAAAAAAACAATCAAACTAAAGTGTAAACTATGAACTCGTGATAGCTGTGATAGCTGTCCAAAAGATTATCGCTAGTTCTCTCAGTTCCTCAGTTGCTCTATATTTTTATAGGATAATTTCACTTATCACCACAAGTATGGTGAATATTATGAATATAGCTGTAGGGTGGTCAAGCTTAAGAGTTTTAAGTTGTTTATAGTATCCAACGTATTTTCCAAAATACGAGGACTTTTCTTCCAATCTGAAAAATTTTATTTTGGCTGCAAGCTCCAGTTGGTTTTTGTGGTAAAGAGGGGATCCACTGATGTCTTGTGAGTTACATAGAGCTGTGAGCCAAACAAAAACAGTATTTGGGCATAGCAAGCTATAGTTATGCAAATGAAAAGTACTGTATGGGCGGTAAATATGGTGAAATCCATGTAACAGTTTAATTTGAATAAACTGTAACTGATCGTGATCATTTGTTGCAGTACATCTCCCAACATCAAAATATTTCGTTTCTTTAGAAATTATTGCTTGCGGCATACATCCTTGTGATGGCGCCAAAATTAAATTCCTCCTAGGATTGGGAAAGTTGAAAGACGCAGAGCATTTATTTTCTGTTTCAAGTTGTTTGGTCCAATCATATCACTAATGAGCTACTTTGGTGTGCACAGAATTTTGTGATTAAAACAGAGTTATGTAACTCCAAAGTTATGTGGTAATGGTTAACTTTTGCTAGTTGCTTAGCTAACAAGATTTAAAAAGTTGCTCATTTTTAAATGATAAATATGTTTTCGAAATCAGTTTGTTGATTTTAAAGGGATTTATTTTAATTTTGAATAATTTTGCAATTAAGAGGGAAAAAATTTTGAGCGAATTTGAATTTTTACGGAAATGAACGTTTGATTAGAGTTAAAGAGTGTCAATAGTGAAAGCAATCAGGTTGTATGATTCAAAGCAACAGATTGTCATCAAAAGTCGGAATTTAAAAGACCGCCGCTCCACCGATCGTCCGTTTGTTTCAATACAATTGTTTACTATTCTACGACTGGAAAAATTGTTATTGTTTCCATAGATTTCAGATTTCATCATGTTTTGCGATCAATTGTTGAAGTATGTTTTTATGTCGCGATTTTTTCATTTTTACGGTAACTAACGGACAATACTGCATAAAAGTTTTTTTTTGCGCCTTGGAATTTTTTCAACTAAGGCTTCGTAAAATAAATTCAACAACACTACATGTACACTATGTGTTCTTTCATTTTAGTTTTTTGTTGGTCACTTGAATGCATGTAAATCTTAATTTGGAATATCAGAGCAGCATTATATTATTGTCGAGATTTTTTAACATCGTTTTATAAATCTCCTTTTTAAAGTCAATAGCTCATTGTATACAATAAGTCTGCTTAAGAAATTAACTTGACTAGCCGGCAAGACTCACTTGACTCGAGAAAAATTAAAAATCGGCACTCGGTATTTTACCGCTAGTTTAACATCATTAATTTTTTGAAGCAAATCATTTGTGATTTTTGCCTGATCATTAAACGCTGCCTCAATTTCTTTAATGATTTCGCTGTTTGACGCAGATAAGCCAACAGCGGTTGCTCCTAAGTCACAGAAACTACAACTGTAGCAATGATTTTCCCGACTAAAGAGTAACTTATTCTCTTTTTGTCCTAAAAACATTCGGCAGATGATTTTAAGGGCACATTTTTTCCGTGGTTGGCCGTATGAAATATTTCCGGCTCGACATTAGCATTTATTCCAATGAGCTGATAATCAGCTGCTTGTTTGTCTGTCGGGACATAGTCAACGCTTATGTCACCTTGCTGGATTAGATTCCTGGTGAAATGATATCTAACATCGATGTGTTTTGATCGTTAATGAAATTCGGGATTGTGTGCTAATTTGATAGCGCTCAATTAACTGTTAAACTGTCACCGAACTCAAGTCAATTTTTGCAACCAGACAGCTTCTTTAGCTGTGGCTGTGAGAGCTTCATGCTCCGCTTCCGTAGAAGACAGGGGGGCAATCTGCTGTTTTTAGCTGCACCAATTTATAGGTGCTCCATTAAGCAGAATTATATTACCGGTGACTGAATTTCTTTCGATTTTGTCACCTGCATAGTCCGAGTCAGAGAATCCTTTTATTTCAAGATTTTAAATCGAAGTTAGGGCGATCTAAGCCTAGTAGTGACCTAATACGGCCCGTTTGAAGAAAAGGCGGAGCTATAAGGGGGATGGAGCTGAATTATATCGATAATTAATGATCAATTAATTATTAAAGATAACTATATGGGTATACAAAAGGTGACGCTAGATGTAGCTGCGATCGGTGGTGCATAAGATCGGAAAATGAACACCTGAGGGGATAGCATGAGCGTGTGGGTATGAATAGGAAAGTGCTTGTGCACGTGTATGAGCGTATCTGTATACCAAACAAAGGACTTTTTTAATTACACAAAATTTAGCAAATTCAAATAATATCTGGAATGACTAGTCCTACCATATAAACTGTATAGAAAAATTACCTATGTTGTTTCCGAGAATGTTGCATAGCATTTTTCCCTTACCCCCTATATTCATTAAAATGTGTGAAAACAAATTTCATAAATAAAGCCTGTAACTTGTGCTGCTTTACTAGTGATTGTACACTGTGAATTGATGTAATGAAACGCTGTTTACAATTTTATTGATGGAGACACATCCATAGTGAAGCAGAAAGACAAAGAACAAGCGTGAGAAAAATTTGAAAGTTTGTGCCTGAATCTTTGACGATTGTTTTTTTAAATATTTGAAAAATATTTTAAAATGTATTTTTTAGATTTTTGGGGTGGACTTTGTTGTTTTTTCCTGGAAAAACAGCAGGTAAGCTTTTAAAAAGTCGGTAGTTAGTTAGTTTTAAGTTTGTAAGTTAGAAATTAGTTAGTTAGTTAGAAGTTAAAAAGTTAGTTAGTTAGAAGTTAAAAAGTTAGCTGGTTTAAAGTTAGTTAGTTAGTTGGAATATTATACTCAGTTAGTTAGTGAGAAGTTAGTTACTTAGTTAGTTAGTTAGAATTTATTTAGTAAGTTAGGTGGTTTAAAGTTAATAAGTTAGGTGGTTGGAAGTTAGTTAGTTAGTTAGTTAGTCAAAAGTTAGCTAGTTGGTTAGCAAAAAGTTAGTTAGTTAACTTTCATCAAGCTTAATATTTTAAATTTTATTTTAGGCTGCCAACCTGAGTGGGACTGTGGCTTTGTATTCACCGGCAATGTTTTTTCGGTGAATACACGGATGGTCGCACTAATTGTGCGCTCACCGCTGGTACGGTCCCGACCAAGGACTTGGAGTTCATTGTTGGGCAGGGATGGACTGTACACCTCCCAAACCAACTCCAGCGCCAACATCGGCTACAACCTCTCCACATACGGATGAGCCCTCGACCAGCTCCCCGACAACAATGCCTACTGAAGCACCCCCCACGTCTGCCCCAAACCCGGAAGTTTCTGTTGGGATCGGGATCTCCTTAAGTAAAAATTTGAGCACTAATTCACCTAATTTAAAACATTTATTCACTTTTTCATTTTGAAATTTTTTTAGCTGACTCACTAACTAACCAACTAAACCAAGTAACTATTGTTTTTTCTTAGTTCTAGCTGGAACAGCAGGATTGTTGCTGTGCTTTGTTTTGCTCTTAAGGGACTGGTGCTCCCCTCGTCCTGGTTATGTCCGGATCGGTGTGAGGTACGAGGGGGAGCACGGGCGTTGTGAGGAAGCGGCGACCTCCTATGTGGTCCCTCCCTCAGAAAATGCTCTTAATGAGAGGGAGGGCTCTGCAGCCACAACTGAAGTTGTCCGCTCCCCTACTGCTTCTCTTCACCATTGGATGAGCTCGCGAAATATAATATTGTTGTAGCCTGAACTACGGTCACAAAACTGTATTGGAGTTAGTGGTTTTGGTTCGTTTATTGATTAAGCCTGGTGGTTTCGCGGAGGCACACATTTGTTGTGATTAAAATATTTATGTGAAGTTAAACTTTGAAATAAATTGAATAGCTGGCATTTTATGCATTATTAGACATTAAATATCTTGGATTTTGATGCATGTGATTTGTTGGTTACAAAAATTGTTTGCATAGTGTAGATTTATAATAATTGCATAGTAATGTTTAGTGAGTGGGGTGAAAAATTGAATCGATAAGAATAGTATGAGCTTGTCAGCATGCATAGAAAAGTGCTTTGTTTATGCGTTTGGCAGGACGCGTGTAAGGATTTAGAGGCTGAAAATCTAAAGGCTCAAAGTGTAGTATTACATTGTACATGTTAGGGCACCCAAACAAAGGAAGTAATCCTAAACAGAACCTTATTGATACACTCAAAATATTTTATTCATTACATTGGCAAATGAAAATAGCTGCACTAAACCAAAATATTGCAATATTATTCTCACATATATTATAGCTATTGAATCTAAATTATGTTTTTATTTTTATGGTATATTCTTTTCGCAAACAAAGTTACAACTATTAAGTATTTTAGTCATCATAATACAAATATGTTCGTTTTCAAAGCTGAAACTGTATAAAAAGAAAGTTTTCATGTTGAAGATGAAAAAATCAGAGAGCAATTCGAAAATAATTAGCAATGCAACAGTTAAGAATGCATTTACGAGTTTTAACGGGCAATTCATTTCC
>Ga0210040_10005912_pt1 | contig 15433 bp, 5 predicted proteins | sample CryGeyCG12114_NA_FD_185462 | JGI IMG/M metagenome (GOLD analysis project Ga0210040, IMG submission 185462) | Groundwater microbial communities from aquifer - Crystal Geyser CG19_WC_8/21/14_NA (SPAdes) (version 2) | ecosystem: Environmental > Aquatic > Deep subsurface > Groundwater | place: USA... | reverse complement strand
AATCAGTTTTAATTGTTCATTTGGAGATGTGTGGTTAAGTAGTTATGTAAATTGTCTATTAACTTTGGAACGAAAAAGCAGGTGCGATGAAACAATAATATTATCCTTTTGTGTTGGTTTTCACATAAGTAATCATGTATGTAACTATTTAACCAGTAATAGATAATTAGGGTAGACTGTAATCGACTTGAAGCAATCATTATCAAAATGTTATGTAATTCTATAACTAACAAATAGGAGAATTTTTTTAAATTTTCTTGTTGGTAAATGGTGCCCGACCAGATTTGTTGTGTTTTTCAAAGGGAGGGACGGCTAGCTTAGCTGGGTCAACATTTGACAAACTACATGCTATATGAACTTGGTGCTGGCTTTAAGAGATTTATGAAGATTGTTGTTTTCATCATACGTGTGTCTATAGAATGCCAATAATAATAATAAGTTGACAATGGGGCAAAAGTCATGTTTTTTCTTTCACTCACTCGTCGTAATGTGTGTCGTAAGTTTTAAAGTTGAAGAAAAGTGAAGGGTGAAAATCTTGCCTGGGTTATTATACATGCATACACACACACACACACACATAAACGTGGGTGTAAAAAGTGGATGATCGAGTTAAGCATTATAGGGTTTGCAATCTAAATATTGAGCAATTTGGGAAAAAAATATTGATGGGAACCACCACGACTAATAAGGAAGGAGGCCAATATTATTATTATTATTGTGACTATATGGAGTTTGTGTGTGAAGAATGAAATATCCTTTTCCTATAACCTGTTCAGACGTATACTGGTATTCTATATAATAAGTAACTTTAATGATAAGTTATTATTATGTATGTATATTATGAGATCCAACGAAAATGTTATTATCTTATTATTATAGACTATAGTTTCTGTTGAATAATGTAGTGGTGATATATGACGCGCAAAGAAAGAAAAAAGTCAAAAAATCTTGTGAAAAAAAAAACAAGTTTTAAATGCTGAGGAGAAAAATAAACTTGCGTTTTTTGAAATTATAGGGGGTAATGAGAATTTTTTTATGGCGATTTGTTTTTGTCAGTTCATTTCTTCTTTTTTGCCTCTTTTTCTAGTTCCGCTCTACGTTTTTCTTCCTCTTTTTTAAGTTTTTCCGCTTTTTTCTTTTCTTCCTTTTCTAGTTCCGCTTTACGTTTTTCTTCCTCTTTTTTAAGTTTTTCCTGTCTCTTTTTTTCCTCTTTTTCTAGTTCCGCTTTCCGTTTTTCTTCCTCTTTTTTTACTTTTTCTGTTTTCTTTTTGTCTTGTTTTGAGAGTGTGGTGGATTCTTGGGCGTTTGGTGGGAGATTTTCATCTGTTTTTGGTTCGGGTTTTTTATCAACTTTTTTTGGATCTGGCTTTTCCGCTTTTTTCGTTTCTTTTTTGTCTTTGTTGTCAACAGCTTCTGTTGTTTTATTTTGGGCGTCTTCAGGTTTTGGGTTTTCTTCTGGTTTGGGCTGCTTTTCTTCTTTTTTGGGCTTTTCCTTTTTCGGTTTTTCCTCCTTTTTGGGCTTTTCTTCTTTTTTGGGGTTTTCCTCCTTTTTGGGTTTTTCCTCCTTTTTGGGCTTTTCTTCTTTTTTGGGTTTTTCTTCTTTTTTGGGTTTTTCTTCCTTTTTGGATTTTTCTTCCTTTTTGGGTTTTTCCTCTTTTTTGGGTTTTTCCTCTTTTTTGGGTTTTTCCTCTTTTTTGGGTTTTTCCTCTTTTTTAGGTTTCTCTTCTTTCTTGGTTTTCTCTTTTGCTTTGTCCTTCTTACACTCTTTAGGTTTCTGGTCATCTAACTTTTTAGCAATCTTGGAAACGCCAGCTTTGGAAGTTGTTGCCACTGGCTCCCCTCTTGCCTGAGCATTATTCTCATTGTCTTTAGTTGCCCCCTTCTTTCCATCTACTGTGACCATAGTCAAATCATCATTTTCCGCTACTTCCTTCTTCTTTTTGCTCCCTCCAAAGGCTTGAGACACTTTCAGTCCAAGTCGTCCCCAAAATCCTAAAGATTGTTTTCTTAGTTCATCCATTGAAATATCTGCAAGTTTTGACATCAAGATATCCCTAGCTATTGGCTTGCATGTTCATGTATTACAGAAATATTTTCAAACTCAACGAACCTATTTGAATTTGAGAAGCCCTTCTATATGTAGACCCATTAGGACCAACCACAGCCACTGAACTTATAGAAAATCCAGCTTCCGAGATTACTATACTCTCAGTATCCGATTTGAATTCTGCTCGTATTTTATCCAAAGCTGAAAAAACATGTATTCATATATTTTACTACCTCCATAATACATTATAAAACCATGCAAATCTCAATACAAACCTTTTTTCAAATCCATCTCATCTAGTTCCTGATTCTGGATGGCTTTCAATCGTTTTCGAAATTTTTTAAGAATCTTCCGTCAATGTAATCCGCCTCAATCTCTTGCTTTGTTCGCGGTATTCGAAACTTGAAACAGCAGCAAAGCAAAATAACTACAAAAAAAAATACAATCTTTACATTTTTACTTTAGTAGACTCAAATGCAATTGGGATGGACAACTTACTGACACTAAGGACGGCTCCAATAGAAAGGAAAATGATGTGCCACATTCGAAATCCAGATATAACCGTTTCTTCGAGCCACTCATCTTGCTGAAGCAATTTTGTGACATCCCAATCCCCTGAGCCAGATCCACATTCCTAGATTATTTACAAAAAATCCTAAAAATTTACAAAAATGTGTCCAATGGCTATTCCCCCTAGAATGTCCAAAAATCTTACGAGGTCCAATTGACGCTGAGCAGAAATTGAGTCGGAGTCATCCATGCTAACTAACTAACTATAACTTAGTTAGTCCTACCCAATTAAGTATTTTATAGAATAACCCCACCACATTTTATGATGAAAAATTTTCCCACATTTTGTCAAAAAAATTGGCACATTGTGCACGCGAAAATGTTATCTCAGTGCTAATCGTCCGAAAGGTGATTGAATACTGAAAAGAGTTGGCTTACCAAACTTTCCGTGCCATTTGCACATTCATCCATGTTGAACCAAAGTGAATCCGTATAGTCAGTAAGTAGAATAGATGGGCTCACTAATTTATATTGACCATTATGATTACGAGGCGGACAGGTGAGTGTGATAAACGGTGCGCGTATAACATATAGGCTTTCTTTGCACAGCCTGACTGACTGACTGAGAGGTAAGGTAAGAAATATTTGCTCACCAAATTCCCCAAAATCGACTCACGGACTGAATGCATGCGAGATTTTATCTGATGAGCGAAATTTTAGCTATCCACTATCTATCACTTGTTAAAGCTTTGGAGCTTGGACTACATAGAATGATGAGTGAAAGTAAAATGGGATCATGATGATGATAAATGTTGGGTCTGCATGTTATACACACATTCGCCGGACTAGCGTGATTTAAAAGGTCGAAAAACAGAGGTTTACGTTAAAAATTGCGTTTTTTTACGCATAATGCTTGTAGTACTGAATTGAAGGATGGTGGCTTATCAAGACTGTTTTTTGGAGCTTTAACTTTTCAAAACAATTTTTTAAGGAATTTAGAAACTAAAAAAGCAGATTTTTTTCCATATTTTGCCCATGCTAGCTAATTACAATAGGGGATCACAAGCTATAGCTTTCACTAACGAAGAGAATCTGATGATAGGATGAAGTAATGGGTTACAAATACTTTTTATATTTTTCATTATCAATGGACAAGTTCGCCCACACAGTGCATGGCTGAACGAACATATAAAAATTGTATATTTTTTCCTCCTGTAGTAAAATGAGTGCGTAGATTTGGATTCATGAGCTTACATAATTGGTGCTCATTCCGAGAAGGTGAAAATTGTTATATTTCAGAGCTTTCACTCACTCATCCCATGCATGCTCGGACTGGAGCAGCCCCAAATTGGTGACCCAGATGAGCATTTTCATTGACTCGAGTGAATGGGAAAAAAAGGAAGACCCCACCCAAAACATTGTGAGTTAGAGCTAGAGCTAGGGCAATAAATTCTTACACACTTTGCTTCCTTAGTTATGAACTAAAAGTAGGATCATTCTATATTTCCGATAACATGGGTCAAATTGGCAGTATTATTGCGATTTTTCATGCTATGACTCCCTGAGGACTAAAAACTCCATCGTTTTATAACATTTTGGAAACAAAATTCCCCGTTTTATTAAAATCAGTACATACATGAGAAGTAATGGTATTAAGAGCTTTAACACTATAGTAAACCCTATTGGGGTTAACTAACTAACTAACCTGAGCCAAATTCTGGCAATTTTTCCGTAAATCCTGGTTTTGTGCAGCACTACAATGTTAATAAGTTCCCCTCTATCTGTGTTATTATTATTTCCACCAAACCATGCATATTAGAATCACACATATTGACTAGAATGTACACTAACTAATACACATAGGCAGCATTCTGTTGTCCCTGTTGTTGCAAATCAGTGGACACGCCATCTTTGGACTCAAACTCATCATTTGCCCTATGTTTTTCGTATAATGGATCGCTGGGATCGGTAACATTGCTGCTATTGCTACTACTACTAACAACCACTACAGGGATGGCACTAGAAGTAGAGCTGAGAACTTCCACCGGGGCCGAAATGTAAGGTCTCCCGTGTTTTTTGGTCACATCCTCATTGTTGTTATTGTTGTTTTCGGAAAATCCCATAATGGACGGAAACCGGGAGACATCATTGCCCATACTATTACTATTATTGGAATCTCCACTGGGTCTTTTCACCCGGATAGGTGGATCCGGCTGAGATTTGTTGGATGCACTGCTATTGTTGTAATATGGCTCTTTAGTATATGGTTTGCTTTCTAGTGTGTGTGATTTGCTCGAATGTATGTTTTCGGATATGAACAATTCGCCGGCTAAGAAGTAGACGACCCAAAGGCAATACGCACGGTAGCAAATGTGGAGCATTTCGAAAATTATGTGTCGAACTGCCACTTTGAGACACAGGGAGATGGAGATGCAGATTATAGTGGCGATTAAGATGCCCAGCCGGATCCAGAACCACCATTCACAGATTTTGCCGTCGCGCTAAGAGAAAAACGGGAATTTAGTTTTTCAGAAGAAAAGTTAAAAACATACAAGTTATAGTTAGTTGGTTACCTCGTTCACCGCTTTCAATAGAAATAGAGATAGGACAATGTCCACTGTGAAGAATACAATGAGACAGCTCCAGAATCCGAATCCTAGGGATGGCAAATATTCTCCTGCAAAATGACATATTACATGATTTTATTGCATGTGTGCATAAAAATGCGATTTTTTACATACCCATTTGCCCATCCGGTTTGTAATCTACTTGGGCATAGTCGTCTCCTATAGTCAGATTTAGAAACTCGGACAGTCTCCGTTGTACTCTTATTGGAGTCATTTGCTCATCTGGGGATGTCAAATCCTTTTGCACTGTTTTCAGGGAATTTTGCAAGGGGATTGCAAAATGCTGGATTTCAGCACCATTGTTCATATAATTGGCTAGATTACCGAACACTCCTATCAGCGGCACGAATGCTAAGATCTGTGGACAAATCCGAAGTAAGTATGCGCAGTTTTAGTGTCGTGAAAGGTTTTGTTGCAAAAACTTTATTTCTTTAATTCAACGGATTTAGATATATTAGGTGCAAGAACATCGCTAACTGCAAAACTATCAAACTTACAATATCCAGAATAGCGATAATTTTGGCCCCAGTTTCCACACTGACACAACAGCACGGTGTATGTATACGCACCATGTTGAATTATTCCTGAAAACTAACTAACTGGAATGGCAAAAATGTAATGAAACACGACAAAAACAATTCATATTCCTAAATGAGTGGCTCCAAATTTTTGATTTTCCCATCCAACGAATTCGTAGCCGCTGCATAAACTATATAATATTCACTTAACACACAGAATTAGCTATAGTTAGTTCGTAAAGAATAATTTTTCCTTCCCATCAGAACTATGTGTACTAACTAACTGACTAACTGACTGACTATAGTTTGCAATAAATGAGTTGACAAATGGGATTTTGCATACAACCTTGGACCTTATGTATACGGTGTGCATGCAGAGATGCCAAATAAAGACAAGACTTATTGCTCACTCACTTTTTGGCTCACCTAATATGCTCGAACCTCTTTTGTTTGCACTGCATAATAAAAAGATGAAGGTGGATATGCTACACACATTGGGCTATTGGTATTTTGCAAACTTTGATTGCATAAACAAAGAGCATACTATGCATATACTTTTGTGAACTAGTGTAGGAAGGCACGCAAAATACTGACAGTCATTGCATTCATTCAGACTTGGGATTGTAGATTTCCACTTCTTAATCTCAATGATATAATTACCAAACCATTGGGTCCTAATAATGCTAGAACTATATCGTTTAAATCCCCCCGGGGGAATCAATTTTGTAAAAAATTTGCAATGCGACTTTTTTGGACATGTTAAAAAACACTACATATACGGAATTGTTGGCCCCTATGACTTATGACCTGACTGACAATAAGTTTTGTGAATGCTTATTTCTCAAAATGCAGATTTGAACTAACTGTGTATTTAACACTAATTTTGAAGAGGCACAGTGCTCAAGTATAAAAGATTTCCAAAATGAATTATGCATGCTTGATGCTGCTATATACTATTTGAAGATGCTGTACTAATTAACTAACTAACTAACTAACTAACTAACTATATGGGTATGCCACTCTAAGTTCCTGTAAATGAGTTTTCTTACCTGCCGAATGAGATTTACAATGGAAATGATCCCATGAGAGGAAGTAATAATAATGTTCCTCTTTTTTCATTATTACCTGTGTAATATGTGCAACTACAACGAACATACTGTTCTCATTAGTTCTAGTTTTAGTTAGTTAGTGAATGAGAGCAACGAGATTTTTTTACTTTTGAGTCCATATAAACTCCACAGTGTTTTATTTTACATTTTAAAGGTAAGTACAGATGAATTAGTTAGTTTGTGTACACTATAACTTACTTACTATAGTTAGTTAATATGGGAATGATATGATTAATATATAATACAATGTATTTTCTGTTGCCCGAAGATTTTTTCTTTCCTCTTTAGATTTGAAGTACATGCTAATATAAGGATCCATTAACATATTATTTCCCGTTTACAGCTATTCAAGTGGTGGTGTTGTGACTGACTACACATTATGGGGAAATTGTGTTGTTAGTTTAACTGATTATAAAAATGATGCATGTGGATAGAATGCAGTCAAGGTTAAAGTGTGTGAGAAGTTGGAACGTGTTTTTCATTTTGAGTGTAGTTTTTTGGGATTCCAACATACATGCCGTGTGACTCGCATTTTCAAGACTACGTGCAGCCCTGGACCTAAATTTCTTGTTATTTCACTGAAATTTTGCTATATATTTAGGATTAATTGAAAGTGCTGTCACGAAATATTTTTTTAGTTTGCCAGCAATAAAATTGTCGTGAGATTTATCACCTCTCAATTAAACGCGTTCATGGATGAATAAATTTTGTATTATTATTTCTTCTTGTGTAAATTGTATTTATTTGCATTGAGGTAGTTTTTAATATTGCTTGTGGTATTCAGCATTCTTTTCAGATGGTTGTCAATTCTACTTTTCAAGCACATCATGGTCACGAATCAAATCATCGGTCAAAAAATATTCTTGGGCTTCAGGTTGCGGAAGGGGAGGAAGAATATCTGGGCTATGAGCAGGAGTGAGGATATCTGGGCTATGAGCGGGAGTGTGGATATCTGGGCTATCAGCAGGTGTGAGGATATCTGGGGAATGAGCATCGGTAGGAGGATATGAGAATGGTTTTGAATCACTGGGTTTGAAAAATGAGCTCAGCCAAACTGAAACAAGTAGGAAAATTAGGTAAAAATTGGTCCACATGGGTAAATGGCATAAATAAATCTCCTAGGATGTTCTTAATACGCGTGTTTATTTGTCCACAACTTATACTGGTATGCTTCATGCTTGATGCAATTTTTCGCAATAAAATGAAATGTTTGGGATGAAATAGAAACTTACCACCAGATGAATATGTTACTGTAAATGTAAATGTGTGTGTGTTTTTGTATCTGTGAAATTAAAGATTCCCTATAACCCACCCAACCCATCTTTATTAACACAAAGTGCAGTGCAGTAAATACAGGGCGCTATACACAGTGCAAAGGGTAACCAAATAGGATACCAAATGGCCAAAAAATAGATCAGCAGTGCCTTTGATTTTTTACATGGAGCAAAATAAAGGGAAACATACTAGCTTGTAAATTCCTTTTCTTTAATCAGTTGACAGCAATTATCACATACTCATAATCATAATATAATACAAGAGGAACGAAAATAATATTGTGCTTACGAAACTAAAATTATGGATCTACCAAGTGAAAAACAAAATCCATCAACAAAATATTAAGCGCCGCTTTACAAAGGATACTTACTTACTTCCCAACAATCTTACATATCTATATTCCCTAACGATACAATAAGTTGGGTGCAACAGTTACTCACTAAACTAACTACCATAATGGAACGATCTGAACAAACAAATTGAAAAAAATTCAACTCCAAAATATATCTCCAATACCCATAGTGCAGGGAATGGAATCCATTCGCTCAGACCAACAAACAAAACCTTCCATAACAAAACTAAACCAACCAAAGTCTGTGGCTATTTCCATTAAAAAAAACCTCACCTTTCAAAACGTATCCACCATTGTTGAATCAACATTCATAATAATATTCCATTATAACCAACTAAACTACACAACACGCTACAAGCCAGACTTGAATAATACATATAATATAGATAGTACATATTGTATCCACTCAGTAAATGTGTTCTGTTCGGCGCACAAGGGAAAAGCTAAAGTGTTAATTCATTTCACAATCTTATTAGTCTATCGATCGCATGCTGGAACAACAAGTTACAAGTTAGTGTCCCTCATTTTTACGTGTATTTCATATATTGTTAGTTTGTGTGGAACGTTTTCATGTATTAGTTAGTTAGTTAGTTAGTACATGAGAGAAGAAGAAGATATCTGGGATCAAATTTTTTAACAAACTAACCAGCTATATTGTGCTCACTAAAATCCTATGAAACTAACTAACCACATTGTTGTCTTATTATAGCAACTAACTAACCACACTGGGGCCTTATGATACATTTAGGTTAGCAAGTTAGTTAGTTAGTTATAGTGTAAGTGTGTGATCTGATTGAATAATTATTTTTTGTTTGGATAGGTAGATAGTAGTAGAATGTTCTCTTTTGAACAAACAGTAGACTTGTGTAGTTAGTGATGGTGGTTGCTAAAATGATTTTTTGCTTAAGTGTTTCCAGGAGCAGCAGCAGCAGCAGGGGTGTTCGGCATGGCAGCATTGTTGACACCACTTGTAGTGGCAGGACCCCCACCACCGGTGTCACTACTGCCACCTCCAAATAATGACACTGTGTGAAATCGGAATCAAAATGATGACCACCAAGGGAAATACACGAATACAATGTAAAAAAAGAGAGAGAGAGAGAGAGAGAGAAAGAAAATAAAACTCAAATGGATTGCGCAAATGTGGACGAAATGGGGAAACCAAAGGAAAAAGAAGCGAAAAGTAGAAGTATATATAGTTTGAAAGAAACTAAAAAAGAGAGAATAGTATTAGATGAGAGAAAGGTGATATTAACTTTTTTCTGTTTTTTGCACATCGAAGACATGAATTCATCATCACACCACATGAAAAACACAAAAAGACACACAGAGAGAATGAAAACTGGATCCTTTTCCTGTCCTCCCGACTTAGCAATTTGCGGACAGGAGGAGCATGGCACAGGTAGAAGAATATAGTTAGCCCCCCAAAAAAGAAGGATTAATAATAATTATCCGTTCATGAATTCATTAGTGAGTTAGTCAGTAGTTAGAATATAATTTAGAATGCTTTGACCACCATACGACATGAGCAAACAAGATATTACAAAACTGTTCATCCATAGAACGCAAGTGAGGAGATGACTGGACGGCAACATTCAATGAGGCAAGTAAAAGTAAGTAAGTCAGTAAGTTAGAAATGAAAAAGAAGACAACATAGGCAGCCATTCCCAATGATAATAATAATAATAATAATAAATGACCATTGCGGTTGCCCAAATAACCAATACCAATAAAAGAAGTGAGTACAATTATTATTATTGTGTGTTAGTTCGCAGTGTTAGTTGATGAGGGTAAAATTTAGAGCCATATAGTAGCCGCAGCAGCATGTGAATCATGTGTGTTTTTAATCATAAGTTGTCCATACATTGTACTACCAACCACAGTCCACTAACTATCTGGCTAAACTAAAGAATATCCATTTTAGTTAGACACAATAAGGATCCATCATCTATCCAACTAACTACAATCACCCATATTAGTTAGTTAGCATACACAAGATAGTATAGGTTAGTTAGTAGTAAGTATGTAAGTATGTAAGTAAGTAAGTTAGTTAGTAAGTTAGTTAGTAAAGTACATGGTTTGAGATCGTTGGAAAGCTATTTTTTCTTTTGGTTTTCACCAAACAGAATTCGCAAATCATAGGTTAGTTAGTTAGTAGATCAACAAAGTCATTCAGCAAAGAAAATACCGGTAGTTTTAAATACGTACGTACAACAATCATCATCATCATCTCATATACACACACAACAAGTATAGTAGTTATAGTTTGTAATTACAGAGGAAAAGAAAAACTCGTACGAACCAACTTTTTGTTAGAGCCATATACTTTCACCTAGCACCAGGTAAGAACACAATCATCGTACTAATAACTTTAGTTTACTCACTTTTTACTCATATATGCCACTAACTAACTATCTGCTCTCTCATAATATCATCTATATGTACAATGTACATACAAGTTTACTTTTTCTCTCTACATTGAGGACACTGACTGGTATACAACTCAATCGGTCATAATAAATAACTTACTCTGCTCTTCACCATTTTTAGTTAGTTAGAATAATATCGTTATTGTATGTGCTCGTCAATACTGGAGTAACCACACAAAATCTTGAATTCCCTATTCAAAAAGATTCCTCTCATGGTAAATTTTAACTGTGAAGGTCAGCGTCAGAGTATAATGTTCAAGGTGTACAAGCATATTGCCGAATACACTCCTTTCATGCTAACAATAAGTTAGTTAGTTAGTTAATGACTAAAGTCAGTGTCAATAGATTAGCATTATTGATAGGATCATTATCATATGATATTTGCCCTGGAATATTGTTATTAGTTATGATATTAGCATCATTCTTACAAGGTTAAAAGTTAGTTAATGTTAGTTCAAAAGGACTAACTAACTTGATATTCACTGACATGTGACTTCATGGTCGGCCATTAGTACGCGACACAAAATACTTTTCTATAGTAGATAGTTAGTTACAACACAATAGAGTGTCCTGAACCTGATATTTTTATTCCCTAATTATATAATAGTTCGTTCAGATGGGTAAAATAATACTATACACAGTAGGTAACAGTGTCATCTCATCTCATTAGCCATATAAAGGAGACTTTTTTTGTTACGTTTAGTTAGTTAGTAACTAACTATAACTAATTTAGCAAGGTTCAATTTCTTCTTCACGTCTGTATAATTAGTTATAGTTTTAGGAGCAGATTTTTTACTCTTTTTTTAAGGTACAAGCTTAAACTATGCTGTAAACTGTGGCCACCACCCTTTCTGCTCTTTCTTACCTCGGACTCCTCTCACATGAAATTAGCTGCATGCGAGATTCATTGAAATTTTCTAATTAAATACGAATGAAAGAAAACAAAGTGTTAGTCATATAGTTCCAGCTGTCAAACTATAAACCATTGCCAATTGCCAACCAAAGTCTACAAGACCAGTGCAGAGTACAAATTCAATAGATAAATACATCTTTCCGTTAAACTTTGTAAAACATGGTAGCAAAAAATAGCACAGTTCCTCCATGTTTTTCATGTGGAATGTCTAAAAACTTGTACTGTGCATTGGACAAACTACTGCAGAGAGCGAGAGAAAAACAAGAGTAGGGATACAGATACACATTGATTGATACTGGGCAACTTCATACTAACTAACCAACACTAAGGAAAGTGAGTGACTGAGGAAAATACGTTTTTTTACAGCTTAATCTAACAATAACAATCCATATAAAAAGCTGTTGGCTCAATTATTAATCTCTTGTATATACTCATCAATGATATTCGTGAGAGTTTCGATAAGTTTTGGATTCTTTTGCGTTTGCAATAAAATTCATTAACTAACTAATTAACTAACTACACTTGTTTACGAACCAACTAGTGATATCAAGACGTGATATGGCATTTGGTGGAATAAAAAAAGAAAAGTTTAAACGTTACCTAAAATGCTTACACACAGACATAGGAGGATGTGCTGCATTCATCACAAACAACAGTTGTGCCAGAGCTACAGTACAGTTGTATGAAACACATGGGGAGACATGGAGCATTTGGGGTTAATTTTAAGCCGCGCTGTGTACAGTTAGTAAGTAACTCTAACTGGAACACGCATTTTTCATTAGTCTCCTCATTCATATGGGACCAGGGCTGTGTGACAACTATTAAGGTATAGTCACTGAATGACTGGCTAACTAACCAAAACGAACTAACTAAATAGATATTAGCATCGATTTACTAACTAATAACTAACAGCCTTTTTGGTAAGGTTGTCATACATAGTATTTGGAAAGCAGTCAGTGAAATTCGCTGGCGGCCAATGATACCAGTGCAACACACATGAGTTTCACATGGCAGAAAAAATTAAAACATTCCAGCACTAGTTGAACACATAATGAATTCTCATTATCAACTAAACTGCCTGCTGGCATTCAGTGCGGAATACATAATAATACAGAGTCGCACACACATAAATTCACATTTGGCTACGGTTAGCTACACATTCCACAAAGACAGGGTGAGCATTTTTAAATAAGCAACCCAAGGCGTTATTTTCCTTTCCAGACTCAAGGTTTCAAAAAGAACGGTAGTAAGTTAGTTACCAAAAAGAGAATATTTTTTTTTTGATAGGAGAGAGGGAAAATCTTGGTAGGTCTGACTTGGCAAGAAAGAGCGACATAGGAATGCTGCTGCTACACAACATTCGCAACACACATAGACACAATAGTAAAAGTACAAGTTAGTTAGTTAATTATAGTTTTTGGAGGAAGAAGAACGATTGAGTGGAGAACAGGAAGAATATTGGTGTGGGCGGGCGGGCAGCAGAAGTAGCAGAGCACATGGGAGCCACTGATCATCATCAGTGGCCGCGGCAAGTAAGTATTATAAGTAGTACGTGGCGCAGTATAGATGAACAACAAGTAGAGTTTCGTATTCACATGAACTTACCCCCGACTATGATGATGAGAATCAGACCAATTACTCCCATTATGATCATCATCTGCAAACAGGAATAAATGCATAAGTCCCATTACCAAATATAAATATACAATGACCAAAATGAAAGGTATGACACTCACTTTCAAGTTTTTCAACCAAAACTTTCTCTTCAATTTCCCAGCCTGCTGCTCAAATTGTGAAGCGCCCTGCTGAAGAGCATCTGGGTAGAAAAACAAACAAATATTTAGAATCCACAAGTAGTTCTGGGAAGAAAAAGCTTTAAACAAAAAGTAGGCTGCCAAAACAAGAAAAAGTCAACTGAATGGGCGTAAGTGCTACTACTACAAACGATTATAAAAAATGCATCATCATGGTAGATACACAAACATAAGTAAGAATGAATGGTCTTGTGCTACAGTGGGTTTAGTTAGTAACGTGAACTTTGGAGTTAGTTAGAGACATTAATTATTTGTGCCCAGCATTAGAGTGCACAACTTCTAACTAAAGTTACTAAACACGTAATGTGGATCGTGTATCGGGTAGGCAACTAACAAAAGACACGTAGTGAGTTGAGTTACAAAACCAAAGCATTAGCTAGTTAGTATAGCCAAACTAAAGTGAATGAAAAGGGAAAAGAAAAAAAAAACGGAAGCAACAAGGTGGAACAAGGAGAAGAAAAAGAGAGAGAGAGAGTGAATAAAATATGTATTAACCCGCTCTGTCATCCAATTCGGAGAGCTTTTGATCTCTCTCGAGCACCTTCTCTACATTCGTTCGCATAATGTCCACCACCTAAGGCAAACAAATTCAATGAAACTCACACTTATCCACTTACTTACTTTTAGTCCTTCTGATGAGGCACAGGCCCTGACTATCATGATGACAAAAACTAACGAAAAGTAGAATAAAGATTGAAAAATCTGTTCTGATTTTTCTTGTTCGAGTTCAGTCAAATAATTTGACTCAAGGGTAACTAATTTAAAATGTCAAAAGATCGCAATTAAAACCTGTTATGTCTGATTAATTAAGTTAATACATTTTCGTTTCGTTAATAAATTAGAAATAGATTCCAAAAAAATTAAAACTTGCTGGCTCAAACGACAGCAATCATTGCACTGTAGTGAATATTCAAACAAAGGAGCGCACAGTGCGCCGGCGTGGCTTGTGGCGTCCTTTTGCAATCCATCTTTCCATAAGTTTACGTCAATGGAATGCAATTTTTGAACCTTTTTTATATGCATTGATAAATGAACCTATGCCTCTATCTCAAAGTCTTAAATTTAAATTCGTCAGTTTGTTAAATGTAGATTGGAATGAGCTAATTGAGATATGAAAGTTAAACTAAATGTGGCGATGTGGTCTGAAAAAATGAATACAATTTCCCTTGGTTTCTGGACGGAGAAGAAGGGCGGATTAGTTAAGTAATATAGTAGATGAATTTGCAAGACAGAACAACAATTTAGAAAACTAATTAACATTAAAGATTAGCTATAGCAGAGCTCACCACACATTAGAGATTTCGAATCAAAAGCACTCATGCAATTCATGATTCCGTTCACGAAGTCAAAGGTATTAGATATTAGAGATTGATAGTTGTTAGCCAGACAAGACAATTAGAGCAATGCACAAGATTTTTTCTCCCCGCCCGTTTGTTTTTTTACAAGGGCTATGTATAGCTAGACTTTAATTGGAAACACTAACAGACAGACGTTTTTCTTGTTTGCCATACCAGTGTTTTGCAATTTTAACAATAAAAGGTTTTACCTGCTCTATCATCTAGTTCTGACAATTTCTGATCTCTTTCTATAACTTTCTCCACATTCATTCGCATAATTCCGACAACCTAGTCCATTATGTAGATTATGGGTTAATTTGTAGCGTTTCGTGAGACGAATTTTCAAATGGGTGATTAATATTCATGATGTTTGGATCAAGGTCTTTCTATAGTAACCAATCAACACATTTACCAGGTCAGCCCATACTTGTCAAAATTGAAATTTTAAAACCCAAATTCTGGATTTTGTGCTCACTTTGAGCTCACATTATCGAAAACAACT
>Ga0210040_10005909_pt1 | contig 15439 bp, 12 predicted proteins | sample CryGeyCG12114_NA_FD_185462 | JGI IMG/M metagenome (GOLD analysis project Ga0210040, IMG submission 185462) | Groundwater microbial communities from aquifer - Crystal Geyser CG19_WC_8/21/14_NA (SPAdes) (version 2) | ecosystem: Environmental > Aquatic > Deep subsurface > Groundwater | place: USA... | reverse complement strand
TGTTTTCATTACAGTTTGTAACTAACGAACCAAACGATATGAAAGACTGTTTTAAAATGTGAACCAAAGAAAACTGTGAAATAAATTGTTCGTTTATTTCTAATTATTTGCTTACTTACTATGCGGGAGTTTTGCTGGTAACTCTCCTCGGGCTGCACTTTTATTGGTATTTTTTGGTTATAAAATGTTAACTATTATTGTATTGGTGTACTGTCTTCATTTTGACTTTTTTTGGTTAGTTCCATCGTGATAGCATTCCAACATGGCGAATTCTGACCCATTTCCATCCCATAAAGAGGATTGCGCTTGTCTGGTTTGTGTGACTGAAAGGCTTGGGCCTGGAAAATGTCATCTCAAGGTGAAAAATATTAAGAAATGTGAGAAACCTGACCTGTTAGATCCCAAAATCAGTTTAGATGTTAAGGTGAGTTAAACGGTTAACAGAATCCTCATCACTTCATATTATACATACTTATGCCTGCCCAATGGTGTGTAAAAAGCGCAAAACCACGGCATTACTGCAAAGTTCAAACTACCCGTGTTCAATTCATTGTTTGGTGCTGTAGAATCGAAGATAATTATTTTTTTCTGCTTTTAGAGTCTTAAGCAATGGTATTTTTTTTGCTGCTTTAGAATCTATCTAAAGCAATAGTCATTTTTTGGTACTGTGGAATATCTAAGGCAATTATTTTTTCGCTGCTTTAGAATCTAAAGCAGTGATTTTTTTGCCTGACCTATGAGACCTGAGTGAGTATACTGATTAATGATTTTTTGTTATGATTTGAAATCAAGCCCTCCCATTACGATTGCATTATCTAATCATTTAAAAAAAAGTATACTGCTTTTTGCTTTCATTTTACCTTAACAATCAGTTTATATGCTAACAGCCAAACGAGGAGAGTAGGAGCGGAAAAGCAGGGGAGGCAGTTGATGTGAAAAAAGAGAACCACAACGTATCATGTATGTGCCTAGAATGCGTCCAAAAAAGACAAAGTGAGCGTCAAAGCACACATGTTCGATACACGTTGACTAAAGTTCGAAATGACTTGGCTACTCTGGACACGTTGAGTAGCTCGAATCAAAGTGAATATGAGCGGTACCGAAAACTTATTACGGATCCGCCAGAAGAATTTATTTCTCGGCGTAACGGGTGGCTACAGGCTATGGCTATGGAGGAGAATTACCAAAATAGCGTAAATTTTTTAGGCCTTTTGTATTCAGCGAGGAAGAAATGTTAAACAATTGCGGTTTAGTTTGTTCTAAATCCTTTTTTCACTTGGAATTAGACACCTTCAGAAAAACGAGCGATTTTAAGAAATGCAGGTCTGGAAAAAATGGGCCCAAAGGAATACAAACGGCGTTTGGAAGAAAAACGAGATTTGCAATCTAAAATCATCATTAAAAAATTGTTCAACATGGATACAGTCATGCAAAAAAAGAATCAGTCCCCCGATACAATTAGATTTGACGCCAAGAATAAAGAATCGATCGCATTAAGATCCGGTTTGCAAAATTAAATCATTGGAGAATTGGGATTCGTTCAATATACAAATGGTAATCACATTAACAATGTGTTCATAAAAATTTCAGCCAAAAATCATTTTGAACGTAAATCCAGAGTGTTTTTGGAAGAAGCTAAACAAACTCTGGATCGAAGTAGAAACAAAATTAGGGAAAATATCAAAAAACAAGATCTGACAAAACGGCAAATAATTGCACGACCGAAAGAGACTATGATCGTCGAACCAGATTTATTGCATGCAATAAACTCCACAGTGGAAGGTACAGAAAGTGAGGAAGTTTTGGATCCAAGTTATTATAAGGTGTACGACAAGGATAAATACGAAAAGCTGCAGGTAGAAAATTTTGAAAAATTTTCACCCAACTATAAAGAAAACAAATTGGAAGAACAAAAAGAGCTGAAGCATTCGAAAAAAGTCGATAATGGCAATATTGACCTAAAAAATGGTGGAAGTTCTCCAAAAACCAAAGTGAATAATAAACCTAAAGAAACTAACAATACAGAAAATACCGAAAATAATCGAAAAGTTGAATTTGACAAACGCAAAGGAGATGCAAACGAAAAAAAATTCGAGAATATTACGAAAGCTGTTGAAAAATCTTATGATCAGAAACACCGACAAAAAACTGAAAATGATGCGCAAACAGACTACATGAAGTTAAAAGAACAAAGGTATCCAATCAGGACTGATCCAAAAAATTGTCGAAATTTTGATGTCGACAAATCCCAGAATAGAAACTCAAAAATATATTCTGAAAATTCTCGAAATGGCGAAACTGAGAGGTCTGAAAACCGAAATATTGATTCCGAAAAGCGTCGAAATGTTGAATATGATAGATCTGACAAACAAAGAAATTGTGTACATCATTCCAAAAATCGTCAAATTACTGAAATGAAGAATTCCGACAAGCATACTCGGTCTGAAAATCATTCCGAAAATCGTCGAAACTTCGAATATGATAGATCCGACAAACGAAAAGATTGCATGAATCATTCTGAGAATCGTAGAGAGGTAGAAACTGACAAATCCGAAAAGCGAAAATATCACACAAACTCCGAAAATCCGCGAAATTTTAAAGAAGACAAATCCAAGGACTGGAATAATTTGAGAAATCGCGAAAATTATGAAAAAAATGTAATTCCAACCAAGAAAATCAAGACAACTACAAAACGCGATGAAGAAATTCGACAAAAAATAAAAGACGAAAATAAGAAGAATGAAAATTACTGCTCTCGTCGAGATTCAAAAAAGTATCATGAAGAAAGCAAATCCGATCGCTTTTCATCGAACCAAAAAAGGCAAACAGAAAAAGTTAATAAAACAGTTGTAGCAGCTTCGGAACGCATTGAACAAAAACGAAGTGATGATCAAAAAAATAATTCTTTCCAAGAAAATTTACTTTTACAACGTCTTGAAGAAGAATGTCATAAAAGAAGGAGAAAAGAAGAAGACTTGGAAAATAATAACAATCCTGAGCAATCGATCTCGAATTCCGAAATCAGGCACGGGCAGTAAGTTTTACAGACATAGTATAATTAAGATTAAGAACAATTTAATCCCAGGAGGATTTTACTTTTGTGCGCCGATGAAGGATACTAATCCGAGCGGCGCACAGGTCTATTTATGATATAAATATTTAATATGAAAATACTAAACAAAGTTTTTATTGCAGAAATCCAATGAGAACACACAAAATTCACTATTGTGAAGACATTTGGCTTGACTCGTTTAGCAGAGAAACGGTACGAGATTTCCTAAAGGGTGAAGAAAATGGGGAACTATATTTGCAAGGAGCCCCCTACAGGTCGACTTTTTTCACCTACAATACTGAAGTGATTATCACAAATAAGGATGAGATTTCGGAATCCGAGAAGACCGGTGAATTGCAAGTCCGGAGCACAAGTTTAAGATTCAAGGAAGAACCCAAATATGAACACTATGAGGAACACTCATACAACGATGAAGAGAATGAGGACCAATTACCGGAAAACGCTGAAAATGCTCCAGATACTGAAAAAAAGTAAGTAGATATCTATAAAACGGATTTTTTTTTGCTAAATTCAGAAAGTTAAATGCCGTAAAACTGCATGTGTATTTGTTTCAGTCCGGGACCAACAGTAATCCAAATAGAAATTCCGGATTCGCCATCTTCGAAAAATACAGAAACTTCTTCTGACCCTTCTGATCCCACGATCAGTTCCTTTTCTTCATCCTCTAGCTCTTCAGATCCCACAAGTTCGTCCCTTGGTTCGGGGTTCTCAGATGTTTCCAGCAGTGCTTTTAATCCCAGCACATTCAGCGACCCTTTCAAATCTGTGGAAAAATTCAATGTGGAAACCAATACGGATCCAAATAATAATAAAGACTGTTGCAATTATCAGGATATGAAAATTTTGACTATTCCTCATCAACAGCGCCCGGGCTCAAATACTGTTATTGGAGGTGAGATTTTTGGGAAATGATTTATATAAGTTCTGGGGGTTACTTTTTCATGAAGACTTTTTTGTACTTTTCCAGGGATTCATCTACAGTTGCCCCAAAAGTTGAAAAATCGAACCACGGTAAAATTATCATTGACTCCGAAAGGGGATTTCAAAAAAGATGTGTCCACTAGATGCCCAGAGTTGGCATTTGGAGTGAAAGACTTATTGAATCAAGTGGGCGCTTCTATGCGGAATGCACGTGGTCATCAAGATTGGGCAAAGAAAAATTGCGCACAGGACAATAATACATACAATTCTTCGCCATGTCCACCATGTCCACCATGCCGGCAGCCATTCAATAATCGGAATCAAATTGTCCCTGATTTGAATTCCAAAGTTAATTATGCCGTCAAATGCTGCCTTAACAATTTGACATCACTTCTGCCTCCACATTGAGTTGGAAAATAAAAATTGATCTATAATAGTTCAAGTTCATATGATAATCAAAAGTATTAATACTTTCATTGGATGGATTCATTCATTGTTTACAAAATCTTTGTTTTGCAAACAAATCACAACATGTAAACAATAGGTAGACATATTTGCCCAAGAATATAGTGCTTCAAAAAGCTAGAGCATGGGAAAGCATGCATTCAGAATTTCAAATATTCAACGCGCCAAAATATATAGCCCTGAAGAACTTGTGTTTATTCTTTTTCGGTGATTAAATTAGTTGATTCAATCGGAAGCAGCTTATTGTATGTGTATAATTTTGAGTCGTTACTAAGAAAATATCGATCAATTCGGTCAACCGTTCTAGTCCTCAGTCAAAATCCGATCTATTTGCTTTTTCTGTGGGTGGAGATATTGAGATTAGACTATTGATTTATTGTGAAACTTTTGCTGGTGAGTGGTGAATAATTTATCATTTCAAAATTACATGTTTGTCCCTATTTCCTATATCGGCTCGCTCAACTTACTAATAAAATCTTCTAATCCTATTATGCTGTAGATTTACGGGGTGTACAGAGCATGAAGGCAAATTTCAAGAACTGTGTTTCCCAAATTCTGTCTAGTTAGTATCTTCTATCTTCGTTTTATTGACCGACCGGTGACTAAAATTGGGACCAACTATACGTTCATTAGCATAATTTATTGTAATTTTTAACAAGAAATTTTATCATGTTTCGGTGTTGGCTTTTCTTGCCAATCTTTCTGCTTGGCATTGGCGCTGCTACTGGAGAAAAAAATGTTCCAAAAATTGGTAAAATAATACTTTGTGCAAAAATAAGATTAGCGGTTGAATAGTTATGTTGATAAACAGCATTTTTATATGTTTTTAGCTGTAATCGGAGCGGGGGTAGGGGGTTCAGCAGTGTCATATTTCTTGTCAAATCTTACTGGAGGTGAAGTGCAAATAGACGTGTTTGAGAAAAGTAATCTCATTGGAGGCAGAACGGCGACTATCAAAGTTTTTGGTAATGATTATGAAACTGGGGGAGCGGTACTTCATCCCAAAAATCAATATGCCGCAGATTTGGTCAACGAATTAGGTACAGCAAAAAAATAAAGCCTTTGACTTGCAAATAGTGATTTCCCATAAAAAGCATTTTTTGCGCTTTCAGAATTAGAGAGAAAAGTTGGTGGCGATACTATTGGATTTTCAGTCGTAAACGAGAAAAATGATGTAGTATTTTCAGCCAGCAAGTGGTCTCTGATCACATTTTTTCGAATGATCTATCGATATGGATTTCAATTCTTCAGGATACAGTCAATGATTGACGGATTTGTGACGCAGTTCTCGAAGTAAGTTTATATAGCTTATTTTTATAATGCTCCTTCCCATTTGTAGCTCAACCTTTCGTATTTTTATTTCAGAGTGTACAATTTACAAACTCATTGCAACTTTTACTCCACCCCCGAAGAAATGCTACAAGCCATGAGTCCGGAGCTGCGTAACTTAACTCGAGGCTCGTTAAGACAATATTTGGGGGATAAAGGATATTCAACACGGGTTATTGACGAAATTGTTCAAGCTATCACTTACGTCAACTATGGACAATCGTCGACAATGCATTCTTTTGTTGGTAAGTTGGTTTTCGTGCAAGATAAATATCGCTGACCAGCAGTAAAGTCTGAGTGAGTATGATTACTTGCCTACACAGGTAGTGTGGCCTTAGCCGGAGCTGGTTCATCTCTTTGGCATATTCGGGGTGGCAACAAGCACTTGTCAATCGCTTTACTGAATCACACAAAAACGGCCACTGTCCACTTTTCCACCCAAATCTCATCTATCTCACAAAAAGACTCGAAGAAATTCGTACTTTCCACATCGAATTACCAATTGCCTACAGAATACGATCGAGTCATCATAGCTACTCCCCTGGAATATTCTAATATTAAAATACCTTCCCCAAAACCTCCCAAGTTAGATGGAAAGTATCACCGAACTGTTGCTACAGTAGTTGCCGGCCATTTGAAAGACAAATATCACGTATTGGGGGACATTCTCACCTCAGATACAGGCACATTCTTCACATGCCTTTCTAGGGTTTTCCCCACGGGACTTTTTGTGGCAGAAAAGTTCCCTGTGTATAAAATCTTTAGTCCTGATCGTTTGAAAGAGTCCCAATTGGATGAATTGTTTAAGAAAGTGGAATTTCTCCATGTAGACGACTGGTTAGCTTACCCTGACTATCCCGGGGATGTAGACAAGAAAATTCCCCCCTTCAAATTGGGGGATGCGGGCATCTATTATGTTAATGGAGTTGAATGGACTGCTTCGGCCATTGAAATGAGTCTAGTGGGCGCTAAAAATGTGGCATTGATGGTTGCCAAAGATTTGGGGATGCCGTGCGTTCCCCCCAAACCAAAGAAGAGTTTAGAGGATCGAGAAGAATTATAAAGGGGGCTAATGGGCAAATATCTTGACAAAATAGGGACATCGTTGCAGCTTTTTGTCACAACGCTATAAAATGCTGAACATTGTTAGCTAGTTAGATAGTTAGTGGCCAGTATGTGCTTTCAATTACTAGTTTACCATTTGATTGATGACCATTATTTTTTGTGATCTTTATATATTTACTTTTCAGTGGACTTGGTTGAAACTGTCTCTATATTTATTGTATACTCAACATACATTTATTTTTTGGAAAAACTTGTGACCAGCTTTAAAATACATGTTTTGTTATGTTGCCTTGTATGGAAAGATGAATTATTAGATTTTTAACCTTTTCATGATTACTAGAAAATGTATATCTCACTCACTCAGTCCGTCATGTTCATTTTCCTTACATTAAGCATTTTAAAATATGTGTGCTTCGATTCACCATGCAATGAACAATTAAACTCTGTGGTAGCAAAATCCGTCGTAAGTTATTAGTAAACTAGAACAAACTAAATAGATTTGCGCAATTTTTTCATTTTTCATAATCACTTCATCACATCCAAGGTATATAGAATAGTATTTGTCATTTCCAGAATATGCATGCAAGTTAAGCAATTGTTGAATTTCTAGAATTTTTCACCATTAGAAGTTCGAGAATTGTTATATTGGTCTAAACGGTCTAGAAAATGTTAGCGTGAAGAATCCGATTTCACGAAATCATTGTTGGACATTCCGAACCTTATTATATTTACTGCTATTACTATTTACATAGCTGTGAAAAAATTGAGCTGCCTTTTAATTAACTCTTCACTTCATTTGAAAGGAATTTTTTGGCCAAAAATGATACGAAATTAAAGACAACGCACACACAGTCCCTAACAAAAACTTTTTCATGCATTTAATACTGAAGAAGACACAAATCTTGGTTGTGACCACAGTTCGGGTGACAACTCTAAGAAATATGAAATGCGTACGGTTGAAACAAATATTGAAAAAGCTTTACCATTATTGGATCCCAAAATGGCCATTTCAAGCCTGAATAGCACAACAGGGATAATTCATGCTGCAAAAAATATTAGCAACAAAAATCCTGGACACGGAACATTACATCATTATGGTTTATTACTCACTCACAGCTATGAATGCGCATGAAGCTACTTATCTTATTTACAAGTAAACTTTACATAGTTACACATTAGTTTGAAATAATCACAACTCTATAAATGCACAATAGACATAAATCACAGAAAAATATAATTTTACACACAGTCATTCAATTCTTTTCCCCCATGGAATATTTATCTTTTACCCCCCGCACAGTTTTTTCACCCCCTTTCTCAAAAACGGACCGAGCAGACAAAAACCTTGACCGATAATCTGCATTCACCAAACTCTCTTCCTTTTCGTCCTCATTGTTTTCTTGCTCTACACAAATTTGTTCTTTTTTGGAACAATACTGAGCCACAGCTTTTGCAGCAAGTTGACTCCTGGAAATTACCGGCTCATTCTTATCTTCCCCTTGGGGTAAATCGACCAATTTGGAAGGAAACATGTCTTCTACTTCTTCAGTAATGGAAAAATCCTCCTGTTTGTCCAAATCGATCCCCGAATCTCGAGTTATTGGTCTTTCTATTAATTTTAATGAAGTGTTCACCTTTTGAACGGCCACAAGGACTCCCACTGCTGTAAGTAGTTTGGATTGACAAGTTGGGTCCGTTATTCCAAACCGAGTTAGTGTGTCTTTTTCAAGTGTTTTGAAATCAGATACTGTGTGGATCCCATTTTTTGCAAATGTGGGGCCTAGGCTCTGAAAATATCGACAAAAAAGGAATGGTAGAGTCTTTTCCTTTTCTCGGGTTAGATGTCGCTCCAATATAATAATGCAACGAATTGACATGATCATGCAAAATTATGGGCTCTAACTTCTTGTTGATGTTGATAGACATATATTTCGAATCGGCTAAAAAAATGTTGGTACACAAGAGTGTACACTTGACAAAACTAATGAAATTCTGAAAATTCATGTCTCCGGAACAAAGTGACACCTAAAAAACGACATTTCAGAGACCCAAGTTAATAAAATGTTGAAAGGGGAACAGATAGTGTCTGTCTATACAATATAATTTATCAACATCAAGTTCACGCCCGGAATGTTGGGTCTTATTTGAAAAAAGAGTGTGGCACAAGGATAACATCAAAAAATAATCACTTTTTTTCAGCAATATATCGTGAGCATAAGCTTAACCGGTACTACTCACAGACTACAGTGCGACTTGGAAAATCACTTACTTGGAGATTGATTTCTCTAAGTAAATCAGTGACAGTGGTCCCACATTCCTCTTGACAAACCCATTTCTTAGACCTCAACGTGGTTTCATCAGAGTTGGGCTCCAAAATATCCTCTTCACTGCCGTCCAGGAGTTGAGGAGCAGCTCTTTGCCTCCTTCCCCATCGACTGACATCTTTTCCCCCTTCTTCAGGGCTATCAACCGCCACTATGGGAGGGGGAGGGGATGACAAGAATACTTTATCCAGTTCACACATTATTGACTCCTCCAAGGAATCATTTCTTTGTGCAGTCTCTGCAGCATTGGATAGCAGCTTCACATTAATGAATTTGAATTTTCCCACTTGACCGTTCACTTTGCCTGTCCAGAGGCCTGACTTTTTTCTTGCGAGTATTTCTATTACGTCTCCTTTCTATATAAATTGTGAAAAAAACAATATTTAGAAGGAAAAGTTGATTTTGCATCGTTTTTCGCATATGTGAAAAGCGTACCTTGTATCTCAAAGCTTCAGAATCATATGGGCTAGGAAATGAATCGGACATGGCTATAGCTCGACCCGAAATGGCTCCACAGTTGTCACTACTAAGGGAATTATGAGCAGTGGAGCCATTACATGGGAAAACTTCGTCATCTGATACCGAGAAATTTGGGCCGCTTATATTTGAGCTGGTGACTGATTTTCTATCTTCACTGTTGCTAGCACAATGGCTAGAATTTTTGGATGAAGTCCTTGATGCTGGACTTTGGCTTTTTCCACTGTTATTTACTCCATCTACTGCGTCTGAGAATGCAAAAAATGAAAAATTAAAAAACGGCGTACTTTAAAAATTCTTCTTTTGAGTCAAATTTAAAAAAATAATGAAAATTTTCACCTAAACACTTAACTAACTTCATACAGAGCGGATTGCATACGTCATATTATAACCTGCAGTAGTTCGTCGTCAAAAAAGTTATTCCTTGCGATGGTTATCAACTCTTAAAAAATCTCATTTTTACAACAAAAGCCTCCGTGAAGCAAAAAAAAACGGTCACCAAAGTATTCCATTGGTGCAGATCCTTGGATTTTATAGATATGAGGCTGCACTGCACATATTTTCCTGAGCGTCATAAAATGTACAACATGGATACTAAACTGGATCCCTTTGGGAGCGGAAAAAAGACAAATGAAATTTTCGTATCCATATAATAATATTATGGGATATTACGTTTTTAGTATGCGGTTGCATAGTAAAACTTTTAGCGAAAAAAATGCATACAGTACAGCAGTTGTGATTAAATTGCCATTTCCCCTTGTTATAAATCTTTCGGTTGAGTAAACATTTAAAATATCAGTTACTTCAAAGGATACAGGATTCATTATTTTTTCGTACGCGGAATCAATAAAATTGATAAAGAAAATGGAATGAATGCAAATTTTCTTGTGGTTTCTGAAAATAAGCAAGCTAATGGCATTTTTGGCACCATCCTATCCAGTAAGCTTTCTTAAATGTACCTTGGAATCATTAGGGAGGTAGTAAAGTGCAGACACGATTCTTAATAGAGAGATATAGAAATGAATTGTGTCATTTAGAGTTGCCGAATCATCATATGGTGTCATAATATCGGCAGTTAGATTCCCGTAAAATATTGAATACGGGGACCAAAATACTCCTCACATTACAATCCCCTATGCAAACTGTGACGATAGTGTAAAAACTCTACATTTTTAATTCTCATACTTATTTTCTAGAAAAACTATCATAACTTTGCTCAAAAACGGGATACAACAATAATTCTTGTTTCAAAAAATGCAGAATTGTCCCGGCTTTAAAATGAATACAAATAGTATGCACGAAAATGGCCAATTAACTAACTCTTTGAGAATTCTTTCACCAACTAACTAACCAACTAAAAACTGTTAGATTGCAATTTTTACTATAACCATTCCTGAGCAAATTTTATCTTCTATCACATGTGCAATGGAAACCAGACGACATGGCAAATGTTTTCTAACTAACTAACTGCCATTTTCATCTCAAAGATAGAATCTGTCTATGACCCAGGCGTACCCACTCCAACTCCATAGTTAGTTAGTTATTTAGTTAGCTCCTGTGACTGAAAGTAAAAAGAGCACTTACCAGCAGCACTACTAGCACAAGTTGGTAACATAGATAGGTCATCGGCTCCCATTGTGCACACACTGTGGAATCCAGCTGGAGTACTACTGGGAGAAGATAAAATTGCTTCTCCTGCTGACTCCATCATAACTGGAGTGACAATTCCACGAGAATTGTCTTTATGAGCACCACAAGCCAATTCCTGAGATAAACTCGTATCAATTCCCTCACATTTATCTTCTTCTGGGCTGGATGTACCCTTGCAACTCTATACCGGGAGGAAATATAATAATTAATACAAAATCATCCCATTAGAAATGCTATCTAAAACAATATTTAATTAAACGTATATTTTGAAAAACTATTTTTTCTAACTTCATATGCCTGCTGGGACTATTGCTTTCCCCATACACAGATTATACTTGGTTTCCTAATACGTATACTTTCACTTTTACAACAAAAAATGCATTTTTCTTTTGTACGAATCCCCATATTATATGAAATGAAACAAGTGATTCATAGCCTACTCTTAAACATACTACAGTTGGGATTTCTTTTTTTATCATCTACTATGATTGGTGAATATGAAAATTTCGTACACAATTTTGTGTGTACAAAACAAATCCTGCGGCATCTAATAGTACAAGCAAAGTTTGTAGTGAGTAAGTATTATTTGCCGGGGCTTAAAGTTAGTAGTATGAATACTTTTTTTGGTGCGCTTTTGTATTATCCTCAACTTTTTTGCTTGCCTACAGCGGGTAGGTTAGGTAGCTGGTTAGGTGAAAAAGAAAACAACAAAAGAATGGGATGAGATGGGGAGCTATATTCCTATTAGAGTAAGTAAGTAAGTAAGAAAGCCTATTAAACGACGTTAGCAATCCAATAAGAGTTAGAAATAGTTGGTTCCCTGAACTTACAGGAGATAGATCCGCAGTTGGAAATAATAATGCTGCTTTAACAATCCATACAAGGATGAGGGCTAGGGAAAACTTACAATGAGGCCTCTTTTGTTTGCATTTGGGGATAGGAGCAAAGTTTACATGTTTTGAAAACAGTTTGGCGCAAGTTTTCCGCTATACATACGAAATAGACGAAACCAGTCTTTATTTTTTAGCTGCCATTCCTCATAGAATATTTTTTCAACGTATTTCGATTGGATTCCATGGAATAAGGCTCGTTCCAATGTTAGACACAAACAATTGGGTGAAAGAGAAATGAAAAAACTTACTATCATAACGGCACGTGTTATTTTCATTAAGCGAATTTCCTATAAGTATTATTGCACACGTGCTATGAAAATTATTTCTATTTGGACTCCTATATGTAAAAAATATGAACAGGACCATTTACGAAGCCATACAGCAAAAAAAATCCCATCATTTTTGTTTATATATGACCGAGTGGAGAAAATGTCACGATTTTTTTATGCCTTACTAACTAACTTACTATAACTATAAAAGAAAAATGAAGCAATATATGCTCCTTGATCTTGACTAATGGTCTCTTTTACACGAAACGATGAACCAATGATGAAGAAAGAGTGAAAGGAGTCAATATTTTTGGGGATTTACCTCTTTTCCCTCACCAAAAAAATCATACAATATACGTTCCTCACTACTACTTGACTAGATCACTCTTATATTTACTTATATTACACGTATAAAGCATTGGTTAGTTTGCAATAGCTTACATAATGCCCCCGCGAAACAAGGAACAAAAATGCCCAACATTGATCATTGCTTCCACTAAAACTGTTGCCAACTATAACTACAGCTAATGAATAAAAAAGGTGGCTAACTAGCTAACTAGTTAGCTAGGATTTACCAACCTTTAAATTCCCTTGGTTATTATTGTTCATCTCCAAATCCAACAATTGAATAGGAATAGGTGGTCTCTTGCTCCCACCATTGTATAGTTCCTCATCCCTATTCCTCATCATCATCTTATTCTTGAGAGAGTCCGTTTCCCTGCGGATTTGCGCCTGACCGACCATTTTGCCATCCCGGGTATCCCGAATTTCTCCACTGACCAAATCCAGAGTCAAATCCTGGAAGCCGGATAACGGCAGGGAAACTAAAGCTTGGGTCTGTCTGCTCAAATGTTCATCGAAGCATAAAAAGTTGTGAAAAACGGGATTTTGTCCAATCCCTTTCCTTCTCAACCCGAAGAATCCTTCATCCCCTTGTTGGGAAACTTTGCGAGTCCGAGTGCGCAAAATGTTCAATCGACTTTTCCAACTTGGCGCCTTTTTTTCTATGGGAGACTCATGCTCATTATTTTTCAATGGCAGTACGGACGATTCTTGAGTTAAGAACATGGAGGACCAACTTTTGCCTAAACGGCCCAACAAAAACTTTCCCTTTTTAGGCACACTTTTGTTGACTCCATTGTCCACTTGATGATGGGTTATTGAATGACCACTAGTATTAGTTTCTTGCTCACTTTTTACGCTCCATTCATCACTGCTTGCTGATGAGCGAGTGGTAATAACTTGTGACCAATAGTTTGCCGACTTTTTATCCCTTTTTTTCTTCTTCAACTTTCGGGTTCCACGGAGGGTAGATAAGCATTCCGTATTGTGGGCGATTTTAGGAGGGTTTTCACTTTTCAAGGATTCATCCGATTCTGGGAATGACGAGTTTTCCACACTATTGTAATTATAACTGGTATGTTTCCCGGAATGCTTCAGCGAATCTGAACTACTCTCATCATTAGGAGATTTGGTAGAATCTCGAACTAAAAACAATTTGGTGGTTGGGTTTGTTGTACAGTTTTTTGCAGCCATCTTTTTGCTATTTGTCGGTTTGTTTGCTGTTTTTACTTTGGTAGATATTAATAATTCATTTTTGTTTTGATTGGTGACCCATTTGAGCCAATGTTTTTGTTGTTGACCAATCTGAATGGCTTGGTCTTCCCGTTCGGGCAGTGGAGTGAAATGAAAATCGCATAATGAGGCTGCAGGTTGATGATTTCGTGTATTGTCATGAGATTGAGTGATGAGGGATTCAGCTGGAAATTTTTTCATTATCATGTCCACCTTTTCTGGTAAAGACAGATAGGACTACAGGGAATTCGGAATGATGAAAGTTTATTCCTATTCTTGATCCATTGTTATTGTTGGAGTCTGTGGGGAGAATCTTTCATCATGACAAAAGTTTTCAACAAAACACTTTTTGGTTATCATCATCTTGTATTAATTTTTGTTGGACAATACAGAAAGCTAGAAGCGGAAGCTTTTTTGGTAAACCAAAGGCTGTGTTGTTCATTGGTCAAGCGAGAAAAATGCGTGCTTTGTTTGCTATTAGTCAAGTAAGTCTCAATAGAAGTAAAATGAACGAGCTAGGATTCCTATTATCCCATTCAGTTAAAAGGATAGTATATAGGTTAATTGAACCGTGTGGTTTTAATGACGGATTACAAGAATTGTCAGTTTAGGTGCCCATTTCTGGTAGAATACGAACACGCAGTTTTTGCTATGTTCATTTTGTTGTGCATTTTGCCGATTATATAGATCGATAGATTTTTATAGAATTTAATTTGGTGTACCTGTACAATATGATTGCAATGGTTTCTTGCAGCAGGAGTTAATTTTATGAAAAATCTCACCGTTATAAAGAAGTTACAACAGATTCTGGACCTCCAATTAGACATCTTGAATGCTGGAACTGACACTAACTACTAACTTATTAATTAAATGAAATAACTTACGGAGACTGAGAATATAGAATACAATTTGATAAAAAACGAATGAAAGCACACCGTTTCCACAAATATGGCGATAAACAAAGCTACACCACTGTCACTACTACTTTTAAACAGCCGTAGTTGAATTGGAATAACATTAATTAAATTTACATTAATTAAATCGGAGGAATGAATTTAGCTCTAGCTCACAGCAAGTCACAACAAAAATTGTGAACTATTGTCTATCGTCAACAACTAGTAAATACTGTAAAGGATAAAAGCCGCTCAAAAGTTCCTACCATTTTTCGCCCTCCCAAATAAATATTTGAACAATGGCGACAAGCGTCAAATAAATATGGATTGATTAAGGCTGAAATTCACATGCTATCCCAAAATGGGTCGTCAAAATACGGGAAATTTCAATAACTTTAGGTAATCAGTCTGTTAGTAAACATTGTAACAGCTTCTAAACTAACTAACTTACTCAAGCAAATAATGCTACTAAATTTTAGCGAAACCATGTCCCCAATTTATTTTT
>Ga0210040_10005908_pt1 | contig 15439 bp, 11 predicted proteins | sample CryGeyCG12114_NA_FD_185462 | JGI IMG/M metagenome (GOLD analysis project Ga0210040, IMG submission 185462) | Groundwater microbial communities from aquifer - Crystal Geyser CG19_WC_8/21/14_NA (SPAdes) (version 2) | ecosystem: Environmental > Aquatic > Deep subsurface > Groundwater | place: USA... | reverse complement strand
ACGGCAGCGAGCAGCAGGGGCTGGTCCGCTTCGCCGTCCCGTCGATCGCCCCGAACAAGGTCGCCCCCCGGGCGGCGACGCCCTTCACCCCGACCGCCACCATGATCCCGGGTGCGGTGCGGATCTCGTGGAAGGCCGTGTCCGACCGGGACAACGAGTACCTGACCTACCGGGTCTACCGCGACAGCGACACCACCGCGCCGGTCTGCCAGACGACGGGGCCCTCCACGTGGTGGCAGCTGCCGACGTACGCCTGCGGCAACACCGGCGCCACGGCCGGTGCGCACCGCTACCTGGTGACCGCTACCGACCCTGCGGGCAACAGGCTGGCCTCCACCTGGATCGACGCCACGGTGCCCGCGGCCAGCAGCAGCGCCGCGCGGCCCTACGCCGAGACGGTCCGCGCCGACGGCGCCGTCTCCTACTGGCCGCTGGGTGAGTCGTCCGGGTCGACAGCTCACGACCAGGCCGCGACCCTCGACCTGACCATTAACGGCGGGGTCACGCGTGGCCGGCCCGGCGCGCTGAAGGCAGACGCGAACACGGCGTTCAGCTTCAACGGGAGCTCCAGCGGTTACCTGGCGTCGAAGACTGCGATCACGGCCCCGCAGACCTTCTCCGTCGAGGCGTGGTTCCAGACCACCTCCGCTTCCGGCGGGAAGATCATCGGGTTCGGCAACAGCGCCACGGGCAACAGCACGAGCTACGACCGGCACGTCTACCTCGACGCCCAGGGTCGGGTCTCGTTCGGGATCTACTCGGGTGCTCAGCAGACCGTCACCAGCCCCGCGCGCTACAACGACGGGAAGTGGCACCACGTCGTCGCGTCGATGAGCCCGGCCGGGATGGTTCTCCACCTCGACGGTCAGCGGGTCGCCTCCCGGGCGGACACCACCTCCGCGCAGGCCATCAGCGGATTCTGGCGGATCGGTGGCGACACCACCTGGTCCGGAAGCGGCTACCTCAACGGTCTCATCGACGAGGCCGCCGTCTACCCGACCGTGCTGTCGCCGGCCACGGTGGCCCGGCACTTCGCCGTCGGCACGGGAGCCAACACCGCACCGACGGCGGGTTTCACCTCGACGACGTCGGACCTGGACGCCTCCTTCGACGCGAGCAGCTCCGCCGACGCCGACGGGCGGGTCGTGTCCTACGCCTGGAACTTCGGGGACGATCGGACCGGCACCGGGGCCACGCCGTCGCACACCTACGCCGCGGCCGGCACCTATCAGGTGACGCTGACGGTGACCGACGACGACGGTGCGACCGGGACGACGACGCAGCCGGTCACCGTCACGGCGCCCCCGACGGGGTCGGGCTCCTATGCCGCCGATGCCTTCGGCCGTGACGTCGCGTCCGGCTGGGGTACGGCCGACCGTGGTGGCGCATGGACCGTGAGCGGTGGCCTCACGAACGCCGAGGTCGCCGGTGGTGCCGGGCAGCTCACCGCTGCCGCCGGACGGAGCATGTCCGCGAACCTGAACGACGTGTCGCGGCAGGACGTCGCGGTGCAGGCCGACTTCACCCTGCAGCAGGCAGCCACGGGCGGCGGCACGTACGTCTACCTCGCCACCCAGCGGGTGGGCACCAGCGACTACCGGGCGACCCTCCGGTTCCAGTCGACCGGCGCCGTCGATCTCCGCGTGGACCGCGTCGTCGACGGAGCCGAGACCGTCCTGGGAATCACTCGGCTGCCGGGGACGCACACCGTCGGCAGCGCCCTGACCGTGCGGTTCGAGACCAGCGGCACCGGCACGGCGACGCTGCGGGCCAAGGCCTGGGCCGCGGGGACGGCGGAGCCGGCCGGCTGGACGCTGACCCGCACCGACGACACCGCGTCGCTGCAGCGGAAGGGCGCGCTGCGCGTGGAGGCCTACACCTCCGGGAGCGCGACGCGACCCTCGGTCCTCCTGGTGGACAACGTGCGGGCCGAGCCGGCGGGGACGTTCGTCGAGCCGGTCAATGCGGCGCCGACCGCAGCGTTCGCCTCGTCGGTGGACGACCTCGCGGTGGCCGTGGACGGGTCGGCATCGGCCGACGCCGACGGGCGGGTCGTCTCATACGACTGGAACTTCGGCAACGGAGCCAGGGCCACGGGTGCCACGGCGTCGTACACCTACGCGACGGCGGGCACCTACCAGGTGACGTTGACGGTGACCGACGACGACGGTGCGACCGGCACGGTGACCAAGGCGGTCACGGCGACCGCGCCGACGCCGCCGCCGGCGGATGCGCCATCGGCCTTGGACGCCTTCGGACGGGGGGTCGCCTCCGGCTGGGGTTCGGCCGACGTCGGCGGCGCCTGGACCATCGGTGGCAGCACGGCTGCCGCCACGGTCGTCGACGGTGCCGGTCAGCTGACCGGCCAGGCGGGCAAGAGCACGCGGGCCGGGCTGGCGGGGGTCTCCCAGAGGGACGTCGCGGTGCAGGCCGACATCATGCTGCCGCAGGCGCCCACGGGTGGCGGCACCTACATCAGCCTCGCTGGCCGACGTGTGGGTACGAGTGACTACCGGGCCACGCTGCGGATCCAGGCATCGGGTGCGGTGGACCTGCGGCTGGACCGCATCGTCGACGGTGCCGAGACGGCGCTGCGCACCGTCCGGCTGCCGGGCACCTACACGGCCGGCACTCCGATGACCGTGCGCCTGGAGCTGACCGGTGAGGGCACCACCACACTGAAGGGCAAGGCCTGGGGGGCCGGCACCGCCGAGCCTGCCGACTGGATGGTCACCACGACCGATGACACTGCGGCGCTGCAGGCTCCCGGTGGGCTCTACGTGGAGACCTACACCGCCTCCACGGCGACGCGGGCCCAGGTCTTCCGGATCGACAACCTGTGGGCCGGGGCGCCGGGCACGATGCCGACGCGCTGATCCTGCGACACGGACGTCTCACCCCCGGCGGGTCCCCCCCCGCCGGGGGTGAGACGTCTCAGGGGACACCCCGTTGGGGGATGACCGCGGGCGACGATCACAGCAGGATCGGCGGGCCCGGTCATCCGACCGGTTGGGGGAGGAGCACGACATGAGCGGCTGCACGGCACGGAGGGCCCGGCGTCCCGGGGCCGGGAAAGCTCTGGCATGACAACTGCGGAGGCACTCACCAGGCCCGCCGCGGACCGCTCCGCCGGCGGCGACGCCCTCGGGGTCGTGGTCGTCTCGTACGGCTCGGCGCAACTCCTCAGGCGCAACCTGGCGCCGGCCGGGCTCGCCGGGTCCAGCGTGCGCGTCATCATCGTCGACAACTTCTCCACCGCGCAGAACCGGCGCGACGTCGAGGAGCTCGCCGCCGCCGAGGGCTGGCACCTCGTCGGCATGCCCGACAACCGGGGCTTCGGTGCGGCATGCAACGCCGGCGTCGCCGCGGCGCGCGAGCTGGGCTGCCGGACCTTCCTCTTCCTCAACCCCGACGCCGTCATCTCCCCCACCGTCGTCGACGAGCTCCGGGCGCACAGCATTCGGGAGCCGATGGCGCTGATCAGCCCCCGGTTGGTCGACTCTGCCGGTGAGGTCGTGTTCCGTGTCGCCCGGACCGACCTGCGCGACGGCCGCGTGCGGCGCCGCCCGGACGACGAGGGGCCGCGCACGAACGACCCCGGCGACTGGCTGTGCGGCGCCTGCGTCGCGGTGCACGACGACCTGTTCACCCGCATCGGCGGCTACGACGAGGCGTACTTCCTCTACTGGGAGGATGTCGACCTCGGGTACCGCGCCGTCGCCGCGGGCGGGTCGGTGATCCTCCGCGAGGATCTGGTGGCAGTGCACGACGAGGGCGGCACCCACGGGCCCCGCCAGGGCCGGGCCAAGTCCGCCCTCTACTACCGCTACAACTGCCGCAACCGGCTCGTGTTCGCCACCCGTAACCTGGACCGCCGCAGCCTGCTGCGCTGGGTGCTCACCACGCCGGCGGTCAGCTGGGAGATCCTGCTGCGCGGCGGACGCCGCCAGTTGCTGCACACCCCCTCGGTGCTCTGGGCGGCGGTCCACGGCTCGCTGTCCGGGCTGGCCGCCGCGCTGCCTGCGCTCGTCCGGGGACCGCGACGGCACCCGGCCCGACCCGCGGTGCTCGTGGCGCACCCCGGTGCCGAGCTCTACGGCTCCGATCGCGTCCTGCTCGAGTCGGTGGCCGCGCTGGCCGTGGACGGCGACGTGACGGTCGCGCTGCCCGGCCCCGGCCCGCTGGTCGCCGAGCTCGAGGCCCGCGGCGCTCGCGTCGTGAGCTGCCGCATGCCAGTCCTGCGCAAGGCGGTGCTCCGGCCCGCCGGGGCCCTGCAGCTGATGGGTGACGCCGTGCGCGGGCTGCTGCCGGCGCTCGCGCTGCTGCGCCGCGCCGACATCGTGCACGTGAACACCACCGTCATCCCGTCCTGGGTGCTCCTCGCCCGCCTGGCCGGCCGGCGCGTCGTCTGCCACGTGCACGAGGCGGAGTGGCCCGGCCCGGCGGTGCTGCACCGGCTGCTGCTGCGGCCGCTGCTCGCGGCCTCCACCGTGGTGGCCAACAGCCGGTTCACCGCCGAGGTGCTGACCGGGCTGCTGCCCGTCCTCGCCGGCCGGACGACCGTCGTCCCCAACCCCGTGATCGGCCCGGCCGACGCCGTGCCCGCACGGGAGCGGTTGGACGGGCCGGTGCGATTGCTGTTCGTCGGGCGGCTCTCGGCCCGCAAGGGCGCCGACGTCGCCGTCGACGTGCTGCGCGAGCTCGTGGACCGCGGCGTGGAGGCCCAACTGACCCTGGCCGGCTCGGTGTTCGCCGGCTACGAGTGGTTCGAGGCCGAGCTGCGCGAGAAGGTGCGCCGGGCGGGTCTGACCGACCGGGTCGAGTACAGCGGTTTCCTGCGCGACGTGTGGCCGGTGCTGGCGCAGGCCGACGTCGTCCTGGTGCCCTCGGTGCTGGACGAGTCCTTCGGCAACACGGCGGTGGAGGCGGTCCTGGCCGCCCGACCCGCCGTGGTGAGCGACCTCCGCGGGCTCCGCGAGGCCACGGAGGGCTACACGGCCGTGCGGCTGGTCGCTCCGGGCGAGGTCGGTCAGTGGGCCGACGCGGTGCAGGAGCTGGTCGCCGACTGGTCGCGGGCACGCACGGCCGCGGCCGACGACGCCGTCACCGCTCGGGACCGGCATGCCCCCTCCCGGTTCGCCGCGCGGCTGACCCAGGCCGTCGGCGTCGCCGGGCCGGCCGTCCCGGACGGACGACGGTGAGCCTCGCCGGCGCGCTCCAGGGAGCCGCCACCGACATCGTGCGCATCACCATCGCCGTGCCGACCTACCGGCGTCCCGACGATCTGCGGGCCACATTGCCGCTGCTGCTGGACCAGGCCCGCGGAACCGGCGACCGGTACGTCACCGACGTGCTGGTCGTCGACAACGACCCCGGTGGCAGCGGCGCGGCAGTGGTGGCCGAGCTGCCCGCGCCCGAGCTGCGGTACGTGGCCGAGCCGACGCCCGGGATCGCCGCCGTCCGCAACCGCGCGATCGACGAGGCCGGAGGCAGCAACCTGCTCGCCTTCATCGACGATGACGAGCGCCCGATGGCCGGCTGGCTGGATGCGCTGGTCGCGACCTGGGCGGCCACCGGCGCCGCTGCGGTGTCCGGCACCGTCCTGGCCGAGTACGACGGGGAGCTCGATCCGTGGATCCGTGCGGGGGACTTCTTCGTCCGCCGTCGCATGCCGACCGGCACGGAGATCGATGTCGCAGCGACCAACAACCTCCTGCTCGACCTGGACCAGGTCCGACGCTTCGGCGTCCGCTTCTCCGCGGCACTCGGGCTCGGGGGTGGGGAGGACAGCTTGTTCACCCGCACGCTCGCTCGTGCGGGTGGGCGCATGTTCTGGTGCGACGAGTCCGTCGTCGTCGACCGCGTGCCCGTGGCGCGGATGACCCGGTCCTGGGTGCTCACCCGGGCGTGGAGTCACGGCAACGCGGCCGTGCTCACCGAACTGCGGCTGGCCGACGGACCGTGGGCCCGGTCGGCGCTGCGGCTCCGCTGGTCCGCCCGTGGAATGGTCCGGGTCGCAGGCGGCTCGGCCCGGTGGGGCTGGGGTGGGCTGGTGCGCTCCGACCGGCACCGGGCGCGGGGCCTGCGGGGGCTGTGCCGCGGCGCCGGCATGGTCGGCGCCGCCTGCGGCGTGATCTTCGAGGAGTACGCGCGGAACGGCCGCCGGTGGCGGCTGTCGTGGAGAGGAGTCCGATGAGTGCGGCGACGACTGTCCGGAGTGCGGCGAAGGCGGTCCGGAGGACGGCCCGGCGGGGCGCCGGGACGCTGCTCGGATCGGCGGTCGAGGTGCGTACCGACGCGCCCGACGTCGTCCTGACCTTCGACGACGGCCCCGAGCCGGGCGGCACCGACCGGGTGCTGGGCGCGCTGGCCGAGGCAGGTGCCGGTGCGACGTTCTTCGTGCTCCTCACCCGGGTGCGCAGGTACCCGGGTCTGCTCGACGAGATCGTCGCCGCAGGGCACGAGGTGGCCCTGCACGGCGTCGACCACCGGGCGCTGCCGACGCTGCGGCCGGAGGAGGTCGGGCGGCTCCTCCGCGACGGCAGGGCCGAGCTCGAGGACGCCGTCGGCCGCGAGGTCCGGTGGTACCGGCCTCCCTACGGCCGGCAGACGGTGCGCAACTGGCGGTCGGCGACCGCCGCCGGGATGCTGCCGGTGCTCTGGGGCCCCACGACGTGGGACTGGAAGACCGACGTCGCGGACGCCGAGCGCGTGGACAAGTCCATGCAGGGGGTGGCCGCCGGCTCGATCGTGCTGGCGCACGACGGCTTCGCCGGGCCCGACGACGGCGCTTGCGACGGGCCGCCACCGACCCTCGACCGCGGTCGGCTGATCTCCGCCGTCCTCGACGGCTACGCCGCACGCGGGCTGCGCGCACGCTCGCTGGGGGACGCGCTCGGGGACGGGAGCCTGGTCCGGGAGACCTGGTTCCCCGGCTGACCCCCGCACCACGTAGCTCGGTTCCCGGTCTTCGCGACCGGGGTGGAGGTCAGCGGGCGGCCATGGACCGGGCCCAAGCGGCCACGCCCCGCAGATCCGCTCGGATCGGCGGCAGCGCGGCGGCGGCCGAGTAGACAGCCAGCCCGGCGAGGGCGCCGACGGCGATGCGCACCACGGAGGGAGCTCCGGCGACCAGCTCGGTGCCCAGGTAGGAGGCGACACCGGCAGGCGCGGCGCACGCGGTGATCCGCAGCGCACCGCCGAGCAGCGCCCGCGCGGGAATCGGGGTGACCCGGGAGAGCCACCAGAGGGACAGCGGCCACTCGAGCAGGGCGGCCGCTGCGTAGCCCGCGGCCACGCCCACGACATCCCAGCGGCTGCCGATGCCGATGCAGAGGGCGCTGATCACCAGCGTCAGGAGCGTGTAGCGCAGCAGCGCGCCGGCCAGGCCGCGCGAGAGGTAGACCCAGCTGCCGACGTAGGCGAGGGTCTGGGCGCTGCCGGCCACCGCCAGCAGCGCGAGCACCGGGGCCACCGCGGCCCAGCGCTCGCCGAGCATGAGATCGACGACCGGCACCGCGGCGCCGGCGCCCACGGCCATCGCGGCCACCAGCGTGTAGCCCAGGGCCAGCTGACCGCGGCGCAGGTACTCGCCGAACCTGACCGGGTCGTCCTGCAGCCGCGCCAGCACGGGTACCGCCAGGTTGGTGGCCGGGGCGCGCACCTGGTTCAGCGGGTTCATCAGCAGCTGGTAGCCGCGGTTGTAGACGCCCAGTGCGGACGGCCCGGCGACGAGCCCGAGCGCGAGGTTGTCCAGGTTGTTGCCGACGTAATAGGCCAGTTGGGTGCCGGTGATGCCGCCGCCGAAGCGCAGGAAGGGGCGCAGGCCGGCACCGCGCCGCGGCCGTCCGGGCAGCCAGCGGCCGAGCGCGGCGGCGCCGACCAGGACGACGGTGCCCTGCACCAGCTGCTGGACGACCAGCGACCAGTAGCCGGCGCCGAGAATGGCCGCGACGACGGCGGTCGACAGCGCGAGCACTTGGGCCAGCAGGTCGATGCCGGCCAGGGCGCCGAAGCGCATCTCGCGGGTGAGCCCGGCCCGGTACTGCGCCACGAGCCCGTTGAGCAGGAACGTGGCCGCCAGGACGCGGATGACCGGCACCAGTTGCGGCTCGCCGAACGCGGCGGCCACCGGCTCGGCGGCGAGCAGGGCGGCCAGCGCCAGGACGACGCCGGCGGCAGTGTTCAGCCAGAAGAGCCCGTCGCGCTGCGGCCCGGTGAGGGAGGGGGCGCGGATGGCGGCGGTGGTGAGCCCGAGGTCGCGGACGACCTCGCCGATGCCGACGACCACCAGGCCGACGGCGAACAGGCCGTAGTCACGAGGGTCGAGCAGCCGGGCCAGCACGGTGACAGAGGCGAGCTGCAGCAGGATGCGCGCGCCCTGACCGGCCATCGTCACACCGGCTCCGCGGGCGGCGGCGCGGCCGAGGCCGTCGCCGTGTGCCGCGGGTGTGGGGGAGGGCAGGAGATCGGCCGGTGCGCCGCTCCCGTCAGCGGGAGGTGGCACGGTCGGCCTCCGGGACGGCGGACGGGAGAGCTGTCGCCTGCGGACGCGCGTACTCCCCGACGGTCCAGCCGAAGGCGCCGACGACGAGGCCGGCGTAGCTCGCCAGCGTGCCGGTCGCCCGGCCGCGGGCGCCGACCCGGCCGGTGAGGGTGGCGCCGGCCAGGGCCAGCAGCGCCTGCAGCAGGCGCACGGCGGCCTTGGCGACGATGGACGTGCGGACCCGCCAGCGTCCGGCGCGGCCACGGGCGAGCAGTACCTCCGCGCGACTCCACGACCCGGCCGACCGGAAGCAGCGCCGTAGCACCCAGCGCCGGGTCAGCCGCTCGGCGGGGACGTGCTCGAGAGCCTCCGCCTCGTCGCACCAGCGGATCTCGGACCCGGCGCGCACCAGAGCATGCGTGAAGAGGGTGTCCTCGCCGCCGGTCAGGCCGAGGCGCTCGTCGAAGCGCAGCCCGAGCTCTCGGACCCGGCGCAGGTCGAGCAGCAGGTTGCCCGCCCCGGCGCCCCGGACGCTGGTGCCGGTGGGCCGGGTCGGGCGGTCGAACACGCCGGTACCGAGGATCCAAGGGTCGACGGGCACCGTGAGCCGCGCTCCGACGGGTCCGGCCACCGCGGCGCAGCCCCACTCGCGCCAGGCGGCGACGATGCGGGCCAGCCAGCCGGGGCAGGGCTGCTCGTCGTCGTCGAAGAAGATCAGCGCGTCGGCGTGCGCGGCCTCGGTCAGCGCTCGGTTCCGGGCCGCGGAGATGCCCGGCCGGGGCTCGTGCACGTACTGGACCCCGCGCTCGGCCCACCCCAGCACCACGTCCGCGGCGCTGCCCTCGGGGTCGTTGTCCACGACGAGCACCGTGGCCGCAGGCGTGACCGTCGCGGCCTGCGCGACGAGGTCGGCGAGGAGGCCGGACAGCAACCCGACACGCCGGTACGTGAGCACCGCTACGACGGTGGTCGACCCGCTGCCGGGTTCAGACATGTCCCACTCCTCCGATTGTTGGACCTGCATCTGCAGCATCGGAGCGGCGAGGGAGGAACTTGAGCCCACGGGCGCGCGGGCAACGCTCCTTTCGGGTGACGCGTGAATGCTCTTCCGCCTGGATGGAGCCATTCCTGTGCCACCGTGTCCAAAGGCCCCGTCTACTTCGGCGGGCATTTTTCGGTCGCTGCGGCGCACGTCCGGCGACGAACGGGGGAGAGCAGTCCATGGGCGGTCGGCGGCGGGGGGCCGGGTCATGAGCACGGTTCTTCTGGCGGCAGTCGCGCTGTCCGTGGGGCTGCTCGGCGTCGTCGTCATGGCCCGGGCGCCTCGGGTGGCCCTGGCCGGGTGGCTGCTCGCAGTGTGCGCTGTCCCGGTCTGGGCCGGGGTGGTGGTGGTCATCAACTGGGAGCCGCACGTCGTGGCCACGCTGGGCCTGGCCGTCTCGCTGGTGCTGGCACTCGCCGCCGGGCGTGGTGCGGAATCCGTCCGGCTGACCTGGGCCGACGGGCTCATGGCGGTGTTCGTGGCCGTCTCCCTCGTCCCTGCCCTGGCCGGACGGGCGGACATCAGCGAGGTCTTCCAACTGCTCGTGGGGTGGTTCGTGCCCTTCCTGGCCGGGCGGGTCATCGGCCACCGCGTCCCCGTGGTCCAGGTCTACGGCGCGTTCGCGGCAGCGTTCACCGTGGTCGGTGTCCTGACGCTGGTGGAGTTCGCCACCGGTTGGAACCCGTTCGTGCTCATCCCGGGCTCCAACGACCTCTACGGTCCGTGGTCCCCGATCCAGGTGCGTGGCGGCCAGGCGCGAGCCGAGGGAGCCTTCGGCCACTCGATCGCGCTGGGTGCGAGCCTGGCGCTCGCCGCGCCGCTCACCCTGGCCGCCCCCTTCCGAACCGGCGTCCGGTTGCTCATGGTCGCGGTCCAACTGGCCGCCTCGGTGGTCACCTTCAGCAGGATCGGCCTCGCCACCGCGGTCCTCGGCGTCGTCCTGACCGTCCTCGCGGTGCGCACCGGCCTTCCCGCACAGCTGCGCTGGGCGATCGCCGGCGCCCTTGTCGTGGGCGCCGCAGCCTCCGCGTCCCTCCTCACGAGCGTGTTCGCCGCGGCGGGTTCCGAGGCCACGGACAGCGCCGACTACCGCGTCGACCTGCTCGCACTGCTGCCCAGCGTGCGCTTGTTCGGTCACGCGGACAGCCTCCAGCGCTCGCCCACCGGGGAGCAGTCCTTCGGCTCGTTCCAGTCGGTGGACAATGCGCTGCTGCTCGTGGCCCTCGACTACGGGTGGGTGCCCGTAGCGCTGGTCCTGGTCCTGCTGCTGACCGCGGTCGGCGCTGCGGTGACCCGTCGAGCCACCCCACCGACGCTGGCCCTGGTGGCGCAGCTGCCGGCCTTCGTGAGCGTTGCGCTGATCACGCAGTACGCCACGCTCGCCTGGTTCATCGCGGGTCTGGCGGTCTACAGCCAGGCAGCGGCACAGCGCCCCACCGACGGTCGACCGGCGTCGCCGGCCGACGGTATGCCCGAGAGGTCACCAGAAATAGGGATGGGGGGCGGACATCCGCCCATTCCCGCCCTACGGTGACCATTCATCCCGACTATTCCGGTGGTCGCCCGCTGGTGGAGGATTGCGTGTCCCTGCACAGTTTCCTGACAGCCCTTCGACGGCGAGCGCGGCTCGTCATCGCCATTCTGGCCATTTCTGTCGTGGGTGCGGGCGTCCTCAGCCTGCTGTCGACCGCGCGGTACGAGGCCGAGGCGACCCTGTACTTCTCGGTGCGATCGGCGCAGGGCGTGGACGACCTGTCCAATGGAGCCTCGTTCACCCGTGAGCAGATGGCGTCCTTCGCGAGTCTGGCGGTGACTCCCGCCGTCCTCGAGCAGGTGGCCGACCAGCTGGACTACCCGGGAGGTGCCAGAGCGCTGCGGGAGACCGTCGCTGCGACGGCCGCCAACGACACGGTGCTGCTCACCGTCACCGTCACCGACATCGACGCGCGGCGGGCCTCGGCTGTCGCCAACGCCGTGGCCGAGCGGACGATCACCGTGGTGCGCGACGTGTCACCGACCGACCCGCTGGGCGGGGCAGGTGCCCTCAAGGTCTCCGTCGTCACCCCCGCGTCCGTTCCCTCGTCGCCGAGCTCGCCGAACACCGTCCTCAACCTGGCGGCAGGGGTGGTGCTCGGGCTGACGCTCGGTGTCCTCGCGGCCCTGGCGCGCGAGACGTTCGACACTCGCGTCCGCGATGCCGGGGTGCTCGCCGAGCTGACCGATCTGCCGGTCCTCGGCAGCGTGCCGGCCTGGGCGGCGAAGTCCGGCCGGGTGGTGGTGACCACGGCGCCGCACAGCCCGGCAGCCGAGAGCTTCCGGCAGCTGCGGACCAACCTGGAATTCCTCCGCGTCGCGGGCGAGGACGAGGGCCACCCGGCCGGTGGCCACGTCCTGGCCGTGACGTCCTCGCTGTCGGCGGAGGGCAAGTCGACGGTCGCGGCCAACCTGGCCGTGAGCCTCGCCGAGACCGGTGCCCGGGTACTGCTGGTCGACGCCGACCTGCGCCGCCCGGCGGTCGCCGACGTGCTCGGCATCGAGGGGGGCGTCGGGCTGACGACGGTGCTGGCCGGGCAGGCCACGGTGGACCAGATCGTGCAGGACTGGGGACCGAACGGCCTCCAGGTGCTGCCGTCGGGGGCGGTGCCGCCCAACCCGGCGGAGCTGCTCGCTTCGCCGGCGATGCGCCGCTTCGTCGCCGAGCTGCGCACCGCCTACGACTACGTCGTCATCGACACCACCCCCGTGCTCCCGGTGGCCGACGCGAGCGTGCTGTCGCGGGTCGTCGACGGCGTGGTCGTGGTGGCCAACGCCCGGCGGGTCCGTCGGGGGCAGCTCGTCCAGTGCCTTGGCGACCTGTCACGGGTCTCGGCCAACGTCCTCGGCGTCGTCCTCAACCAGGTCCGCCGGGACGAGGAGTCCTACACCTACGCGCCCCGGGAAGCGGCCACGGCGCCGCGCGCCGAGGCTCCCGCCGCCGCGGCCCCGGTCCGGCCGGCCCTGGGCCGCGCCCCGTCCGGCAAGCAGCCGGTCGGTTGAGCGTGGGCGCTGCAGCGGCGGCGCGGCCGCCATTCCCGGTGCTGGTGGTGTGCACCGGGAACATCTGCCGGTCCCCGGCCGCCGAGCTGCTGCTCCGTGCAGGGCTCGGGGGGGACGATGGCGTCGTCGTGTCGAGTGCCGGCCTGGGTGCCCTGGCGGGAGAGCCCGTCGCCGCGCCGATGTCCGGGATGCTGGCCGCGCGCGGCGTCGGGACGGCCGGCTTCACCGCCCGCCAGTTGCAGCCCCCGGCGATCCGCTCGGCCGGGCTGGTGCTCACCATGACGGCCGCGCAGCGCTCGGCGGTGGTGAGCCGTCTGCCGGCCGCCGTCCGGCGGACCTTCACCCTCCGGGAGGTCGCCGACCTGGCCCGGCTGGCGGGGAACCTGCCGGGTACCCCGGCCGACCGACTGGCGGCCCTCGTGGCTCAGGCGCCGCGGTTGCGCGCCTTGCGTACCGGTCCGCGGGACGACGACATCGAGGACCCCTACGGGCGGCCCGACGAGGTCTTCGCCCGGGTGCTCGACCGGATCGACGGTGCCGTGGCGGAGTTGTTGGGTGCGCTGGTCCCGCGATCCGCTCGCACAGCGTGACCGGCTGCGCTGGCCAGATCTCCCGAAAGCCGCGCGCTTTCGGGTGAATGACCCGTTGGAGCGATGACCGACCGTAGTCGCTTCTGGTGGAGTTGAGTTCGACACGGCAGTAGGCCTGCCACGGGGGAGAAGCGCACATGAGTCGAGTGATCGGTTACGCGCCCGGCGCGTACGACCTGTTCCACATCGGGCACCTCAACCTGCTCCGGCACGCCGCCGAGCAGTGCGACCACCTGGTCGCCGGGGTCGTTTCCGACGAGATGCTGGTGCTGACCAAGGGCCGTGCCCCGGTGATCCCGCTGGCCGAGCGGATGGAGATCGTCAGCGGCCTCCGGATCGTCGACGAGGTGCACGCCGAGGCCGTCCCCGACAAGATCGACACCTGGCGCGAGGTCGGCTTCGACGTCATCTTCAAGGGCGACGACTGGCGCGGCACCGAGAAGGGGGACCGGCTCGAGCGAGACTTCTTCGCCGTCGGTGTCGAGGTGCGCTACTTCCCGTACACGGTCCACACGTCCAGCACGGCCCTGCGCCGTGCCCTCGCCGCGCTGGAGGCCGGCGCCGTGCCGATCCCCCGGCGACGGCTGGCGGGGGACGGCCGCCGGTGAGCGTCGCCACGGGGACGGCTCAGGAGCTGGACCCCGAGGGCCGACGGCGCGTGCACCTGCCGCCGGTGCTCATGTACCACTCGATCTGCGACTCAGGCCGCCCCGATCCGCATCGGATCCGGGTCACCCCTGACCGGCTGGACCGGCACCTGCGCCTGCTGCGCCGGCTCGGGCTGCGCGGCGTCTCGCTGGCCGAGCTGGTGGCCGCCGAGCAGCGCGGCGGGGCAGCCGGCCTGGTCGGGCTCACCTTCGATGACGGCTACACCGACTTCGTCGAGCATGCGATGCCGACGCTCGCCCGGCACGGGGCGACCGCCACCCTCTACGTGGTGGCCGGCCTGCTCGGTGGGCAGAACGACTGGGACGACGGCCCCCGGCTGGGCCTGCTCGACGCCGACGGCGTGCGCGCCGTGGCCGCGGCCGGGCACGAAGTGGGCAGCCACACGATGACCCACGCCGACCTGCGCGGCGCCGACCCCGCGGTCCTCGGGCACGAGGTGGCCGAGAGCCGCCGGGTTCTCGAGGAGGTGCTGCAGGCCGAGGTGTCCGGTTTCTGCTACCCGTGGGGCCGCTTCGATGCCGCCGCCGCGGACGCCGTTCGGGCCGCCGGGTACGACCACGCCTGCGTGACCGGTGACTTCTCGCCGGGCGACCGCTTCACGCTGCCCCGCGCCTACGTGGCGCCGGGGGACTCTGCGCCGCGGCTGCTGGCCAAGCTCGCGCGCTACCACTGGCGCATGCGCGGGGTGGGCGCACCCGCCGCGCGCTGACCCGGCCGCCGGGGGCTCCCTCCTTGGAGGCACCGCCGCGGCCGAACCGTTGAGGTCCCGCCCGCGCTCGCGTGGACTGGGCGGAGGAACGGACCCGAGTGACGGGCCCGACGAGAGGGGCACTGCCATGATCACGGACACGAGAACACGGCCGACGCTGCGCGCGCGCCTCGCCTCGCTGGGCCCGGTTCCGCTGTTCGCCGTGCTCGTGACCGTCGACCTGACGCTCATCGCCGCCGGTCTGGTCCGGCTGGTGGTGGCCGGTCCTAGCCTCACCGACCGGTGGCTGCTGGAGACCGACGGCGGCGTCGCCGAGTACGCCGGCTACCTCCAGCAGGCCGCTCTCGTCGTCCTCCTGCTGGCCCTGTGCTGGGCCGCCCGCTCGCTGGTGTGGGCCGCCTACGCGGTGCTCTTCCTCTGCGCCCTGGCCGACGACTACCTGCGGCTGCACGAGACCAAGGGCGCGTGGCTGGCCGACCGGCTGGCGGCGCACCTCTGGTTCCCCTCGGACGGATTCCTGGGACTCCGCGCCAACGATCTGGGAGAGCTTCTCGTCTGGGGGCTCCTGGCCGCCGTGCCCGTGCTCGCCGCCGTGGTGCTGCACCGGCGCAGCGACGGCTGGAACCGCCGCGCCAGCCTCGGGATGGCGGCCCTGATCGCCGTCTACGTGTTCTTCGGCGCCGTCCTCGACCAGCTCCACGTGCTCGTCAGCGACAGCTGGCTGGGCGATGTCGTCGGCACGCTCGAGGACGGCGGGGAGCTGCTGGCGCTGAGTGCGTCGGTGGTCTACGTCGTGGGCCGGCTGGGTGCGAGGCTGCGTGAAAGCGCGCCGGAGGCGGACGTGCCGACGCCGGTCGACCACCGGCTGCGCGATCAGCTGACGAGCGCCTCTCCTTCTTGAGCAGGGC
>Ga0210040_10005907_pt1 | contig 15441 bp, 15 predicted proteins | sample CryGeyCG12114_NA_FD_185462 | JGI IMG/M metagenome (GOLD analysis project Ga0210040, IMG submission 185462) | Groundwater microbial communities from aquifer - Crystal Geyser CG19_WC_8/21/14_NA (SPAdes) (version 2) | ecosystem: Environmental > Aquatic > Deep subsurface > Groundwater | place: USA... | reverse complement strand
GTTCCAGTCCCGCACCAGCACCGGCGTGCGCGGCATGACCCTGCGCGGCGGTGACGAGGTCGTCTCGCTCTCCATCCTGCACGGGGCAGAGCGCGACGCGGAGAAGCGCGACACCTATCTGCGCGTCGCACCCTGGAAGGCGGACGAGGAGGCTGCGGCCCTGTCGGACGAACAGCAGGAGATGGCCGCGCAGGAGCAGTTCATCCTGACCGTGTGCGCCAACGGCTACGGCAAGATCAGCTCCGCCTACGAATATCGTCAGACGGGACGCGGCGGCCAGGGGATCGTCAACATCGACAATATCCGCCGCAACGGCCCGGTGGTGGCCAGCTTCGCCGCGACCAAGCAGGACCAGCTGATGCTGGTGACCGACCAGGCCAAGCTGATCCGTATCGGGTTGGAGAGCCTGCGGGTCATCGGCCGCAACAGCGCCGGCGTGCGCCTGTTCGATGTGGCAAAGGACGAGCATGTCGTCAGCGCCGTGCGCATCGACGATCAGGAAGCGCCCGAGAACGAGGCGGAGGAGGCGATCGTCGAGGAGATGCTTGCCCGCAGCTCCGGAGAGACGAGGCCCGCCACCACCATCGACCGCGACGATCCGGTGGAGGACGAGGACGGGGGGGCGTAAGGCCCCGCCGTCTAGCGGCTGCTCACCAGCTTCAGCTGCGGATCGCGTTTCCTCAGCGTGCCGACCACGCCCAGCGCGATCAGCAGCTGACCCAGATACATCAGCGGCCAGGTGAAGATCTGCGGCACCGGGCTGCCCAGCAGCGGGCCGGTGCCGGCGAAATACAGCAGGTCGCCCGCCAGCACCAGCATCGCCCCTGCCGCGACGCGGGTGCGCGGGAAGGTGCTGGCCCAGGCGCCCGCCGCCATGCCGCCCAGCGCCAGGCCGTAAGCCGCGCTGGTGATGCCGCCCCATTCCTCCCCCACCAGCCAGGCCAGCACGGCGGAGGGGGCCAGCAGCAGGGCGACGGCCACGATCTTCTCGCGGCGGTCCAGCAGCAGCCGGCGATGGCGCAGGTAGAGCATCAGCCCCACCACGTGATAGGCGAAGTAGAGCACATGCGCCGCCAGCCCGTCGATCTCGGCCGCCATGTCCGCCGCCCCGGCGATCAGCATCAGCACCGCCAGCAGCCGGGCATCGGCACCGCCGTGCCGGGCCCAGGCATATAGCGCCAGCAGCGCCAGCGCGGCGCCCTTCAGCGGGATGAGCCACAATTCGGGCCACGGGCCGGCGCGCAGATAGTAGAACGCCAAGGCCGCGAGGATACTGGCGACAAGGTAGGGGCGTTTTTCGGCCAAGGGTCGTGGAGCGCGCGCCATGCCGCTCCTTGACGCGCGGGACGGTGGCGAGCAAGTCCCCCCGATGACGCATGATGTGCACATTATAGGCGGCGGGCTCGCCGGCAGCGAGGCGGCGTGGCAGCTGGCACAGGCGGGCTTCGCCGTGCGCCTGTCGGAGATGCGGGGCGGCGGCGACATGACGCCGGCGCACCAGACGGACGGGCTGGCCGAATTGGTCTGTTCCAATTCCTTCCGGTCCGACGATGACGAGAAGAACGCGGTCGGCCTGCTGCATCATGAAATGCGGCGGATGGATTCGCTGGTGATGCGCGCGGGCGAGATGGCCCGGGTGCCCGCCGGCAGCGCCATGGCAGTGGACCGGGACCTGTTCAGTGCCGAGGTCAGCCGCGCGCTGGAGGCGCACCCCAACATCACGGTCGTGCGCGAGCGGGTCGACACCCTGCCCGCCGCCGGCCCCACCATCGTCGCCACCGGACCGCTGACCGCCGCCGCGCTGGCCGACAGCATCGGCGCGGTCACCGGCGCAGGCGCCCTGGCCTTCTTCGATGCGATCGCCCCGATCGTCCATCGCGACAGCATCGACATGGACATCGCCTGGATGCAGTCGCGCTGGGACAAGGGGGACGGCAAGGATTACATCAACTGCCCGATGACCGAGGAGCAGTATCTGGCTTTCCATGCCGGCCTGCTGGCGGGCGAGAAGACCAGCTTCAAGGAATGGGAGGCGAACACCCCCTATTTCGAGGGCTGCATGCCGATCGAGGTGATGGCGGAGCGGGGCCTGGATACGCTGCGTTATGGCCCGATGAAGCCGGTCGGCCTGGACAATCCGCGCGATCCCACTCCGGAGTTCCCGCAGGGGCGCTGGTGCCATGCCGTGGTGCAGCTGCGGCAGGACAACAAGCTGGGCACGCTGTGGAACATGGTCGGGTTCCAGACCAAGCTGCGGCATGCCGAGCAGGTGCGGCTGTTCCGCACCATCCCCGGACTGGAGAATGCGGAATTCGCGCGGCTGGGCGGCCTGCACCGCAACACCTTCCTGAACAGCCCCACCTTGCTCGACCGGCAGCTGCGGCTGAAGGTGGCGCCGCATGTCCGCTTCGCCGGGCAGATCACGGGGTGCGAGGGCTATGTCGAGAGCAGCGCCATCGGCCTGCTGGCGGGCCGGATGGCGGCGGCGGAGCTGGCCGGCCGCCCGTGGCAGTCACCGCCGCGCACCACCGCGATGGGGGCGCTGCTGGCGCATATCACCGGCGATGCCGAAGCGTCCGACTACCAGCCGATGAACATCAATTTCGGCCTGTTCCCTCCTTTGCCCGAAGTTAAGAAGAAGCAGCGCAAGGAAGCCTATACGGACCGCGGCAAGGCAGACTTTGGCGCCTGGCTGGCGGAAGGGCGCGTGCCGGCCTGAAGATTACACGAAAGCCGGCAAAAGTGCGCGGCGCTGGTGGCTGCCGAAGGGTTCGGCATCAGCGCCCGCCGCCATCCGGTCGAGGCCGGAGACCAGCGCCAGAAGCGCAGAAATGCTGGACTTGCGCTGCACGCCGGTGAAGCGCCCGCGCCAGAGCTTCGGCTGGAGCGTGCCATCAAGCGCCAGTGGCATTCGGTCGGCCGGTGTGAACTTCCATTTCGGCTGGCTCTGGCCGGTCAGCGCGGTGGTCCAAGCGGCAATGAACGAGCCGGCGCCGGAACGCTTGCGCAGGCGATAGGCGCTCTCCCGCGTAAGGCCGACAAGCTGCGCGGCTTTGCGCACGCAGCCGGTCTGGGCGAGGAAGCCGATGAAGCGGGCCTGGCGCATGGGTGTCCAGCCGTCGCGGCGGATGCGCAGCGGTACGGGCAGGAAGGCCGGCAGGCGCAAATAGGGCTGCCAGGGCTTGCGTGTGGGGCGGGAGTTGCGGCGGTTGCTCATGCGCGACGGCGTAGGCGCGCGGGGTGCCTGTAGGAAAATGGTTTTGCGCTTCGACCGGCCGAGCACCAGCGGGTCGAATGGCGAGAATAGGTGGGGAACGGTCGTTCGCCCCCTTTCTCAACGTCATTCCGGACTAGATCCGAAAATCCGTTGTTTGACGCCGCGCCGGAAGGTCAAGCGGGGCCCCGGATCAAGTCCGGGGCGACGTACTTTTGGCGGTGGATTTAGACTCCCACCGTCCGCCCTTCGCACGCAGGGGCCCATCCGGGCTCTGTGCCTGAAACCCCGTCGCTGGTGGAGAGCTTATCCGGGCCCCTGCCCGCGCAGGGGCGACGATGATCAGTGCAATTGGGTGCAAGCCCTAGCCGCGCTTGCCCTTCTTGGTCGGCGGGGCGATGCCCGGGCCCATGGTGAGGAAGCGGTCCTCTCGCTGGCGGCGCAGATCGGCAGGCGGTATCGCGCCGAGGCGGTCGAGTTCCTCGCCCAGCGCGGTGCCGAGTTCGGTGGCCGCAACGGCCGGGTTGCGCTGCGCGCCGCCCACGGGCTCGGGCACGATGCGGTCGATCACGCCCAGTTCCGCCAGTTCCTGCGCAGTCATGCGCATCGCCTCGGCCGCCTGCGGAGCCTTTTCCGCCGTACGCCACAGGATCGAGGCGCAGCCTTCGGGCGAGATCACCGAATAGACGGCATGTTCGAACATCAGCACGCGGCTCGCGCTGGCGAGCGCGACTGCGCCGCCCGAGCCGCCTTCCCCCACGATGGCCGCGACCAGCGGGGTGGGCAGCGCCAGGCACGCTTCGGTCGAGCGGGCGATCGCCTCGGCCTGGCCGCGCTCCTCCGCCTCGATGCCGGGGAAGGCGCCGGACGTATCGACCAGCGTCACCACCGGCAGGCCGAAGCGGCCGGCGAGTTCCATCAGGCGGATCGCCTTGCGGTACCCCTCCGGCTTGCCCATGCCGAAATTGTGGCGGATGCGGCTCTGCGTATCATGGCCTTTCTCGTGCCCGATCAGCATCACCCGGCGCCCGCCCAATTGTGCGAAGCCGCCCATGATCGCCTGGTCGTCGCCATACAGGCGATCCCCGCCCAGCGGCACGAAGTCGGTGAAGGCATGGGCGACATAGTCGCGGAAATGCGGCCGGCCGGGATGGCGCGCCACCTGCGTCTTCTGCCACGGCGACAGGCCGGCATAGGTGCTGGCCAGCAGTTCGGCGCTCTTGCCCTCCAGCCGTGCCAGTTCGGCCGAGATGTCGACATCGTTACCCTCACCTGCGGCGGCGCGCAGTTCGGCGATGCGGCTGTCCAGTTCGGCGACCGGCTTTTCGAAATCGAGATAGGAGATCATGCCCGCTTCGCTACGGCCCCGGACGCCGCGTCGCAAGAGGATGCCGCTCGTTCACCAGCGCGACCAGCCGCGCGGCATCGACATGGGTATAGATCTGCGTGGTGGCGATGTCGGCATGGCCGAGCAGCGTCTGCAACACGCGCAGGTCCGCCCCGCCCTCCAGCAGATGGGTGGCGAAGGCGTGGCGCAGGACATGCGGGCTGACGCGCGCCGGGTCGATGTCGGCCCGCGCGGCGAGTTCGCGGATCAGCTGGAACAGGCGGATGCGGGTGAGATGGCCCGCCTGCGACCCAGCGCGGCCGGGGAACAGATGGCGGGTGGCGGCGGGGCGCAGCTGCAGCCACGCGGTGAGCGCCGTGCGCGCGCGGCGGGACACGGGCACCATGCGCTGCTTCGATCCCTTCCCCGTGACGGTGACGAAGGGCGCATCGCGCGGCACCGCGTTGAGCGGCAGGGACACCAGTTCCGTCGCCCGCAGGCCGGAGCCATAGAGCATCTCCAGCAGGGCCAGCAGGCGCACGGGCTGCGGGGTGACCACGGTGGCCTCCTCCTCCGCCCGGGTGAACAGGCGGGCAACCTCGTCATGGTTCAGGATGCGCGGCAGCGGACGGCGGGTGGCAGGGCGTGGCAGGGCGGCGGAGGGATCATCCGCCCGCACGCCTTCATCCACCAGGAACAGGTAGAACTGGCGCAGGGCGGAAGCCTTGCGGGCGACGGAAGCGGGGGCGAGATCGGCCCAATGGAGCGCGAGGCGGGCCAGATCGGCCTTGTCCGCCACGGCGAGCGGGCCGATCAGCTCCGCCGCTCCGGCAAGGTCGCGGGCATAGGCGGCAAGCGTGTTGGCCGCCGCGCCCCGCTCCGCCGCCAGCATGGCCAGGAAAGCGTCCGGGTGAGACTGCGCGGCGGATGCGGGCGGGGGCATGGCGGCCGGCAAGGCGTCGGGGCCGGTCAGCCCCGCGCGACCGCCTCGGCCGCGATCATCCGTGCCTCCGGCTCCAGCCCGACCTGCGCCAGCGCCCGCACGATGTGGAACAGCTGGCGCGCGGTCATCCGGTCCCACCCGTCCCCCTGCATGCCCACGCCGGCGAGCAGCGCGACCAGCGCCTGGTTGCGATATTGCGCGGCGGCATCGATGCGCCGGCTCCACGCGCTTTCGAGCCGCAGCGAGGTACCCATGTCCTGCAACAGGCCGCTGGCGGTGCCCTCGTCCAGCCGGCCCAGCCCGGCGAGACCGGCTACCAGGAAGCGCGCCTTGCGCTGCTCGGCACTGCCGTCATCGTCGATGAAGTCGTCCAGCCCGCCGCCACTGACGGTCGCCGCATCGGGGCTGCCGACGGCGAGCAGCGCCCAACCCAGGGTTCCGGCCGGCACCACGGAAGACCAGCGCGCGGCATTGCGGTCGAGCCCGGCGGCCAGCATGGAGCCGAGCAGCAGCGGAGCATCGCCCGCCGCGCCCTCCGTCACCGGCAGGCGCGCGGCGGCATAGGCGGTGAGGACCTGGCGCCCATAGGTCTGGCCGCCGGCGGCGCCGTTCCACAGCTCCCGCATGGCGCCAAGGCGCGCGGCAGGGTCGCGGGCGACATAGGCGAGGCGCAGCGATTGCGCGGCGTCGCGCCCGGTGCCTTCGATCGAGGGCTCGTCATAGGCTTGCGACCACAGATCGACCAGCGCGGTGGAGGACAGCACCCCGCCGCTGCCTGCCCGCTCCGCCGCGGGCAGGCGCTGCGCCAGCGGCACGGCGGGGATCTGCGCGTCGGCATAGGTCAGCCGGGCGGGCGCGTCGCGGGTGAGCGCCTCCGGCACCTCCACCCCCAGCGCCCGAGCGAGGCCGAGGCTCCACGGGCTAAGCTCGTCCACCCCGTCCCACTCGATGGTGACGGAGCGGCGACCGGTGCCGGCGGCACCGGCGAAGCGCTGCGCCAGGCGCAGATCGATCGCCGGGGCATCACCGCGCGACAGCATCCGGTTGAGCTCGCGATCGGCCTCGCGCGCCTCCCCGCGATAGGCCGAGCAGATGGAGCGGGCCATCTGCCAGGGGGCATCCTCGCGCATGGTGGCCTTCAGCTCCATCACCGGGCAGATGCCCAGCACGTCGCCGGTGGCGAGATAGGCGTTCAGCGCGACCGCGCCGAGGCCGGGCGAGTAATTGGCCGAATCGACATCCTGCACCAGGGCGCGGGCGGCGGCGCCTTCGCCGAGGCGGTTCAGCAGGTCGGCCCGCAACGCGGCAAAGGCGACCGGGTCCATGCCGCGGGGCGCGTCCATCCGGCTGGCGAGCGCGCGGCGCAGCAGGATGTGCCCCCAGCGCGAGACCAGCGGGCCGCGCGTGCCGATCAACGCGGCGCGCACCAGGGCGGCGGGCTGGTCGGCGAGGGAGCCGGGGGCAAAGCCGCCTTCCGCCTCGTCGATGATGCCGACGCGGCGCACCGCGCGCCTTGCGCCTGGCGGAATGTCCGATTCGGGCACCAGGCCGAACAGGGCGTCGAACTCCTCGTCGCTCATCGCCTCCAGCTCGCGCACGGAGGGCAGGCGGCCGCCGTTCAGCACGGGGATGCCGATGGCGGCGGGCCGCGCGGTGCCGGCGGCCGGTGCCGTGGGCAGCGGCTGCACGATTGCGGAACTGGCCGGGCTGGGCGCGGCTGCAGGCGCGGGTGTGCTTGGACGCGCAGTGGGCGTGGGGGACGGGGCGGGCGCGGGCGCCGGGGCGGGCTCGCTCTGCCCGAAGCCCGGCGGCAGCAGCGATTCCGGCGCGGCCAGCGCCAGCGTGGAACAGGCGACCAGCGCCGCGCCGGCGAGCAGGGTCGCGCGCCTCATTGCGGGTCCCCCAGCATCACCGGCTGTTCGATCATGCGCTGCGGCTCCCGCCCGCCATCGATCCAGGCCAGAACCAGGAACACGGCCAGCAGCGCCAGCAAACCCATCTTCAACTTCGTCAGGCGCATTGCCACCGGTCGCACATATCCCCGCAAGCTTGCGCCGGCGGTTAGCGCAACTATAGCGCGCACGGCAATGACCATCGAGCCGAGCAGCCTGCAAGACCATGCCAACCGGGCGCTGGCAGCGTCCCTGGCGGAGCGGATCGACCGGCCCGTGGTGATGGTGGGCATGATGGGCGTGGGCAAGACCAGCGTGGGGCGCAAGCTGGCGCAGCTGCTGCAATTGCGCTTCACCGATGCCGACGAGGAGATCGAGCGCGCCGCGCGCATGAGCGTGGCCGAGATCTTCGACGGGTTCGGAGAGCCCTATTTCCGCGATGGCGAGCGGCGGGTGATCGCCCGGCTGATGGACGAAGGGCCAAGCGTGATCGCCACCGGCGGCGGCGCTTTCGTGGCGGAGGAGACGCGCACCCTGATCCTGCAGCGCGGGACGGCCGTGTGGCTCGACTGCGATGTCCCGACGCTGGTGGAGCGGGTGACGCGCAAGGACACCCGCCCGCTGCTGCGCGGCGGCGATCCGGCGGCGATCGTCACCCGACTGAAGGCGGAGCGCGAGCGCTTCTATGCCGAGGCGCCGATCAAGGTCATCAGCGGCGGCGGGCCCCAGGGGGAAACCGTGCGCCGCGTGCTGGAGGCAATCGAACAATGGCTGTGAACCCCCATGCCGTGCCGGTCCATCTGGCCGGCCGATCCTATGAGGTGCGCATCGGCGAAGGGCTGCTGCCCGACCTCGCCACGCAATGCGGGCCGCTGCTGAGGAAGGCGCGGGTGCCGATCGTGACCGACGCCAATGTCCACGCAAGCTGGGGCGCGGTGGTCGCGGGCGCGCTGGAGGCAGCCGGCAAGGAGCCGCGCTGGCTGGTGCACGAGCCGGGCGAAGGCGCCAAGAGCTGGGCGGGCCTGTCGCGCACGGTGGACTGGCTGCTGGCCGAGGAGGTCGAGCGCGGCGATCACATCCTGGCGCTGGGCGGCGGGGTGATCGGCGACCTGACGGGCTTCGCCGCGGCGATCCTGAAGCGCGGCTGCGGCTTCGTCCAGCTGCCCACGACGCTGCTGGCGCAGGTCGATTCGTCGGTCGGCGGCAAGACCGCGATCAACACCCCGGCCGGCAAGAACTTGGTCGGCGCCTTCCACCAGCCGGCGCTGGTGCTGGCCGACCTGGCGGCGCTGGGCACCCTGCCCCCCCGCGAGCTGCGCGCCGGCTATGCCGAGGTGCTGAAATATGGCGTGCTGGGCGATCCGGAGTTCTTCGACTGGTGCCTGGCGCATGGCGCTGCGGTGGTCGGCGGCGACCGCGCGGCGCAGCACGTTGCGGTGGAGCGCAGCGTGGCCGCCAAGGCGCGGATCGTGGCCGAGGACGAGCGCGAGACGACCGGCGCGCGCGCGCTGCTGAATCTCGGCCACACATTCGGCCACGCGCTGGAGGCGGAGACCGGCTTCGGCCCGGCGCTGCTGCATGGCGAGGCGGTGGCGCTGGGGATGGTGCTGGCAGCACGCTACTCCGCGCGGCTGGGCTATCTGTCTGCCGCCGACGCGGAGCGGGTGGCGGCGGCGGTCGGCGCGGCCGGCCTGCCCGTGGAGATCGCCACGCTGGGCCTGGCGGCGGACGGGCAGAGGCTGGCCGGCCACATGCTGCACGACAAGAAGATGGATGCCGGCACCCTGCCCTTCATCCTGCTGCGCGGGATCGGCGAGGCCTTCGTCGACAAGCAGGTCGCACTGGCGGACGTGGCCGCGTTCCTGGACGAGGAGCTGGCGGGCTGAGGGCGCCGGGGATCAGCAGCTGCACCGTGGCGTTGCGCGCGGGCGGGGTGCGGTGGTGCGGAACTCGGCCGGGGTGAGCTCCCTGTCGCCGTCGGCATCGGCACCGTCGAAGCGGCGCGCGGTGGCGATGGCCCATTCCTCGAAAGTGAGCAGATTGTTGCCGTCCACGTCCAGCGCGCGGAAGGCGTCCGTGCGGCTCGAGAGCATTTCGGTGCGCGTGATCTTCTGGTCGCGGTCGCGGTCGTAGCGGAAGAAACGGCGCTGCTCGTCACTGAGTTCCGTGGCTTCGGGCGGAGCAGGGCCGGTCAGGCCGGCGATGTCGGCGCTCGGCAAGCCGGTGGGGCGGACCGGGGCAGGTTCCGGCGGGGGCGCGCCGGCCTCCACCACGGCAGGTCCGTTGAGCCAGAAGAACGCCAGCGCAGCGACCATCATGGTCACCACGACACCCAGTACGATCCGGCTCATTGCCGCTCCCCTCTCTCTCGCTACCGACCGAACAGGCCCAGCCGGAACGCCGCCAGCCCGGCGCCGCGCCCCGACAGCAGCGGCCCGCCCCCACTTTGCACCGCGCGCCAGCCGAGACCCGCCAGCAGGCTGAGCGGGCGCAGCGCGCGCGGCAAAGCGGGCGGCGCCCCCGCCATTCGCGCAAGATCCAGCGCCTGTCCGCGTTCGGTGGGATCGAAGATGTTGGCAGCAAGGTCCGCCAGCGCCCACACGCGGCCGGCGCGCGCCGCAGCATCGGCCGCGCGGCCGGCACCGACCTGTCGCGCCAATGCGGCAAAGCCGGCGGCGCGCCCGTCGGCGAAGCGGTCCAGCGCGGCGCTGTCGAGCTCATCGGCGATCAGCGCTTCCCAGCCGTCCACCAGCGGAACGAGTTCGCGCGGGCTGTGCCATTCACGCAAGGTATCGAGCACGGCATCGCCGGAGGGCCAGCGGGCAGGATCCTCGCCCAGCCGGTCGCGCCACCAGGCGAGGCGCAACTGCGCCAGCATCGGCTCCCGCTTCTGCCGCAGGACGGTGGCAAAACGGTGGTCGAGCGCCAGCAATGCGCTGGTGGCGCGCTTCGCGGCCGGCGGGGCATGCGCCACCGCCAGCCGCGAGAGTTCGGGCAGGTCGGCGGCCAGTTCCCCCGCCACCGATCCTACTCCATCAGTCCTTGTAGCAGACCTTCTTGACCGCGCTGACGATCTTGGGTGTGTTGATCAGCGCCGCAGCCTCCAGATTGGCGGCATAGGGCAGCGGCACGTCTTCATTGCACACGCGCATCACCGGGGCATCGAGATGATCGAAGCCCTGTTCCATGCACACGGAGATGATTTCCGAAGCGATGGAGCAGGTCGGCCAGCCTTCTTCCGCGACAACCAGGCGGTTGGTCTTCTTCAGGCTTTCCAGCACGGTTTCGGTGTCGAGCGGGCGCAGAGTGCGCAGATCGACCACTTCGGCGTCGATGCCCTCGCCCGCCAACTGCTCGGCCGCTTCCAGCGCCAGGCCAACCGCGATCGAATAGGCGACGATGGTGACGTCCTTGCCTTCGCGCACGATGCGCGCCTTGCCGATGGGCAGGACATGGTCATCGAGCTGCGCCAGCTCGAATGTGCGGCCGTACAGCAGCTCGTTTTCCAGGAACACGACCGGATCTTCGCAGCGGATCGCCGCCTTCAGCAAGCCCTTGGCATCATGCGCATCATAGGGCGCAATCACGATCAGGCCGGGGACGCTGGCGTACCACGGGCCGTAGTTCTGGCTGTGCTGCGCGCCGACGCGGCTGGCCGCGCCGTTGGGCCCGCGGAACACGACCGGGCAGCGCATCTGGCCGCCCGACATGTAGTTGGTCTTGGCCGCGGAGTTCACGATGTGGTCGATCGCCTGCATCGCGAAGTTGAAGGTCATGAACTCGACCACCGGTCGCAGGCCGCCCATCGCGGCGCCGGTACCGATACCGGCAAAGCCGTATTCGGTGATCGGCGTGTCGATCACGCGCTTGGGTCCGAACTCCTCCAGCAGGCCCTGGGTCACCTTGTAGGCGCCCTGGTACTCGGCAACTTCCTCGCCGATCACGAAGACGCGCTCGTCCCGGCGCATCTCTTCGGCCATGCCATCGCGCAACGCTTCGCGCAGCGTGACCTTCACCATGTTGGTCCCGGCGGGGATCTCGGGATCGGCCTTCTTCGGAGCGGGCTTGGCGTCCATCAGCTCCGCAGTGCTCTGCGCGGCGCTGGCCTTCTCGCCCTGCTCCGTCACGGAACCGCCCTTTTCAGGGGACTGTTCCTCCGCGCCGCCATCGGCTTCGGGCACCTGCACGGCGGAGGCGTCCTCGCCCTCGGCCGACAGCACGGCGATGACGGTGCCGACCTTCACCCCTTCGGAGCCTTCGGGCACCAGGATCTTGCCCACGGTGCCTTCATCGATGGATTCGAACTCCATCGTCGCCTTGTCGGTCTCGATCTCGGCCAGCACGTCGCCGGCGGAGACGGTGTCCCCTTCCTTGACCAGCCATTTGGCCAGGGTGCCTTCCTCCATGGTGGGGGAAAGCGCGGGCATCTTCAGTTCGATAGCCATCAGTAGGATTCCACCAGCACGTCGGTGTAAAGTTCGCTTGCGTCGGGTTCGGGGCTCTTTTCCGCAAACTCGGCAGCTTCGGACACGGTCGCGCGGATGCGCTTGTCGATGTCCTTCAGCTTCTCCTCGTCCACCCCCATCTTCATGAGGTCGGCCTTGGCGCCTTCGATCGGGTCGCTCTTCTCGCGCACGCCCTGCACCTCTTCACGGGTGCGGTACTTGGCGGGGTCGGACATGGAGTGGCCGCGATAGCGGTAGGTTTCCAGCTCCATCAGCACGGGGCCGCCATTGGTGCGCACATGTTCGATCGCGACATTGGCGGCCTGGCGCACTTCCAGCACGTCCATCCCGTTGACCTTCATGCCGGGGATGCGGAAGGCGGTGCCGCGGCGGTAGAACTCGGTCTCCGCGCTGGAGCGCTTGACGCTGGTGCCCATGGCATACTGGTTGTTCTCGACCACGAAGATGATCGGCAGCTGCCACAGCGACGCCATGTTGAACGTCTCGTACACCTGGCCCTGGTTCGACGCGCCGTCTCCGAAATAGGCGAGGCACAGGCCGCCATCTTCGCGGTACTTGTGCGCGAAGGCCAGCCCGCCGCCGAGCGACACCTGCGCGCCGACGATGCCGTGGCCGCCATAGAATGCGTGTTCGGTGCTGAACATGTGCATCGAACCGCCCTTGCCGTGGCTGATCCCCGCCTGGCGCCCGGTCAGTTCGGCCATGATGACCTTCGGATCGATGCCGTAAGCGAGCATGTGGCCATGGTCGCGATAGCCGGTGATGACGCTGTCCTTGCCCTCTTCCAGCGCGGATTGCAGCCCGACGGCCACCGCCTCCTGCCCGATATAGAGGTGACAGAAGCCGCCGATCAGGCCCAGGCCGTAGAGCTGCCCGGCGCGTTCCTCGAACCGGCGGATCAGCAACATCTGTTCGTACAGGTGCAGCAGCTCCTCCTCGCCCGCGGCGTAGCGCTTGTCCGCCTCGAAGCTTTCCTGCAGCGAACGCAGGGCGAAATTGTCGCCGCCGTCCGCACTCTGGGCGGTCTGCTCGGCCGCCAGGGCCGGGGCTTTGCGGGAGGTGCCAAGATTGCTGGCTTTGGCCAAGGCGCGTTCCTCTTATCTGTTATCGGCCCGCCACGGACCGGGATCATGGCACAGCCTATAGGCAAAGGAGCGGCGCGCTGGCAACGCCCGCTTGCGGCCCCTTGCGCGATCAGTCCTGCGGTTTGAGCTCGATCACATATTCATCCGGGTGGGCGACGTTGAGGTCGCGCCGGATCAGTTCGGTGACGAGGTCGGGATCAGCGGCATCGGGGTCCAGCCGGTCGACCAGATTGTCGAGCTCGGCATTCTCCTGCTCCAGCCGGGCGATGCGGTCCTGCCGCTGCTTCAGCGCCGCCTGGTTCTCCCCCCAGGCGAGCACACCATAGGGACCAGCCAGCGCCAGGCCGGCGAGCCCCACCAAAGCGGCGGCAAGCAGCACGGGGCCGACCCGGCCGTGGAGGACGCCCTTGCGCGGAAGATGGCTGTTCATGGTGCCCCAGCAGAATCACACAACAGCTTCATCATCAAGCGCAAATCGGGTGCGGACGCAATCGATGGCCGCGCATGATCTGCGGTTCCTGCCAGTCTCAGGCGAAATGCCGTTCAACCAATTGCTCCACCCGGGCGAAGGCGGCGCGTGCGCCGGCGACTGCCCGCCCCTCTCCCGCCTGGTCCAGCTTCGCAGCATCCAGCGCATCGGTGAAGGCGCGCCACTGCGCTGCCGGGCCGCCGGGCGCAGGGGCCAGGTGACGGGCGCCGAAATCATCCGACAGGCCGAGCGTCGCCACCTGCTTGCGCAGCAGGGCCGCGCCCAGGTTGGATCCCTCGGCGACATAGAGCCAGCCCAGCGCCGTGGCGCTGTCGATCGCGCCCGGGGTGAAGCGCGCCTCCGGCTCCACCACCAGGGCCAGGTCCAGATCGGCCAGATCGTCGGCCACCAGCGCCAGCCGCTGGCGGGCGGCCAGGCCGGGGAGCAGAGCGGCCAGCGCCGGCTCCGCATAGAGCGGCGCGATCTCGGCATGGAACACCCACTGCATGCGGGCGAAGCGGCCATAGGCCTCGCGGCTGTCGAAGGCGTGGGCGGCCATCATGCGGCTGTCGAGCCGCTGGTGCAGTTCGGCCGTCGCCGCCCGCAATCGCCGCGCCCTGCTTTCCACCTGCTGTGCCGATGCCATCGGGGCGGCTCCTATCGGGGGGCGCCCGCAGCAGCAAGAAGCTGGCGCGAATAGAACCAGCCGATCCCGATCAGGCACAGGCCCAGTGCCAGGAAGGAGCCGATCCGCGCCAGCCCCTCCAGCCCCGCCGCGTCGAGCACGAAGACCTTCAGCACCGCGCCCAGCATCAGCACCAGCGAGCCGATGCGCCAGCTGCGCTGCCCGCTGCGCGCACCCCAGGCGAGGAAGCCCAGCGCGACGGCGATCGCCAGCAAAGAGCGCAGCAGATCCTCGGCCTGGCCGGTGGGCGCCAGCAGCAGGGTGCCGGCGAAAGCCTGGCGCAGTTCGGACAGCGCCAGCAGCGCGATCAGCACCATCGCCGCCGCGTCGTACAGCGGGCGCTGCACCTCTCGCCGCAGCCACAGGACCAGCGCGATGGCGATGCCGTAGGCCGGCAGCAGCAGGTTGATGAGCGGCCAGGGGCCCACTGCCTGGGCGCTCCACAGTGGATTGTGCAGCAGCAGCGTGAACAGGGCGAAATGCGCGAGCGCCACCCAGCCGAGCACGCGGCCGGCGGTCGGCAGCTTCGCCGCCTGCGCCAGCGTCACCCCGGCGGCGGCCAGCAGAGCCTGCCACAGGGTGCGTTCGGACAGGCCGAGCGCCACGAAGCGCGGCAGGTCGGCAATGGCGAACAGCTGCTTGAACGTCCCATGCGCCACCGCCAGCAGCAGCGCGCCGGCGGCCACCCAGCCGGCTCGCCTGGTGCGGGCGAACAAAGCGGGCTGCAGCACCATCGCGCCGGTCCAGACCAATGCGAGCGGCGCAAGATCGCGCCACAATTCCGGCAGTGGCGTCAGATCGCCCAACCACACCGGCTCGCCATGCAAGACGGCCAGGCCCGTGCCGATCAGGCGGACCAGCGACCCGCCCGCGGCGAGCGCACCCAGCGCCAGCAGCGTGGCGGTGACCGCCGGCCGCTCCTGCAGGCGCCATGCGGCCAGCAGAGCGGCCGTCGCCAGCACCAGCGGCATGATCTCTGCCGGCAGCAGCAGCGCCGCCGCACCCGCCAGCAACAGCGTCGCCGCGACTGCGCCGGCGCGGTTGCCGTCGCGCCATGTCCCCGCCAGCGGCAGGGCGGCGAGCACCAGCGCGCACAGGGCGGCGAGCGCGGGCTGGTTCTCCAGCGGCGGCAGGCCGAACTGGACACACGCGGCCACCGCCACCGCAAGCGGGTGCAGCGCCAGTTGCCAATGCTCGACCCGTCCGGCGCGGCCACGCCAGACATGCGCCAGCGGGCCTGCTGCCGCTGTCAGCGCGGCGAGGCCAGCAATGGGGATAAACGCGGCGGGCGTTACCTGCGCCCAGGCGCCCAGCAGCAACGCCGAGAGCGCCGCGGCCATCGCCCCCGCCTCCCGCAGCC
>Ga0210040_10005906_pt1 | contig 15442 bp, 6 predicted proteins | sample CryGeyCG12114_NA_FD_185462 | JGI IMG/M metagenome (GOLD analysis project Ga0210040, IMG submission 185462) | Groundwater microbial communities from aquifer - Crystal Geyser CG19_WC_8/21/14_NA (SPAdes) (version 2) | ecosystem: Environmental > Aquatic > Deep subsurface > Groundwater | place: USA... | reverse complement strand
AAAATCTACATTGTTTTTCAAACACTAGACAGGCTCTAGGAAACTGCCGAATAAATTCTATGCTGGCATGCAGTGGGAAAAAAAATATTGCTGATCAAGGAACTCCCTAAGGTACGCAAACTTAAGCGGTTGGAAAAAACATAAGGATAATTTATTTCAAGATAAGAGTAACGTAACCTTTCCCAAATAGTAATGAAGGGTGTGATATGCCATGAAGCCAAATCATTTATATCTCGTTCCGAGAAAATGTTCTGAGCACATTTTTTGACCAAAAGAAGATAAAAAAAGATTCATCTTGAAGCTTTGATCTTCCTTATCATTGCCATGTGTTCAAAAGAAATGGGTCCAAATACAAATTCACTGTAGTTCTAACAAACAATCAGTTCAAAAACACATCATATGGACAAAGTAAGAAAGGGAAAAGTTTCAGCACCAAATTAATCTGCTTCTGTTCGTTGAGTTGAGACTACAATTGATTACTTTGCAAAATTCTTGGTTGTTAGCACAAGTAAGTTCAAAAAAGGATGCATTTGGATCACAAAATCATTATGTGAGCGAGCACTGTTTATACCCACCAATTAAAATAAGTCCTTTTACTTTCAAATGCCATTGTGTGTGTACAATGAGATGGCATCTCGTTAAGGGGGAAACAATATTAGCGAATTTCTATTCAGTTTTTTTAGCCTGCAGACTTATGATTTTAATGCGTGTGAAATGAAATGAATGTGAAAAAAGTTTAAAAAAATGAAAAAAATTTCTTTACTGGATATTCTACTTCCGCCCTTATTCATTTTTTTGTCTGACATCAGCCATTGTTGCACATTAAAGAAGTGGGAGTCAAAATTTTCACATTTTATGGGAAATAATTATCTTGTTTTCAGCATATTTTCATTTTTTACTATTGTTGAGATAATCAACTTTGGAGTATAATTGCTTCCACTGAAATGGTTGGACGTCATTAGTTAATTTTGGTGAAACATTATATAAGACTGAGAACAACACAGATGATGAGTTGGGATTTCTCGTTTTTGATGTTGAAGATGGTGGTTGATTTTTTGCGAAATAACTTTCAAAATTAAATTGAAATCAATAGAGATAAAAATTTACTTCAACCCTACCCATAACAAAGCGGTTAACATTTACTACGCAACCGTACAATCCCAACCACACATTGTGCAATTCTATAATTGAGTTAAAGGCCTTAGAGCTAATTGTACATAACGCATAGCAGCTGACTACATTTTAAATTATATGAATACGCGTATGATAATGATCCTCATTGACAATTTTGACTCCTCCCTTCCACCACATATGTACCTGCATCAGCTTAAGTTTAAAACATATCTGCAACAATTCCAAAACACAAAGTATGATAAAAAGTATGATGAACCCGCACAGCTTTGGTGTCTAAACGTGCATACCATATACACAGGAGAATGATTTTATCCCTGTTGATGGTACAAAAAATCTCATTCTCATGATTTAATCGGCATCCTTGTACGTACAGTGAAATTCCCTGGGCGAACATTCCCAAATTAGATTGTTGGTTCATTTTTGAATACAAATTGTAGGGATTTAATGAGAATTAATATGATTCTATGAGAAATAACATAGGAAGAAGAACACGATGATGATGATGATGATAATAAGCAAATAGAATTGGCGCTGATAAAACGTCTTTGGTCCACAGATGTGTGTATGGAACAGAAGTTCCTCTTTTTGGCCTACCCGCAGTTCACTTACTACACTACACATATAGGAGAGGATTGGATGGAAGCAATAGCTCATTTCATCGTCATCCTTTCAGTATGCGGCCAAAATGAAGAGCTCATCATAATGAAATTTTCTCTCCCTTTGATATTCAAATTTAAACAGAAACTCTATCTCTGGCTCGTCTCACTTTATATTCCCTGTATATACAACTAACTAACTAAGAAAGCAGCAGGAAAGTTTCCACCTCAACTTCATATTGACTGGCCACAAAAAATTTTGTATTGCACACAAATCATGTTTTCACACATGTATTCATACATGGGAGGTCATCATGTGTACTGTGAATGGAACTTTTTTTCGCTTCTATGGAACTAGCTGTACATGCAAAAGTTTAAACCGCATTCTATAGTTACATAGAAACGCAGTCATTAAAATTTTCTATAATGTGTGCAAGTTGTAAAAAAAAGTTGTAAATATTCACATTTGCTAAGCATTTAGAAGCAATGAAAATGCGGCTTTCAACCACCACAGTGGTAATATCTGGTGGTAAGAATATGAGAAGAACACACAACTATTATATTGACTGTGGTAATTTAATTTTGCAACACATTTTGGACTAAAAGACCTGTAGCCTGAGTGAGTGAAGCAACAGATATCCATTATGTACATTTTATAAAACGTGTTTTAAATCCGGCAGAAAATCCTCTAAAGTGCTCATTTGGGTCTCCAAATTACTCTCATTTTACTGATATTAGTTAGTTGCTACCAGATTCAAATTACTCCACAGGGTGCCAAATTGGTGTCTTTATGCAATTTAAACAGTTTATCACAATTTGTTGCCAACTACACGGAAAATCAGTTTCATGAGATTAGATACGCCATACAATTGTCATCATAAGAACTTTCAACACCTGTAAATATTCCTCATTTCTCATAAATACTACCAATAATATGCACAGTTCATCAAAGCATAACATTCATTCATTCATTGAAACTAAAAGTGGAATACAATTCACATCCGTATCATTCGGTGCACATTTGTGCCAGTGAAAATGTATCTTTACTCATCAACCTTTAAATGCTTCATTTTGACCAATAATAATACTCTAACTAACTGACAAACTAAAGAAAACTGGAGGAGCAAACAGTTGCCATCCCGAGTCCCGAGTAGTTTTCAATCATGGCGTTCAAGTTGAACAAAGGCAATAACTTCCGAGTGCAATTCAACTCTCACTTCTCACTCAGTCAGTCAGTTTTCGAACAAATGGGATCCATTGACCCAAAACAGGCTAGTTCGAGAACAATACTTCGTCTTATTGCCTTTTCTACTCTTTTTTGATGTTAACTAAAAGTAAGTGTACAGATGCAGCTAGGACTGGTAATTAATGGATTTCGTGATTAGCCGTTAATTTCCGTAGATACATACTACATAGTAGTCCTAGTCACCAACCGGAAAATTTATGAGCTATCTCATAACTAACTACTGCATATTAAACTTATGTAAGTAAGTAAGTGTAGCAAGCTGATTTTGGGTCGAGACATGGGTAATTTGAAATCACAAATGAAATTAAACGCTTATTGTGAAATAAAAGGAAAATGGAATCGTAAAAACTACAACTCTCAGAATGGAGCAGTAAATATAATATGAATATGGTGTAGTTGCTTTATTGAATTGCAGGGATAAGAATTTGTGTAGTTATTCTTTCGGTCAAAATGTTAGATACTGCACAGTTTTTAGTAGGATGTAGCCGCAGAATCCAGATTTTTGAGGTCCACGTTTCATCACACAGATTAAATGAGTGTGAAACAAAGTGGCCAAATGGAAAGCAAACCACAGGAACCACATGAGTACTCACTCCAGGGAAATTAGAGCAAACTAACTAATAGATAGTAGGACGTAGCTTTAGACCTATAAGCTAGTTGGTTAGTTACTAACTAAATAACTATAACCATTCTAATATAATGACAGTCTCTGGTGCCCATTATTTCCTGAGTCTTTGGTCCTTTCCAATGAAATCGACATTTCCTGTCTATAGGGTGATTCCGTTCAAACTCGAAGGTGGAAATTATTTTTTCCAAAAGTTTCGCAGCATATTGGATTAACTTTTGTATCCCAAAGTCCTATTTAATCGGAAATTTTAAGATATGCCACCTATGAATAAAAGTAGCTACTACATTGTGTTTCTGTTTATATTTCAAAGCCGAGACAGTAGTTTTTTAAACTTTCGCGCCAAATCTGCATCCTTATGTATCTAATGTTGTACTTGTAAGCGCTACCAAAGAAAAAATGCGCAAGTAGTAGATTGATTCAATAGGCGGCATACCTTGAAAGTTCCTATTAAATACAAAGTGGAGGAGAATTCAATTAGTACGAAAAATCCCATGAATATCCTTACAGTAATCACGGAGATGTACAATACTGCATGTCGCTCCATGCGAAATGTGCAATCCCCCTTGCAAAGACATATAAGGCCAGATTAAGATTTTAATATGTTTAGCAAATACGCATTGTCGAAGTAATTGACTTGTGCACTCAATAAAAAACCAAATTGAATATCTGATGAATAGTTTTTGAGAAAAATCCTTCAAAAATAGTCAAGTTCGAACGTGATCACCTTTTAGTTACAAAATAAGATGCCAAGTACAAAATTTGCTGACTATCGCGGCAATTATTGCACATCCTATCGGTGATGTCCCATACCTGACTCGTTTTTCGTTGTGCATCCAATAGCAATCTAAATACTGTACAAATGGTCTATTATACACACTACATAATCAAGTACAATATAATGGTACTACTGAATCTATTTAGTACAGTGTTTGATATCTAGTTTTGCAATGCAGTAATACAAATCCCTCGTCGTTGGAACCAAAAAACAGAACATTTTTCGGACAAAATCACCACACAAAAAAGCATATCATAATTTGATCATCGCATAGCACCAAATAACACATTTTTCTCCCCAGCACCCAAAAAGTGCCACCAAGATTCATTAAAAGAATTTTTGCTGCCATTTTGCATATGCCGAGATCATAATCAGGTTCAAAAAAGTCAGCCCAACAGTCGGAACTCTGTTTTTCCCGAAGCATAAATCATCGTCATTGTTGTATGTATGGACTTTTACACTGGAATGCCCATCCATAGCCCTTCCTTTGTGCCCATTCTCACAGAGAGAGAGAGTGTACATACATGTGTGCATTTGTGCCCAGTGTGTATAGTTAGTTTTTCGGGCATTGTGCGAGTGAGAGAAAGATAGATACAGACAAAGAGAAAAGAGGGAGAAAGAGACATGCATAAAAGTCAAGTGAAGTAAGTGGTTTGTACGCGTAAGGAGAATAAAGGAAAAGAATGGAACCATTCGGTTTAACAGAGCCATTGATTCTGGCTTAGTGCCACGCGACAATCTTTCTCTTTTTTCCGTTCGTCTTCTCTCACTGTGAGTGCATCCACATTATATGTGCACATGATGACTCCATGTATGGGCTCAAGAATGAAAAATGTGGCATTAGTTAAGTTTCCTGACTGAGTTAGTTAATTCCAATAACAACAGAGTGGATAACAATAGTGTCCAAACCCTGCTCTCATAATTTATGTAATACAAAGTATGTATTGTGACACAAGTAAAGTTTCAGTTGAAACTGAGTGTACTTTGTGTTGTACAAAATTTTTTAGAAAATTGTGGCCCTATACAGTGGAAGAAGGAAATCATTTCTAGAGTCAATAGCTTCCTGAATGACTTGTGGGCAAAAATGTATAGCAGAGTTCAGACTCCCTGTTACCATGTGGTGACATATGAGTGTAGGAAAATAATAAAAATACCGGTAGTGAGTGACACAGCTAACTTTTATGGACACTATAGTTATGGGATCAATTCCAGTCGGTAAACACAAGTGGTTAAAGCTATATTGGTGCACATGGGGAGTGCATTGAAAAATTATGTTTATCTTGTAAGACCTACGAACCTGGGGATATTTGTTTCCCCGTCCCAGATACATATAGCATGGGGAGATAGATTGCTGTAGACAATGTTGTGACACTTTATTGGATGTCATATGATGATTATCGATGGCAAACTGATGGTTTGCATATTTTAGTTTGCAGGTCTATTTGTCTTCCATTTGGAGTTGGCAGATTGAGAAATAATATTTTATCGGGGATCAAACACTCTGAAGCCAAAAAAATGCGTTTTTCCCTTCCCAATTGCATATTTACATACGCATGCGAAACGATATTACAATATTTCAGCGTTTTACTAGTAAAACATCCTCATGGGTCATTTAAATGTAAATCGTCATCATGTTTCCAAATTATTCGGGATTCTGCTCCCTTTGATACTCACTACCACTAGCCATGTAACAAACAGGCTTCCATTGAAAAGCAAGTGACAAATGCTATGTAATTTTGCACTTGATTAAGACTTGAAATATAAAAGTCTGTGTCGAGAAGGTGACTTCCTCCACTCTCCATAAACAAACTAAACGTGTGTAAATTACGGGGGGGTGAGTTGACTTGATCATGCAAGGAGTCCACACACACAGTATGACTTAAAATTGTACTGGAATCAACTCTTCGGAGTGTGTTGGCAAGCCAAGCCGACAGTGAAAGGAGGAAACTGGAGTCAGTGGTGAAAAAAGGAGAGACAAAACAGTAAATCACTGCCTGGGTCTCCAATTCGTCTTACTTAACTAGACAGTGAAAGCAACCAGGTAGGCACAGCGTCTGTCACCTTTCTCTCCCATTTTTCCTCTCCTCCATAGATATTTTTTGAATGCATAAAACTTTTCTTTTTGGGGGCCCGCTTGTCACCAAAAGTCTTGCACAACAAAGACCGTAATTGCCTTGTCTGGAACCGCTTATGGGTTTTATATGAGACACTTTGTGCCCACCTAATTAGTTGGCTACAGACTACATGTGTTTCACAGTCTGCCGCTTTCACTATACCCACCAATAGTTTTAGTTAGTATAATCATCATGATGACAAGTGTGAGCCACTAACATTGTCAGTAGTGGCAATAAAAAGCTCGCACTTGTTTTTATTCACAGGAATGATACATAGTTGGATGGTTGCTAGTTTGCTCTGGGTTGAAAACTAATAACTGCAGGCATTTTAACCCAGGTGTGTCCTACTAAGCGGGGTAAAAATGGAAATGATTTTTGGAATGAAACAAATAAAAAGTGTTTACTAAATATATTTTGTTTGCTAACTAACTAAGTAAATGACAAAATTTTCCATTTCAAACTGACTGACTGACTGACTGAGCTTATTCAAGTTTCTCGGAAAAACTGTGTCTCCAGTCTACATGCTAGCTATTTATGCAAATAACACACTTAATGAGTACATTCCAATTTGAGTGTGACGATTATTTGTACAAGTCTGTTATGCAAAGGTGATAGTAAAAAATGATGGAGGACATTAAAACCAGGTATTTATACCCAAAAAAAGCTTGTCACAGTGACTAATTGGTGGACATAGTACATACACTATGGATTTAGTATGTAATGAGATAGGCTGGCGCATCTATTTCGTTTTGTACGTACTACGTCTATTGAATCATTTAGCACACGTACACACCATTACGAACGTATACGTTCCACTAATCTAATTCTTGGTTATAATAAAAATGACCCTTTTGGTTGGAAACATAGCACAGGTATTTCTAACTAACTACCAACTAACTGAGCAGCTATAGCTCATGAAAGGATTCACACAGCACTTTTTTTCTTCGTATACACGGTCTAGTATATCACTTACATTCAGTGAGTGCACACATATTATAGCTTCCAGTGTATAGATGAGTTCATAAGAGTCGGATTTTCCCTTTAGCTCTGAATTGACATACAAAGCCATTGGCAAATAAACCCGCATCAGTCGGTCAGTAATTAAACCATAAACATGCCGTGGTTTTTTTATTAGGAAAATCAAATATGATTGAGTTTTATTAATTAATGCACAAATTAGATTTAATATTAACCTTCCGATTCGAATATACCATTTGTACAGCATTTGAACACGAGGTGGTCATAGGTTGGTGGCGCAATGACATGGCATTTGAAAGGGAGCAAAATGTAGTAAAGCAAAGGGCCTGGTTAGATTTTGAAATTTGCAGCCATATTTCTATGTTATATTGACACCAACAAACTATGTACAGGAAAATAATGCAGACATGAGCGCTGGAGTTGCATAGCGAAAATAAATACATTGTGGAAGATATGAGTTCCGTAGTTAGAGCTGAAAGGAGATTCGTACATGACGGGGGAACAGGCAGTAAGTGAAAGTTGGAGAAAGAGAAAATGGAAGAACCACCCTTTGGTAGAATCGGAGCGAGTGGAAGCTCCCAACATTTCGTTAGTTAGTTAGTTAGTTAGTCAGTCAGCAGTAGTGGATGAGAGAGAAGAGACAGTGGCTTTTTGTCTGTGTACTTTTGTGCGTCCCACAAACTTTGTTCTCCTCTGCAAAATTTCGTGTTCCTCGTCTTGTTTTAGAATACATCCCTGTCTCTCTCTCTCAAACATTTCATCCAGTTCCAAGGGCCAAAATATTAAGTGTGCACACTACAAGGGGCGAAATTCCATTCACAACATTTAGGTTGGTTTATGAAAATTTAGGCTTGAAAACTAGACAGAATTGGCACCTAAACGGGCAGAAACATTTTCAGAGTGGGGACGGCTACGAATTTCTATGAATCTTTGAATGAAATTTTAAACAAGAGACAGTATTTTAAAGATTCTCCTCAAAATTAGAAATATTTTTCCAGTTTTTGAGAGATTTTAAGCGAAATAAGTAAGCTACCCATAGCATTTGAAGGCTTGCAAAGCAGAAATTGGTAATTTTAGGGGTTATTTTGCATGCCAAATTTAATAACAGCTTTTTTGATGCCAATAGTTTTACTCTTGGAGCATTTGAAGGTTTACTTTTTAATTTTGAATCGAAATTTAATATCTTATTTAGTGTAGGAACATCACTGATTAACTGATTTATAGAAGAAAATTTCAATGTCTGCACAGTGGGTGTAGTTTTTGACCATGGCATAAGCTACAAATGTAGCTGGGCAATATGGGAGACAGAAAATTTGGAAATTCATCTTTATCAACCCTACTACGCCAAAAACAGCTAGTGGATCCAGTTTTCACTTCACTGTTCATGTTATTTGTTGCGTTCGTGGATGAAACACAAATCTTTGTACTCCAATTAGTATCATCATCACGATTGGTACTCCTATTATTGTTGATAATAGTGACCCTCAAAATGAAGCCGTGTAGCCAAATTTGTGTTCAGATTCCTACACAACTCGTTGATTGTGACTGTGAGAAAAATAAGAGTTCAATCACGCATTGGGATCATAGGGAGGAACAGAATGCGTATTTTGCATGTACAAGGCCCGTGGAGAAGCACATGTCTTTAACACGGTAACCAAACCGCAAAAATATTCAGACCAAGTTGTGCTCATGATTGGATTTGAAATAGTTGAACAGTGCTAAAGAAATATTGTAGACAGAATAAGAAACCTATGTATAATCAAACCCATAAGGGAAAGAATCCGTAAATGTGTTAAATGGGGAAAAGTGTCTGTTTTCTAAATATACAAGACAGTTTGAAGTCAATATTTTGACCACAGTAGTTGAATATGGTTGGGTGGAGTGAGAAAAAATCTTTAGTGATGATGGGATGAAAACATTTTTGAAAGACACGGGAGCTGCTCACAACAATAAAACTAGTAGAATGCGACAAAGATGAAATTCCCCTGTTTTTTTCTACTCTACTGGTGCACGTTCGACATTGCATTTTCATTACCTCCGGTTATCCGTATTGGTGAGTTGTTCATTTTTTAATGCTACATATAGTAGTTAGTAACTTTACTAACTAACAAACTTGTCTTGAATTCAAAGTGCCTGGGAACGAGTGAAAGTTTTTGTCTGTGTAAAATGTATAGAGCACATGTAAAGTGGTTAGAAAACTCTCTTGTAGGTCTCTAATAGAGTGCTTATTTTACGAGTCCCAGTGGAAATATAAACTCCCTTCACTTTGGGGTTTCATGAGATTTCATCAACTCTGTGGATTAGCTTCACCAGCCACAAAAAAAAATAATGCAGATTTGTCGTCAAAATTGTACAAGTGTTTAAAATCTTGATAGTTTAGTTTTACACGCAGTTTTGAACATGACAACTTTATAGCCAACTTTACATGGTGTATAATTTTTACTGAATGATATAAAAGTAGAAGACAATTTTGAGTGCAACATTTCATTCCTTTTATACTCACATAGTAGAGCTACTAAAATTTCCATTGCACATTCCTTAAAGTGAAAAAGTTTGGGAACTGCATTCACCAAAAATTGAGTTTCCGATTACACGTCAGGTATTAAAGATTAGCATTCTGGATATAAAACATACATGGCATAAAAGAGTGAAAATTTGTGAGCGTTATTAACATTTAAGAAGAAAAAATGCCATCAGCTCGTCTACACGATTGCTGATTGCACGAAAAAATTGGGTCCATCTTTTGTAGTCTTGACTGTAATAACCTAACTAATCGATTTTCATATACTAACTCAACTCAATTCTATATAGTAGTTAGTTAGGTTAGTAACCTTCTATAACGGTATAACAGCATACCAAAGTGTTCAACACTTTTCGCACAAGCGAAAATTAAATCATCGAGGCTTTTAAACTCCATCAATCATTTCTGGTTAACTTGTAAATTCAAATTTTTTCGTACAAATTACCCCCAGAAAAAAAGCATTTTACAAATTAGCTAGACTTTGTCTTCTTCATAAATCCATCCAGGGTTTTTTTCTGAAAAATATCATTTTTTCGTATCTGTCTGATCTTTTTGCTGTCGTAAAACTAAATCTTGTTACTTACTTATAGTTAGTTAGTTAGACTGGAATTCTAAACAGATTGTGCGGTCCCAAGTATAGATTATTTATGTAAGTAACTAACTAACTATACTAGTTGATGCTGCCATATAATTATTAAATAAAGTTTCCATTTGCACACATCAACAGTTCGTGTCTGTTGGGACCGTAGACAGTATTTATTGAGGGCTACAACTTACTGACTGACTGACTGCGACTACAAACAACTAACAAACTCAAGTCAATCACTCACAAACTCGAACCAACTTAACTAACTAACTAGCTCAAGGTAGATTTTGCCAGTAGCTCTTTAGCCTGTAGTACAAAATTATATTCTCTAGTCATTGGCACCCGGAATCTATAATTTGCTTCTTGTTTTCAAAATAACAAAAACAAGTCTACGGGTGAAGTTTTTTATTTGCCGGTATTCAAAATCCAAATATAAAAAATGCATGCAATGAGTTACTAAGGCTTTAGGCTCTTAAATTATTTTAAAACTAATGGTGTTACGTTTAACAATTTTCTTTGGATTGCATTTTCAAAATTTTGCTATTTTTACCGCAAAAAAAGCAATTCTGTTTTTTGTAAATCATTGGACCGAAAATGATTTCGGCAGTCAAATGTTGTGAACGTTTAGACTAAGTTTTTTTCTTAATTTTCAAAACATTTGTAAAAATGATAAGGACACGCTATTTAGGGAATTTGTATATAGGAGATAAAGCTTTCACCAGATTTGGAATGTTTTTGGTGTAAAAGTGATGGCGCTTTTCCCTCAGTGCTCTCGCAATTTAGAAAGATACACTGGATTGTAACAACGTTCTCATTCATCAGATATTCAGTGAGTCAGACAACAGTTTATGTGGCTGCCGGCATTTCTCCATCGTTATACGTGCATAGTGGCCTCTGTAACTTTGTTTGGATACATTGTAGCGTGTATGTGCCGGCGATTTCGCCCTCCATCTGCATTTTAGTATGAAACCAAATACAATTTTTAGCCACTGTATATAACTTCATATAATATTTTCAATTCAACAATAAAAAATTGCAAAGGATTTCATTCACTTTTTTTATTGTCAACAGGCAAAAAAGAGGTCTAAAGGTGGCTTTGAATGAAAATATATTTTTTTTCGTTTTTAGCCGCAATTATCGGCGCGCTAGCTTACATTCATATTCGAATCTTGTATACGCGCTGTATATTTGTGTAGAACTTCCCAATTAAACTTGTTTATTTCCCAAAAAATCTCATACTAACTAAAAGAAACTTTTGGCCCAAAATAGCTCACAGAACAGTGTGGCTAAATTTTTGTGCACTACTTGGTAGTTGAAAAATGGTTCCCACTATTTAGTATCTCTTGCCACGTGTGTTGCATTATTTTGGTGCTAATGCCTTGTATGGATTGGATTAGTGTCGCTGTCGCACGCAACTTTACGTTCCATGCGATGGAAAATGAAACATAGTTTTCCTATAGACTTTCTTATACTTATATACCCACTAGCTACACAAAACTAACGAAAAGTAGCCATACCTACCGAAGGATATGACATCTAACTAACTAACTAACTAACTAACTAACTAACTAAAATTGAGAGTGGATGAGCTTTTTTGCCTTCCATGCTGAAAATGCTGCTAAACAATGATATTACACGATGCCAAAATGTAGTTAGCTGTTCTTACTTGGTTTTCAACTAAAATTGTTCCGATAGGTGACTTTGCTCACCTCTCTGGGTTACAGACAGTTGACTGCAAATTTGATTAAATTTCGTTGACTTTCATTCCAGACACTGATAATAAGACAGGAAGGGCAATTACATATGGTTGTCTTGTACAGACAACAGTTTAAATTATCGAGTCTGCCACTGTCGTCCATAAATAATTGAACACGTCAGGGATTTTAACTAGTTAGTTTAGCTTGCACATATGAAACACTATGTGTCTAACTAAATATCTTATCAGACGGTCCTTTAAAATGTGTCAACCTTTTGAACTCATTTTGTCTATCAACTCTATCAGCAATTTGCATCTAATGCACTCATAGTGCTTTTATGCTGCCAGCAGATTGAATCCGCTAATAGTGAGCACTACATAGTTAGTGCTATGATTTTCGTTGGTGGTAACGCATATATCATGTGTTTGTGGCAAAAAATGTCAATAGAAAGTCAAAGGAGGTTTCATTCACAAAGCATATAAAATTTTACATGGTTTAGCCAAGTAGCAAGTCTTAAGTTAGTTAGTTAGACGTAACTTTCTCCTTTGTGCCAAAAAAAAAATGATGCAAATTATCTAAAAATTTGGCATAAAAATCCTTAATTATAATTGACTGATGTGGAAGCAACTTTTTGTGCAAAGATATTGAGTTAAGGAAAATTTCTTATCCAACAAACCTAGCAAGTTTTTTGTTCCACTTTTAGTCGGTCGCCTCACTTTTAATCTCATTAGTTAGGTGTACAGTGCTAAGAAATGATATGAAAGTGAATTTTTTCATGTGGATCCCTCCGCGTTTGTTTTCTTTAATTCGTGGAGCCCTGTATGAGTTGTTGGATTTATTTTCTGAGAAAAGTAAACTATGCATTTCTCTCATTCCAAAATGGACTTGGTTGGTACGCTTCACTTATGATGAGCATTCATGGAAACTTGTTCAACTTGTCCTTGTTTACTTTTCCACTTGTTAAAAAGTTTCCCTTCAACTCCATTCATTCCCTATTAACTCCCAAACTGACTAGTAGTACATTTTTGCATACTTTGTAACGCAATTGTACCCATCTATAGCGTTCTATATCTTACTAACAAACTAACCAGAAAGATCCACCACTTGAAATCAAATAAGAATATGCCGGGTGGTGAATTCCAAATTGGCATGTAATGGATAGGCGAAAAAAATTTATGGTTTAAGCACAAAGTTGTTCCCACAAATTTACACACCAGGAACAAGCTACGGAGTAGTACTAGTTCCCATTGAATTTAAATAACTGAATGATATATTCCGTGAGTAAGTAGCTGTGAAGTGTTGAAAAAGAAATCACCAACATATATAAAACTTTATCGTGTACACATTGTGAGTAAGTAAGTAAGTTACAAAAGGCTCCTTCCTCCAATAGTAGTAACTATTTGCTTTCCACAATGCATTCACTTATACATTCGAGAGCTTTCTCGAGCGTCTGCTAATTCACTAAAGGATCTTTTCCAGACAACATTACCATACAATGCATTGTTGCAACTTTCTTAGTACGTCTCTGTCTATGTGTATGATTCCATGGTAATTGGAAGCCTCCTCCAGATTTATGTTCTCCCAGCCCTATATCTTCTGTGAGGGATGCATTTTCCCAGAGTGCTTTCTCACACAAAAATGTGGATACACTTGTCTTTGATATTATGCCTGCACAGTGATTAGTTATGAATGCTTTGGATTATCTATTGTATGAGCGTGTGAAAAGCGTAAAAATTATGCAAGGGAGAACAGTCTGTTGAGACAAAGGCTTTTTTTTTTGTAACGCTGCAACCAGTCATATATAAGTTGTATTATACTAAATAGAGAACAAAGTAAACACTTATAACGGAATGATGTACTGTTTAAACAGCAGTGTTAGTTAGAAGTTATTGATACATTTTGATAGGACTATTAGTGTACAAGCTACTGAAAAAATGAGAGCTGAAGGGCTAGAATGTGCACATTGCATATTTATGCAGAGCAAAGGAACTAACCTTGTGAGGCAAATTTGTGCAAGTCAGCACTTGGCCTTTTTTTGGCCACAAGTTGTGTTTCTGTCACTTACACAAACGAATAAATAGACAGTCACTTTTCAAGTGGATGAAACCATGTGCTGTCATTTTGGAGCCACAATCATAATTTGACATGTGCCGTTGGAAGGAAAACAAGGTCCCGAGAAAAGATTTAGGCTTTTTTCCCTAAAGATATTAAAAGAAATCCATTAGAATCTGCCAATATGATTTTGTACTTACTTTGAAGATCAAACTATTCACGGGATTGTCACTTTGTGACAAACTTGGGACAAGTATGCACAATAGCAAAAGGAAAAAAATCTCGGCAAGTTTTAGTTAGTATGTGCATTTGGCCTATTGCACTTTGCCGACGAAGAAGAAGGGGAAAAAATCATCATGTTTCCATGTGTGTCCTATTCACCACAAAAATATTTTATGCATTCATTCTGTTTTTTGGCTTTGGACGAGATACAAAAGATGAAAGGGTTTTGTTGGTGAAGCCCCATGGGGGATTTTTTTTCAGCTCCCCAAAGTGAAAGAAAGCGATGATGTGAAAAAGTATATGAACGCAACTATGATCATGTCCTTTCAGTAGTCACTCATTCTAAACAGTCAAAGGGGAACGGAATCAATAATAAGAGTTGGGGTGACCCAAAAGTCAACCAAGAGTTCAAATGATTGACTGGATGAGGAAAACTAATCAGTCACATCGATTAGCGGCTTAAAAGAACATAATTTTTAGCCTCTATGGGTAAGTTAGTTAGTTAGTTAAAATCATTGATTTTTTGTTTTTTTCTCTTTTTTTTATACTTACATTATACTTGTTACCGTCCCAGTGCGTACAAAATGGACTCTGGTTCACTTGAAATTGTGCAGTAAGTGTTTCCACCAACAAATTCAAGGATTTCAAAATCTAGTAAACAGCTTAGCTTCGTATATGGTAGAGGAAAGACGCAGTTAGTCACTCTAACCAAGACTTGTAATAGTATTGCAGTAAGTGTGTCTAAAGACGATTTGACAAAGTTGCCCTTAAGCACAGCCTTAGATTACAATGGAGGCTGAAAAAGCATACAAAATGCAACTAAAAGAGATGAGATAGGATTTGAACTCTTTACACTTTATGCGTTATGTAGTAGACAGAACTAAAAGTGCGCT
>Ga0210040_10005905_pt1 | contig 15442 bp, 16 predicted proteins | sample CryGeyCG12114_NA_FD_185462 | JGI IMG/M metagenome (GOLD analysis project Ga0210040, IMG submission 185462) | Groundwater microbial communities from aquifer - Crystal Geyser CG19_WC_8/21/14_NA (SPAdes) (version 2) | ecosystem: Environmental > Aquatic > Deep subsurface > Groundwater | place: USA... | reverse complement strand
CACGTGCACCGGCCGGTTCGCCGGCCTCTGGGGCGTACTGGACGTCGTCGAGCTCGGCGGGCGGCTGGTCCTCGTCCGCCCGACGGCGCCCGATCCGCTGTCGGGCATGGAGGAGCTGCAGGTCGTCGACGCCCGCACCCTGCGCGTCGCGGCCCAGCCGGGGTTCGGCGCGGCCGGTGAACTGGTCCACCTGGAACGGGACGCCGACGGTGGCGTGGTGTCGGTCCGGGTGGCCGGGGTGACCCACCGGCCGATGGCCGAGTTCCTCCGGCGACGCGCCGACCTCGGAGCGGGCTGACCGCGGCTCTGCCTGTGTCGGCCGGTAACTGCAACCGCCGCGGCTCGTTGACCCCGGAGCACGACCGCCGTCGAGCTGCTGCCCGCGATCAGGAGTCCGCCATGCGCCGTCCCCGTCCCGCTCGAGCCGCCCTCGTCCTCGGGGTCGCACTGGCCGTCGTAGCCACCGGGAGCCCGGCCGCCTCCGCCGCACCCGGCGACCCGGCGCCGGGGTCCCCGGAGTACGTCGCCCGCGACGTCCGGAACATCGCCGACGCCTACGGGCGGCAGACCGCACCCGACGGGCAGCTCGACCCCGCCTACGGCCTGGCGAGCATCGGTTCCGTCGGCCCGCTCTTCGCCGGTGACCTGCTGGCGCAGGCGGCCCGGCCGGGCCGCCCCGCCCTCACGCCGGGGGTCGCGGTCCCGGGCTGGAACAGCGGCAACCCCTACCGCGCCGACTGGGACGACACCCGGGGCGAGATGACGCCGGTCTCCTTCACCAACCGGTACGGAGCACTGCTCCACGGCACGGTTTTCGCGCCGCTCCCGGGTGCACGCGATCCCTACACGGGCGAGGCGCTCGAGGGCCCCTTCCCCGGCGTGGTGCTCACGACCGGCTCGGTGCAGGGCAGCGAGCGGATGTACTGGTGGCTCGCTCAGGACCTCGCCGAGCGCGGGTACCTGGTGCTGACCTACGACGTGCAGGGCCAGGGGCGCAGCGAGACGTTCCCGCACCCGGCCCCCATCGAGGACCTGCCCTTCTGCAACTTCGCCGCGGCTCCGCAGGCCGGCGAGCAGACCGGCTGCCCGGGCGTGCCGTTCCAGCAGACCTCGAACTTCGTCTACGGCACCCAGGACGCGATCGACTTCTTCCTCTCCACGCCGCAGCAGCCCTACGCCAACCCGGCGGCCGGGAGCGCGGACGTCACCTCGTCCAACCCGATGTGGGCGTCCTTCGACCGCTCCCCCGACCCGGACACGGTGACCCCGGGGCGGACCACGCGGCTGGCCGTCGTCGGCCACTCGCTCGGTGCGGTGGCCGTCTCCTACCTGCAGGCCGTCGACGAGCGGATCCAGACCGTGGTCGCGCTGGACAAGCTGTCCTCGACCGCGTCCATCCGCGACGGCGAGGAGTTCGACGCCCTCGGGCCGATGCGGCCGGTGGTGCCGGCGCTCGGCCTCCAGTCCGAGTACGGCTTCACGGTGGCGCCCTACTTCGCCAACTCCGGCCTCTTCGACGCCTCTGGCGCCGGCTCGCCCGACGAGGCCCCGGACCCCCGCCGCGAGCTGGCCACCGGCTACGACGCGTGGACGGCGGCCGGCGTCGACTCGATGGTGATCGTGCCGCGCGCCTCGACGCACCTGGAGTACACCGACGTCCCCTACGTGCTCCCGGCGTCACGGCACGGGCAGGCGATGTCCAGCCACTACGCGCAGGCCTGGCTGGACAAGTACCTCCGGCACGACCCCGCCGCCGACGCCGCGCTGCTGGCGGCGTCGATCGACTACCTGGAGCCCGGTGCCGACGGCATCTGGCGGCCGGTCCGGCTCGACCGGGACGAGCAGCTGTCGTTCTACTTCTGCTCCGGCTACGACCTCACCGGGCCGGACGGCCGCACCGTCGACGACGACCTCACCGACGTCGGCTGCGGGGAGTGACCCGGGTTCGAACGGATCCCCGACCGCTCCTAGTGTCCGGGGAATGCCCAGCAACCCCCGCACGCCCGGAACCCCTCGTCGCGTCCTGGTGACCGGAGGCGCCTCCGGTCTCGGCGCGGCGCTGGCCGCCCGATTCGCCGCCCGCGGCGACCGGGTGCTGGTCACCGACCTGGCCGACGACGCCCCCGTGCCCGCGGGCGCGAGCTACGCACGGCTGGACGTCACCTCCGAGGCCGACTGGCGCGCCGCGCTCGGCCGCGTCCGCTCCGACCTCGGCGGCCTGGACGTCCTGGTCAACAACGCCGGCATCGCCGCCGGCGGGCGGATCGACCGGCTGGGCGCCGAGCACTGGCGCCGGGTGATCGACATCAACGTCCTCGGCGCGGTCACCGGCTGCCGGACGTTCGTCCCGCTGTTCAAGGAGCAGGGTTCCGGTCACCTGGTGAACGTCGCCTCGGCCGCGGGGCTCGTGCACCCGCCGGCCATGACCTCCTACGACGCCGGCAAGGCCGCGGTGGTCGCGCTCTCGGAGAGCCTCCGGTGGGAGCTGGCCCCCTGGGGCATCGACGTCTCGGTCGTGTGCCCCTCGTTCTTCCGCACCAACCTCGCGGCCTCCCTCGGCGGGGACGACCCGATGATGGACACCGTCGCCACCCGGCTCATCGAGGGCTCGAAGCTGGGCGCCGACCAGATCGCCGGGCGGGTCGTGCGCGCCGTCGACGCCGGGCGCTTCCTCGTCCTCCCCGACCGCAACGCGCGGCTCGCCTACTGGACCAAGCGGCTGGCCCGGCCGCTCTACGACCGGCAGATGCTCGGCATGGGGGCGCGCATCCACGGCGCCGAGCAGCAGGACGGAGCGACGGCGTGAGCCGCGGCGTCGTCCTGATCACCGGCGCGAGCGCCGGGCTCGGCGAGGAGATGGCCCGGCAGTTCGCCGACCTGGGCTACGACCTCGCGCTGTGCGCCCGGCGCACCGAGCGGCTCGACGCCCTCGCCGCCGAGATCACCGCACGCACCGGCCGCAGGGTCGAGACCGCGGCGCTCGACGTCACCGACGCCGACGCCGTCCCCGCGGTGTTCGGCCGGTTCGCCGAGTTCTTCGGTGCGATCGACCGGGTCGTCGTCAACGCCGGCATCGGCAAGGGCGCCGCGCTGGGCACCGGGCGGGCCGACGCCAACCGGGCGACCGCCATGACCAACTTCGTCGGGGCGCTGGCCCAGACCGAGGCGGCGCTGGAGATCTTCCGGCGGCAGCGGCGCGGCCACCTCGTGCTGATCTCCTCGATGTCCGCGCTGCGGGGCATGCGCAAGGCGATGACCACCTACGCCGCGACCAAGGCCGGAGTGGCCGCGCTGGCCGAGGGGCTGCGGTCCGAGCGCATCCCCGGGCTGGACGTCTCGGTGGTCTACCCGGGCTACATCCGGTCGGAGATGAACGCGCACGTCGAGCAGAAGGTGCGGTTCATGGTCGACACCCCGACCGGCGTGCGCAGCATGGTCGAGGCCATCGAGAAGCGGCGCCCCAAGGCCTACGTCCCGGCCTGGCCGTGGGTGCCGATCGGCTTCCTCATGCGGGTGCTCCCGCTGTCGGTCGTCCGGAAGCTGACGTGACCGCGCCGGACTCCGGGGGCGCCCGCGACGTCCGTTCCGAGGACGCCTTCGACGTCGCCGCGATGGCGGCCTGGCTGGCCGCGCACGCGCGGGACGCCGGCGTGCACCTGGACGCCGTCCCCGAGGTGCGGCAGTTCTCCGGCGGCGTCTCGAACCTGACCTACCTGCTGCGCTACCCCGACGGCGACCTGATCCTGCGGCGGCCGCCGAAGGGCACCCACGCCGGGGGCGCGCACGACATGGCGCGCGAGCACCGCATCCAGACCGAGCTGGGCCGCGTCCTCCCCTACGTCCCCCGCACCGTCGCGCTGTGCGAGGACGCCGGCGTCATCGGCACGCCGTTCTACGTGATGCAGCGGCTGGCCGGCCCGATCCCGCGCAAGGAGCTGCCACGCGGCGTGGACCTCGACCGCGACCAGGTGGCCGCCCTGTGCCGCAACGTGCTCGACCTGCTCGTCGGCCTGCACGCGGTCGACCTGGCCGGCACCGGGCTGGCCAATCTCGGCAAGGGACCGGGCTACGTCCGCCGCCAGGTCGAGGGGTGGTCGCAGCGCTACCGCCGCGCCCGCACCTGGAACGTGGGCACCTTCGGGTCGGTGATGGCGTGGCTGGCCGAGAACCAGCCGGCCGACCGCCCGCACACCCTGGTGCACAACGACTTCCGCCTCGACAACGTCGTCCTCGACCCGGCCGACCCCACCCGGCCGATCGGCCTGCTCGACTGGGAGCTGGCCACCGTCGGCGATCCGCTCCTGGACCTGGCCGGTGCGCTCGGCTACTGGGTGCAGGCCGACGACGGCCGACTCATGCAGGCCTTCCGCCGGCAGCCGACGCACCTGCCCGGGATGCTCGGCCGCGAGCAGGTGGTCGCGTACTACTGCGCGCGCACCGGCACGTCGGTGACCAACCGCGAGTGGGCCTGGTACGAGGTGTTCGGCCTGTTCCGCGTCGCGGTCATCGCGCAGCAGGTCTACGCGCGGTACCTGGCGAAGCAGACGACGAACCAGCAGTTCCGGCTGTTCGGCGTCGCCGTGGTGATCCTCGAGCTGCGCTGCCGCCGCATCATCGCCCGCGCCCGGCGGATGAGCCCGGAGCGCGCGGCGGCACCGGTGGGCAGCGCCTCCTGACTCAGGCCGCCCGGCGGGCCCGCAGCGTCGCCACGGTGCCCCAGACCGCGGCGGCGACCAGCACGCCGAGGTCGATCAGCAGCACGTCGCGGCCGATGTCGTGCGGCAGGAAGGAGGAGTTGTCCGAGTCCGCGCCCGGGCCGAGCACGTACGGCAGGGCGATCAGGGTGAGCACCCCGGCGACGGCGACGCCCACCACGGCGGCCGGGCGTGCGGGGCGCGGGAGCAGCCGGGCGGACAGCCACCCCAGCGCGATCCAGACGGGGGCGATGACGAGGTCGTGCAGCAGCGCGCTGCCGACGAACCAGGTCGCCCAGGCGGGCAGCGGCACGCGCTCGCCGGCGGTGAGCAGGCCGAAGCCGCCGTACAGGACCGCGGCCGACCCGGGCAGCAGGAACAGCCAGCGCCACCACGGACCGCGTGCCGACGTCGCCGGCCGGGCGGGATCGGACGCGTACGGGTCCCCTGGCACGAGGGCCGCGGCGCGGTCGTCGATCCCGCGCTCGGACTCGTCGGCGATGCTCATGCCGGCGTCACCCGGGTGACCCACTTGGTCTGCATCACGCCCGGGCGGTTGGGCGCGATCAGGCGGACCGGATAGCCGTGGTCGGGGTCCAGCGGCGAGCCGTTCACCCCGGTGGCCAGCAACGTCCGCGGGCTGCGCGCGTGCGGCGGCGCCACGGTCGAGCGCCGGTAGAGCCCGCCCTGCTGCAGCGACTCGACGACGACCTCGGTGTCCCGCGCCAGCCCCGCCTCCGCGAGCAGGTCGCCCAGCCGGACGCCGGTCCAGGTGGCCTCGGCGCTCCAGCCCTCGACGCAGGCGATCGGCAGCCGCTCGGTGCGCTGCCGGAAAGCGGCCAGCTCGTCGAGGGTGAGCTCCAGCCGGTTCGGGCCCTCGATCACCAGGCGGTAGTCGGGGCCGACGTCGGTGACTCCCGCGGCCCGCGCGGTCTGCCGGACCGGGAGCGCCTGCGGGCCGACCCCCGGCTGGCGGGGGGCCAGCACCGACACCTGGCCGAGCGGGGACACGCTCTGCCCGACGGTGGTGAGGGTGACGGCGCCGACGCTCAGGCCGGCGGCCAGCACGAATGCCCGGCGCGGCACGCTGCTGGTCTCGGCCGCGTCGTCCACGGCCGCCCGCTCGGCGGCCTGCTCCCCGGTCAGCCCGGCGACGGCGCCTTGCGTTCCCCGGCGGGCCAACCCGCGACGGATCTCCGGCGCCTTGGCGCCGACGTGCACGGCCACGGCACCGATCGCGATCCAGCCGGTCCAGTAGTGCGCCGTGGTGAAGAAGAAGCCGAACGGGTACCACTGCGCGGTGTTGATGACGCCGGTGACCAGCTGCATCGCCGCGGCCCCCACCAGCACGAGGATCGACACCCGGCTGACCGCGCGGGACGCCGAGCCGGCCGGAGGCCACTCGAACAGCTTCGGGTAGACCGCCCAGAGCTTGACGAGCAGCAGCGGGATCGCCGCCAGGCCCGTGGCCACGTGCAGCCCCTGGGTGAACCGGTACAGCCATCCCGGCGACGCCGGCCAGACGAACCAGCCGGGCGGGTTCTGGATCAGGTGGCTGATGAGGCCGGTGACGAAGCAGACGGTGAACGCGATGCCCAGCCACAGCCCGACGCGCGCCGACCGGCGCTCGGAGTGCAGCGGGCTGGGGAACGCACCGGCGCGGAACGGACCCCGGCGGAGCGTCTCCGGCGGGCCGGGCACGCGGGCCCCGAGCAGCCGGTCCAGCGCGCTGCTCATGCCCGGCTCCCGACGGCCGCGGCGACCTCGGCGACGACGCGCGCCGTCCGGCTGCCCGGCGGGCACTGCGCGGCCACGGACAGGGCGTCGGGGAAGTGGTCGATGTCGGTGAGCTCGGGCAGGTCGAGCACGACCAGCCCGGTCGCCTCCAGCGCCTCGCGGGTGCGGACGGCGGTGTCCTCGCGGGACATGGGCACGCTCGCCAGCACCGCGGCGCCGTCGGACCGGTGCACGCCGAGGGCCCACCACCCGCCGTCGGGAGCCGTGCCGAGGACGGCCGTGCCGGGGCCGCCGTCCTCGAGCCGCTGCGCGCACCGGACCAGGAGTTCCGGCGTCACCTGCGGGGTGTCCATGCCGATGAGCAGGGTGGGCGCCGCGGATCCGGCCATGGCGTCGGTGAAGGCGGCCGCCAGCCGGGTGCCCAGGTCGCCCTCGACCTGGGGCACGACGGTGAAGCCGGCGAGGTCCAGGGCCCCCGGCTCGCCGTCGAGCGCGACGACGCGGGCGGAGACCGGGGCGGCGCGCACCGCGTCGAGGGTGTCGGCGACCGCGGCGGCGGCGATGCCGGCGGCCTGTTCGGGGGTGCACGGCGGGGTGAGCCGGGTCTTGCTGCGGCCCGGCACCGGGGCCTTGGTGATGACCAGGACCTGGGTCGAGAGCGTCATCGGGCCAGCACCCCGCGCATGTCGCGGATCGTGCGCACGGTGCCCAGGACGGTGCCGGTCACCTTGGACTTGGACCCCTCGGTGCGGAGGGCGTAGTCGACGTCGACCTCCCGGACGCGCCAGCCGGCGTCGGCCGCGGCGGTCACCATCTCCAGCGGGTAGCCGAACCGGCGGTCGGTGAGCCCCAGTCCGAGCAGCGCCTCCCGCCGGGCGGCGCGCATCGGGCCCAGGTCGTGCACCCGCAGTCCGGTGCGCCGGCGCAGCATCCGCGCCAGCGCGATGTTGGCGATGCGGGCGTGCACCGGCCAGGCGCCGCGGGCCGGACGGCGCCGGCCGAGCACGAGGTCGGCCTCCCCCGCCCGCACCGGGTCGGCCACCCGCGGCAGCTGCGCCGGGTCCATCGACCCGTCGGCGTCGCAGAAGCAGACGAGGTCGGCGGTCGCGGCCTCCAGGCCGGCGTGCGCGGCGGCCCCGAAGCCACGCTGCGGCACGCCGACGACGGTCGCGCCGTGCTCCGCGGCGATCGCCGCCGAGCCGTCGGTCGATCCGTTGTCGGCGACGATCGCCCGGTAGCCGGCCGGGAGCCGGGAGAGCACCCACGGCAGGGAGGCTGCCTCGTCCAGGCAGGGCAGGACGACGTCGACCGTCGGGGAGTTCGCGGAGTCGTCCATGACCTGCGTTCGTACTCGACGCCCAACCGGTTCGCCTGCCGGGCACCGCCCACCGGGGCCACCTACGCTCCGGCGGGTGACCTCCGCCCCTCCCCAGGTCGACTCCGCGCCGGCTCCCCCGGTGCGGGGCCGCATCGTGCGCGGGCTGGCCGTCGCGGCGGTCGCGGTGGGCGTGCTCGCCGTCTGGCTGTGGGGGCGGCAGATCACCCGGGACGGTGGCGACCTGCACCTGCGCGACGGGTACGTCGTCGTGGGCCCGTTCGACGTCGTGCTGTCCGCCCGGGTGCTGCTGCCCGTGGCGCTGGCCGTCGCGGTCGTGCTGTGGGGACCGGCGCTGGCCCGGCGGCTGGGCTGGCGGGCGCTGCTCGCCGCGAGCACCGCCGGGGCCGCCGGCTGGGCGGTCGCGCTGGCGGTGAACGGTGGCTGGGACGCGCTCGCGGCGCCGATGGCCACCGAGCACGAGTACGTGGCCGACGTCGGCCGGGTCGGCGACCTGGGCACGTTCCTGTCCACCTACGTCGACTCGGTCCCGGTGGGTTCCCCCGATCCGTGGGTCACCCACGTGTCGGGGCACCCGCCGGGCGCCCTGCTGGCCTTCGTGCTCCTGGACCGGATCGGGCTGGGCGGTCCGGGGTGGGCGGCGGCGCTGTGCATCGCCGGCGGCGCGCTGGCCGTGCCGGCCGTGCTGATCACCGTCCGGCTGCTCGCCGACGAGGCCGCCGCCCGCACCGTGGCGCCCTTCGCCGTGCTCCTGCCGGGCGCGGTCTGGATCGCCACCAGTGCGGATGCGCTCTTCGCCGGGGTGACCGCGTGGGGGGTGGCACTCCTGGCGCTGGCCGCCGCGCGGGCGCCGTCCCGGGCCGGTTCCGCCCTGGCGCTGGCCGCCGGAATCGTGCTGGGCTCGAGCCTGTACCTGTCGTTCGGGCTGACCGCGGCGGGTCTGCTGGCGCTCACCGTCGTGCTGGTGCAGCGGTCGCGGCTGGGCTGGGCGGGCGTGGTGCGGGTGCTCGCGGTGGCCGGCGTCGGCGTGGCGCTGGTGGTCGCGCTCGTCACCGTCGGCGGCTACTGGTGGTTCGAGGGCATCGAGGTGGTCGCGCAGCGGGTGCGCGACGGTGCCGCCTACGACGACCGGGTGGAGCAGTCGACCTGGTTCCTGGCCGGCAACCTCGCCGCGGGCGCGCTCGCGGCGGGACCGGCCGTGGTGGCCGGGCTGGCCGGCATCCGCGGTCGGCTGCGCTGGCTGCCGCTGGCGGCCCTGACGGGGATGCTGGTCAGCGACGTCTCCGGCTTCGTCCTCGGCGAGACGGAACGGATCTGGCTGCCCTTCGTCGTCTGGCTGCTGCCGGCGACGGCCTCGCTGCCCGCCCGGTCGCACCGGTTCTGGCTGGCGCTGTCCGCCCTGCTCGCGATCGCCGTCGAGGTGACCGTCCGCACCCCGTGGTGAGCCGTCAGGGGGCGGGGCGCAGCGGGTCCGTCGCGAAGGCGCGCATGCCGTCGGCGAAGGAGATCTCCGCCCGGAACCCGAGCTCGTCGGCGGCGCGGGCCGGGCTGGCGACGACGTGCCGCACGTCCCCGATCCGGTACTCGCCGGTGACCTGCGGGTCCGGGCCGCCGAAGGCGTCGGCCAGGGCGCGGGCCATGTCGCCCACGGTGTGCGGGTGCCCCGAGGCGACGTTGTGGGCGCGCAACGCAGCATCCGGCGGATCGGCGGTCAGCGCGGCGAGGTTGGCCCGGGCGACGTCGGTGACGTGCACGAAGTCCCGCTGCTGGCCGCCGTCCTCGAACACCCGGGGCGCCCGCCCGGCCTCCAGCGAGCTGCGGAAGATGGCCGCCACCCCGGAGTAGGGGGTGTCGCGCGGCATGTGCGGGCCGTAGACGTTGTGGTATCGCAGGGCGATGGCGCCGCCACCGGTGGAGGAGGCCCAGGCCGCGGACAGGTGCTCCTGGTCGAGCTTGGTCGCCGCGTAGGTGTTGCGCGGGTCCAGCGGGGCGTCCTCGGGCACCGTGCACCACGCGAGCTGCCGGCCGCACCGGGGGCACGGGGGCTCGAACCGGCCGGCGTCGAGGTCGGCCCGGCGCCGCGCCGCGGCCGGGACGACGCCGTCGACGGAACACTCGTACCGGCCCTCGCCGTACACGACCATCGAGCTGGCCAGCACCAGCCGGCCGATGTCGGCACGCGCCATGCCGGCCAGGAGCACCGCGGTGCCCAACCCGTTGATCCCGGCGTACTCGGGCATGTCCTGGACGTCGACCCCCAGGCCCACCATCGCGGCCTGGTGGCAGACGGCGTCCACCCCGGCCAGCGCGCGGTCGACCATCGCCGGGTCGCGGACGTCGCCGTGGAGGAACTCCACCCCGGCGGGCAGGCGGGGTGTGCTGCCGGCGGGGTGCACGGCGGGCAGCAGCGCGTCGAGCACCCGCACCTCGTGCCCGGAGTCGACGAACGCCTCGACGACGTGCGAGCCGATGAAGCCGGCGCCGCCGGTGACCAGGACCCGCACGGTCAGGACGCCAGGCCCAAGCGGGCCACCGGCCGCTCGTCGACTCGTGCGGCCAGCGCGGCGAAACAGCGACCGTCCCGTTCCCAGGTCATGGCCACCTCCAGCCCGGCGGAGGCCGCCGGCTCGTCGACGGCGTCGACGCCGACGTGCGCCCACGGGAACCAGCTCCCCCGCTCCGCTCCTCGTTCCAGCCGCACGCGGGCGGCGCGCAGGCCGGTGCCCGGCGCGTCGAGCTCGGCGAGGATCCGCCCGCCCGGCGCGAGGAGGTCGCGACACCGGGTCAGCAGGGCGACCGGGTCGCCACCGATGCCGATGTTGCCGTCGGCGAGCAGCACGGTGTCCCAGCCGCCCTCCCCCGGCAGCGGCTGGAAGATCGACCGGCGGACGGCCGTCGCCCCGAGCGCGCGGGTCAGGGTGATCGCCGCGCGCGAGGTGTCGATGCCGACCGCCTCGCGGCCCTGGGCGGCCAGCTCGGCCACCAATCGGCCCGGGCCGCAGCCGGCGTCGAGCACGGTGCCCTGGGCGCGGTCGAGCAGGTCGCGGTCGGCGCCGTCGGCCTTGCCGACCCACTGACCGAGCGCGTCGGCGAGCGAGTGCCGGGGTCCGCCCTCGTAGCGGGCGAACCACCGCCACCGCTCCTCCGGACGGCCGGCCGACCGCAACGCGGTGTCGTAGAGATCGGCCGGCGCCGGCTCGGCGATCGCGAGGCTCATCGAGCGGCACCCGGGAGCACGGGGCGGCGGACGACGACGCATCGGTTTCGGCTCACCCCGTGCGTTCGTGCGGGCGCGGCAGATCGGTTCATGTCGTTCCTCGCTGGCACCCCGGGGCTCCTCACGTCGACGGCCTGTGTCGACATGCCCGTCACCGGCCGTCGACAACCGCCGACCGAAGAGTTTGATCACGCGCAATCCAAATTCGGTCGTGGGCAATCCAATGGGGCGCCTCGGGTCGAAGGCCTCCTGACATCGACCGATCGACACAAGGAGTTCCCATGAACACCTCTTCCCGCCCCGCGAAGCTCCTGGTCGCCGGCGTCGCCCTCAGCGCGGCCCTCGGCCTCGGCGCCTGCAGCAGCGACGACAGCTCCGAGTCCGCGGGCTCGTCCAGCTCGTCCTCCTCGAGCGCGCAGTTCGCCCGCCCGGAGCCGGTCGCCTCGCTCGCCGCCATCCCCACCGGCGGCTCGACCGCCGTCGCCCTGGACCAGGGCTTCGTCGACGCCCTCGGCACCCTCGGCCTGACCCCCGGCGTCGTCGGTGACGCCGAGCTGGCCGACGGCTCCGTGAGCTTCCCGATCACCGGTGGCACCGTGACGGTGTTCGACAAGGAGAGCGGCTACAAGCCCTACGTCCAGGGCACGCTCCTGCACCAGAACAGCGGCCTGAGCCTGACCGCCGGTGGCACCACGGTCGAGCTGACCAACTTCACCGTCGACCCGGGCACCCCGTCGCGCCTGTTCGGTGACGTCGCCGTCAACGGCCAGCCGGCCGTCGCCAGCGCCCCGCTGTTCGACCTGGACGGCAGCACGCTGAACCCGCCGACCATCGAGGGCGGCACCGCCACCCTGCAGGGCACCCAGGTGCTGCTCAGCGCCGAGGCCGCCGAGCTGCTGAACTCCACGTTCAACACCGACGCCCTCGCGGGCGACTTCCTCATCGGCACCGCCACCATCACCGTGCCGACCAGCTGATCGCGTAGCCGATCGGCCCGAGGGCCGCGCACGAACGCACGGGAGGGGTGGAGTCACGGGGCTCCACCCCTCCTGCGCGTTCCGCCCGGGTCAGGCCGTCGTCGTGCCGGCACCCTCGACGGGCAGCCAGGTGCGGGCCGCGGAGACCAGCGCCGCGACGCCGGTGGTCAGCGTCGGCTCGATGACCGGGGCGAACTGCGGCGAGTGGTTCGACGGGAGCTCGCGGACGACGCGGGCCAGGCCCTCGCGGTCGCTCACCCCGGCGAACGCGGCCGGGTCCGCCCCGCCGAGGAGCCAGTAGACCAGCGGCACGCCGGCGGCCGTGGCCAGCATGCCGACGTCCTCGCTGCCGGTGACCGGGCCCGGGTCGACCGTGAGACCGGCCCCCAGGTCTCGGTCCCAGCCGGCCATGGTGCGGGCACCGGCGTCGTGGTCGTTGACCAGCACCGGGAAGGACTCCCGGAGGTGCACCTCGGGGTCCTGCGGTGCACCGGACGCGGCCGCCTCGGCCCGGACGATCCGCTCGATGCTGCTCATCAGCCGCTCGCGGACCTCGGGGTCGTAGGAGCGCAGGCTCACCCGCAGCTCGGCGCGGTCCGGGATGACGTTGCCGGCGTTGCCGGCGTGCAGGGCGCCGACGGTGACGACGGCGGACTCACCGCCGGCGACCTCGCGGGAGACCACGGTCTGCAGCCGCATGACGGTCGCCGCCGCCATCACGACGGGGTCGACGGTGGTCTCCGGCCGGGAGCCGTGCCCACCGCGACCGTGCAGCACGATGTGCAGCATGTCCGCGCCGGCGAACGCCGGTCCCCGGCGCAGGCCGAGGAGTCCGGCGGGCAGCGGTCCGACGTGCTGGCCGAGCACCACGTCGGGGCGGCCGAAGCGGTCGAGGATGCCGTCGTCGATCATCGCCTGGGCACCGCCGCCCACCTCCTCGGCGGGCTGGAAGACCAGCTGCACCGTGCCGCTCCAGGTGTGCCGCTCGGCGGCCAGGGTCGCGGCGGCACCGAGCAGGCAGGTGACGTGCACGTCGTGCCCGCAGGCGTGCATCACCGGGGTCTCCACGCCGTCCGCGCCGGTGCCGGTGGCCGTGCTGCTGTAGGCCAGGCCGGTCTCCTCGAGCACGGGGAGGGCGTCCATGTCGGCGCGCAGCAGTGCGGTCGGGCCCGGCCCGTTGCGCAGGATGCCGACGACCCCGGTGCCTCCCACCCCGGTGGTCGTCTCGTAGCCGAGTGCCTCGAGCCGCTCCGCGACGATGCCCGCGGTCCGGTGCTCGGCGAAGGCCAGCTCCGGGTGTTCGTGCAGGTCCCGGTAGATGTTCGCCAGGTCGGCGAGGACGTCGGCAGGGGTCACGGCAGGGGGCTCCTCGGGGAATCGGCGAACGGGAGGCGACCGTATCCCCCCAGCGTGGCGTGCGTCACCGCCGTGGACGCTCCGTTCGCCACGGTCCGCGCCATGAGCGGGCGCCTCCCGATCCGCATCGGGAACTTCTCTGGCCACCTCGGGGACCGGTTCACCGCCATCGAGGAGGCGCCGGCCGGGGATCCGGTCGACGTGCTCGTGGGCGACAGCGCCTGAGGGCCCGTGTGCAGCCTGATGACGACCCGAGCCAGGTCATCCATGGCGACGTGACGGGCAACGTCCTCTCGCTCCCGGGACCAGCACCGTGCACGCCGAGGATGGCCGATGCCGGCAGTGATCCGGTTCCGCAACCCCGCAGACGCTCACCGCGCGCGCTGACCGCGTGGTGCGCACGCGCGACGCGGACGGCTCCTGGGACCGGAACGCCGGCGACGACGGCGTCTACGCCCCCCCCCGCCACCGAGTACGTCCGGCCTTCGCACCCGCTGCTGAGCACCGGCGCCGACAGCCGGCTCGTGGTCGGCACGGCCTTCCAACCCCAACCGCTGCGTGGCCGCGCCGGCTCTCGCTGCCGGGTGGAGCTCGTCCCCGAGTCGGCAAACCCCTACGACGGCAACGCGCTCGCCGTCGACCTCAACGGCGCTCGCATCGGTTACTTCAGCGCTGGCGATGCCGCCCAACGTCAGCCGGGTATCCGCGCGGCCAACGACGTGGGCTACCACGTGCTCGCCGACGGGGAGTTCGTGCGCATCGGCGGGTACCTAGAGGTCCAGTTAGAGCTCCCACACGCGCGCGACCTCGCCTGGTGGCTGACCCACACTGAAGAGCAACGAGCCTCCGGCTTCCGGCCGCTGACTGCTTGACGCTGCGCGGGATCGACCATTTCCAGCCGCAACTGCTAGCCGCTCTTGGCGCCCGCGATCGGGCGTCGCTTGCAGGACGGCTGCTTCCGCAGCGGATCGTCACCGGCAAGTGAGCCAGCGCCCTTGACGCCCGGTGCTCGTCAAGGGGACGGAGGTCGGCGCACTACGCGCGGTCGACCTCGATGAGCAGGTAAAACTGCACCAGGCACTGCGCCGCGGGCCGGTGGACTGCGGCGTCGATCTCGTGCGCGACCCCGAGCGCGTCTGGGCCAGGTCCTTCTCGGCTCAACGCCGCCTTGCACCCGCGCGGCGCTAGTTCCCATCGCGGCGGGACGACGCGGTCCTCAGTTGATGATCTCGCCCCGCTCGTCGGCACGGCGCGCCGTCAAGCGGTCCCTCCACGACTGCAGTGCCTCGGGCGTCAGCCGCGTCCAGTCGGTGACCTCACCAACGACCCTGAGCGGGGTGCTGCTGCGGTAGGACCTGGTGGGGTTGCCAGGGAACTTCTTGTCGGTCACGTTCGGGTCGTTCTCGAAAGGTCCGGTCGGCTCGACCACGTAGACGCGCGGAGCGCCATCACCGGCCGCAAGCTCCGCAGCGAGGCCAGCACCGTCCCGGAGCGCGGTGAAGTAGATGTGGTTCATCACGACGTCGGGTCGGTAGTTCGACCGAAAGCCCGCCGTCAGGAGGTCACCGATATGAAGATCGGCCTTCGTGCCGTGGAAGAACGGCCCCTCGTCAAGCGCTCGACTCACCGGCGACATCGTAGGCGAACGGTGGCCGTGAGCGCTGCTCTCAAGAGGTGATCGTCGACTGTTGCGGGCAACGACGCGGCCACAGACGGCCGGTCTCGATCCCGCTCGCCTGCACATACGACGCGGTCCACCAGTTGCCCGACCGGCCACCGGGCTGCTGCGTGGTCGACCGCGGCGAGGGCAGGATCACCGGGCTCCTCCTCAGTCGGGGCAGGGACTGGGGCGTCGCCCCGGCCGCGCTAGGCGGCCGGGGCGACACGATGGTGCACGTTGGTACAACTTCGTACAGCCGAGTACCAAGCTCGCCCGCGAGGGCGTACTTGGTCACAACTGTCAGCGGCGAGCCGACTGACATTTCGGCAAGCCCGCCGGGACATCAGGCGAGAATTCCGCTGACATCCCGGCAAGCCTGACCATCAGCTGTCGACGGTCATCCAATGTCCGTCCAACGGCCACGGCGTGACCTGCGAACGGCGGCAGGCCCGCACCGATGGGGGG
>Ga0210040_10005904_pt1 | contig 15443 bp, 10 predicted proteins | sample CryGeyCG12114_NA_FD_185462 | JGI IMG/M metagenome (GOLD analysis project Ga0210040, IMG submission 185462) | Groundwater microbial communities from aquifer - Crystal Geyser CG19_WC_8/21/14_NA (SPAdes) (version 2) | ecosystem: Environmental > Aquatic > Deep subsurface > Groundwater | place: USA... | reverse complement strand
TAGATAGACAAAAGGTATGTGCATGCTATGTCAGGGTCCTTTAAGTGCTGGGAATGGCGGAAGGCCCTCAAATTTACAAATGTAAAATAAATTACTGTTTTTCTAGTGGATAGAGGGAAGATTGCAGCCCCGCATGAACAATATATAGTGCTGATTTAAGTTTGGATGACATCAGTGAAAAAACTAAACCATTTGGTCAAAGCATTGCAGAGTTGCAGCCACTTAACTAAAGAATAAAAATTGGCTGTTACTAGGCAACAGCTCAAGCTACTTTTTCTTGATAAATTGAATCTTTATTGTGTTTTTACGTACTGACTCCGTCACTACGCGACCCACACCACAGAAAAATTGTGGGAGCAAACTACTACATAATACTTTAAAGCACAGATTTGTAGCCACCGCTTGAACATGTTCACAGCACTTTCTCTCAGTTAGCTAATAGTCTAGGTGACTGTCTACCTGCCAGATCCATGAGCCGCTGCTTTTGCAGGTCTGTGACGACATCCTAAAGCACTAATGATAATAATGCTGTAGCGTTCATAGCAGCACTAGAAACTAGTCTGCCGAAAAAAAATACACACAACTGGGCAACCAGGCAGACAACCTAATACATTTGTGTGGGCTGTACAAAAGTTTCCCATCTTCCTAGTCTTGGAAAGAAGGAGACGAGCTAGATAATTAGGATTTATTGAGTATGTACACACACAGAGTGCACTCTACTTATCACCAAGCAAAGATGAAGGAGAAAAGCAGGTTGGCTCCAAAAGCTCCTGTCTTGCTTTTTTCCCCGTGTACTAACTTATTATAAATTGTATGCAAGAATAGGAAAAAGTGATTTCTTTACGGGACAACACCGTAGATTTCCTTCATTCTCTTTGAGCTTTTCCTTTACAATCACATATGGATGGTTACGAAAGTTGTGTGTATGTATGTGCGCCATGTACTTACATTGATTCAACCATTTATTTGTTTGTCTATGTTGTTTATATGGTACAGAGTCCTGGGCCTGAATAACTGCAAAGAACATGATAAGAAGTTGCCATCAGGAGTGAACAATGATTCTTGTGCTATTGGGAGCAGTGAGTGAGTAAATCATGGGGAAGCCATGGAAAAAGACCAGAGGAGAAAAGTGTGGAGAGAGACAAGAAGATCCTTTTAGTGAAATGAGAGAAAGAAAGAAGGGCGAGAGTGGAGCAGCCAAAGATGAAAAATTTATCTCAACTCTCCAAAAACCATTGAGTAGGGAGACACTATAGACGAGCTGGGTGTCTTGTCTGGAAGCCATTATTTGGCAACAGTCGAATGCGATCAATCAAACACATTATTGCATTAGTAGTTCCATTTCTTGCGTAATATTTTAAAGCTCATCCATCGTCCATTTGAGTCAGAAAGGATTGGGGACTGGATATGAGAAATGAGACTTGAGTTCCCGTACTAAACTTTGGTGGCAAGGTACATTCGTGTGATGCATTGTAATGTGCTTTAAAAATGTTTGGTTTATAAAATGGGTGGGGGTTTTTGCGGGATGGATTGGTATAGTGGAGTGAACAAGATTGATTTATTTTTTGGATACTCATTTGAGAGTCATGAGGAAATATTGAGTATGATGAGCATTTCGGGTGGAATTAATATCATTGCTTAAGATTTGAGTTTTGTAGAGTTTATAGGGTAGTCAAAAATATACAATGAGTTTTTTACTTTATAGCAATTGAATAGTCCTAGAATTATGTACAAGTGTGCAACAGTCTGTTTTGTAGTCTTTTTTTGTAGAGTTTAAGGTAATTAAAAATATACAATGTGTTTTTAACTTTCTAGCAATAGAATATTCATAGCGTTTTTATTTTCTCATTTAAATATGTGCAAGTGTGCAACAGTCCATTTTGTAGTCTTTTACTGGGAAAAGCCACAATCATAGTTAGTTAGTTAGTTAGTTAGTTGGTTTGTATGAAGATTGCATTTATTATATCTGTGCTAGAGAAAACTTTGCGTGTAAAATAATGGGAAATGAAGTGGACTCGTAGTGTTAATGAGGAAGGGAATTAAAAAAGACTCCTCGTTTGCTAATTGAGTTAAAAAGTTGTGTGAGGCGAGAAGGAGATGATTAAAAGAGTAGCACTTTTACTTTCTCAACACCACATGCAGATTTCTAATATTACGTACAGAGCATCCTTTTATCCACTTAACTTACTTTCTCATCCACGCTCCGTTGATTTATGTGTTTGTATTGTTTCCATACGCTCATACATATTTAGTCAAGTGTCCTCCATCTTCACCGTGTTTTTCATCCATTTCATACATTCAACATGAATATTTAAAAAATTTCAAGCACAATTTACGCACATGGTAAAAAAAACTTGTAAATCTCAACTTCTTGCTCATATCTGTACAAATTCAGTCGTTTAAATCTAATAAACTTTAAACTTTTAGACCACCTTTTACCATCCAAAACTAGCACATACTAAATACATGCAAAATCCAAAATCTAAATCACACACACATGTCTATCGCACTTATGACTGACGACCTACGCAGAAAGTAAAAAGCACCCCCATGGATAAAGCACAAGGTGAAAGTGAAAACAAACGAAAGCAATTGCGAACGATAACATCGTCATGATATGTAGAGCCCATTACAATGGGATCCAGCTCATCTGCCACAAAAGTTTCGATATGTCACATGCCATCATCCGGCTGACGATCATGGAACTCTCCATAATAATAAACTCGTATGTGTGTGTGTGAGGGGGAAAAGCACGAACTACTAGACTCGTCACACAGTCCTAATAATACAACTTACTGCATACACTGTATACATGCCATCATCATTCTCCGTCGCTGGATGGAAATTTGTGCTCGGAAAATAATAATTTGGAAGGAAAATTGAAAGGGAAAAGACACGAAGACCACGTTCCAAGATTATTGGCTCATCTGTGAACGCTCATGCACACGCAATATAACGTTTACCGACTATATGAATGGGTGACTGACTACACCGCCTAATAATAAACTAAAAGACTATATTACATAAACTAGAGAGGAAAAAAACAATTATTCATTCATCTTTTCTACCTACTACTAGCTAGCTGATAATAAACTACATTCGTAATATACACAAAAGAGTGCTTAACTAACTATTGGGATACTACAATGGTTTCCTCTGTCATCAAATGGAAATATAAAAACATTGAGTAATAGCTAACTAAGAATGCAGAATAAAGGAATGCTGCTTATGTACACTAGTACTAATTTGTGCCTATAGTGCATTTTCTATTAGTTAGTTAGTTAGCTAGTTAGCTATAGTTTTACATATTCTAATGAATTCTAGATGAGCTCATGTGTACATGTGGTTATTTGTAGAATCCTGGTTCTATTGTTGTATTGGTCCTGTATGATATATGGTGGAGCGCCTCTAAGCCCTGCATGGCAATAGTAATAATAATAATATGAAGAAAAGTATTTGTGAGAGTGCAGATTCCTTTCACTCTAGTGGTTAGTTTCGAAAGTCTGTGCTTCCAAGCCAATACCACGAAGGGCCCATATATGTTTATAGTCTATGGACTTGTGCACTAGTCAGTTTTGATGCTTCCTCCTATTGTTAGTGTCTGTACAGAGCACACATTCCTGCTCAGTACTTCTCGGGGATAACAAAGACACACCATGGATCCAAAGTCAATATCTAATCTGTGTTTGAGCGTGTGCATATGAATTACATATGTGAGAGCGTGTGTCCGGATGGTGCTCCATTATTATTTATTTATCATTTTATTTATGTGGTATGCCGCACTGTGCTATACAGGATCCAGTCCCTACGGTGAATGCAAATAGATATAAATTTGTAATGAATTTACATAGATGGCACATTACTTATTACACTTTTCCATTATGATCGTTAGTCAGTAGTTTGGAGGAATTGCATGAGAGAGAAAGCGTTTTGGGAATTCCAGAGAACGGCACAACAATCCAGTCATGTGGAACTGAGCTGATGAGTCTGGTAATAACAGTCGTTTCCATACAATAATAATGTAGTATGCATCGGGAGTGATCAGTTTTACGGGGAAAAGTAACTAAGTAACTAACCATTTATCTGCTGTATAAAGTAGTTAGCTATGTATACTTGGTTATGTACGTTTGTTGGGACGTAGTGGGAGTTGTGAAATCTAGTATGTATAATCATTATTGGCTGCTCTGTGCACACTACTCACCAACTAACTTCACACACATATGGAATATGTCCAATGTCCCTTTTGAAATACGGGGAATGTCCATGCTGCATAAATGTTGTAATTAGTTAGTTGGGGAGAAACCCTCACATGTTCAATTGTAATGAAAAGACTAACTAGCTAGCTGCCTAACTCAAAGTCTCCTTTCTATGTACTGCTCCCGTATACCTTCCTACACATTTAATATTTAGATTCCCTTTGGTCGGCATTATGGATGAGGCTTAGAGGAAATGTAATGTGTTCAAGTGCACACATTTAACACTAAAAGCAGTTAGCTACAGTAGTGACATGCATCCATGTGTACCCATTTGTATGCATATAAAATGTATGAAAGAATCCCCCTGACAACTATGTGGGACCTATAGGCCCACTGTGTATGTGTGCATTATGTGAGAGGAGCAGTTGACACACTCGGATGGCTTTTCTATAGACATCCCAATTTATTTCGCATCAGAGAAGAGCACGGAGATAAATGTGGATGTCCGGGCAACTTCCTAGTCCGCCTCTCTTGCTCTGATTTTCGGTGCCATCACACTTTCACATCTCTTCGGATAGAGGAAAGCAGAGGCTTTCCCTTCATTCCAGCAGAGACAGCTGCAATTTATCTCCTCTCTTTTCTCTCTCCCAGCCAGTCCTATATATGTACATTATATAGTACATACATTTACTCCTCACTCACTCACTATCTTTCGCCTCTCTTTCTCCAACTGTACTTAATATGTGTGAATCTGAAACTGACTGACTGTATGTGTGTGTGTGTGTTTGGAAGGAAAAACATGACGCTCAGATCACACCTCTGAGTCCAACTCGATGGAAATTATCTCATCCTTCATTCCATCCATACATAGTATACACAGCCAGTCAGTCAGTCAGTGATGAATCCTTGAATACTCTTTACTAACTATATCTAGGAGTAGTAAATGTATTTCTCTAGTCAAAGTATACTAGTTTGGGACTCAATAACAAATTAACCTGTCTCTGGGCAAAGAGATAGGGAAAAAATCAATGCATATATTACTGGGCTTGATCACAGGAAATATACATATACAAGTGCCTTGTTCCCGCCTAGCTTGTGATGTATTAGTAGTATTATTATGGATGGAGACTTTTAGATTCGTGGAACCAAGGTGAACTGTACAGATTTGTCTCCTTCAACAGACCCATTCCCATTTTTTTCACCTTATCATGTCATAGCAGCACTCACGACTACAGCCTGGTCAATTAATTTAGATACGAGTGCCTGTCATTTGTTGCGTTTCCTAGCAAGCCAGTGAGCAAGAAAAGGGTTTCTTTTCTGTCTACCTACCTACCCATGTAGCATAGATTATTATTACATACATGCATACATACAATGGGCACTAGGGAAAGTTACCATCTGTTTTCATTTCCTTTTCTCCGTGTAATTACTTACCTTAAGGAAATGCATGTAGTGCACTTTTCACTATTCACACTGACGGAAAAGATATTTCTTAATCATTATTATATCGTGTCGTCTAGTCATAGTCTATGAAGCTTGCTCAGAAGGACTGATAGAAAATTAATGAACTTTACTGAGATTCATGCATTATATTTTTTGGATACGAGACTCCCCGAGTTTTCACTCAACTTGTGTATAATATGGTACACATGGGATGAGAGGGGGGATCCAAAAATCTAGACGTTTTCACTAAAAATATATTGAGAGTGGTTCACTCCTTATCCTTTTGGAAACCAAACCCATAGAAGGGTCATTTTACATAGTTATCGTCTACGTATACCGAGTAAAGGGAAAAATTAGGGTCCAACATGACTATTGGTGACACACACTGCGAGAGGGGTTGATAAAAATGGATTTCACAAATATATATATTTCCCTTGAATCCTTCCCTATGGAAACAAAGATGATTATCTATTGTATTACATGGTGGATCGGTCGCTTTGTGAGCATAGGGTGTGCCAATAAGGGCCCTTGTTCGCTCCCTCACTTCAATTCCCTTGAACTTTGGTGTATAGTACAGATATAAACAGCGATAGTCCTGCTAAACTACACACTTTTTGTGTGTCCACAACACTCTTCCATAAATAATGCATTCAATTGGTCTTGGTACACTTATTTCTATAATTAAGAGAAGCCACTTATCTAACACTTGAGTTGATTGGGACCGCTATTCCTTCCTATTCTCTTATATGCATCCAGTCAGTCAGTTTTGAACCTAATGTAGACATAATGGCGCCGCTAAAATTATTCCCTACGTTTCTAAATAAGTGGGTAAATAGATGGAGCAGTTATGTTTCAGCATTCTCATAGATTTATTGAGTTAATTCAAAAAGTTATATCAAGGTATGGTTCTTACGTGAGTCTTAAATATCAAGGATTTGTTTGCACACCAAAACTAACTCCACCAAAGAATGGAAATTTTGAGGCCCTGACAATGGTTTTTACTTGCACATCCAGTTGTAACGATAATCAATGAACTGAAATTATACATGGCAGTTGGCAACAGATTTTATTTAAATAACTTAAAAAATAAATTAATAATTTGATGCGACATTACATATTAACAGAAAATAATTCAATACAGTATAGTCATTCCAGCTTTGTGACATTTTTTTAATCGAAAGATGTGACATTATTTTTAGTGCCGATAACCTGCTGTGGTTACTCAATGGTCACCCTTGGAACTTTTTAACTTACACGGATTGAATGAACAGCACAGTTGTAGGCCTAAAAGGTTTTGTGAGCCATTTTTTTATTCCTGCATAGTATAAAGAAAGGACATTTCGTTCAGGACTGATAGGACCATTTGTGGTTGGTTCCGGGGAAAAAATGATGCATATCGGCGTTGTCATTATGCATGAACTTTATAATAAGGAAGCAGCTGTCGATATCAAATGATGGATTTAAATTAGCATCGTAAGCCATAGGTCGTCTGCAGATTTTTTTGCCACATAATGACGTGCTGCTGAGTTGGGATGGGTTGAACTCATTTTATTTGACTCTCAGGTCGTGCCTTTGTATTCATAAAAAACACCTTTTGTATGCATGGGAAATGATGTATAAATTATTATTCACGATTTAATGATTACAGTTAATTTAACGGGTCTTAGGTCAGTATTGCGAGACTCAATATGTTCACTGTGTAAAGTGGTGGTAGCTGGAATTCATCGATTCTAATGATACTGTAATCCAATAAGTACAGATTAATAGGATTTCGTTTTGTTTTAACAAAAAACAATGTTAACCATGTTTTCAAATTCTGTGATTTACTACTTATACAAACTGAAATAGAGTGAAATAAACGGAAAATGAAAAATGAGACTGCAAAATTGTCAACAGTAAGTTAAAAACTTGTGTCTGCATCACTGGAAAGTACATAATTGTTTGACTACCGAGCATGTAATTCTAGCTAAATACGAAAAAATTGTTCTCTCTGGTGATTTGTAATAAAAAACAGAAAAATATTATTCACGGATAATTTTGTGACCAACCTACTTTGCAACATTACACAAGAAAATAATAATGCTACATTAACAAAACATGGATATTTCTTGAAAGAAAACTCTAGCTCACTCAGTCAGGAGCATATGCATAGAACTTTGAGACATGTTATGTTAAGAGCAAAAGATTCTCTTGTTCCGATCACTTTTTCAAATCAACACCGCTCATTAAACCTTTCTAAGAACGTTCAAGGAATTGACAAACATTCGTCGCTAAATCCATGTGACCAAGAAACTTTGTAACTACAAGTCTGAAAACTTTGCAGCTCATTACTATGGCACAGTCTATAAATGAATGCTTCTTAAACTTTCTTTTGACAGACCTATACTACAGCTGCATAGAGACTTGTTGAAAACTCTTTAAAGTCTATCCCTATATTCTGCACACAATATGAGCAGAATTGAAAATACACAATAACCATTTTTACATACTAATGAATCTAGATATAAACCAAAAGTTTTCACTACAAAAAATATGAAAATCGGTTTTAAAAACTGATAGCAGACCGCTGATCCGCAAAAGACTGAGGAATGAACAAGAATTTCCGAAAAGTGCGTCAAAACTAAATACACACAATGCACAACAGAGAGTAACAATGAGCAAACGAATGTTAGTTCACAAATTTGACCATAGATGTCTCTCATAGCATTTATTGTTAACTAATGCTGATGTATACTTGTCCTGAACTACACGCTGAAATTTCCCTTTCACTGTTGTCCTAGCTTTAGCTAATAGAAATAGTTGCACCGAAAAAAGCCATACAAACTTAGTCGATTGCTTTGAAAATCACAGAACCAAGACTTCTCACTTGAATATAATGGAAAATGTTTCCATTTTATTTGATTGGCACAAATTATATAAACAATGGTGTGAGTGCTTGTACGTTTTCAAAAACTCTTCTAATTAATTATTTTTTGTAACTATAACTATCGTGTTCAAGTCTACTTGTCTTGTTTTTGTTCTATTCAGTGAGTCAGTGAATAAGTACTACTAACATTAAAAGTATTCACTTGATATAAGATTTCTAAACTAAGTTTAGTCTGCAAGCAAGTGCATTCTTGTCAATAGAAAATGAATGGTGTCTCATGTAGATGGATAAAACACGTGAAGGGAAATGTGGAGCCCAATAATAACCCAGGGAAGGGTAATATGGGGCCCATGGACAGCCATGTGGAAAATGGAAAACAAAAAGCCATGCCACCTACAATAGATGGCTAATCTACTGTGGTTAAAAAACATAGAAAATTGCTCGACGATGCACACCATCCGTCTAAAGATATCCAATGAAAAACGTGAATGAATCTCATCACATGCAATTATTGTAAGAAATAGAGATTTTCTTGCAAGACAAAACAACTGGTAGACAGTGGTAATCTTTGAAAATGTGATCTTGTTGTAAACGTGTTTGTGTGTGTGTGGACACCGCATCCTACTAAAATGCACATCTCAAGTTATGGATTCAAACTCTATATGCGGATCCAAACTAATCGTCATAATAGACTAGAAGACACGAGGACAAAATTGATTCACTGGAATCTAATACTGCAGCACGAGAAAATAGTGTACCACGTGTATTTAATGTCGTCACTGTGTAAAGATGAATGAATTTTATTTGTGCCGATTCAAGAGACTGCGGGTTGTATGCAATGAGTATGGATTACGGGGACGTTGATCACATTTTTATATAGAATTATTTAGTAGCGAATACACATGCAGAAAAAATCATTCCTGTTGCCAATCGTGTTTAGATTCATGTTTTACAAAAAAATTTATTCGTTTTCAGAACAGCTTTACAACATACATAGTATCACATCTTAATGCATGAAGTACACACATGATTTTTCCCCTTCTTCTATAGGTTACACTTGTAATTACTTATATATTATTCAGTTCCTTACAATAACAAACTTAATTTCATTGTTTTATGTGGGTTCATGTCTGTATCCATAATGTACTGAGCTAGTTAGTTAGTTAGTTAGCGCACATGGTATAGTTTTGAGTGCATTACATGTTCTGTGTGTCTACTCATCTGTAGCTGTAGTTTCATGCTATACAGACAGAGCACACTATGCAAACCAAGTGGTCAGAGGCTTTATCAATTCAAAAGATTATCCATTTCGTTGCCAACTGACAATTCAATTCTTTGCTGAATACAAATCATAGACAAATTAATCAGACTGAGCTAATAAATATTACTGTTCACTGAAAAAAAAAATCATAGATACTTCACCAGATTTGATTAGCAACGTAACTTATCAACTATCAGCATAATGATTTACCAACTTTCCCCTCTGATTTTTACCTACTTTTGGGGAAAACTGAAAACAACAGAACCCATTGTGCTTTGTACATACAATTCCCATCAAACCTGATGCTAGTACAAAGGAAGGATGTGCACCATGCCAACGAAATGGTAAGTCCCTGTTGGCCTATTATTTGCTCCACACAACGTTTAGAATATAGCACAACACCGTGTAGTAGACGACCAATACAGTACAAGTGTCTTATTTTTTCCATAAAATTATCAATCATGTCATAACTACCCAACTAAAAAGTGCAAGTACACAATAAATAGGAATACTTTACAAGAAATACCCAATGTTATCAAAAAACTAGATTGTAAACGTACTGCTAAATGATACTATAGCGATTATAGTTATAGAATATATGACTGCACTGTTTGTCACCACATGAACATTACAGGATTAGAAAATTGACAGTTTTAGGAAACATTGATTTGAGTTTAAAATGCAAACGGCCATGTAATATTCTTATCCTATATCTTGTACGACTAATAATAAACAAGTCATTTACCAAGGATAAGTTAAGTACCCAGTACAATATTCACGATCATGTAGTAAATTCGGTAAGACGCACAATAATAAGTTACACATATAGATTACAAATAAATAGCTATATTTACTGATGCTCATACAAACTAACTAACTACAAGTCAAGTTAAACGTAGATCTGTACAATTGCTTTATATACACGTTATTATTATGTACACATGTATTTGGATAAATTAGGATGTGTACTAATACTATCGACATAACCGATAACTGTAAGTAACTAACTATAATTAGCTAAATATTAAACATTATTTCTTTTTGGTGTCATACAACCCTGTTCTGGAAGAGGAATCCTCACATGTACATTAATGATAAGAGTACATGTTGTTTACCATCTTTGATAGGAAGAAGAAAATACACTCCTATTTTTATCGCTCGCAAAAGTGCGCATATCATTATTATCTATTGTTTACGTGGTTCCTGTTCACTAACTAACTAGCAAACTACTACAGCTTAATACAGTAGATAATTATTCAACGCTATATATAGGGTGTCAAATTGTAGTTGTGTTGCCCTATGAGTTATTCGTAGGGAAAACTGTGCAAACAAATAACTAATCTTTCCATTCCATTTTAATAAACACACACAATAAATACAGTAGCCTACAATGACTGCAGTTATTTTGAATACTACGGTATGATTCAAAATGTATTTAAATTGCTACATAAAACTTTATCTGCTGATTCTGTACATGACCATTGCAATTCAAATGTTTGCCTTTCACCGGTGGGTTTTTTTTCTAATTAAAGGTTCTAAAAATAATGATCATGTAGAAATATGATTATAGTTTATAAATAAATATATAAATATGATTATAGATAGAGTTTGTTTGTATACTTTACGTTTTTAAGCTCTAGTGCTACATACACACTGCAGAACAAACCGGGACTTGTGGCTGGAACGAAAAATGGATTCGTCATGAGTTCAAAAGCAGTTGTGCCTGTATGTAAAACTTTCTCTTTCAGGGGGAACGTAACACACAAGTTGTGTGTAGTAGTTTACACGTTCTAAAAGGCTCACACACAGAGCTATCGTGTTTTTAACTTGTTTCAATCACACACTCATACATACAGTTTCTATTCGCCCCTCTGAATACCGTTAGTTAGGATGAATAGTGAAGTAACCAAAAACCACCTTAGAGCTAATTATATAATTTAGGTTATTAGTTGATTTGTAGTTTCATATAAAAAAGTGATTTGTACTTTGTACACGTGTTGCGAAAACACGGTAACGTACATTCCAGAGGATGCAATATTCCATGCTCATAGTAATAATAATAATAGTATAACAATGTACTTATGATCTGTCTTCACTAGAAATGTCCACTTTTCTTAAGAAATGCTAAACAAAATCCTATAAAAACAAAAGTTGGTGTAAAATTCTAAAAAAAACAACTACAAAACACATAGTTTATACCAGAAAAAAGTGAGCAAAAAACATCGTCAATCCATACACAACCTTAAAAACAAACAAACTAATACATGTATGAATGTGCGTTGAGCACACCATTTTGGGCAGTAGATTCCAAACTAACTGAACCGATACGTACTATTCACCCAATTACACACTTTAATTAGATTAAAATCTAAAGATATGTTCTGAACGTAAAATGACGAGGGTGTGTTCCTGTAATACTATATAACTACACTAGTGCAAATGCACATCGTATAGTGTCGCCCTCACTCACTATTATAGCCCTAACATTGTATACAAAGGACTGACTTGCGACAAAAATTGTCCCACACACTACAGTTTACAATACAAAAACTATTCCAACCCACGGTCAAACTATCTTTTGCATTTACTTTCCACGATGAAAATTACATCTACATAACTTTATTCGCTACGTCACATTAGTTTACCGAAAACCATTCAACTCAGCCCACTCATGCCCTAACTAACTTTATAGTATACAAATCTTGGACTATCCATAATTTCATTTCCGTACAAGAACGCTATACGCTTGGTGAACAACAAAAGTACAACTCACAAGCCGCCATTTCAATGTAAAGTTCTCAAAATCCGTGCAATCAGAAGAGACGTGGTGCGGGAGAGAAAGAATTAGTTGTAGACACATGCGACATAGGAGCCCCCGCTCCCCAGGGCAACAGTCAAGTAGCTTCTTTGGAATTCGAGTCGTCTGTATGATCGGTGGACATGTACGACTGGGAACCTAGCTCCATTTTCACAGAGGCCGCTACTGCTGCTGCAGCTAGATTATTCTGGTTCACCACGCATTTGCGCATGTGTTTCTCCAGTGTGGACGGCACGGAAAAGGGCATGTCGCAGAATCGACATCTGTACACATCTTTTCCAAGGCGACCATGTGTCTTCATGTGGCGGGTTAGCTTTGAGCTCTAAAAAAAATGCAAAATTAAATCAAACGGGTGCAAAAATAGTCCGCCAAAACTCAAAGAATCAAAAAATGAAAATTATTTCACAAATCATTCAATTAAATGCACAAAAAAAGTTGTATACCTGTGCGCATGCGTAGCTACAGAGTTCACATTTGTACGGTTTCTCCCCAGTATGTGAGCGACGATGAACTGTCAAGTTGCTACAATTTTTGAAAATTTTGCCGCAATACTCACAAGTATCATTGCGCCGACTTTCCTTTTTGACGGAACCACCGCTAGAGGACATAGAACTCGCTCCATTGCCATTAGTGCCTCCACTAGAGAAATTGTAGCGATCACTTTTACCATTCCTGGCTGACTGTAGTTCATTAGCACGATTTTCCATATTGGCAGCATTGAGGAAGTTCAAAGGATCTCGGGGCAACCAGAGACCCGGGTTGTACAGCCCTTCTGGACTGTCAAGCTTCAGCCTTTTTGCCTTATTAGCATCAAATGGGAACACTGGTGGTGGGGGCAAAGTCTGACCCCCTGGGGGAAGCATATCATACGGCGTCGGAAGGGAGCCCACTAATGGAGAATTCGGGCTAGGACCACCACTGCCCACAATACTGATCCCATTGCTCCCACCATCCTGTTTCATCAACTTGGAGTACAATTGCGATTCCTTCAAAGCTTGACGGTAAGCTTCACTATACTGCGAGATATTATTCAGTCCAAATCGGTCAATCAACTCTCCTACCAATGAACATGAATTGTGCACCAGATCTTTGGGACCGTTGGAACTATTATCTTCCTTGGGCCTAGTCAAGTCTTCTGGTAAATCGTTCTCCCCATCATCATCATTGTTATTATTATGACCTTTCCTTCGTTTCGCTTCAGAAGCTGTGTCGTCATCAGATTCTGGATACTCATCATACTCATCTTCGGAAGAATCCAAACCGGACTTACTATCCATATTCTCCTTATCCAAACTCATCCCATTAGTGGAATCTGATTTGTTATTATTGTCTTCATCCATGGCAGAGAACATGCGTGATTTATTCGATCGTTGGTACGGGGATTGTGAACGAGCTCTACTTTTCTCCTTCTCACTATCCTCATCTTTGAGACTAGAATCCTTCACAGACTCTGCTCGCTTCCGGACTGGTTCCAAGGACAAAGGCTCATCATCATCTTGGACACTAGGATCCGAGCACTTGACATTTGCTGTATGGGGCTCACTGCTACTATTGGTACTTGATTGTTGTTGTAATTTTAGTCCAGAGTCTTTGGTCGGGCAGTCGGACTCACATTTCCCACCAGTGGAGTCAAACAGTAACTCCTGGTGGATGGAAGAGCTGGAAGAATTTGGACCTGAAGACGTGGTCACAGCTCCAGAGCCAATTCCACTACTAGTGGGTGGAGTTGGGGTGCTGGCAGCAGGACTGGAGCAATCTGCTCGACTAGGAGATTCTGCAGCCATACTGGGAGTTCTCTCTCCAGCTGATAAGGAGAGACCAGAGTCATCCACGTCAATCCCATGTTGAGAAATCAAGTGACGACGGAGTCGACCATTGGATGTGAACTTTTGAGAACATTGTGGACATTTGTGTGGAGGATCGTGCAAATGAGTTTTTCTGTGTGCAGCCAAAGTGCTCTCGAATCGGAACTGCTTCCCACAAACGTCACACGCCTTTCCTTTACCTGCTCAAGGCAATAGCAAACAAAAAAGGAATAAAATAAAGAATTCTTTTGCACACGCAATGGAGATAGCAAATAATAATAGTAAAGGCAAACACAAGTCATGAATAAAAAAGCAAGAAGAGTCCGTATGATGGGTTGTGCATTTTATAGATTGCAAGTTATAAGAAGACTATACCTTCTTCTGATGACATAGGGGACGGTGAACTCATGGTTGGCTTTCGGGAACCACTAGAAAATCCAGGGGACACTGGTGATGGAGATACACTTGTGCCTCCGGCTAGTTGACGAAGTCTTTGTGAATAAAAGTCCAATGGTTCTGGCAATGAAGTCGAGGTGGTGGATGCGGGGTGACGATTGGCTGCGGCTGCAGCAGCAGCTGCTGCCGCCAAGTCCAGTGTGGCTCGAGGATCGAATGGAATCGATGGAAGATTCAACACGGCTGACGTCACGGGGCTAGGGCGGAGTTCACTGCAATGAAAAAAATACAATGACTAAAAATGTGCATGAAATAACTCTGAACTGAACTGAACTGAACTGATTATGCGGTTTTATATTGCATTAAAGAGTACATTAGGGGTAAACCCGATAGCAGGTACTGTCGTAGATTTTTACGCTTGTACTTCTCCCAGCCAATCAAATCAGTCGATGGATGTGGGTAGTCTGCTTTGATTGGCTGAGAGAAGTATGCGCATAGAAATATACGAAAGTACAAGGATAAGCGTGTACCCTTATTACGAAGCCGAAGGCTGAGTCAGGTAATTACCAACGGGAGCGCCCTATGCTGCACATGTTAAAGCTAAAATCACCTGAAAACGCAAGATGAAATTTGTGTTAGTAAACTCTGTTTGGAACGG
>Ga0210040_10005903_pt1 | contig 15443 bp, 2 predicted proteins | sample CryGeyCG12114_NA_FD_185462 | JGI IMG/M metagenome (GOLD analysis project Ga0210040, IMG submission 185462) | Groundwater microbial communities from aquifer - Crystal Geyser CG19_WC_8/21/14_NA (SPAdes) (version 2) | ecosystem: Environmental > Aquatic > Deep subsurface > Groundwater | place: USA... | reverse complement strand
ATATACTAGCTTAGTACTACTACTACTACTATTACTATAGATAACGTAAGGACGTAAGTCTTATAAGTTTATCTAGACTAGTAGTATAATAACTTTACTATCTCTTATCTCTATCTTAGCCTTATACTTATATAAAGTAGCCTTAGAATCTATCTTATTAGGACGTTTAATCTAGTATTCTTCTTCTTACTCTAGTATAAGCTTACGTTCTTACTTCTCTTCTAGATTAGTAGAATTTATACTTAATACGCTAAAGTTATAGTATTATACTAGGATTAATAAGATAGCTAGGTTCTTTATATCCTACTCTTTAGTATACGTTATAAGTTTATTACTCTATACGCTAGCTTAGTACTAAGACTTAAGAATTTATCCTTTATCTTCTAGATACTTATTAGCTTACTCTTTAGTCCTATATAGGTGCTTATAGTGTTCTCTAATACGCTTAAGGGCTTTAATAATAATTATTATAAATACTATTAATCTTATACGTAATAATAATGCGCTTAAGCAGCTCTATATATAGTTAAGAAGTATAAGTTACTACTATACTTAACCTTAGTAGTAGCTAGGAGGTTATAGCTTATACTTTTTAGAGAGTTAAAAGACTATAGGCTTACTATAAAGTTTTAGGTTTATAACTATATAAAAGCTTACTCTAATTACTTAGATTAAACTTATACTATACTAGAGCAATTTACTAAAGGCGTAGATCTTACTAACTTATCTTTCTACTATATAGATATATCTCTCTAAATTATATTTCTACTATTACGCACTATATATAAGTATAAAGTTACTATATAGAGGTAGTATTAATAGCGTATCTCTTATATTAGGTTTATATTAGGTTTATATTAGAGTACTACTAAGCTAGTATCTTAGAGCTGTATATTAGGTAGCTTACTAGCTATTAAACTAAAAGTATATACTAGAGGTATTCTTATCCTAGTAATTAAGGTAGTAGTATAGAGATACGCTAGTAGTACTTAGCGTTACGTTAATACTTATAGGCGCTATAGGCGCTATAATAGTATAAGGTAAGTAAGCGCTATTACTAGTACTAGTATTTAAAAGTAAAAGAGTAACTATAGATAAACCTATCTATACTAAGATATAAGTATAATAAAGTATAAGGTACTAGTATTATATATTAGATAAGTACTTTACTCTATTAAACTAGAAGTATACGCTAGAGAGTTAAACTAGAAGCGTATACTAGAGATATTCTTACCTAGTAATTATTATAGCGTTTATTAGCTTACTAGATATAGCTATCTACTTAATTTTAAAGAACACCTTATTATTATTATTATCTATAACCTTAATATTAAGGTGCTTACTCTAGCCCTCTTTAGGCTTCTACTACTCTAGCCCTCTTTAGGCTTTTACTATATATTTAGAGAACTATTATTAGATACTTTAGCTATATATTAGTAGGTTATATATAGTTAAGTTAATTTAGTTTAAATATAAAGGGCTATTAGTAGTTTATATACTATTAGGTTAGTTTAGTTTAAGCGTAGAGGGCTATCTAGCGAGTATAAGTAGATACGTTAGGTAGTAGGCTTATACACTAGTATTACTCTACTAGCTCTAGTTACTATCTCTTAGCTAAGGTAAGGATATTATCTAAGTAAGGTTTCTAATAATAGGTATATCCTTCTATAAAGAATTACTAGCAATTTTTTATAAGAGGATATAGGAACTACTCTATATTTAGTAAATATAGGGTTATAGGGTTATAAAGTTAATTCTATTCTAATTAGCTTACTATATAAATCTTCTATAAATAGCTTCCTAACTTTATTACTTACTTTTAAAGTATTACTTATATTAAAATACTACTAAATTACCTATAGTTCTTTATAGGAGAATATAGAATATACTTTTTACTTTTCTTTATTTCTTATTTAATATCTTCTAAAGGTGTATACGCTATTTTAAGTATCTTATTTATATACACTATTTTAAGCATCTTATTTATATATGCTATTTTAAGTATTTTATATTTATATACACTATCTTATATATTACTTTTCTCTTATAATTAATACCTCTTAAGGTTATAATTAATACCTTATAGTTAATACCTCTTAAGGTTATAATTAATATCTTATAATTAATATATTATAGTTAATACCTTAAAGATCTTATTAAAGGCCCCTTAGGTAATTATATATAGTAATTAGTCTAATAGGCCTAACTTAAACTAAAGTCTTACTAAGTCTATATTATATTAAACTCTTCTTAGACTATATATTTTAGATATAGAAATAGCCTTAGAGTAGTAATAAGAACTTAGTAGTATAATTAGACTTATCTAGTTTAAAACTCCTAGGTAGCTAAAGCTAATAGAGACTACTAAGACTAATATAGTAGATAGTTAAGCTAAGATTAATTATATACTACTAAACTACCCTAATACTCTTATAAGAGTTAGAGAAGAGTAATAAGTATACTTTCTAAAAAGTAGTACGCATCTAGCTTTAATAATAAGGGCTAGACGCTAAATAGTAATTAAAAGAAGTAGTAGAAAGTACTAAAGATAGAGGAAGTACTCTTTATATACTCCTTAGGCACTAGTAGCTCTACTAAGCTAGTAAAGATAAAGAGTAGAGCTATAAAGGCCTTAGAAGTACTATAAAGATAAAGGAGAGAGCTATAGAAGCTTTAGAGATACTAGATAAGGGCTATAGAGATGCTAGAAGTACTAGAAATAGTACTAAATTACTACTACGCGTAGTAAGCGTAAAGTATAAGTAGTATTAAGTTAAAATATTAAGTTATTATATCTACTAGCGTAAGCCTCCTTAAGTTATTACTAATAGTAAAGTTTTTAATAGGGCTTACCTCTACTACTATAGCGTTAAATAGAGATTATTACCTAGCGTTATAGTATTTATTTACTAAGTAAGAAGAGAAAAGAGTCTTTATAGTATTTAAGCTTTAAGAAGTAGAGAGTATCTTTTAAGGTAATAGCCTAGTTATCTTATACTTTAGTAACTTCTTTATAAGTAAGGTATTAGAAGAGTATAGTAAGTAACGTTATAGCTAGTGCCTACTATAAGGTAATAATAGTATAGATAGTACTAGTAACTAAGTAAAGCTTTACTTTTAGGCTGCGCTCTTAAGCTTAGTATAATACTTTATTCTTAGAAGTAGGGTAGATAGTATTAATAGTAATATATACGTTTATAATAAGGTAGAGATTATATAGTAGAAATAACTATAGAAAGGCGCTAACTTTAGAGGTATAGTAAAAGGTTATAGGCCCTATCTTATAGAAGTATAAGCCTATTATCTTATAGCTAATCTATTAGTAGATATTATATAGCGCGTAGTAGATAGTAATATAGCTATTATTAATAAAAATAAATATCTTACTACTACTAATCTCCTAGATATAGTTATAGATCTTAGGTAGTAGGTAGAAGAAAGGGGAGGAAGTAAAGTTCTTATCTATACTATCTATTATTAGTAATAAGTTAATTCTATTTTAAGTTAGGTTAACCTACCTAAGGCCTAGAGACTATAGGTATAAATAACGCCCTTAATAGTTAAGGTTAAAGGAGATATTAGAAGTGCTAAATATAACTATAAGTATAGACTAGTAGGGCGTTAATAAAGAAAGAAGGGTAAGATTATATAAAGCTATATACTTATATACTACGCGTAGCTACTACTAAAGATCTTAAGATAAAAGTAAGGAGTAAAGAGAGGATAATACGTAGAAGATAGTAAGATAGTAAAAAGTATAGAAGTTTAAAGTAAAAGAGACTACTTACTCTATCTTACTATTTCTATAGTACTTACTATATTAAAAGCACTTTAAAAACGCTAGTAGGAGGTTATAAGAGAATACTAATCCTAAGTAAGAGATAATTATAAGGTTATAATAGTTTAAAAGAGAGTAAAAGTAAAATTCTTAAGTTTATATACTTAAAGTAAAGGAAACTCTACTATAACCTTCTTAGTAAGATATATATTAGAATACTCTTAAAAGCCTAGTAATTCTCTATAGAAGAATATAGATCCTATAATAATAGTAGATATTAGGTTTCTAGTAGACTTAGAGCTTTATTTTAATATTTATTATCTTATTACTAAGTTAGCTACGTAAGCGTATATTATCTATATATATATATGTTTATAATATTACTACTACTATATATACTCTTACTCTTTACTATTAACACTATATATATATATATTATTAACTAAACTTTTATATAACACTATAGCTTTATCTTTAGTTCTAGTTTACTTATATAAGAGTATCTTTAGTATATATAGTAGTAGAGGTCTATTTAGCTATTTAGGTATAGTTAGTAAAAAATAGTATAAGTTACTTACTTATAAGGGCAGGCTTCTTATCTATTAATTAGTTATCTACCCTAGGAATAGCTAGATAAGGGCTATATAAGTAAGGTAAGTTATACTCCTTTATCTCTAATACTAGCTAACCTTAATAAGTTAGTAACCTAGGTAAGGGTTTAGGCGTAGAGTAATACTCTTATACTACTTCTAGCTATTTCTATATAAACCTTCTCTATACTTTAGTAACCTAGTAGTAATAATAATAATAATAGTAAAGATAATAGAGCTAAGCTATAGTTTAATTTAGGTAATACTAAGAATAATATACTAATACTAGATATAGATAAAGTAGATAAAGAAGAGATAGAGGATATATCTAGTAGGTTAAATTAACTTATAGTTTCTATACTAGTAAACGCTCTAGCTACTCTAGTTTTAAAGTACTAGTATCCTATACTACTAATAACTATAGTTATACTAGATAGTAGCTATACTAACTTTAACCTTAGTACTATCTATTATAGTACTTACTATAGTTATATCTATAAGTTAGATCTAGCTTCTATAGAAGGGGCGAACTAGAGATAATCTTTTATTCCTAATAGCCTATACTTTTCTTAGAATTAGTAACTTAAGAAATAACCTTCTACTTAAAACTAACTCTCTCTTTAGTAGATTAGTAAGTAGTAGTACTTTAATAAAGCGCAGTATACTAGTAAGAATAAGAGGTAGTAGAGCTAACTAAACTATATTATTTATATTATAGAGATAGAGCTTAGTAAGGTTATTATAAGTAATAATAAGTATATAGAATACTAAAGGTATAGCTAGGATTATATAAAGTATAAGGTTAGTAGCGCTATTAGTAAGGTAGTAAGGAACTTATATAGTAAAGCTAGTAATTACATATACTACTATATTAACGCTTATACCTATAAAGGTACCTAAGCTTATATATAGAGTCTATCTATTAACTAAGTACTAATTACTCTCCTATCCCTCTACCTATAACGTAAACTATAGGCTTATTATAGTAAGTCCTAAATATTAGTAGCTATATAAGCTATCTTATATTATTATTATAGTTATATTATTTATTAAGTTCTTAATATACTAACGTAGTAAGTACTATACTACTATTTAATAGTAGCTATTATCTTTTATATTAGCGTAATTACGCTTTAGCGTATAATATAGATTTTATTCTTTACTATTACTAGCTAAGTCCTTATCTCTCTATACTACTCTTAAGTTTTCTTCTTAATTATAGTTACTAAGTTAGGTGTCCTAGGTAGTTATAGTTAGTAAGTTTATTAAAAAGCCTTATTAAATAAGCTTACTAAAGGTAACTCTTTAAGGAGGTAAGTACTATATAGGATAAATAATAGTAGAATTATATATATTATATAATACTACCTCTTCTTCCTCTTTAAATCCTTTATAGTAACTACTACTACTACTTTTTTTCTCTTATACTCCTTCTCTACTTAGTAGTACTTCCTACGCTACTTCTCTACTACTTTCCTCTAAGTAGTAGTAGACCTAGTTACTAGTATTATACCTACCTTACTACTTTTACCTACTTTACTACCTTTATATAATCTTACTAATAAAGCTACTTATAACTTTAGTACTAGTATTATAGATATAGAGGAATACGTACGTATAGAGTATCTATATAAAGGCTTAAGATCTTTTAAAAGTCTCTTAAAACTAATAGACTTAGGCTAGCTCTTACTTTTACCCTTCGCCTTACTCTTACTCTTTAACGTAGGCTTATTACTCTATATAGGCTGTATTATCTATTATTACTATACCTTAGCCTTAGCTTTAGTATTAGCTTTAGTATTACTATTAGCTTAAGTATTATCCTCTTCTTTATCCTTAGCCTCCTCTTTATCTTCTATATCTCTATTAGCGTATATATCTATACCTTAAATAAATAATAGCTTATTATCTAAGTTATATATAACTTACTATTACTTATTTCTCTCTATATTATCTTATACTATTTAGGGGTAAGGAAGAATAGGTCTATATAAGCAACTAATAGGCCCTAGTATAGTAATACCTATCTTCTATACTACGTAGCTTAGCTAATTATAAAGTAGGTAGTTAGTAGAGACTTTAGTAATATAGACGCCTAATATACTAGTTATACTTCTATTAATAGTTAATACTATTAGGCTTTTAATATACTTACTATTCTAATTATATAGGTAGTAATAGTATACTTTATTAGTTACTCTTATCTACTCTTTAGTATTATAGTAGTTAAAGTATATATAGTAGAACCTCTACTTATCTATACTAGGCCTATACTTTAGTAGTAATACTATATAGCTCTTAGTAATCCTACTCTTATTTATCTTTAATATACTATCCTTCTTCTTAATATATATACGTTACGACCTATATATATTCTTAAGTAGTAGTTCTATAACTTAGTCTCTAAGGAATAACTTAAGAAAGCTATAGTACCTATAGTTAACTATATTTAGATTAGTAATTATCTTAGAGTAGTTAGCTTTTAACTAGTATACGTTAATACTATACGCCTCTATAATTACTCTAAGCTTTACTTATAGTATATAGTTTCTATCTATAAACTCTATAATATACTTATTATTAAATATAGTAGTATAGTAGCGTATATATAGAGTAATGTCCTTATAAATAGTACTTTTAGGTAACTTCTCTAGTTACTAGATAAAGTTAAAGAATAGTTCTAGAAATTCGCCTATATATACTAGGAACTTACTCTTACTATAGGCTTTTCGTTCTAACTAGGGAATACTCTATTTAAAGAGAGATAATTTAAGTCTTAATAGTAGTTGCGATAATTCAACTTATAATAGTAGTTATAATAATTTAACTTATAATAGTAGTTATAATTATAATAAGCGTAGTAGTATTATAGTAAGTACTTTAGTAGTATATAGAGTTATGTAGTAGTAGGCTAAGAAGAAAATAAGAGTATAGTAATACTCTTTACTAGTATTTATGCTATCCTATAAGGTCCTAAGTTAAACTAAATATAATATCTTAACTTAAATACTTATAGTAGACTATAGGAGACTATAGAAGAATGCATAAAAGGATATAAGAGATATATAGTATTCTTATATTAATAGCTCTTAAACCTTAAATTAATACTTAAGTATTAGATCTACTTAAATTACTAGTAATTCTTTATAAAAGAATATAAGTATAGGTAAAAGAAGTTAGTAATTCTTTATAAGAGAATATAAGTATAGGTAAAAGAGGTTAATTATTTATATAAGGCAGCTATTAATAGCTACGTACTACTAAGTAAATCCTATAGCTAACCTTATCTTAATATCTCTATCTATCTAAATAACTCTAACCCTAACCTAAAAGCTAAGTAATCTCTCTATTAACCTCTATAATATACTATAGTATAATAGGAAGTGCTATTTATCTAAGCTACCCTTCTATATACGTATACGTGTAATAATTACTTTAATAGCTTTATAATAGTTAACTAGGTATACTACTACTTACTATAACTGTAATATATACTTATAAGCAAATAGCTTATTATTCTCTACCTTAAGAGTCTTTATAATAACTAGTAACTAGTCCTAGTTCTCCTCCTCTAAATAGTAAATAAAATTATAGTATTATACAGCGTTTAATACCTACTTCTAGTACTTAGTAGGTATACTATAGGTATAGTAGCGTATATAATACTATAGATTATACACTATATAAGCTTTAAAGCTATATAATAGATAGTAAGATAGTCTACTCTCTTACTCTAGATAAGTATAACGTACTTACTCTATTAATAGCATATTACTAGTATAGGTATTAAACTTCTTATAATTAGATCTACTAATTATAAAGTATATATAGGACTAAAAGAGAGCTAGAAGTATATAAGTACGTAGTTAGCTAGGTCTAGGTAGGTATCTTACCCTCTATACTTATATAAACTAGCTTACTAGCCTTATATAGCTACTAGATAATTAATAGTATAAGATAAATATACTAATAATTAGGTAGTCTATTAATAAAGTACTTATACTCTAGATCTTATATAAGATAAGCTACTTATATTACTATACGCTATATATCTATAAGAGATAGTAGTATTAATAGCGTAGTACTAATTTACTAAGAAGTATAGTAGCAGCGTTATAGAGGTAATATTCTTATAATAAGAATAGATAGCTTCTATATATTAACTTAATTTTACGCTAATAAATAGGTAGCTAGTATAAAGTATAAGCTACCTAAGTTAAGTATATCTAGGGTTACTACTAAAGTATAGAATAGTATAAGAATATTAGCTTATATTACTCTAGCTATATCTAATAATATAAAACTTTAGGCTATCTATATTACTAATACTAAGCTTTCCCTTACTACCTAAGATAAATAAACGCCTCTATAAGTATTATACTTATAATAAAGTAGGAGATTATCTTATAACTATATAGACGTAGTATAAGCACGTTTAAAGAGTAGAAAATAAGGGCTACCTTAGTAGCTTAACCTAAGATAATATTAATAAAGCATATATAGTACTTACTTAAGAAGCTTATACTAGTAGGTATATATAGCTAATAGTACTTACTATTCTAATCCTATAAGCTTTAGTAAGTAATAGCGTACTATAGATACTACTAAATAAAGATAAAAATAATAACCTTAAGTATAACCTACGTAATATTAATAACTAGTTAGGTAGGCTAGATAGCACTTTTAACGTATTTAGTTAAGGAGATAAGGTAGATAATACTATACTAGTACTAGACGATAATCCTAATAAGTAAGATAAACCTCTTAACTCTAAAAATAAAGAGGATATACTTAAGTATCTTAAGCTCTACTACTTATACTACTAAATTAGTTACAGCTTATAGATAGTACTATAAGAGGTAATAGAGAAGTACTTTAACGTATATCTCTACTATAGTAATACTTACGCTTAATCTATACGTAAAGTTATATAAGTCCTAGCTATAAAATATAATAAGTATAGCTAGGGGTATATAGCCTATATAGGTAGGTATACTAATAACTAAAACTATAACGTATATAATAAAAGTTACTATAAACTAAAGATAACCCTAAATAGCCTAGATAAACCTATAGTATAATTTAATTATATCCTAGTTATACCTTAACTTATCTAATAATATACTAATTATACTTAAGCGCTTAAACTTTAATTATATTATAATACCTTTACTAGTAATCTAGTAGATACGCCTATAATACTTAGAGACTAGACTAGCAGCTAGATCTATTACTAACTATAAAGTAACAGCTTCCTCCTTAAAGGTTATAAAGTTATATACTAAATATTACTTAATAAGATTACCCTAATAAATAAACGCGTTAATAAGAACTATTATAAGGTTATAGTTATATTTATATACCTACTAAATCTCTACCTATATACCTAGTTTACTAAAGTAAATACGCTCCTTAGTATAGTTATATTAGGTAGCTATTATAATAAGTACTTTAATATATTTTTATAGCTACTAGTATAGGAGTTTAAGACGCTTTTAGTATAAGGAGTACTAGCTATTAACGTAAGTTAGGCTAGTAATTATCCTTTTAACCTCTATATATATCTTATACTTATAACTAGAGATAGCTAAGTAGTAGCTAAAGCTATAGGTATAAAAGAGCCTAGTAATATAAGATTTCTATATTATACTTATAAGATTAAAGTAACTAAAGATAAATAAATAGGATACTACTACGTACTATATAAGCCTAAGCACTTTAAACTAGACTTACTACTACTATAAAATAATCTTACTAGTAATATAGACTAGTAGCTAAACGTCTTAGGTAGTAATAAAGGTATTACCTATTAAAGCTACCTAAGAGACCTTAATATATTATACTAGCTAGAGAGCTTCCCTATTAATATAATATACGCTATTTTACTTAATATAGTTAGTAAGATCTTCTATATACTATAGGGCGTTAAATAGGACTTATATAGTAAGCCCTCTAAAGGTAAAGATAATATAAGAACCTACTAGGACGCTAGTAATTATTATATATTAAAGTAAGATAAGGATTATATTAATAAGGCGCTACGTAAGGCTTAGAAAGATATCCTAGCCTACGTTAGCCTACTTCTAAGGGTAGTTAGAGAGTATTACGTAAACTTTAAGATAGCTAAGTAAAAAGCTTTCCTCTTTATATATAGCTCTACTTTCCTACTAAACGCTATACTAAAGGTATATTATTATAACTTTAAAGATTTTAGTAATCTATATATACTACTTCTAAATAAGTTAGTTAAACCTTAAGATATTAGTTAAATAGATAAGCTATTATAGCAGTTTATAGAGTCTTACTAGTAGCTATACTATACTTAATTTAAGAGTATAGGTAAGGACGTAGATAACCTACTATATATATAAGTCTATACCCTCTAACTATACTTACTTCTCTACTTAGCTAATAACGTCGTAAACTAGAGACTTATATTAATATTTACGTAGTAGCTTCTAGAAGGCTATCTTAGGTATATTAAAAGTAAAGCTAATTTACTACCTTATATAATCTTTAGCTTTATAATAGGCGCTATAGATAAAGAGTATTATATAATAATAAAGTTTTACCTTAACTAGTACTTAATAACTAAGCCCCTATACTACTAGGATATATAATAGCTATACTATAAGTAGGGCTTTAAGATAGATAAGAGCTTACCTATATAGTAGTACTTTATATAAGATATTAAGGTTAAGGAGCTATACTTAACTATTACGCCTAAGAACCTCTCTATTTAGCTTTATAGTAGCTTACTATTATAGTTAGGCATAATTATAGTAGTAAAGCTATTCTAGTAGAAGATACTAGTAAATTATAATAACTCCTAGGTCTCCTTCTACTATAATAGCTAGGATACTCTATTACGCTTTAGCTATATTTTCTACTTTACGTATATATCTAGTATAGCGCGTTAATAGGACTTAGTATATATAGAGAAGATAAAGTATACTAAGGATAATAGGATCTTTACTATAACTAGTACTAGTAGTAAGTATTAGATTATTATAGGCTATATTACTAGTTTAGTTAGCGTTACGCTTATTAACGTCTAAGTAAATAGTAGGATTATTACTAAGTAGTAGATTATTAGTAAGAATAGCATCTATAATAAGCTCTATTACTTATTATAAGCTCTATTACTTATTATAAGCCCTATTACTTACTATAAGCCCTATTACTTACTATAAGCTCTATTACTTACTATAAGCTCTATTACTTACTATAAGCCTTATTACTTATTATAAGTACTAGGAGTGTAGTAAGCGTATAGGTAAGTACTACTTTACTCTTACTCTTTACTATACTTATGTAATTAACTAGTCTTTTATAATATAATTTATTTATAATACTATTTATTATTATTAACTATAGGGATTATTACTTATACCTACTATACTACACTTAATTATTTATCTTAACTTTACTATTAGAGTAGCCTAATAGGTTCCTACGTCCTATTCCTATATAGTAGTATTTCTAAGATAGCTACTAGGCGTAAAAAGGTATATAAGTTTAATTTTTTACTGTATTAGTTTTAGTTTATTTTAATCTTTTTACTTTTTCTATCTTTTTACTCTTTCTCTCTTCTCTCTAAACCTCTCTTTAAATTTTACTATATATATAAAGTCTCCTTTATATCTTCCTATAGCCTCCTATAGCTATTTTAAAAGAGTTTAAATATATACCTACTTTCCTTCTTTCGTATCCTCTTATAGCCTCCTATAGCTATTTTAAAAAGGTTTAAATATATACTTATTCTCTCTCCTTTATATCCTCCTACAGCCTCCTATAGCTATTTTAATAAGTTTAAAATATAGGTCTACTACGCATTCTCTTATAGCCTCCTATAGCTATTTAGATAGAGTTTTAATATAAGCCTACCTTCTCTCCTTTATATCTTCTTTTCTTTATATCTTCCTTCTTTTATATCCTCTCTCCTTTATATCCTCCTATAGCTTCCTATAGCTAATTAGATAGAGTTTAGATATAGGCCTACTCTCTATATTCTTTTATAGCCTTCTATAGCTATTTAGATAGATTCTAAATATAAGTCCTTTTTATATTCTCCTATAGCCTCTTATAGCTATTTAGATAGAGTTTAGATATAGGCTTACTTTCTATATTCTCTTATAGCTTTTTACAGCCTCTTATAGCTACTTAGATAAAGTTTAAATATAGTAAAAGGGAAGGTAAGTAAGATAAGTATAGGCACTAATATAGCTTATTTCTCTACTTAAGAAGGTATAAGAGAATGTAAATAGTATTATATAGTACCTAATAAAATAAAACCTAATTACCTACTCTTATTTACACCTATCTAAATACTCTTATTTAGACCTATCTAAATACTCTTATTTAGACTTATCTAAATACTCTTATTTACACCTATCTAAATACTCTTATTTAGACTTATCTAAATACTCTTATTTATACCTATCTAAATACTCTTATTTACACCTATCTAAATACTCTTATTTACACCTACTTAGCTGCCCTAAAATACACTAGTTTAGCTAGTATAAATTAGAACGTACTAGTGTAAAAAACACTATATTTCTAGTGTAAATAAGACTAAATAGCTACTCTTATTTACACTAGATTATCTAGTTTTTTTAAAACTAGCCACCGTCTATAGAGTAAAGCAATAATCAGGTAGTTAAGGTCTTCTTTCTTTCGCCTGTCAAATTCCGCTTCGTCGCCAACTGTTCGAGGGTGCAGAAGTCCGTAGGTCAATTCGAACGCCGCTGAGTGAACCAAAGTAGGTCTGGCATCTATTAGCCAAAGTATCGTCGTACAAAATGCCTAGTTCATGCGTCAGCGTGATTCAGTCGTCAGGTAATAAGGATGTCTTACCAGAGCAAGATAGTTCTGGATATTAGGCACCATCATACTGCGAAATGCCCTCATGCTGGGTTATCGTTGTAGTATCCTAGGTAGGTATACCGATGCGGAGAATATAGGTAAGTTAGAGCGGTGCATCATGCCTCAACATTTTGATGTCCAGTATAACAGTGAATCTTCGCCGCCGAAATGAGAAGTGTGATAACTATTGAATTGAATGGATTGAAGGACCTACCCTTATTCACTTGATGCAATGTCACTGGAAAAGTAACATTGAATTGCTTGGAGACGCTGTGTGAGCGACTGCTAATGCATTGTCAGTCACGAAAAATTACCCCAAAAGATCAACAATCTACCAGACGATTGAGCAGTGTTGTGGAGAATGACGGGACAGCTTCGAAAGATATTTGATTGGGCGCATCTGATATTCAACCACCTCCGCCACCACCACCGCCGCCGCCTCCACCTCCATCACCTCCCCCATCTCCACCAAAACCGCCACTACGACCACCTCCCAGGTATCGACCAGGAACACAGCAGAGTATTTGTCTCCAGAGTCTCCTGCAGAAGCCTACCCGCTCCTTGCGATTACAGCTGTCCATCGCGGCAACAACGATGCCGACAAGAAGGAACACCCCAAGGATGATCGCGACAACAAACCACCAAGGATGCAATTCGTACTCTCCATGCGAGTTCTTCGACATCCATATCTTGACGCGAGGCTCCAGCGAGGGCCTACCGTTGGAAAATGCGGAGGCCATGGGCCGGGCGTCGGCCGTGTTGATCAAGAGACTGAATAAAGCCTGGTGTATAGGTTAGCAAACTGTCATACAGTAGCATCCGAGGCATTTACCAAAGCTGCAAGATTAAAAATGCCGTATGGGCTACTCGCCATGAACTGCTGCACGTTTCGAAGATCGGGGAGGGTGCAATCGTTCCAAGCTGCGCGCATGACTACTGGAAGAGGTACTGCGCAATTTGGGAGGTTTGAAAAGACGGATCGAAAGAGGTGCGGTTTTGTAAACACCTTTCCAAATTGCAGTGATGTGGGTGATAGGATACGATATGAATGCGGAATTGGACTCTATCACAGTGGAATTTATCTGCACTGCTGTGGCAAGAACTAGGGTGGGTCACTCTGATGTCGTCGTGGAAATCAAATCCCACCACTGGAAGGTACAGAGCAGCCCAAAACGTGGACGGTTCACGGCGCGGCTTCCACAACATGTCACGCCTCTACAATCATCAGTTGCGAAATGCTGCACGTAGCATCTTCGTCACATTTACATATTCATCCTCTCAAGCTGCGCAACATTGACCATTCCATCCATAGCCTTTTTGTAGCATATCGCACTCCATCGTTCTTAGCTCGTATTCGATCTAATGTCCACACTGGGCAGGGAGTTTGACCAGGCGCACATCACGCTGAGTGAGGAGATATCAAGACCGTATCCCCTAGTGAGAGTCGCAGTCGCTGCGTTTGTGCTAGCCAAGGACTTCCTCAACCAAGGGGAGAATTTGCTGACGCTTAATGGTGGTGGTGGAACGGAAGCGGCGACAGGCTAGATAGTTTTTAGTTATGACGAAGCATCAATGTTTTTGGCAAGTTCCTGAAGACGTTCGCAGCACTTCTAGAAAGTCGTTTGTACTCGTGAGGAGTTGCGAAGATAGACAAGCCTTCCCATTACTTGTGATGTTCATGCACCGTTAATGGTCCACTTTCGCGAGTGCTACAACGAACCGGCGCTATAGGAGCTTGAAACCGCCCGAGACCTGCCTCTGGAACACGCCTGTGGGATCATACTTCCTCGCCACCTCTCTCAGCTTCTTCTTCTGTTCCTTCCCATATCCTCCCAAAGGATCTTGGAACCACGCAGCAAAGTTGAGATACTTGAATCGATGATACACACCCTCCTCTTGCGTAAGCTCTTCAACAACCTCAATCAGATCTTTCAGTCCCTTCTCGAGGCCCTCGGTAGCTTCGGCACCATCGAAAGTGAAGACGATCTGGAGAAAAATAAGGTCCTTCTCGGGTGTTTCGTCGGCCGAGAAGCCTAAGCTGTTTGGAGCCGTGCCATTTCGGGGCGGTGCGGGGAGTGCCTGGAATGTCAGTTCTGCTGATGGATTTGCGCTGGCGTATGTCTCGCTGATCTCGGGTACAAGGCTCTTCCAAAGCGCATGAACTTTGTGCACAATGGTAGGTGAGATGTGGAACGAAGTAGTTGCCC
>Ga0210040_10005902_pt1 | contig 15444 bp, 9 predicted proteins | sample CryGeyCG12114_NA_FD_185462 | JGI IMG/M metagenome (GOLD analysis project Ga0210040, IMG submission 185462) | Groundwater microbial communities from aquifer - Crystal Geyser CG19_WC_8/21/14_NA (SPAdes) (version 2) | ecosystem: Environmental > Aquatic > Deep subsurface > Groundwater | place: USA... | reverse complement strand
TGCTTCCCAATAGCTTACATTCACAACCTTCTTTACAATGCTTTAAATTTTATCTCAAAGATCACCTTCTTAAACTACAAAGACATCATGTTTTATAAAAGTATTGTCTAGTTTGTAATTATTTTTTATGCATGACTGATTGGTTTTTATGTTTTGTATTCTTGTGTAAATTTTGCTGATGTATGACTATTAATTTCACCATGACTAAATGCATGTGTCTGTGTTATATTATTTTATTAGGATGATTTCAAAATATTATCGTCTATTGAGTGTGTCACCGTAACAGTCTATTAATTTAGAATGGTGCACAATGTAATAATGTAAATGATTTTTTTTTTTGGATGCTGAATAAACGGACATTTAATAATAATTGTCCAGCACTGATTTAATATTTTAAAGCAAGAATTTACATTGTCCGGCACTAATTTACATTGTACAGCACTGATTTAATATTTTAAAGCACTAATTTACATTGTCCAGCACTGATTTTATACTTTAAAGCACTAATTTACATTGTGCAGTACTGATTTAACATTGTCAAGCATTGATTTGCACTGTTCAGCACTACTTTAACATTATTAGAGGGCGTGAGACCTCTCATAAAAATGTACGTCAAACGGGGTCTCAAAAAGTCAAGAAATAAAGATTATTTTTTTACACGAAAAGTACTTAACAAAACAAGCTCAAAATTTTTGGGTATGTTAAGCTGCTCGAGTTTTCTCTGTATAAAAAATTTCAAAACACAGAAATGCATCACTGATTTTTTAAAACATGTTTTATTATTGGGTCACGTGACCTATCTGAGAACGCAACGGTGCTTACAAAATGAAATTTTGTGTTCACGGTTTTGGCGAAACTACTGAACGGATTCGCTTGAAATTTTCAACATATATCTCTTGATAAAGACTGCATCGTTGAAAGGCCGCTTTTAGCATTTAGTTAATTTTTGCTCATTTAATTAAAGTTTTTCATATTCCCATTATAATGAATACAAAATTATGTGCTATGTTTTCCACAATTGCATAGTGCTGTGCAAATCGTTCAATGTGATTTGATTTTTGTACATTATGGGTCTTTGGCAATCAGCGGTGTGCAAGTCGTTCAAAGTGATTTAATTTGTGTACATTATGGGCCTTTGACAATTGAATTGCTGAGGGGTGCGTAAGTCATTCAATGCAATGTTCTTATGAAACACACACTTTAAAGGTACGAAAAATTATGAAGTGATGGAAATATTATAGTGGTTATTAGAAGTGAAAAAATGAGGAAAGTTTTACGTGGAATAATTTTATTCTCCTTTCATAAATCAATATTTAGACTTAAAGTGGTAAATATGAAATGGCACTCCTAAAAGATGGAAAAAAAGAAGGAAGTTAACGTTAATGAATTTCAAGTTGATTTGATAAAAAAATATCCAACTATTAGACTTAAAGTACTAAATTTAAAACGGCACATCTAAAAAGGTGAAGTTAACATAACGTGAAATTTGTTTATTCTCGACCTAACATATGCATTATTTTAAAATATTGTATACTTTTTATTTCAATTCACGGGAAACCAATTATATACTGAATTCACAACAATATTATATGCTATTAAAACACCATTACAGGAAAACAAAGCCTAACGGCCTCTGATTATGTCCACTCACAGTGGTTTATTTAGTTCTAATTTACATTGTTCCAATATTATTCCCGACTGAGATTTGATTTCGAGTTTCGCTTATGGGAATTAACATGGAAAAAATCCGGAAACTAAGAGGACCCTCTTTGTCATTTTTCGATTTTCACAATCTGTAACTGTTTGAATTTACATGGAAACCTAAATTGCTTGAAAAATTAACTTAATTGTCAATTATCTCGTTAACTAAGCGTTATACGGCTTAGACCCAAATGTAAGGGCACTCCGCGCACACTTCAGGAATTTTTTAAAATTGTTTTGAGGCAAATCTAAATTAGGACCGTCATTATATAGATAGATTCATTCAATCAGCTTGAACCCATAAAAAAATCAAAACCACCTTCGAAATAAAAAATCTAATGTTATTCGTATATCCCCGACAAATAGTCGATTTATGCATAAATTTTTAAAATGTTGTGGCAACAATAAATTAATTGCTCATTTTCTCAGTTAAAAAAAATTATTTGAAAAAACTTTTGTTTACATTTTGTTGACAACGACACAACAATAACGCCAAATAACCCACCGAAAAAAAATTCAATTTTTTTCTGAAATAAACTATCAATACATTATTCGTCCAAGCCCAGGATTTTCCTGTCCCTAGAGTGTTACTATGGAGAAAAATAAATAAGAAAGTTGGCTAACTGAATTTTTTCTAAACAAAGTATAATTTTCTCTTTAGGTTTTTATTTCTATATGTAGAGGGGAGAATTTTTTCGTGTATTATTGCGAATTCTCTTTACATCAACGCGTTTTTCATTATACCTGCCCCCTACACTTCAGGATAAAGTTTTGGAGGGATTGCAGTGTTTGGGGAAATATTTAAATCGCCGCCACCACCGCCCTAAAATTGTTAAAAAAATTAAAAGGACTCATATTCACAAAAAAACGTCATATGAGACTGTGAGGCCTGGGATTTTATATTTTACTTGAGAACCGAGAACTGGGACCCAGAAAGGCTCCCCCCATACTGGAAGATTATTTCTAATCTGGCCTAGGGGGGTGTGCGGGGAACGAGGAAGCTTTTCCAGCACAGGCTTTAGTGCAGAAGGGAGCTGGGCAGGCCTTGGGTTCGGAAATTGCCTCTTCATCGTCTCTTCAAGACTCGTTTTAGTGACTCAGTGGCGACGCCAGGACCCCGCTAACGTCTGCTATAGCGGGCACGATGTATTGAAGGTTTACATTATATACAATCATATTTCGGTTACAACTGCATATTAATTTTTTGCACTGTTAGCGATAACATATTAAGTCGTTTAGCAGGCAGACGAAAAAATCCTGGCTTCGCCATGGCCTGAGTGACCCTGTCTCTAATGTGGATGGAATTCCTTTAAATTTGTTTACGGTTTTGAAGCGGTGGTGGAGGCGGTGGCGATTTGAACATTTCCCTAGGCAGAGTTTTGGCATTATTAGCTGCCATGCGATAGCATGGGAGAGTTGTATCCATTTGTGTGTATTTGACGTACCAGCTAAAAATGCCAAGACTATACTGCAATATCTCCAAACAAAATTGGCCAAGAATCCTGAATACCATGACAAGACCAAACATATTGATATTCGCCATCACTATATAAGGCAGCTGATGGACCAAGACAAAGTGCAGTTGGAGTACTTGCCAGTTGTGACTGGTTTTAACGCAGTAAAAATGACTATTATTTAGTCTCGCCATGTGATCTGTTCCCAACTCGGGGCGTAGAGACTCGAGTTGCCATGACAGTACAAAAACAGTGCAAGAAAACTTATGATGAGCTTTTCCTAAGTAAATTAGTGAAAGTGTGTCCACATGAGACAAGCATATTCCCTAAACAAACGAGGGAAATCATAACCATTGGAATTATCTTGATCGCACTGGTTGCAAGTGCTGGGATTGGAATTAGAGCTTGGGGAGTTTCAAAAACTTACTCCTTAGAAACCAAGCAAGAGGAACTGAAAACCACCTTAGATGACCTACAAAGAGAGGTGTTTAAGGGTGAAAAGAAATTATAATTCTTGGAGGATGAAGTACGCAAAGTAACTTCCATTCTGGACCAACTTGTTGCTGACTTCTCCCTCTACCGGGAAAAAGTTGTTGAGCTCCAGTACCTCATCTCATACTTAACGGGAAAGCTGTTGGAAGGGAGACGAGTCCTTCTAGAAACCGAAAAAGCATGGTCAAAAGGACAGCTTAACGCTGAAATCTTTGAATTCCTCAACTTTTCTCTCTTCCGTGGTGATACATGTCCAATCGAGCATGGGATTTTTCACAAATGCGTAATGGAGAAGAATAAGGAGGAAATCCTTTTGGATTTCTAACACATTCTAGAAACTTGGCGTGCGTCATAAAATTTTTGGATCACTGAAAAATTGGTAAGTTGGAATTCGTGTTCGTAAGAGTGAGTCTGGCCATAGGCCAGTGAGCCCGGCTAGTCAAGATAATTATTACGGTATCATCATCCCTGAAACAGGCTTGTATGGAGATATTACAGTGTTTGGGAAAATTTTCAAATCGCCACCGTCTCCACCAGCGCGTCAAAACCGTAAAAATTTTTATAAGTAATTCCGTACACAATTATAGAGTCAAAGTCACTCCGTGGTGATGCCAGGATTTTTTCGCCTGCCCGCAAAATAACTAAAAATGCTTTCGCTAAAAGTTCAAAAAATTTTATACATATACTTTTATCGATATATCATTCTAGTTATATAGTGGAAACCTTTAAAAAATCTTTACGCTATAGCAGGCGTTAACGGGTTTCTGGCGTCGCCACTGGATTCAGTAACACGAATTGTGGGGGGACGCTGAAGAGGCGATTTCCGAACCCAAGGCCTTTCCAGCTCCCTTCTGCTCTCAGGCTTGTGTCCGGAAAGCCTTCTTTACTACCCCCACACCCCCTATGCCATATTAGAAATTATTCTCCAGTATGGATCGAGCTCCTACTTATCGGGCTGACTCTTTTAGTGTTGCAGTTCACGGTATAAATGAAATCACAGGTCTCACATACCGCTCTTTTTGTGGGCGGAGTTCCTTTTAATTTTTTCACGGTTTTTGAGGCAGTTTTGATGGTGTTGGTGGCAATTTGAATATTTCTCCAAATACTACAATTATAATCCCTCCAAAAGTTTATCCTGAAGTGTGGGGGTCTGGTATATTTATAAAAAAGCGTTGATGTAAAAGTATGTAAAAGTAAAGAGAAAAACTTTGTTTTCAAAAAATATCAAATCTCAGACTTATGAGTAATTAATAATGTGTGAGTAATATTTTAATTTTCAGTCCGCGATACATTGACTCCTATTTATAAATTAGAATGAAAAGAAAAATTTTTACTTGGTTGAAAAAATTGCGGACTTTTTATTAATTTTTTTCCATAGTAAGACTCTAGGGACAGGAAAATCCTGGGCTTCGACAATTAATGTAATGATTTTCGATTTTCTAAGAACAGCAAGGCACTTGAACCATTTTGATTTAAGGCAAATATGTACAAAAGGTTTTTGTTCCGAAAATTAAAAATTTGTGCGTGAGGAAACGTTATCGAATATTTTCCATGTTAAATTTCTCATATCGGCTTTTAATCAACTATATAGGGTGATTTTATTCAAATTATATATTTCAGTTTGTTCTCATCCTGTGTTCAATTCATATCGTTTCAGTTCAAGTTCCTGTAATTAATCAAACGGTTTTTTTTTTACTTTTTCAGTCAAGTTCATCGAATGTTGTGGTAACCATTCTTGATAATGCACCTACTGAACATAAATTCCTGGTAGAAAATACAATTTTTAAATTGCGTTACCCAACATGCTACCACCGCGGCTGACTTAAATATTAGCTGAATGCTAACTGCCGTAACCGGAAAGAACAATAGATACATAGATACATAGATAATGTTATTATCTAACGTTTCTCATGTGTAGTCGATTATGCTAATCTGCTGCCGAAATTCCTGTGCAAACTGATTCAAGCGAGCTCTCTTGGTTACCTTTGTAGTTATTTCAACCATCCTGCCAACAGGGTAAAATTGAGAAACCAACAGTTCATAATTCAGACAAAGGGTGTTATGTGCTGCACAACTTATAATAAGTACGTACGTCTATCTACCGTGGGATATAAAAGCTCCCCTTCTCTTCTAGCAAAATAGGGGAACAAATAGGTTTTACATACGCTAGATGCTGTAAAAGTGCTATTCTTGGTTCTCCTGCAACAAACATTCTTCAGAGTCAATGCACTGGAAGCGGCATTGAATTAAGCTCCAAAAACTACTAATATCTGGACCCTATTTATATTAGTTGATACTTTAAGATGGTAGATGGTGCTTGTAGGCCAAATTTTGAGCATTTTAGAATACCCAGAGAAACATTCGATTCCAGCAGAATATAACATAACCCTTGAACCCCATGATCTAATATTTTATAATTTCTTGAATGAATTTTGTCGCTTCCTCCACCGTTGCTTGACGGAAAAGTATGAAAATCAAAGTAAACCTTTGTAACCGTATGCCACATCCTTGCTGACTGAAACTCTCAATTTCCTGTTGGATATTACATTTGCTATTATTTGTTCAAGACTCTTGATTTTCCCTTGGATCCTAGTTCAACAAACATTACATAAATATCCGGAATGGGAAGAGACTACGTGCAAGCAGAGAAGAAGAAAAAAAAAGTGAGAGCTCTGATATAAAAATGAATGATGTGCTCCCCCTGTAGCTTTTGAGAGCACACATATCACATTATTATTATTATCATAGATGAAAAACAAGACAAAAAGAAAGTAGTCAGCTACTATATGTGGGACCTACCGCTCCCATTTTTCTTTTTCTACCTTGGAGCTTACCTTTCTCGAAAAATATCATTTTCTGCCCCAAAGCAATGAGTGAGTTAACGTAACATCACTTCCTCTATATGATGTCTGCCCATACTTCGTTCGTATATAATAACATACCAGTCTCCATTGAAAATCTAATCAAAAACCTATGATCCATATCATAATATCGGGTAAAAATCTTTCCAGTAGATACATGGCACACCATTTTTTACAACCTTTTTCCGAAACGAACCAACCGCTAGAATTTTTTATTACAGAAAAACTAACTCCCGCTACTCTTTTTTTATAGCTAATGGATTTCAAAGATTGTGCAGTTGGTGAGTAACTAACTATATATAGGATAGGATTCCCATGCAACTGTATGTGCATAGGAGGAGCACATAATCATAATCGGAAATCATTAAAGGTAGGCAATAAAGCTGAGTAAGCTTTAGTTACAGTCAGCACACATCATATCATAGCCATTATCCCATTGGTTCTTTAGTGACACAGAGGACGTCGATGATGATAATGATGCGAGGATATTTTGAAGCTGAGCAAAGAGGACGCATGATGTTGTAAGACTTCATTGGATGAATTGATGTATAAAGAAGATAAACGAATCCCATTAAGTGAAGATGCCTTTTTTTCTTCGTCTCCCGTCTTTTAGCGCTAAATATGTGTTCGAGCATTTAATCTAGGAATGGATAAAGCAAAAGGAAAGCAGTAAGCTTCATAGCCACCTATGGTGAAGAAAAAAATGAGTTTTTGAGAAAGCAAAGCATGTTCATGTAAGTCTTGTGGAAATGGGTATTTATGCTATTTATTTTGGAATGTACAGCACCCCAATGGGCATGTTTGAATCCCGATGAAACAGGAGAAGTAGCCAAGAAGTATTGTGAAACCAAGTAAAAAAATATTTTTAATGGTGAGTGAGTGAATATAGAATCCGACATTCTACAGTGTATGCTATACTATAGAGATATTTAAGAACCATTTTTACAGCATTCGCCTTTTATATGCATGCATATGGAATCAAGTGTCTGAATGAAAGGGAATTTTCATTTTATGATCCCATGCCAATGAATCATGGCTGGCTCTCTAGTTCTTCAATTTTTTTACTGTAGTTGAGAGATGTTCGTTTTCTTTACAAGGCTTTTTTTGAGTAATGTTTGTTCACAGAAATCTGCAGTCATGCACTTTAGACATCTCTTCCATTTTATGTTCCTTCCAAATAATGGGAAATGAATTGGAAAATTGCTTACAAGAGTGCTTCAGGTGGTTGATAGCTCAAAATTTACGATAACTTTCCAAAGAAATTGTGTGTAGTAGAGCTGTTGTGAGATTTTTCTCCTTTTCGATTCACTGGATGTAACTAAAATGTAAGGGGCAAAGACTGAATAATATGATTTCCACCATGCTTTTTTTACACTAGTATCTTTTTTGAGTTAGACATTAATATGGATAGTTTATGGGAATGTTTGAGAAACTAATTCAAATCAAATGTGCACAAATATAGAGTTTAGTGTATTTCGAGACGGCGTAGTATGTACGACTTTTAGAAATATAAAAAGAGCAATTGTTTATTTATTTTTTTAGTGTAAATATTTGTAGCAACATAATTAATGAACGTAATTTAATACATACATATACCATATAGCATCAAACCGTATAAGTCAAGTATTTACAATGATGAACTGTATTCCTAGATGTCAGTTATTTTGATACATTTAAGCAAGTTCAAGTCTTTATAAAAATGTATAGTAAACAGGCTAATCACAAATGCTTTTCTCTTTGCTTTGCAAATAGATATAAATAATGAAGCTAATTTACTATGCTTTATTATGCTTAATAGTTTTTTTGCAAACTGGCTATGTCAAGCTTCCCCTTTTCATCTAACAAGAGCGAGAGTTGTTTATTTACTTTGCTCACAATTAACTTTGAAAAGAGGCTTCTTGTGTTCTCGTATTTTTTCATATATCTCAAATTCTTGGAAAGTACTTGGGAAACTGCACCCATACAACTATTCTATTATTATGAAGAAAGAATGCTCCTTTGCTTGATTTCTCATACTCTTTCCTCACCCTAGGCAAATTACATATCTTTGTCCAGAAAACTAGCTTTCCAGGAAAAATAAAATATAGTTTTCCTAACTTATACATATCAAATTTCATTCAATAACATCAAATAGATCAAAGCTTCTCAATTATTTCTCGGAAATATTTCAACTATATTAAAATAAACTTTTTACACAAATAGAACACATTCCCTCTATATTGTGATGAAATTCCATGGTTTTAATCAAAAGTCTGGTATTCACAATTATTCCATCATGTTGTAACTAAAACTCGAATTTTAAATATATCCATCATATTTACTACAACATTGCTATTTTATTTCACTCATCATCAGTTCATTGTTTTGTATATGAGTCCTCTTATTTGATTTTGATGCCTTAAAATACATATGCATAATTCTGTGAAGCAATCAGGGTTTTTAAATTTTCCAGTGAATTCTCTAACTCTGTTTACAATGTCCCATGCACAAGTTGTTCCCTTTTTGATATTTATAAATTGCTCCCAAGACCAGCAGTGATTCAAAACCCTCACGAACGAGTTCTCAGCAAAAGTTCAGACTTGTTTACTTCAGAAAAGGAAGACTTGTAGCCAACAAGAAAAGTAAGATGCTACTTCTCACAGCAGACGTCTCTTCCCCGTTGTCCACATGTATTTGTACAGTATGTAATAGAAGAAAATGGTCTATTTACACAGGAGAAGTGGATTGTGAGTCCATCTCACTCCTTTTCTTCATTTTCCTCTGTTTATTATGCTCTCTAGAGAAGGAAAAGCCAGGGCTCTCACTCACCCTGCCCTGTATTGCAAACTCATGCACATTTTAAGAAGACAATCAATTTCGAAGGGAAACTCCCTTGTACCAATAGTTGATGCACTCACAATGGCAATGGCAAATAAACGGCATTTGGCATTACTATCGATTCTATTCATCGAAACGACTAGAGGGAAAAAGTAGACGAACAAGGAAGAATAATATGTAGTCATAATAAAAAGAAAATATATAGTTGTGGTTTGGTTGGTTCGTATAGTTCGTACCAACCAACACTGTATACATGCAGTAGTTGTAGAGAACTCCTATAGCTAGCGGTTTTCTTGTTGGAAAAGATGAAAACTTTTTGGACCTTAGTACCAATCAACGAGTACACAAAAGTCTTTTCTCTTTTGTCAATCCATTGAATGACTTGTGTATGGACTTGCTTTCATCGTCGTCAGTTCTGTTCCAAGGAGTTCTTTTCAAAGGAGATGATGGGTTTTAGCATTTCTAACTAACAAGTAAATTTCATATAATTGCATCGCACAGGCAAAGTTTACTCACGTTTTTTACATCTACACACAGAGAGGGTCGCCCTTTGATCATTTTACAACTATAGAGGGTTGCCAAATCCGATAGATAACTTTATGGCCTCCTTAATATGCGCTTTATTTTATCCCAGACTCATATTTGCCAGAGATTCTAATCAAGGTGGAAATGAGATAATATGCCGACTGAGTTTTAATGAAGCTAAAGTTGATTAACTCAAAGTTCTGTAGATTCCCAAACTTTTACTGGGATTGTCTCCATAAAATAATTAATACTGGCGGCATCAACTTGAAAAAATTACTCCTACCAGGCTCCTAGGTTGTACTCGCTGATACGGGATCTCTGAAAATAGCAAAGGAACGGCGCCATGGGCTATGAAACAATTTAGTAATTCCAGTATAATATTTCTCCAAAAATAATTACTGTGCTAATAAACTAACTAACTAACCATCCTCTCTAAACACAAATTAATTTATTGTATCCATTGTAATGGTGACAAACTAACTACAAGTTATATAAGTATTTAGTTCATGCTGACTAGTTCATGTACTCGCTGTAAATAAACACATTGGAAAATGTGGAAACCAAAGTACCATTCCAGGAATACTAACAAACTCTGAAACTGGCCAAAATCCTTTATCAGACTAGAGCTTGATGCTAGATCGGTCATCCAGCAACTTGGTACGGAGCACAAACAAAGGGAAAGCTCAGTAGAGAAACATTGTTAGTTCCCATCATTCAATAAAGTAGATTGATGAGCCCTTAGAGCCAACTGCAAATAGTTCCTAGTTGTCTATATAATGCTATGCCAGCCACCACACGAATCCTGTTTGTAGTATACTCATTCGTACGTAAATGTATGCATGGTAGTTCCATTTTCCCTTCTTTGTGTATATACGTAACATCATCAATGATCATGCATGGGAGTAAACGCTCTGCTGTGCAATACAGTATGCAAAAAATAATACGAGCACTCCCATCTTCTTTCCTTTACAGCCTCATCATCCATTTTGTGGAGCAACCTTAGGGCACTGGTACTTGAAGATTCCCGTTCCATGTAATGTGCTTCTGTTATTTCAAACTCTCTCTCTCTCTCTCTCTCTCTCTCTGACTGTATCTACGAATGTGTACATAATGGGAATTCAGTTCAGAATCACAAAGGAGGCTTACCCCTATGACTATAGACAATTTCCTTTCCCCATCATCAAATAATGTATAAAATAAACTAGTAAATGTCCCAACTTTCACAGAAGAACCCATTATAATGCATTTGCATGGGAGTCACTGAAAAATGTATTATGCCTTCAAAAATTTAACTTGCTTTTCTAAAATCAACCACTACCATACTAATTCAACCTGTCACAGCCACCTTCCGTTATTGATCTTGATACAACGCAGCTACTTTTTCGTATTTCACGAACCGTCTTTTGCTGTGCAAAAATGTCAACACATTTTGTACAAAAATGTAATTATTGTTGTAGTCAGTAAAATTTTTTTTGGCTCTTTCCCTTAATTCCACCATAGGCTTTAAAACCAATTGAGCCAAGGAGAGGTTGCAGTGTAAAGGATTTTATAGAGTAATGTACGGTTGGTCCATTACTGCTATTGCATGTGAGTGTGCATAGTTGGATGTGTCTGTGTGCTCTTTCCCTTTACACTCTCACCACTAGAGCACTTTCTCTGGGGATAAACTACTCTGATGATTTTAGCTATGCACAAAGCACCACTTACATACTAAAACTCACTTCATTTCAAAATACGTATGAATTGGGGAATGTGTTCCGTACTCACTCGTCTATACATGTCTAAAAGTTTGCATCTCTGAAGCCTAAACTCGTACAATTTACACATGGATGTAAAATTTGCTTGCACCGAGTCTTATATTATTCATCTGCTACTCCCATGGTATGTACTTGCGTGTGACTGTAGATAAGTATGCAATGAGTTTGTGCTCTGTATGTGTTTGTGTATGCTTGGTCTGACAGAGATGAGAATAGAGTGAATTAGAGGGCAGGAGCATAGACGTGATATAAACAGGGAAAAGGGTTCGTCCTAGACAAAGAAACATGGTCCTCCAGATGAAAGTGTAGTCTACTTTTGAAATTCAAATTTTCCACTAAAAAAGGGAGAAGATCCTTTAAGTGGTTTTACTTCTTTCGCAGTCAGTCTGTTCTGATGTAATAGTAATGTCTGTATAGAATTGAGCCTCCCTGTCCAATTCTGATGTTCCTATGATCCGCATGTGGTTCCACTACTGGTGGATCTGAGGACTCAAGAATGCAGAAAATTCAATTCCTTTTGGTGTAAATGTTGACCCTACGCACGTTTAGTCGTTTTTTGGTGCAAAGAAAGCAGTTGAGTGTCCGTACAACTCTGCGTCTTTTTATGGATGAGCAATTCTCTGAGAATGGGGGGCCATTCTATAGAAAACACTTTGGACTGCATGTCTGGGTGCATGAAAATGATGGCAGTTTCGTTGTTGTTATATACAATGGTTGTTTTCTATCCGTCTTTCAAACCTTTTATCCACATGAGGATAAATAGATAGATAGATGGGAATTTAAATTGCAACTATTTTATGAAATCGGCTCAATATGTTGAGAAAGCTGGGTGGTAGCAAGGTATATAGAATAAATGGTATTTGTAGATTGTAGATAGATTTGCCGGTTGGTAGCAAATAACTTTGGCAATTTTGCTTGCACGATACTATGTTGGGTGGATACTATAATAACAGTGTGTTTTGTTACAGCTAAGGCGTCATAAACGCTATATACACAAAAGTAATACTTTTGGCTTTTCTTTGCGTGCTCCCTCGGTGAGATTTAAGGTTTTTATTCATCGCATCGAAATAAAAATGGATAGTCAGTTTTACTGACTAGGAAAATGCTACCCACTGGAGTTTTTTTTTGGGGAGCTTTTACCCTTCTTCACTCTCGTCTCAATGAATGTGTTGGGCCATCATGTACAAAAATTTCATTTCATCTGACGCTTTGAAGGCCAACCTAATCTTATACTTTCCCAACCAGCTTTGTGTACATACATTGTAGTGGTGCACATTGGGTCTCAGTTGGTGCGTGATCCAGTATTCTGGTTGTAGCAGAGGAACAGTGGTGGAACAACATTACTATCTACTTAAGCTTGTCAAAGCATTTGTAGCGCCATAAAAACAACAATGTGTGAGTTAGAGGAATTGTGCTGACACACACAGTTTTATTGCGCTCCTGATAATGCAGTGACCTGCATTCGTACATTTTTAGAAACCAAGGTTCACATAGTTCGCATGAATGAGAAGAGATTCACGGAGAAAGAAATGGGAGTGTGAAAGGGACTGGAAAGGATATAACTCTGAGCGAGTTGAATTCATTTGATTTATTTTTGCAACAAGGCAAGGTACACCCTGCATTTTATGGACTGTACGAAATATATATGATTCAATAAAAATGTCATCATTTGTCTACACCCGTGGTCAAAGGCGAGTCTTCCCTTTAACAGAATGTTTATGGGCTTTAGTTGCGCTTAATGTGGTCATTTCACAAAATGCACGATTTTAAAACGTGCTCAACCAGCAGCAGATAATAATGAATGCTTCCTATAATAACGGCCCCAATACAATACAAGTAGTCAATATTTTATCCACGAAAATTAGGTCCATTCGTACACCCGCTGGATTGCATTTGGTTCCCTGCTTTTGGAACAACAATCATTACTGCCCTTTTACCTCCTGCAGTAACCAATTTTGAGCTTAACAGTGGGCGCACACTACAGGATAATAATTTTCGCCTGTGCTTGCAACTGTGAATAATATCTATTACGTGAAACAATGACATACCAGCCAACTATGTAATATTAGGACATCCCTTGTTCAAATTAGAATGAGGAAAAAGTAATTAGTAAATGAATGTGTGTATACACGACTAACTATACATCCCCCCTGCAACAGAGCAGGAATAAAGAATCAGTGGAAATCAAAAGTACATATGCGAGGATAGTGATTTAAATATTATAGAATCTAGACTATTTGCATTGGACTCTTTTATAGAGGCAGGGAATACTCGTTCCTATATACATTTGCTTTGGAGTGAATCTACATGGTAAAAAAAGTACTCCCTTGATTGCCATTAGAAACCCTGACTGATGTATAGTATTTACTTTTGTAGTAGAATTAAATCACTCAGCTCAACTAGGTTCTTTCATTGTAGTGGCAACAGCAGTGGGAGCCAGCAGTATTAACTAACTAACCAGCTAGCACAAAATCTATACACCACCATCATTTTTGTACACACTGTGTGCACATATAGAGCAACTAGGGATCCGTGGTAGTTAGTTAGTACTTGCTAACTAAATACATGGAGTGCTCACTCAATCTTCAATCTGGAGTTGTGCACACTTTGAAAAAAAACTTGTAGGCAGGACACATGCTCCACTCTTTCAACTCTCAATCATCAATCCATATATATCTTGTACAACCCGTAGAAACCAAATGGATTTTGTTCTAAATGTTTCCTCTTCCTCTCTACCATTACACTCACTTACTTACTTACGTTCATTCTATCCTGTGCATTAAAGTTTGAGCTTACAAGGATCCTATTTCCAACAGGACTAGTCTCACTCACTCAGTCTGTTAGTCTGTAATTTTACCCTGAGTGTTGCCAGAGCACGTGCTTTGGTTTATTTTATTGTTACTCAACATTTCAAATGAATCTTCCCTTTTCCTTCCTATAAAACAGTTTAATTTTTGCACAAGAAACCTAGCATTCAATTTCAGAACGTCATTAGACCTTATGTACTTTCTTACTCACTAATACAATACTCAATCATCTTAGTTAGAGTGTAACCAATTTCATTTCATGCGATTTCAAACCTTTCAATCATTTCGTTCTTACTCAGTCAGTGACTTGCTATAGAAGAAAGTCAGTATTACATACAACTTTTAACAATCGTATTTCCTCTCCACCATATTCACAACCTACGTTTAAAGCAAGAATAAAAAAAGTGAAAACATTTGTATCCAAGTACAGGATTCAATATCAAATTCAATATTTATCAATAACTGCTACTTCAAAAGATTTCCCAATATAATGCTTCGATAGTCAATACTAGGAATTATTATTGCAGAACAAAACGTAACATAGTTTTTGTACACGTAGTCCAAACCTAGCAACATTGCCAACTAACTAGCTACGCCGTTTCCTACCCTACACACAACTATTATTACGGTATGAAGCTCTTCTTCCGCTCACAACATACATACGTACTAGTAGTGCACGTAAGCATAGGAAGAGAAAGGAGATTGGAAATATACAAACTTTGGTAGCCATGAACAGTAGCTAAAGGAAAAGAGCGAGCGAGAGAGAGAGAGAGCAGTGGTCCCCATGGAAACACCATGGCTCTCTCATCTTCTTTCCTCCCTTCGCTGGAAGCATTGATTAATCTTGCAGCATCCCACTGACGTCAGACACATGCTCCGTCCCCTATACTTTGGAACCACACACACATTATAATGCATATATTGTACGGAGCCGGCACCACGCTCTCTCTCTCTCTACTGACTGTCAAAGAAATGCATGTTTTCCTCCTAAATTCCATTACTTTTTAAACTCACTCTTTAATAGTACACT
>Ga0210040_10005901_pt1 | contig 15445 bp, 16 predicted proteins | sample CryGeyCG12114_NA_FD_185462 | JGI IMG/M metagenome (GOLD analysis project Ga0210040, IMG submission 185462) | Groundwater microbial communities from aquifer - Crystal Geyser CG19_WC_8/21/14_NA (SPAdes) (version 2) | ecosystem: Environmental > Aquatic > Deep subsurface > Groundwater | place: USA... | reverse complement strand
TGACCTCGCAGATCACGCCCGACGGGTTGAGGCCGGCGAGCCGCGCGATGTCCACTGCCGCCTCGGTATGCCCGGCGCGCACCAGCACGCCGCCCTCGCGCGCGACCAGCGGAAAGACGTGGCCGGGGGTGACGATGTCGTCCGGCCCCTTGGAAGCATCGATCGCCACCGAGATGGTCCGCGCGCGATCGGCGGCGCTGATGCCGGTGGTGACGCCCTCGCGTGCCTCGATCGCCACGGTGAAGGCGGTTTCGTGCCTTGTGCGGTTCTGCCGGCTCATCGGCGCCAGGCCCAGCGCGTCGACCCGAGCCGGGGTCAAGGCCAGGCACACCAGGCCGCGGCCGTGCGTGGCCATGAAGTTGATCGCCTCGGGCGTCGCCATTTGCGCCGGGATGATGAGATCGCCCTCGTTCTCGCGGTCCTCATCGTCCACCAGGATGAACATGCGCCCGTTGCGCGCCTCGTCGATGATGGTCTCCACCGGCACGAGCACGGGCGTGTCGTCGTTGACGGCGAGGAAGCTGGCGAGCTTCGTCAGCGTGTCCGAGGTCGGGTTCCAGCCCTCTAGCGAGCAATCGCGCAAGGTATTGGCGTGGAGTCCGGCGGCGCGCGCGAGGCCGGCGCGGGTCATCCGCCCGCTGGCGACGAGTTCGCGCACCTGATCGATTGTGGCAGTGGTCATGGAGGGCGTCTATCACATTATAGTGTGCTCGCAATCACGCTGATCACATCGTTGCAACAATCATGGCGCTTGCTTCCGGTCCGCCGCCTGGCGCATGAGAGCGGGCGTGAGTGATCTTGGCCACAGTCCCGACGAGCTGCTCGCGTCCTTCCGCGCGGCCATGCGGCACGTTGCGGCGACCGTCTATGCCGTCACCACTGGGCACGGGGGAGGGCGGTTCGGCATCCTGGCCACCGCGGTGAGTTCGCTCAGCTTCGAGCCGCCGTCGCTGCTGGTGTGCGTCAACCGCGCGGCCTCGCTCCACGCGCCGCTGGCCGAGGCACAGATGTTCTGCGTCAACATCCTTGGCCTGGCGAATCGCGACGTCGCCGAGCACTTCATGAACGGTGCCTCGCCCGATCGCTTTGCGGTGGGGGACTGGATGGAGGTGGAGGGCTTGCCGGTCCTCGCCACGGCGCAGTCGAGCCTGGTGTGCCGCACGGCGCATCGCCATGATTTCGGCACGCATTCCATCTTCATCGGCGAGCTGATCGCTGCCAAACACCGAACCGACGCCACGCCGCTGACCTATTTCGACCGCAATTACATCGATATCAGTGCCGCTCCGGAGCGAGGGAAGGCTGGCGCCGCCTAGAACGCGCTGTCGCGCAGCGCCAGCAGGTGCGCGGGCCAGGAGGGGCCTCTCCCCTGCGGCAGATATTCGGCGATCTCCTTCTCCATCAACTCGGCGCGATCCGTGGGCGAGGGGTAGATCGCGCTGCGGAAGATGCCCGCATCCACCCGCCGCCCTTCCTCGGAGCGCCAGAAGCGCGGGGCGATCGCCGGATCGAGCCCGGCATTGGCGAGCAGGTGGACCGAGAGCCGGTCGGCCTCGGTCTCCGCCGCGCGGTTGCGCCGCCGATTGGCCCCGAACTCGCCGAACAGCCCCTTGCTGACCCCGGCCGCGCTCAGCCGGCGGCGGTGTTCCAGGATTAGGTGGGCAAGTTCGTGGGCGAAGGAGGCAGCCAGCGCGTCATCGGACATGCCGCTTGCAAGGCCGAGGCTGAGCTGGATGACGCGACCGTCGGAACGGGCGATCCGCGCGTCGTCCGCAAGGACTTCCACCAGCGCCCGGCAGCCGGCCCGCGGCTGGAGGCTCACCGCAAGCTCGGCATCTTCGCGCGCGATCAGCAGCTCCACCGGCTCATCGGCCGGAAGCTGCGAGACGTGCTCGAACACGGCGTCGCGCAGCGGGCCTTCGGCGGGAGGGGGTAGGGCGGCCGGCGATCGCCACCAGCCCATCGCCAGCGCGCAGGCCCGCACCTTCGGCCGGAGAGCCCGGCACCACCACCGCGATCGCCACGGGGGTGGCGGCGAAATCCTGCGGGACCGTCGAGCCATATTGGTCGCGGCTGTGGATAACGATCCCGCTCACCGGCATCAGCGCGCGGCAGAGCGTGCGATTGCCCACCAGCATGTTCTCCGCGACGATGGCCAGCCGCAGGTCTTGCTGGTGAAGCACGGCAAGATCTTCGGTTGCTTGCGCGGTCACGCCTGAAGGCCACCCGAGCAGCAGGATCACCGAGAGCAGCGTGGCGAAAGGCGCCTTCATGTACCGGGATGGGACAGGTATGACATGCTCGGTGGAACCATGGGATTTCATCCGGCAGACGTACCGGAGCGTGAGGCAGCGCCGCAACAGTGCAATTGCTACGCTGAGCCGTCGGCCAAGGGGCATTGACGGGCGCTGAAAATCAAGGCTATTGCAGGGCGGAAGTTCACATGAGGGCATAACCTATGATGGTACGGAAGGCCTTGACGGCTCTTATTGCATCCAGCCTTGTTTTCGGGGGCACCGCTGCGGCTGCCGCCGGAGCCGGGGCTCTCCGCCAGCCTGCTGCTGTCGGCGAGAGCGAAGAACTCGGTGGCGCCGGGATCGGCTGGGTGATCGCCCTTGCGGTCGCCGCGGGCGTTGCGCTCGTCATCATCGAAGACGATGACGAGTCCGAAAGCCCGTAGTCAACTGCGTCCTTTCAGGAACAATCGTGACGGCGGAATGACCTTCCGCCGTCATTTTTTTGCGCCGGCGCTTTCGGGTACGCTTCGCAGGAGCGCGGCGCCGGGTTGGGGGCAGTTGGATGAGGGTGCTGGTTACCGGGGCGGCCGGCTTCATCGGTGCGGCCGTGGCCCAGCGATTGGCAGAGCGCGGAGATAGCGTCCTCGGCATCGACAGCCTCAACGATTATTACCCCGTCGCTCTCAAGCAGGCGCGGCTCGATCGGGTCCAGGCGGCCAGCAGCGGCCGCTTCCGCTTCCACCAGGTCGATTTCTCCGATCAGCACGCGCTGGGTGAGGCGCTGGCGACGGAAAGCTTCGAGCGCATCGTGCACCTCGGCGCACAGCCCGGGGTGCGCTACTCGCTCAGCAACCCGCACGCCTATGTCCAGGCGAATGTCCTCGGGCACCTGAACATCCTCGAGCTCGCGCGCCATCGCGGCATCGCGCATCTGGTCTATGCCAGCTCGAGCTCGGTCTACGGCGGCAACGAACAGGTGCCCTTTGCCGTGGGCGACGACGTGGATCACCCGCTCTCGCTCTATGCCGCCACCAAGAGGGCGGACGAGCTGATGAGCGAGACCTACGCCCACCTCTACCGCCTGCCGCAGACCGGTCTGCGGTTCTTCACCGTCTATGGCCCATGGGGCAGGCCGGACATGATGATCTGGCTGTTCACGGCCAAGATCCTCGCCGGCGAGCCGATACCGGTGTTCAACAATGGCGAGAGCCTGCGCGATTTCACCTATATCGACGATGTGGTTGCCGGCGTGATCGCCTGCCTCGACAAGCCGCCCACCGATGACGGCAGCCTCAAGCCTGGCGGCAGCACCAAGCCGCATGCGCTGTACAATCTGGGCAACAATAGGTCCGAGCAGCTGCTCGAGGTGATCGGCGTGATCGAGGCGGCGTGCGGCCGCAAGGCGGAGCTGGTGATGCTGCCCCCGCAGCCGGGTGACGTGGATCGCACCTTTGCCGACATCGCTCCGCTGGCTGCCGACACCGGCTTCGCGCCGCTCACCTCGATCGAGCGCGGCGTGCCGCTGTTCGTCGAATGGTACCGCGCCCAATACGGGCGTTGATTTCTCAGCCGAGCAGCTCGCGGTCGATTTCGGCGATAGAGCGGGCGCCCAGCATCGCCATGGTGCGCCGCGTTTCGGCTTCGAGGATGGCGAGCGCATGGGCGATTCCGGCCGTGCCGCCCGCCGCCAGGCCGTAGAGCGGGGCCCGGCCGGCCAGCACCAAGTCCGCGCCCAGAGCCAGTGCCTTGACGATGTCGCTGCCGCGCCGCACGCCGCTGTCGAGCATCACCGCCATCCTGCCGCCGACGTGCTCGATGATGGCGGGGAGGGCGGCAATCGAGGCGATCGAGCCGTCTAGCGCACGCGCGCCGTGGTTGGAGACGACCACGCCATCGGCCCCCAGCGCCAGGGCCCGCTCGGCATCGGCGGGGTGGAGCACGCCCTTGAGCACCAGCCTTCCCGGCCAGCGATCGCGCAGCCGGGCGACCTCGTCCCAATCGAGGTTGTCGTGCTTGAACAGGGCACCGGGCGGCGCGCTGCCGGTGACCTTGGCGCGCAGGTGGCGGGGCAGGTTGGCCTGCGAAGGAATGCCCCCGGACAGCGCATAGCGGCCCATCACGCCGGCCAGCCAGCGTGGGTGCGCGATGATGTCGAGCACATTGCGATGGTCGAGCCGGAAGGGCGTGCCGAAGCCGCTGCGCATGATGTATTCGCGGTTGGGCGTCACCGGCAGATCGAGGGTGACGAACAGCGCCTCGCAGCCAAGCCCCCAGGCGCGGTCCACCACCGCCAGCGAGAGTTCGCGCTCCTGCCAGAGGTAGAGCTGGAACCACAGCCGACCGCCCGCCTCGGCGATCTGCTCGATGTCGATGGTGCTGGCGCTGGAGATGGTGAAGGGCAGGCCCGCCCCCGCCGCGGCCTTGGCGAGCGCGCGATCACCCTCGAACCACATCAGTCCCGCGGCGCCCGTGGGCGCTACCGCCAGCGGCAGCGGCACCTCGCGGCCGAAGATGGTCGTGCGCGTGTCGATGTGCTCGACCCCGCGCAGCACCCGCGGGCGGAAGGTAATGGCATCGAAGGCGGCACGGTTGCGCGCCATGCCCGTCTCGTCCTCCACCCCGCGCTCGAGATATTCCCAGATGCCCCTGGGCAGTCGCGCGCGTGCCCTGGCGCGCAGGTCGGCGATATTCCAGCAGCCCAGCTCGCCCGCCATTGCCGCAGGCTCAGCCCCGCCCGAGGAAGGGGATCTTGTTCTGCACCACGAGCGCTTCGTAGAAATTGAGGTGGTCGGGCACGTCGCACATGTGGACGATGATGTCGGCGATGTCGCGCGGGTCGGCCGACAGGTCGCTCGGCAGCTTGACCGCGCCCGGCGCGATCTCCGTCGCCACGATGCCCGGGTGGAAGATCGAGGCAGCGATGTTGTGCTCGCGCCCGTCGATCGCCAGCGAGCGGGTCAGCCCGTCGAGGCCCCACTTGCTCGCCGCGTAGGCCGGGCTGTTGGCCCGCGGCACCCGCGCGGAGATGGAGCCGATGTTGAGGATGCGCCCGCGCTGCTGCCGCTTCATGATGCGGAAGGCGGCGCGGCTGCACAGGAAGGCGGAGGTGAGGTTGGTCTGGATGACCTGCATCCACAGCGCGAGCGGCATCTCGTCCACCGGCGTGGAATCGGCGATGCCGGCATTGTTGATGAGCACGTCCACGGTGCCGAAGCGCTCCATCGCGCCGTCGAACAGGGCCTCGACCGCGCTTTCGTCGGTCACGTCGGTAGCCACCGCGAGCGCCTCGGCGCCCTGTTCCTCCAGCGCGGCGACCAGCTTCTCCAGCCGCTCCATCCGACGCGCCGCAAGCACCACCTTGGCGCCCTTGGCGGCAAAGGCGCGCGCGCAGGCCTCGCCAATGCCGGAACTTGCGCCCGTCACCAACGCCACGCGGCCTTGCAGAATGCTCATCGCCTCGCTCCCTCACCCTTCTCGAAGGCTGGCTTAGGCGCAGCAAGCGAGGAGCGGAAGGCGCGACTTGAAGCAGGCACCTTGGCGGCTGCCCGGTGCTCTCGACCTATCCGCTCCTGCTGCTGGCCGCCACCTCCGACAGGTTGTGTGCGCCGACGTACCGAGAATTCGCCTACGGGCATGTCCTCATCCAAAAGCTGCAAACCTAGGTTAGAGCGCGTCGATGTTGGTGCTTGTACCGCTCTTGTTCGCACGAGACCTTGTGCTCGCCGGAACATTGAGAACACATCGCGTGAACCAGACCAGAGTTTCGTTGGCGCCCTTCGTGGAGAGGCTGAGCTCCCGCGTTGAGTTCTCGCATGCGGAAGAAGACGCGATCCTGGCCCTTCCGTACACCCTGCGGACGCTGGAGGCAGGCGAGCATTTCATCCGCGACGGCGACAAGCCGCTCCACTGCTGCCTGATGCTGGACGGCTTCACCGTGCGCGACAAGGTCGTCGCGGGCGGTTCTCGGCAGATCCTGGCCGTACATATGCGTGGCGACATGGTCGATCTGCAGAACGTTTTGCTCGAGCGATCCGATCACAACGTCCAGGCGCTCACCCGGTGTGAGATCGCGGTCATCCCCCGCACGGCGCTGGAGGAGCTGTCGTTCGCCCATGCCCCCGTGGGCAAGGCGCTATGGTATGAAACCTTGGTGGACGGCTCGGTCTTCCGCGAGTGGATCGCCAATGTCGGGCAGCGTGATGCTCGCACGCGGATCGCCCACATCCTGTGTGAATTCGCGATCCGGCTCGAGGCCGCGGGGCTGGCGAAGACATCCTCCTACGAGCTGCCGATGACCCAGGACCAGCTCGCCGATGCCGTTGGCCTCACCCCGGTCCACGTCAATCGCACACTGATGGCGCTGGGTCGCGAGGGGCTGATCGAACGCAGGCGGCGTTCGGTCCGGATTGACGACTGGAAGGAACTGGCCCGGGTGGCTGACTTCGACCCCTCCTACCTGCACTTGCCTACAGGGAGTCCGGGCGCGAAGGGGGCTTGAGAGACAGGAGACGGAGCGGGTTGCGATCTTCGACCGCCCCGCTTCGGCTGGTTTATTGGTTCGTGCCCGTGCCGACCGTGGAGTGCTTATGCCGCGCTACTATTTTCATCTGCACAATTCCATCGAGTGCCGGGACGAGGAAGGAACACAATTCGATGACCAGGCGGCCGCCAAGGAGCAGGCCGTCAGGGAGGCCCGGGCTCTGATCGCCGACGATGTCCTCTCGCGGGGCGAGGTCAACCTCAGCCATTCGATAAGGGTGGCAGATGAGTCCGGCGAGATCGTCATGGTCGTGACCTTCGCGGATGTGGTGAACATCGCCCACTGATCCGTCTGCCAGCCACCCACCTGCCTTTTTCGGCCGGCAGCCGGTTTCCTGATCGGGGTTATGGAGATGCATCAATGGTATACGCGAAGCTGTCGCTGAAGGGGGGACTCGCAGTGGAAGATGGAACGAGACGCACATACCGGCTGATCTGGCACCCCGACAGTACCGGCTTCCGGCGCGAGATGGAGTTCGAGGAAGCCTGCCGCGAGACGGTGGTCGCGATCGCCCAGAAGAGCTGCGCCGGCCGCGCGGTCGACATCTACGAAAGCGGACGGCTGCTGGGCAGCCTGGAACGCTCGAGCGCGGGATTCTGGATCGTCACCTGAGCCGCCGCGAAAGGACGCCGGCATTCCGGTCGGCCGCCTCATGGCTGGCAGCAGAATGGTGGACGCACCTGGGGCTCGAAACACGGACCCGCTGGCCAAGGGCGACCTATTTCGCGTCCCACTGCGTTTCGCCACGTTCCACTCCGCTTTTTTCCAGCAGCTTAGCTGCCAGCTTGTCCCAGCAAGGCCGCGGAATCGCCACCAAAGGTAACGGCTTGGATCGCCGATGTGGCCCGCTGATTGCGAAACAGCGGATATGGCGAACCGTGGAAGCTTAGGTAACGAGGGACCTTCTGATGTCTCTGAGCCGCGTCTTGGCCGAAGTGTCGGCGGCCTGACCTTCGCCCAGCCGCCCGTTGATGCGCTGCGCTGGCGCGCTCCGCAGCCGGTCCAAGCCTGGAACGGCGTTCGCCAGGCAACCGAGTTCTCCCACGACTGCATGCAGATTCCCTTCGCACGGGATGCCGCGCCGCTAGGGACGCCGCCGGCGGAGGACTGCCTCTGCAAGCCTGGATGGCGAGCCGATCGAGGCGGCCAGCCCCGGCTACAACCGGCAGCTCCTGACCGCGCTGCTTCGGGAACGGCTCGGCTATGACGGCCTGATCCTGTCCGACTGGGCGATCACCCGCGATTGCAACGAGCGCTGCCGCGCCCCAACGGAGGAGGCGCCGCAGCGGGCGGAGGACATCTCGACCGCATGGGGTGTCAAGGATCTGAGCGTGCGGCAACGCTACGTAGGGGGCTGCAGGCCGGGCTGGATCAGTTCGGCGGGACGGACGATGTCGGCCCGCTGATCGAGGCTGTCGAGGCAGGCGAGGTGGCCGAGGCGCGGCTGGACCAGTCCGTGCGCCGGGTGATGCTGGCGAAGTTGCGTCTCGGCCTGTTCGAGAACCCCTATGTCGATCCCGCGCAAGCGACGGCCGCGATCGCCACGCCGGAAGACCTGGCGCTTGCCGCGAAGGTGCAGCCCGAGGCGCAGGTGCTGCTGCAGAACCGCGACACGGCGCTACCCTTCGCGAGCGGCAGCAAGGTCTGGCTGTTCGGCATGGCGCCCGAAGTCGCGCAGGCGGCGGGCCTGACCTTGGTCGACGACCCGGCCGACGCAGACTTCGCCATCGTGCGCGCCGAGACCGCGTCCGAGATGCTGCACCCGCATCACTTCTTCGGCAGCCGCTACAAGGAAGGGCGGCTGGATTTTCGCGAGGGTGATCCGGCCCATGATGCGCTGGAGCGCGCGGGTGGGCAGGTGCCGACGGTGCTGGCGATCTTTCTCGACCGGCCGGCGGTCCTGACCAATGTGCAGGACGAGGCCGACGTGATCCTCGGCAATTTCGGCGCGAGCGATGCGGCGGTGCTCGATGTGCTGCTCGGCCGGGCGCAGGCGCGCGGCGTGCTGCCGTTCGAGCTGCCGCGCTCCATGGCGGCGGTGGAGGCGCAGGACCCGGCATTGCCCGACGACAGCGTTGATCCGCTCTACCCGCGTGGTGCGGGATTGGTTTCGAGGTAGGTGGGAACAGACATGGCCCTTGCTCCAGACGTTTCGCTCTCCACTGATCCCGTCCCGCTCGAGGATGACGGCACGCACGTCGACGCGCCGGGCCTGCAACCGTTCGTCTTCGCGCTGTTCTTCATCTTCGGCGGTATCACCTCGCTCAACGACGTGATCATTCCCAAGCTCAAGGAGCTGTTCACGCTCAGCTACTTTCAGGCGATGCTGGTGCAGTCGGCCTTCTTCGGGGCCTACCTGCTGATGTCGCTGCCGGGCGCGGCGCTGGTCAAGCGCATCGGCTACATGCGCGGCCCGGTGGCGGGGCTGCTGACGATGATGGCGGGATGCCTGCTGTTCATCCCGGCTTCGCAGACCGCAATCTACGGCCTGTTCCTGTTCGCGCTGTTCGTGCTGGCGAGCGGGGTGACCATCGTCCAGGTCGTCGCCAATCCGCTGATCTCGCTGCTCGGCCCCGCGCCGACGGCACACAGCCGGCTGACCTTCGCGCAGGCGTTCAACTCGCTGGGGACGACCGTCTTCCCCTATGTGGGTTCGATCCTCATCCTCGGCAGCCTCGCGACGGTGACCGCGGCCGAACTGTCCGGCCCGGCGCTCGACGCCTACCGCACCGCGGAAAGCCAGGCGATCGTCAACGGCTATCTCGGCCTTGCTGTCGCGCTTGCGATCGTTGCGGGCGCTGTCTGGCTGTTCCGCCATCGGCTGCGCGGGGAAAGCCATGCGGCAGGAGCGATGTTCGGCGGCTTCGGCCTGCTGAAGCGTCCGCGCTTCGGCTACGGCACCGCCTCGATCTTCCTCTATGTGGGGGCGGAGGTCGCGATCGGGTCGCTGATCGTGAGCTACCTGATGCAGGCGGACGTGCTGGCCCTGGGCGAAGAGGCGGCGGGCAAGCTGATCGCGCTGTACTGGGGCGGGGCGCTGGTCGGCCGCTTCATCGGCTCGGCCGTGCTGCGGATGGTGAGCCCCGGCAAGGTGCTGGCCTTCAATGCGCTGGGCGCCATCGTGCTGATCGCGATCTCCGCCAATACGACAGGTGCCGTTGCAGGCTATTCGCTGCTGGCCGTCGGCCTGATGAACTCGATCATGTTCCCGACGATCTTCTCGCTGGCGAGCGAGGGGCTGGGATCGCGCGCCGCGGACGGCTCCGGCGTGATCTGCGTCGCCATCGTAGGCGGCGCGGTGATCCCGCCGCTGACAGGAGCGCTTGCTGACCTGTCGGACAGCCTCGCCTTCGCGCTCGTCCTGCCGGCGCTGTGTTACGCCATCATCGGCGGCTTCGGCCTGTTCGCCAAGCGACCGCTTTAGAAGCGGCCGCACCGCCGAGCCGCCTCAGCCATGCCACCTTCCTTGCCGTGAGGCGCTCGGCTACGTGCCCGATGTCTCCGCGCGCTCTCTTGCGGGCGCGTGATCATTCACGATGGGGGTTCTGTTCGAGAGGACCGAGGTGAACGGACGTCGCGTTCCGCAAGGCGCTCAGGCACGGCTGAACGTCCACGATTGGGTCGGAGAAGGCGGGAGGAGGGGTTGCACCGAGTCCGTTAGGTCAGCCACTTGAATGCGTGCTTCAACCTCGCCGCGCCGTCGGTCTCGAACGTGCGGCCATGAGCAAAGATCACCCGATCAGGCTCCAGTGCGACGATAGCTTGTATCGCCTTTTTCGCGTCTGGCCCGCCCAGCCGTACTGGCAGGCGCAGGTAGCGCGCCGTGGTACCGCGCGTGGCGGCGGATGCCTGCATCACTAGCCGCGTGATTGGCGGCAGCTTGTCCGGCTCGAGGTTCTCTATCAGGTCGACGAGCACAAGCGTCCGGGTGCACCGATCGAAGAACCACGCCTCGTTGAAGCCCGTGCCGGCCGCCACCATGCCCTGATCAAGCGTATCGGCCCACTCGGCGGGGGTGGTGTCGCTCAGCTCGGCATCGATCCGCAGGCCCGCTGCACGAACTTGCGCTCGGTCCCGCAGTCCTGGCACGCCCCAGGTGGTCGCGTCAGGGTAGGCGCGCTGCCAGTCGGCAAGGAAGGTCCAGTGTGCGATGTTGGGTGCAACCAGATGCCGCACCCGACCGAGCGCCTCGACGGCTTTGGCCACCTCGGCTGAAAAAGGCGTTGGCGAATGCAGCAGTAGATCGCCGTTGTTCAGCCGAAATATCGTCATCCGTACGGGCAGCTTGAGGCCCATCGCGTTCATCGGCCCGCTGTCGACGATCCAAACGCCCTCAGCGACCGCCTTGGGGACATCCAACGGCGGGTACGTAGCACGGTCGCGGGCGGGCGGTTTTCCCGAGTGCCGCGCGCCGCGCGCCAACGCCCAGACGCTAGCCGCCGCCACGACGGATCCCGCCAGGATCAGCCCCTTCGATCGTGCGCGCATGATGACCTCCTCCTTCTTGCCGGCTCAGCAACAGACGGCTCGCATCGCTGCGGGTTCCGCAGCCCGCGTCATTTCTAACGCGCATGCGCGTTGGACAACTACCGCGATCTTGTGTTCAGGCTCAAACTCAAAGCTGAATGAACGTCCGGAATCTGGCGGCATCAAAATGGTTTGACTTTCCGAGTCTGGATACTGCCGGATAGAGAGGGGGTCTACACTGGCGTGAGTAGATTGGCGCTAAGCTGAAGCTGTTCGATGTCACGACGGGGAGGAGCGCCGAACAGGCGCGCATACTCGCGATTGCATTGCGATGGGCTTTCATAGCCCACAGCGAAGCCTGCGCTGCTCGCGGTTGTACCTCCCGACAGCATCAGGCGCCGTGCCTCCTGTGAGCGCAGCTGTTTTTGGTATTCCAGCGGCGTCATTCTCGTCACTGCCTTGAAATGCTCGTGCAGCGACGATGGGCTCATGCCCGCAGCGGCGGCGATGTCTCCAATACGCAGCGGCTGGTCAAAGCGTGTGCGGATCGTCGCGATCGCGCCGCTGACCTGATTGAGGTGGCTGTCGGCGACCGCCATGTAGCGGAGGGCGGGGCCGTGCGGGCCGGTGAGCAGGCGATACAGGATCTCCCGCTCGATCAAGGGCGCCAGCGCTGGGATGCTGTGAGGCTGGTCCAGCAAGCGCATCAGCCGGCAAGCGGCATCGGTGGGACCGTCGTCGCTGCGATATACCGCAAGTGCCGGCAGATCGGCCTTGGGCGCCTGGTCGGCCTCCGCCAGGATGAGGTCCGCCAGCACCGCTTTGGTCGATGTCGATCTTGCAGCAGAGATACGGGGCGTCGCTATCCGCCTGGATGACATGCCCGACCAGCGGCAAATCGACCGAGACCAGCAGGTAGTGCGCCGCATCGTAGACAAGGCTCTGCTCGCCCCGCAGTGGCTTCCAAGATGTTGCGAACTTTCGTTCCAGTTACGCCATCAACTTCGCCGGCGCAGTCCGGGATCGTAGTAGGCGACTTGGTGATGGGGCGCGAGATTGGCGATCCCCAACCCGGGCCGCGTCGCTCGGTACATTTCGTAAAGGTTAGACAAGCGTTGATCCGGGCGTGTACCAGCAATCTGGCCTGTTCCATCGGCAAAGGTGAACGCCGAGAGGTTCAGGCGCAGCGCCCGGTCGAACAGATCGGTCTTTAGGCCGATCTCATAGGCATCCAGGCTCTGCGGCCCAAACGGCGCGGCTTGCTCGACGATGAAGGGCCGCGGATTGACACCGCCGCCGCGATAGCCGGTCGAGAATTGCGCGTAGGCCAGTATTTCGTCGCTGAACCGGTAGTCCGCATTGGCGCGGAAGTCCCAGCGGTCGCCCTCATAGGTCGAGGTCAAGCCGTCGATACGCGCCGCGGTGGTGTAGGTCGGGAGGCCCGGCACGTAGATGTTGCCGCGCTGGAAGGAATAGCTTTTCTCGTCCTTGGTATAGCGGATGCCGCCGCTCAGGTTCAGCCGGTCGGTCGCATGAAACACGACATGGGCGAATGCGGACTTGCTGGTGCTCGGGATCCGGTCGTCGGTCCTGTTCACCGTCTCGTTCGATAGCCCGACCGAGACATAGTTATTGCCGTGTTCCGATGAACGCCCGCATCTCGTCGCCGCGGGCACCACGGTTCATGATCTTTCACCAGCCGCAAAGGGGCTGACCTGTGGCAATTTTGCGTCACCTCCGCAGCCACGTACCGCCCCTGGTCCGCCAAGGCGCGGGGCCCTTGCGCGCCTCGCTGTTGCGATGCAACAATACGGCACCTCGCAAAGCGCGCGCGGCAAGAGCGCCTCCGGGTTGGCAGATGACAATAATCGACATCGACGGGGTGCAGGCGAGGGCTGCCGATGTACCACCTGTTTCCGTGCGCAGGCCCGGCTTGGCGTATCGATGACCGGCGCCGGCCTTCCCGTGTCCGCTAAGGCGCTGCCGCTCAGGGCCGATTTGCAAGGTGCCTTTCGCGGGTTCCATAACCCCGATGTCCTCGCGCCGCTTGCCTTGCGCCTGGTCCTGCTTGCCCTGCTACTCGGTGGCTTGGTGCTGGGGCTGGAAATCGTGCTCGGCGCACCCGGCACTGCGCTGCACCAGGCTACGATAGCGGGGATCGTCGCCAGCTTCGGCGCAGTGGTGCTCGCCTATCGGCTGCTGCGCCGGCGGATCACGCAATTGTTGGAACTGACCGCAGGGTTGGAGACGGCACTGCGCGGCCAGGAAACGGCCGTGGCCGCCAATCTCGCCAAGTCCCGCTATCTCGCCAATGTCAGCCACGAGATCCGCTCACCGCTGAACGCAATCTATGGCTATGCCCAACTTGTCGAACAGGAGGCCGATGTGCGTCCTCAGGACGCAGCACGCATCATCCGCCGCTGCGCCGAACACATGACGACCCTGGTCGAAAGCCTGCTGGACATCTCGAGGCTGGAGCATGGAATGCTGCGGGTGCGCAGCGAGATCGTGCGGCTGCCTGACTTCATCGACCAGATCGTGCTGATGATGCGCCCGGCCGCGCAGGCAAAGGGACTGGAATTCGTCTACGAGGCAACGACATGGACGCCCGAATTCGTCCGCACCGATCAGAGCCGACTGCGCCAGGCGCTGATCAACCTGATCGGCAATGCGATCAAGTTCACCGAGTCCGGGCGGGTGACCTTGCGTTTCAGCTATCGCGGCCAGGTTGGCACTTTCGAGGTCGAAGACACAGGCGCCGGCATCGCGCCGGAAGACCAGCAGCGCATCTTCGATCCCTACGAACAGGTGGACGGAACCGATTTCGATGTGCGCCGCGGCGTCGGCCTGGGCCTGCCGATCACCAAGGCGATTGTCAGTATCCTGGGGGGAAATCTGGAGCTGGAAAGCGAGCCTGGCCGGGGCGCCTGCTTCCGCGTCACCCTCATGCTGTCCGAACCCGCAAATGCGCAGGCGCAGGAAAGCATAAGCCGCCGCATAGCCGGCTATGAAGGACCGCGCCGATCCATCTTGCTGGTGGAGGACGATGCCGACCAGCGCGGTTTCCTGGAAAAGTTCCTGTCGAGCTGCGGGCTGGAGGTGGTGTCGTCGGCGGATGGCGAGAGCGCGGTGGCCCTTTGCGAATCCCGCGATTTCGATCTTGCGGTACTCGACATCAGCCTGCCCGGGATGTCCGGGTGGGATCTCGCTGCCATCCTGCGCGAGCGTATCCGGCCCGACGAAGTGCAGGATCTGGTCATCGTCATGGCATCGGCCAATTCGCAGGAATTCCAACACCCCGAACACGACCAGCCGATGCACGATCATTTCTTCGTTAAGCCATACCGCCTGAACGAGATGGCCGATGTGATTGCCGCGCTGCTCAATTTCTCGTGGAACTGGGAAGCGACCGGCAGCGGCTGCGAGACATCCGAGCCGCGGCCCGGGGGCCTTCCGGCCAATGCGATGCCGCATGTCGAGCGGTTGCTGGAGCGCATCCAGATCGGCCACGTGCGCGGTATCGAGGCCGAAATCGCGCTGCTGGGCATTGCGGCGCCGAACCATGGCCGGCTGGTGAGCGGACTGTACGCCGCCCTTGACGAGTTCGACCTGGCCGGAATGGTCAAGCTGCTGGAGAGCGCATGAAAACGACCGTTCCCGGTCACTCCGACACCGTTCTGGTGATCGATGACGAACCTTCATCGCTGCATGTCATAACCGACACGCTGGAGAGCGCGGACATCACCGTCCTGATTTCGACATCGGGCGAAGCCGCGCTCGAACTGCTCGACAAGATCCTGCCCGATCTGATCATCGTCGATGCGGTAATGCCGGGCATCGACGGGTTCGAGACCACCGTACGGATCAAGCGCAATCCCCGCCTGGCCGGAATTCCGGTGATCTTCATGACGGGGCTGACCGAAAGCGAGCACGTGGTGGAAGCTTTCGAGGTCGGCGGCGTCGACTACGTCAGGAAGCCGGTGAACCTCAGCGAATTGCTGGCGCGGGTGCGCGTGCACATGGCGCAGGGCCGCGCGGCGCATGCCAGTGCCGCCAGCCTCGATGCCACGGGCCGGCTGATGCTGGCCACCGATGCCCGCGGCAGTCTGCTGTGGTGTACCCCGCGCGCGGAGGCGGTGATGTCGCGGCTGGTGCCCGGCTGGTCGCGCGCCGAAGCGCTGCCCCCGGCGCTGCGCGAGCC
>Ga0210040_10005900_pt1 | contig 15446 bp, 14 predicted proteins | sample CryGeyCG12114_NA_FD_185462 | JGI IMG/M metagenome (GOLD analysis project Ga0210040, IMG submission 185462) | Groundwater microbial communities from aquifer - Crystal Geyser CG19_WC_8/21/14_NA (SPAdes) (version 2) | ecosystem: Environmental > Aquatic > Deep subsurface > Groundwater | place: USA... | reverse complement strand
GCCCTCGCGGTCGGGCTCCGGCTGCTGTCCCGGGGAATCCGACCCCAGACGCGGCCGCACCCCCGCCCGGGGGCCTGATGAGCCGACTCGGGTCGGGTTCTCAGGGCGGGCCGGTGCTGGTCCTGGGCGGCACCGGTGAGGCCCGCCGGCTGGCCGCGGAGCTGCACGCCGCCGGCGTCCCCGTGCTCAGCTCGCTGGCCGGCCGGGTGTCGCGGCCCGCGCTGCCCGTCGGCGAGGTGCGGATCGGGGGGTTCGGCGGGCCGGCCGGGCTGGCCGACTTCCTGCGCACCGCCGCCGTCGTCGGCGTGGTCGACGCCACCCACCCCTTCGCCGCCCGCATCTCCGCCTCGGCGGCCGAGGCGGCCCTCCTCACCGGCGTCCCCCTCGTCCGGCTGGAACGCCCCGGCTGGCGCGGGCACCCCGACGCGGGCCGCTGGACGTGGGTCCCGGACGCGGCCGCCGCCCTGGCCGCCGCGCCGGACGCCGAGCGCCCGTTCCTGACCACCGGTCGCCAGTCGCTGGCTGAGTACCTGCCGTGGTCCGAGCGCGCGGTGCTCGCCCGGGTGGTCGACCCGCCGGAGGTCGCACTGCCCCCGCGGTGGACGCTGCTGCTGGCCCGCGGGCCGTACGAGGTGGCGGCCGAGCGCGCACTGATCAGCGGGCACCGGGCGGACGTCCTGGTCACCAAGGACTCCGGGGGCGCGCTGACCGCGGCCAAGCTGACCGCCGCGGCCGAGCTGGGCGTGCCGGTCGTGGTGCTGGAGCGTCCGGCACCCCCACCGGGCGTCGCCCTCGTCCCCGACGTCCCCGCCGCCGCCCGAGCTGTCAGACGCTGGTTGACCCAGGGGTCAACACGCTTCTGACAAGTCGGCGGGACCGGCGCCGCACGCAACGACCACCGCCCGCCGCCCTCAGACGAGCGAGGACTCCCAGGCCTGGTGCAGCGCGGCGTAGCGGCCGCTGGTGTCGGCCATCAGCTCGGCCGGCGAGCCGTCCTCGATGATCCGGCCGTGCTCGAGCACGAGCACCCGGTCCGCGATCTCCACCGTGCTCAGCCGGTGGGCGATGATCACCGCCGTCCGGGAAGCGAGGATCGTCTGCAGGGCCCGCTGCACCAGCCGCTCGCTGGGCACGTCGAGGCTGGAGGTCGCCTCGTCCAGGATCAGCACGGCCGGGTCGGCGAGGAAGGCGCGTGCGAAGGTGATCAGCTGCCGCTGGCCGGCGGAGAGCCGGGAGCCGCGCTTGGCCACGTCGGTGTCGTAGCCGGCGGGCAGGCTGGTGATGAAGTCGTGCACACCCACCGCCCGAGCCGCGTCCTCGATCTCCTGCTGCGACGCCGTCGGCTTGCCGAAGGCGATGTTCTGGGCGATCGTCCCGGCGAACATGAAGTTCTCCTGGGTCACCATCACCACGGCGCGGCGCAGGTCGTCGTCGCTCAGGTCGCGCAGGTCGATGCCGTCCAGGGTGACCCGGCCCCCGTGCTGGTCCGGGCCGTCCTGGTCCGGGCCGTCCTGGTCCGAGCCGTCCTGGTCCGAGCCGTCCTGGTCCGGACCGTCCCCCTCGGAGCCCGCTGGCGTGGTCGGGTCGTAGAAGCGGGCCATCAGCTTGGCGATGGTCGTCTTGCCGGCGCCGGTGGTGCCGACCAGGGCCACGGTCTGGCCCTCGGGGATGTGCAGCTCGAGATCGGGCAGCACCGGGCGGTCCGGGTCGTAGGCGAAGTGGACGTGCTCCAGGTGCAGCTCGCCGCGGGCCGCCGGCAGCGGCGTCGGGTTGCTCGGCTGCACCACGGACGGCTGCTCCTCGAGCACCCCGGACAGCTTCTCCAGGGCCGAGGAGGCCGACTGGAAGGTGTTGTAGAACTGGCTGATGTCCTGCATCGGCTCGAAGAACATCCGCAGGTAGAGCAGGAACGCGGCCAGCACGCCGACGGTCATCTGGCCGTCGATCACCCGCAGCCCGCCGTAGACCAGCACCACGCCGATGGTCAGGTTGCCGATCAGCTTGATGCTGGGCATGAAGACCGCCACCAGCTTGAACGAGCTGATGTTGGCGGCGGCGTAGCGGTCGGCGACGTCCTCGAAGATCTCGGAGTTGCGGTGCTCGCGCCGGTAGGCCGCGACCGCCTTGATGCCGGTCATCGTCTCGATGAACTGCACGATGGTCAGCGCCGAGGTCTCGCGCACCCGCCGGTAGGTGGTGGCGGAGGCCCGCGAGAACCAGCGGACCAGCAGCATCAGCACCGGGAAGCAGACCAGGCAGACCGCGCCGAGCTTCAGGTCGAGGGTGAGCAGCAGCACCCCGACGCCCACCATGGTGAGCGCCGCGGTGACCAGGCCGTCGAAGCCGTTGGCCAGCAGCTCCATGATCGCGTCGATGTCGCTGGTCAGCCGCGACACCACCCGGCCGGTGGTGTAGCGGTCGTGGAAGCGGACGTCGAGGTCCTGGAAGTGCTTGAACACCCGCCGCCGCAGCTCCAGCAGCACCTTCTGGCCGACCGTGCCGGAGTGGCGCAGGAAGAAGGTGCGCGACGCCCCCTGCAGGACCACCGCGACCAGCATCAGCCCGACGGTCTCGTAGAGGAAGCGGCCGCTGCCGCCGGCCAGCAGCGGGGGCACGCCGAGGTCGATGCCGCGGCGGACCATCCAGGGGATGCTCAGCCGGGCCGCGTTCTCCAGCACCACGGCGGCGATGAGGACCCAGACGAAACGCTGGTACGGCCGCAGCAGGTCCCCGAGCAGCGCGCGGGAGCGCTGCCGCAGCAGGACGGTGCCCCGGTCGCTGACGTCGTTCCCCTCGGCGGCGACGCCGCGCCACTCCTCGATGGCCGGCTCGGCCGACACCGAGCCCTGCTGCGGGGCGGCGGTCCGGTCGGCGGTGGCGGTCATCGGGTCTCCTCGGCGTACTCGCGGACGACCCCGTCCCGGGCGTCCGGCTCGTCCTCGCCCCGGTCGGTCGGCAGCAGCAGGCTCTCCAGGTCGTCCTCGTACTCGGCGGAGAGCAGCGCCCGGTACTCGGGCACCTCCGCGAGCAGGTCCAGGTGCCGACCGACGTGGGTGATGGTGCCGTGCGAGAGCACCGCCACCCGGTCGGCCAGCAGCACGGTGGAGGCGCGGTGCGCCACCACGATCCCGGTGACCCCGACCAGGACGCGCTTCAGCGCCTCCTCGACCAGCGCCTCGGTGTGGATGTCCAGGGCGGACAGGGTGTCGTCCAGCACCAGGACGGCCGGCCTGGCCAGCACGGCCCGGGCCAGGGCGAGCCGCTGGCGCTGGCCGCCGGACAGGCTCATCCCCTGCTCGCCGATGCGGGTGGCCAGGCCCCAGGGCAGCTCGTGGACGAAGTGGGCCTGGGCCACCTCGATGGCCTCCTCGACGTCGGCGTCGCTGGCGTCGGGCCGGCCCAGCGTCAGGTTCTCCCGTGCGGACATGGAGAACAGCGTCGGGTCCTCGAAGGCGATGGCCACCACCTGGCGCAGCTGGGTGAGCCGCAGGTCGCGGATGTCCACCCCGTCGATGCGGATGGCGCCGGCGGTGACGTCGTAGAGCCGGGGCACCAGGGCGGTCAGGGCGCTCTTGCCCGAGCCGGTGGCCCCGACCAGGGCGACGGTCTCGCCGGGGGCGATGTCGAGGTGGAGGTCGTGCAGCACGTCGGCGTCGGCGTCGGGGAAGCGGAAGGCCGCGCCGTCGAAGGTCAGCCGGCCCCGGACCGGGTCCAGGGTGAGCTCGCCGTCGGCGATCTCGTTCTCGGCGTCGAAGATCTCCGCGATCCGGTCGGCCCCGGTCATCGCCTCCTGGGCCTGGGCCAGCAGGAAGCCGAGCGCGGACACCGGCCAGACCAGCGACAGCATCAAGGTGATGAAGGCGACGAGGGTGCCGAGGGTCAGCCGACCCTGGCCGGCGGCGACCGCTCCCAGCCCCAGCACCACGATCAGCGTGACGTTGGGGATGACGGCCAGGATCGTCCAGAACCGGGCGCTGAGCTGGACGCGCTCGACCGAGGTCTCGTAGAGGGCGACGCTGCGGGCGTCGAAGGTGGCGAACATGTGGCGGCCGCGGCCGAACGCCTTGATCGCCCGGAGGCCGTAGGCGCCCTCCTCCACGGTGGAGGCGACGTCGCCGCCCTGGTCCTGCACGCGGCGGGAGAGCCGGGTGTAGGCGCGCTCGTTGCGCAGGCACAGCCAGGTGATCGGCACCGTGGAGGCCAGCACGACCAGCCCGAGCGGCCAGTACATCCGCAGCAGGATCGCCGTGGTCACCAGGATCTGGGCGATGTTGGTGAAGATGAACAGCAGGCCGAAGCCGAGGAAGCGCCGGATGGTGGCCAGGTCGCTCATCATCCGCGACAGCAGCTGGCCCGACTGCCAGCGGTCGTGGAAGCTCATCGGCAGGCGCTGGAGCTTGGCGTACATGTCGGTGCGGATGGCGTACTCGACGCCGTTGGTGGCCCGGGTGACGATCCAGCGGCGGACGAACATCAGCACCGCCTCGATCACGCCGAGGCTGACCGCCAGCAGGCCGAGCGCGTACAGCCCGACGCGGTCGGAGTCGGCGATCGGGCCGTCGATGACGGCCTTGGTGACCAGCGGGACCACGATCGTCGCCCCGGTGCCGAGCGCGGCGGCCACCACCATCGAGACGAAGCGGACGCGGAACGGCAGCATGTAGTAGCGCAGCCGCCACAGGTTGGCGCTGGCGCGGCGGGGCAACGGCTCACCGGACGGGCCGGTGCGCGGGCGGGCCGGTGGGGCGATGCCGGCCGGCCGGTCGAGCGCGGTGACCTGCGGCGAGCGCCGGAAGCCCCCGGGCGGGGCGGCGGGCGACGTCACGGGAGGGTGCGTCGAGACATCGGCTGACATGCAGGTCCTCGTGGATCGTGGTCGGTCGGGCGGCACCCGGGCGGGACGAGCGGGTGGTGGACGAGACGCCGCGCCCCAGCACGGTCGGTACCGGCAGGTCCGGGGACGGTCACCCGTCGCCGGGCTGCCCACCCGGGGCGCGCACCTGTCGGGCTGAACCGGTCAAGTCCACAGGTCTACTATGCATCGCCAACTCCGCGGCCCCCCACCGCATTCCCCGGCCGCGTGGTCGGCCGGCGCCGCCGCGCCGGGCACCCGTGCGCCGGAGCCGGGAGGGGCACCCGGGGCGGGGCGACCAGGAGCACCCGCGGGTGTCGGGAGGCTCCCCTAGGATCGCAGGGCCCGGGTGACCGGGCGCCGAGGAGACGAGGAGAGCGCATGCCGCAGCAGGTGCAGGGGATCATCGCCCGCAGCAAGGGGGCGCCCGTCGAGCGGGTCACCGTCGTGGTTCCCGACCCGGGTCCCGGGGAGGCCGTGGTCGTGGTGCAGGCCTGCGGGGTCTGCCACACCGACCTGCACTACCGCGAGGGCGGCATCGGCGAGGACTACCCGTACCTGCTCGGCCACGAGGCGGCCGGCCTGGTGGAGGCCGTCGGCGAGGGCGTCACCGACGTGGCTCCGGGCGACTACGTCATCCTCAACTGGCGGGCCGTCTGCGGGGAGTGCCGGGCCTGCAAGCGGGGCCGCCCCTGGTACTGCTTCGCCACCCACAACGCGACCCAGAAGATGACGCTGGAGGACGGCACCGAGCTGTCGCCGGCGCTCGGCATCGGCGCCTTCGCCGACAAGACCCTCGTCGCGGCCGGCCAGTGCACCAAGGTCGACCCGGCCGCCCGGCCCGCCGCGGCCGGCCTGCTGGGCTGCGGGGTGATGGCCGGCCTGGGCGCGGCGATCAACACCGGTCACGTCGACCGCGGCGACTCGGTCGCGGTGATCGGCTGCGGCGGCGTCGGGGCTGCGGCCGTCGCCGGCGCCCGGCTGGCCGGGGCGGCGAAGGTGATCGCCGTCGACGTGGACGACCGGAAGCTGGCCACGGCCCGCGAGCTCGGCGCCACCCACACCGTCAACTCCCGCAGCAGCGACGCGGTGAGCGCCATCCAGGAGCTGACCGGCGGGTTCGGTGCCGACGTGGTGATCGACGCCGTCGGGCGTCCCGAGACCTACCAGCAGGCCTTCTACGCCCGCGACCTGGCCGGCACCGTGGTGCTGGTCGGCGTCCCCACCCCGGAGATGACGCTCGAGCTGCCCCTGCTGGACGTGTTCGGCCGCGGCGGCTCGCTGAAGTCCAGCTGGTACGGCGACTGCCTGCCGGAGCGGGACTTCCCGATGCTCATCGACCTCTACCTGCAGGGCCGGCTGCCGCTGGACGCCTTCGTCAGCGAGGAGGTCGGCATCGACGACATCGAGGCGGCCTTCGACAAGATGCACCGGGGGGACGTGCTGCGCTCGGTGGTGCTGTTCCCCGAGGCCGCGGCCGCCGAGGCGGTGCCGGCATGAGCGCCCGCATCGACCACGGCGTCACCTCGGGCACCTTCAGCCTGGACGGCCAGACCTTCGACGTCGACAACAACGTCTGGGTGGTCGGCGACGACACCGAGTGCGTGGTCATCGACGCCCCGCACGCGGTGGAGCCGATCGTCGAGCTGGTGGCCGGCCGGACGGTCAAGGCGATCCTGTGCACCCACGGGCACGACGACCACGTCCGGGTGGCGCCCCAGCTGTCCGCCGCCCTGCACGCCCCGGTGCTGATCCACCCCGACGACCTGCCGCTGTGGCGGCTGGCCGTCGGTGACGAGGTCCCCGACGGCGACCTGGCCGACGGGCAGGAGATCGAGGTCGCGGGCACCACCCTGCGGGTGCTGCACACCCCGGGCCACTCCCCCGGCGCCGTCTGCTTCCACGCCCCCGACCTCGGCGTGGTCTTCACCGGCGACACCCTGTTCGCCGGCGGACCGGGCGCGACCGGGCGCAGCTTCAGCGATCGCGGCCTGCTGCTGCGCAGCATCACCGAGCAGCTGCTGCCGCTGCCGGGGACGACCATCGTCAAGACCGGGCACGGGGACGACACCACCTTGGCCGACGAGCGGGACGGGGTGCTGGCCGGCTGAGCCGCCGCCCGCCCGGCCGGGTCAGCCCGCCGGGGGCCGCGCCGCCAGGGACGCCTCGGCCGCGTCCACGGTCTGGGCCAGCAGCCCGGCGGTGGTCATCGGCGCTCGGCACGATGCGGGGGACCCGACGCCGCCGGGCACGGGGGTGAGCAGGGGCGCCCTCAGACCGGCGGCCGGCTGGTCTGCCACCAGTCCCGCAGCCGGGTGGCGGTGGCGCCGCCCGCGGTGCCGAGCAGGGCACCCATCTTGGCGACCAGACCGACCAGCGGGTCGGCGGAGGTGGAGAAGCTCCGGCTGTACGAGGCGGCGGCGGCCCGGACGTCCTCCGAGATCGGGGCGCTGCGGTCCTCCGAGCGGCGGGCGTAGTCACCGGCCAGGATCGAGCGGTACTCCGGGCCGGCCGCCCACTGCTGCAGCTCGGCGGCCCGCAGCGCGGCCATCGGGTGGGTCTGGCCGGAGATCTGCAGCAGCTTGAGCACGGAGTCGCGCACGTCGCCGCTGGCCTGGTACTCCCTGGCCTGGTCCAGGAAGCCGGCCACGTCCATGTCGTCAGGGTCCAGCGCCCCGGCCATCGCCGCGTGCACCTTGAGCGCGGTCACCGGGTCCTGGGTGCAGAGCAGCCCGGCGCGGTCGGCGGACAGCTCGGACTTGCGGTACCACTCGTCGAGGGCGAGCACGATGGCCCGCAGCCCCCAGGCGCCGACGGGCATCCACTGCACCGCCCCGGAGATGCCGATCAGCTGCACGAGCATGGTGCGGTAGAGCGCGTGCCCCGACAGCACGTGGCCGACCTCGTGGCCGATGACGAAGCGCATGCCCTCGGTGTCGACCAGCTGCAGCATGCCGGTGGTGGTGACGATGATCGGCTTGTCGGTGCCCACAGCCATCGCGTTCGGCCGTGGGTCCTGGGTGACGAACAGCTCCGGCACCGGGTGCAGGTCGAGCGCGGTGGCGCACTCGGCGACGATCGCGTGCAGCTCGGGGTACTGCCGGGCCGAGACGCGGACCGAGGTGGCCAGGTAGAGCAGCCGCTCGCTGCGCTCGCCCACGGCGCCCAGCACCAGCTTGATCACCCCGTCGAAGCCCGGGATGGCCCGCAGCGCGACCAGCGCGCCCCGGTCGGCCGGGTGCTCGTAGGCCCGCGGGCTGAGGTCGGGGAAGCGGATGCGGCCGGGCCGCAGCGCCCGGCTGGAGGCGTAGCTCACCGGCCGATCGTAGGACGGCCGGCCCCGCCGCGCGGCGGGTCGGCGGGCGCGCCGCACCCGGGAGCGTTTGGCCGGCCCCCAGCGGGGAACACCTCCCCCGTGACGGAGACGACCTGGCTGTGGACCGGCTGCCTCGCGATGGCGCTGGGCTCGGTCGCCCTGTTCGTGGTCGGCAAGCGCCGGACCCAGGACGAGGAGGGCCACACCCTCATCCACGTCTTCGTGACGATGATCGCGTCCCTGTCCTACCTCGCCCAGGCCACCCGCCAGGGCTCGACGATCCTGCCCGGTGGCCGGGAGTTCCTGTACGCGCGCTACCTGGACTGGAGCGTCACCACGCCGCTGCTGCTGCTCGGCCTGGCCATGACCGCCCTGCACGGGACGCACCGCCGGCCGGGCCTGGTGGCGGCCCTGCTCGGCGCCGACGTCCTGATGATCCTCACCGGGCTGTTCTACGGCGCCTCGGAGGCCACCGGCCCGAAGTACATCTGGTTCGTGGTCAGCTGCGGCGCCTTCCTGGCCGTCTACGCCACCCTGTTCGGCCCGCTGCTGCGCGAGGCGCGCGCTCGCGACGACGTCCGCCGCTCGGCGTACCTGCGCAGCGCGGTCGTGCTGGCCGTGCTGTGGCTGGTCTACCCGGTGGTCGACCTGCTCGGCAACAACGGCATCCAGGCCGTCGGCGCCCTGGTGACCACGGCTGTGCTGACGGTGACCGACCTGCTGGCCAAGGTGGCCTACGGCTTCCTGTCCACCCACGGCACCAGCCGGGTCGCCGAGCACGACCTGGCCGTCGGCGCGGTCGAGCCGGCCCCGGTGAGCAGCGAGGCGGTGCCGAGCAGCGCCGACCCCCGCCGGCGGCCCGGGACGCCCCGGCCCTGACTCCCGGCCCCCGGCGCCGGTCGCGGTCACGGCGTCGGGACCGACAGCCGGACATCGAGGGTGATCGTCGTCCCGGCCAGGGCGCGGGAGACGGTGCAGAGCTGCCGGGCGCCCTCAGCCACGTCCTCGAACTGGTCCTGGGTGAGGCCCGGGACCTCGGCCACGACGCGCAGGGTGATCCCGGTGATGCCGACGACGGTGGAGAAGGCCACGTCGACCGTCGTCTCCAGGTGCGCGGGCGGCGTGCCCGCCTCGGACAGCTGGTGGGCCAGGGCCATGTTGTAGCAGGTGGCCTGCGCCGCGGCGATCAGCTCCTCGGGCGTGGAGACCGCGTCGGTGCGGCGCGCACGGGCCTCCCAGGTGACGGGGGTGCTGCTGACCCCGGAGCCGGTCACCATCTCGACGCTGCCCCCGCCGCCGACCATCGTCCCGGTCCAGGTGCCGCGGGCGCTTCGAACCAGGGACATGCGACGTACCTCCGGGGATCGTGCGGACTGCGAGCAGCCCCGACCTGCCCTCCTGGTGGTGACACTAGCCGACCGGTCGCGGGCCCGGTGCTGGGACGCGACCGCGGGTGGGGCCGGGTGCACACCTAGGCTGACCGGGTGCCGACCCTCGCCGACTTCTCCGCCCGCGCCATCACCGGTGACCCGGTGACCCTCGACCGCTACGCCGGCCAGGTCGTGCTGGTGGTGAACACCGCCTCCCGGTGCGGCCTCACCCCGCAGTACGAGGGGCTGGAGCAGCTCTGGAAGACCTACGGGTCCCAGGGGCTGGTGGTGCTCGGCTTCCCGTGCGACCAGTTCGGCCACCAGGAGCCGGGGGACGAGGCCACCATCGCCGACTTCTGCGAGCTGAACTTCGGGGTCACCTTCCCGCTGTTCGCCAAGATCGAGGTGAACGGGGACGAGGCGCACCCGCTGTACCGCTGGCTGCGCCAGGAGGAGGGCGGCGAGCCCGGTGGGGCGATCGCCTGGAACTTCACCAAGTTCCTCCTCGACCGGGACGGCACCGTTCGGGCGCGCTATGAGCCCGCCACCACCCCGGACGCCATCAGCGGCGACATCGAGGCCGCGCTCGTCGCCTGAGGACGACCGCCGGCGCGGTCAGGGCTGGTGCAACGCCGCAGGAGCGCGGCCGGCGCAGGGCCGGGGCTGGACGGTGGTGGCGGGGGGCACCGCGGCGGGACCCCACCCGACGGGACCGAGCGCGGGCACAGCATCCAGGGCTTCGCGAACCACGCCCGGGAGAACGGCCTGCAGACCCACGCCGACGTGCTGCTGGCCCGCACCCGGCCGGCCGGCCACGAGGAGGTCGAGCGGCTGCGCGTCGGGCCGGGGGCCGAGGTGTTCGAGCTGCGCCGGCTGCGCTTCCTGGACGGCCGGGCAGTCACGCTGGAGCTGAACCGGCTGCCGCTCGCGCTCTGCCCGGCCCTGGCCGAGGTCGACTTCACCCGCGCCTCGCTCTACGGCACCCTGCGGTCCGCGCACCCGCCGCAGGTGCCGGGCGTGGCCTACGACGTGGTCGGAGCGCGCCAGCCCGACGCGGAGGAGCGGCGGCTGCTGCAGATCACCCACGACGCCCTCCCCCTCCTGGTGGCCACCCAGCTGACCCTGAACGCCGACGGCCGGCCGCTGGAGTGGACGGTGCAGGCCTACCGCGGCGACCGCTACCGGTTCCGCGGGCAGACCACCAACTGAGCCTCGCGGCCGCGCCCCAGGTGACCCCGGGACGTACGTTGGCCGCGTGACCGCGACCGAGACCCCCCGGACCCTCTCCTGGGCGGACCGCGCCGCCGCCCTGGACGCCGCCGACCCGCTGGGCGCCCACCGCGGGCTGTTCCTGACCGGTCCGGACGACGACGTGCTGGCCTACCTGGACGGCAACTCCCTCGGCCGCCCGCTCCGGGCCAGCGCGGCGCGGATCGAGGACTTCGTCCGCCGGGCCTGGGCGGGGCGGCTGATCCGCGGCTGGGACGAGGAGTGGTTCGACCTCCCGCTCACCCTGGGCGACCGGCTCGCCGCCACCGTCCTCGGGGCGGCGCCGGGCCAGACCGCGGTCGCGGACTCGACCACCGTCCTGCTCTACAAGCTGGCCCGGGGCGGCGTCGCCCTCAGCCGCGAGCAGCGGGGCACCGGCCGCGACGAGCTGGTGGTGGACACCGACAACTTCCCCACCGACCGGTACGTGGTGGAGGGCATCGCCGACGAGCTGGGCCTCACCATCCGCTGGGTGCGCTCGGACCCCCGCTCCGGCGTCGAACCGGCCGACCTGGCGCCGGTCCTCGGCGACCGGACGGCGCTGGTCGTGCTCAGCCACGTCGCCTACCGCTCGGGCCACCTGGCCCCAGCGGCGGAGCTGACCGCGCTGGCCCACGAGGCGGGCGCCCTGGTGCTGTGGGACCTGTCGCACTCGGTCGGCTCGGTGCCGCTGGAACTGGACGCGTGGGGCGTCGACCTGGCCGTCGGCTGCACGTACAAGTACCTGAACGGCGGGCCGGGCTCCCCCGCCTTCGGCTACGTCCGGGCCGAGCACCAGGAGAGGTTCCGGCAGCCGGTGCAGGGCTGGATGGGCCGGGCGGACGTGTTCGAGATGGGCGCCGGCTACACCCCGGCCGCGGGCATCCGCCGGGTGGTCAGCGGCACCCCGCCGGTGCTCGGGATGCTGGCCATGCAGGACATGCTCGACCTCATCGGCGCGGTGGGGATGACCGCGGTCCGGGCCAAGTCCGAGCAGCTGATGGGCTTCGCCGTCGAGCTGGCGGACGCCTGGCTGGCCCCGCTCGGCGTCCAGCTGGCCACGCCGGCGGAGCCGCACCGCCGGGGGTCGCACCTGACCCTGGACCACCCCGGCTTCCGGGCCGCGCTGCCGCACCTGTGGCAGCAGGGCGTGATCCCCGACTTCCGCGCCCCGCAGGGCCTGCGGCTCGGCTTCAGCCCGCTCAGCACCTCCTTCGCCGAGGTCGTGGTCGGCGTGGCGGCCGTCCGGGACGCCCTGGCCTGAGCGTGCGCGTGATCGGGTGAGTGGCGGCCGCGACCACCCGGCAGCCACTCACCCAGTCCGGGCCGAGGAGCGGAATCCGGCGTCGGCTCCGGTGGTTGAGCCGGACATGAGCACCTCCAACCGGTACGCGTTCGACGACAAGGTCGTCCTGGTCACCGGCGGCGGCAGCGGCATCGGCCGCGCCATCGCCCGCGCCTTCCTCGACAACGGGGCCAGGGTCGCCGTCGTGGGACGGCGCGAGGCCAAGCTGGCCGAGACGCTGGACGGCTACGACCCCGCCCGCACTCTCGCCGTCCCGGCCGACGTGGCCGACCGCGAGCAGGCCGAGGGCGTCGTGGACACCGTCGTGCGCCACTTCGGCGGGCTGGACGTGTTCGTCGACAACGCCGCCGCGTACGTCAGCAAGCCCTTCCTCGACCTGACCGACGAGGAGTGGGACCTGATGCGCCGCACGAACATCGACGCCTTCGTCACCCTGACCCGTCGCGCCCTGCCCCACCTGGAGCGCACGCGCGGCAACGTCGTCGTGGTCGGCTCGGTCTCGGGTCTCCGCGGGGACTGGGGCCAGTCGGGCTACAACGCCACCAAGGCCGCGATCATGAACTTCGTCCAGTCGATCGCGCTGGACTACGGCGACCGCGGGATCCGCCTCAACTCGGTCGCACCCGCGTTCACCCGCACCGACATCAACGCCGGGATCAGCGACGACGAGGAGACGATGGCCCCCTTCGTCAACCGGATCGCCCTGGGCCGCCCGGCCGTGCCCGAGGACATCGCCCCGGCCGTGCTGTTCCTGGCCAGCGCCGACGCGGGGTACATCACCGGCACCACCCTCACCGTGGACGGCGGCACCACCGCCTCCACCGGCCAGCCGCACATCGTCTGATCCCCTGCCTCCCCCCGCCAGCCCCTCCTGCCCCCCCCCGATCCCGACTTGTCAGAACGAGGTTGACCCCTGGGTCAACCCACCTCTGACTACTCGGCCGGGTCGAGGGGGCAGGCTGCGCCGGGCGCGAGGGGAGAGCCAGGGGTCGCCCCGATCGGTGACGGGCGCGCCCGTGGAAGGCTGGACGCATGAGACTGATCCTGCGGCTGCTGGCCAACGCCGCCGCCCTGGCCGTGGCCACCTTCCTGCTCCGGGGCATCATCCTGACCGCGCCGACCACCGAGGGGAAGGTGGTCACCCTGCTGGTCGTGGCCCTGATCTTCGGGGTGCTGAACGCGCTGGTGAAGCCGGTGTTCACCCTGGTCACCGCACCTCTGGTGCTGCTCACCCTCGGCCTGTTCCTGGTCGTGATCAACGCGGTGATGCTGCTGCTGACGTCGTGGATCTCCACCCGGGTCGATCTCGGCTGGTTCGTCGACGGCTTCGGCACCGCCCTGCTCGGGGCGGTCGTGGTCTCGGTGGTCAGCTTCTTCCTGAACGCGTTCGTGCCCGGCCGGGGACGTCGTCGTGGCTGAGCGCACCGAGCCGGTCAAGGTCGTCTTCGTCTGCTGGGGCAACATCTGCCGCTCCCCCATCGCCGAGCGCGTCGCCGAGCGGATGGCCGCCGACGAGGGGCTGACCGGCGTGCAGTTCACCAGCGCGGCCACCAGCAGGGAGGAGCTCGGCGCTCCGATGGACCGCCGGGCCGCCGCCGTGCTGCGCGACCGGGGCTACCGGGAGGAGGGCCACGTCGCCCACCAGATCGACGCCGCCGAGATCGAGGCGGCCGACCTGGTGGTCGCGATGGAGGACATCCACGTGCAGAAGATGCTGGCCATGGACCCGGGCGCGACCAACCTGCACCTGCTGACCGACTACGACCCGGCCGCCAGCCCCGGTGCGGGCGTCCCGGACCCCTGGTACGGCAGCCCGGCCGGCTTCTACGACACCCTGGCCACCGTCGAGGCGGCCATGCCCGGCGTCCTCGACGAGGTCCGCCGGCTCGGCGCCGGCTGAGCCGTCCGCCGGCGGCCCCGACTCGGGTCGGGGCTGCCGGCCGCCCGGCTCAGGCCGGGACGGGCACCGGCGCGACCAGCGGGCGGACCACCCGCGACCGGGCCACCGCCACCACCCCCGCCACCAGGCCGAGCAGCAGCCAGGCCAGCAGCAGGGCGGCCGCCCCACCGGCCCCGGAGCCGTTCCCGGCGACCGCCCGCAGCCCGTCCAGGGCCGGGGTGAGGGGCAGGAACGGCCGGACGGCGTCGAAGCTGGCCGGGACGGCGGAGGTGACCGCCCCGGCGGCACCGACCACCACCAGCAGCACCGAGACGAAACGGCCGAAGCCGCCGAACCAGGCCACCAGGGCGTGGTTGAGGGCCACGAAGGTGGTGGCGGTCAGCAGCGCGAAACCACCGAGGGTGAGCGCCCGTCCCGCCGGCAGGTCGAGGAGCTGCTGCAGCACCACGGTCAGCGCCAGCGCCTGCACCGCCCCGATCGCCAGGCCGGGCAGCAGCGACCCGAGGGCCAGCCGCCAGGACGACCTCGAGGACGAGAGCACCCGCGAGGAGACCGCCCGCAGCACCAGGTAGGTGGCCAGGCCGCCCAGCCAGAGGGCCAGCACGGCGAGGAAGGTCGTCGTCGTCACGTCGGAGAACACCGAGGTCGGCGCGTCGCTGCGGACCGGGGCGGTCACCACCGAGGAGAGCTTCTGCCGGGTCGGCTTGTCGTAGGTGGGGACGGCCTTGGCCCCCTTGGCCAGTCCGTCGGCGAGCTTCTGGGACCCCTTGGCCAGCTGGTCGCCGGCCCCGGCCAGCTTCTCGGTCCCGTCCGCGAGCTTGGTGGCCCCGGTGGCCGACTGCGCCGTCCCGGAGGCCAGGCCGGTGACGCCGGTGCTCAGCCCGGACGCCCCGGTGGCCAGCTGGTCGGCCCCGTCCGCGCTGGACCGGATGCCCTTGGCCAGCGGCTTCAGCCCCTTCGCCAGCTGGTCGGTGCCGTCGGCGAGCTGGTCGAGCCCGCCGGAGAGCTTGGTGGCCCCGCCGGAGAGCCCGGAGGCCCCGGTCGAGAGGCTCTTCGCGCCCGTGGCCAGGCCGGACGCCCCGGTGCCGAGCTGGGCCACGCCACCGTCGATGCCCTTGGCACCGTCGGCCAGCTGGCGGGCAACCGTGACCAGGCCCGGCTGGTTCGATCGGTCTGCCAGCCCAGCTGCTGCGACCGAGGTGCCTGCCCGTAGGCCCGCGTAGAAGACTGGGCACTGATCCTCGGGCACCGGACAAGGGACGCTCGCTGCCAGCTCAGCGTTCGACTGGTCGGCGAAGCCCCCGAGACTCTTCTGGTAGGTACGCATCCCGTCGGCGTACTGCTGCACCCCGGCCGCGTACGCCTTGGTGCCGCCGGGCTGGGCCTTGGTGCCGTCGCGGAGCGTGTCCAGCCCACCCGCCAGCTGACCGGCCCCGGTGGAGAGCTTCGAGGCC